>Ga0137385_10002802_pt1 | contig 14994 bp, 15 predicted proteins | sample SagtaG_FD_104921 | JGI IMG/M metagenome (GOLD analysis project Ga0137385, IMG submission 104921) | Vadose zone soil microbial communities from Sagehorn Ranch, Mendocino, California, USA - Sage2_R_80_16 metaG | ecosystem: Environmental > Terrestrial > Soil > Vadose zone | place: USA: California...
GATCTCCCATCAACTCCAGTTTGCGCTGCGCTTCGCGTCGACGAGCCGTTTCCAGGTCGAAAAGGCGATCGTCAATGGGCTTCAGAACAGCTTGCATCTCTCTGCTCCTTCGTGCGATTTAACAGTGTTCTGCTCACCTGGCCCGAGGGACTTGAGCCGCTCCTTGCTATATTTCTGTCGCCTTTTCATGCTTCCCTCGTGCCTGCCCGGTTGGTCAAGAGCCGGAAGGTGCCATCGCAACGCTTCCTGAACGCAGGAAATCGTTATTCGCGGCTCATGGCGCACGTGTGCGAGTGTACTTGCGATCCCCAGGACTGTCCTGAGCCGGCGCAACGAGGGAGAGACAGCCTCCCAGAGCTGCTCGGCGAGGAGGAAGTCAGCTTCCCGCACCGGATCGAATTCCCACCCGGCGACGTAGAGGGCCGGGAGCACTCGATGAAGCACCTCTTCGAAGGAGAGCGAGGGCAACTTCAAGCACGCCCCTAGGCGGTTCCACAACTGCGCGTGCTGCTGGCACCGCTGGAGGAGCGAGGGAAGGCCGACAAGTAAACAAGGGCACCCCGTTCTCTCAAAGAGTGAACACAACAGATCCAGGCAGTAATTGCTGAGCCGGTCGGCGTCATCCAGCATCACCAAAGGAAGCCCATGCAGACGCAGGGCAGCAGCGATGTCATCGAGCCTGCTCGCGGTGCGCCCCGCGGGTAGCGGCTCTCCGAGCGCGCCAAATAGCTGGCCGATGAGGAGGGTGGGCGTGAGACGGGGAAGGACGCACAGAGAAATAGCCCTTGCCGACACCTCTTGTCGGGTGAGAAGTTCCTCGTAGTACAGCCGGGAGACGCTCTTACCAATCCCGTCGGCTCCGACGGCCACTCCCACCATAGGGGTGTGGTTCCTTGTTGCAGTAAGTAAGCTTCCAAGCGCTACAAAGCTCTGGAGCGTACTGGTTTGAATGTACTCCCCTTCGAAAGAGTTGCACGCGAGGTTTTGTAAGGCTGTCATACTGTCGTCGTGTCCTCCTTATACGTTACTATTGATCCAGGCCCCCTCGACAAGGGGCCGGTGCCAGGAGTAGACTGGCACCAGGATTGTCATCTGTGCCGGGGAAAGGCTATGTCTTCCACACGGCTTGACCGATTACGAAAGCTCGTCCTTCCTTGGCACGGTTTCTGAACACGACTGGTCATCAGAGAGTCACGCGGTCTGCCGCCACAGTATAAGGACACAGGAGTTCAGAAACGCGGTGTGTTTGAGAAAAGGAGCCAACCCATGAAGTTTTGTGGCATCGATTGGGCCAATGATCACCATGATGCCTTGAGTATCGATGAACACGGGCAGCCCTTGGGGTCGATCCGCGTGGCTCATAGCCCCCAAGGACTGAGTCAATTGGACACGTACCTGGAAGGCATCGCTGGTCCGACAGGCCGCGAGCAGATCGCCTGCATCGTCGAAACGACGCATGGGCTCTTGATCGCCCATTTGCTGGAACAAGGATGGCCCGTCTACCCGGTCAATCCTCGCACGGTGGAGAAGCGACGAGCCCCCTCGGGAGCCAAGACCGATACCATTGATGCCTATTTGCTGGCCAAAACGGGGCGTGCTGACTTCCCAGACCTGCGCCGACTCAACCCCGACAGCGAGCAGATCCAGGAACTCAAGACCCTGACGCGCGACCAGGACGCCTTGATCCAGATGCAAACGCGCCTGGTCAACCAGCTCACGGCTTGCCTCAAAGCCTATTACCCGGTGGCGCTGGAAGTCTTCGGCAAGCTGCAGCAGCCCTCGACGCTGGCCTTCTTGCGGGCCTATCCGACGCTGCAAGCGGCTCGCGCTGCCTCGGCGGAAGAACTGACGACGCTGCTCAAGCAGGCCCGCTATCCTGGCGCCCGGCAGAAAGCCCAGCAGCTCGTCAGGCACCTGCAGCAGCCTGCTCTGCAAGCCACTGAGGTGACCACGCGCACCAAGGCGCGGCTGATGCTGGCCCTGGTCGATCAGTTGGAACCACTGCTCAAGCAAATTGCTGCCTACGACAAGGAAATTGAGCGCCTTTTTTTGAGTCATGCCGACAGCGAGCTCTTCCAGAGCCTGCCCGGAGCTGGAGCGCGTCTTGCTCCTCGACTGTTGGCCGAACTGGGCGACGATCGCAGCCGCTATGAGAGCGCCAGCAGTCTGCAAGCTCTGGCTGGCACGTCGCCGGTGCTCTTCCAGAGCGGGACGTATCAGAAAGCCCATCGGCGCCTGGGCTGTATCAAGCCCTGGCGCAATGCCTTGCACCAATTTGCCTGGCAAAGTACCCAGCAGGAAGCCTGGGCCAAAGAGTATTACCAACGCAAGCGGGCCGAGGGCAAGAGCCATACCGTCGCGGTCCGCGCGCTGGCCAATGTCTGGGCGCGCATTCTCTACGCCGTCTGGCAGACCAAGCAGCCCTATCACACCGCGACCTTTGAAGCGGCCAGGCGGACCCATGCGTCCCACCAACCGGCGGCCTGAGTCCAGAGCACTCTTGACCATCTTGCCCCGGTGAGCCTGTTCAGCGCTGCAAGGTCCCTTGGAAGTCGCGGATGCCTTTGCTCCAACGGAGTCGCCCAACCGGTTCCCGCCGTGTTCCTGCTGCCGACGGTGAGCCGCTGCCACTGGCGCTCCAACGTCTGCCGCGGCCCGACACCGCGTTCCCGACTCCCGGTGTGGGTTGCTGACCACAGACCACGCCGAGTCAAGGCCGCGCAGGAGGGAGGGTGCTCGGGGGTGGGCGCGCTCGGCTTGGCCTTGACCGGCGTGGTACACTGGCTCGCCCACACGGGAGGCAGCTTCACTTCCTCTCACCTGGCTTCCTCCTTTCCGGGTTTTGACCCTTGACATAGAGAGTCTTTCGTCATGACGTAGGAATCAAACGCTGCGAAAGACTTCTTGAGAGCATGGGTTTTGAACCACCGCTTCGAGCATTACTCAGCATAGCTCACCAGCGCCGCCACAATAAGTCGGCTTGCGGGGTCCACAACGCAGAAGAGGCGAGGCCGAGCGCCATCCTGTGCGCTTTCTGCTTCGTGCGAAGTACCCCAATCCCGTAGCCACACTTCTGTCACTGACATATCCATGTGATATCCTCCTTCCATAAGCGTCCGTTACGGACGCGACCAAGGGTTACTCTCCACCCGGTCATCCGGGAGACGTCACACCTCCTGGGTGCCCGTTGCGCAGACACTGATTTCTTCACCAACACGCGCCAGATCGGGGTGAACAACGTCTTTGAGACGGCCATCGAAGGTAGCGCGCACCTGCCCCATTCCCATCGTCGTCTTGTACCCGGCTCCCGCGTAGAGGGCAAAAGCAGCGAGGGTGGTGAGGAGCGCTGCGATATCGCTCCTCGCCGGGATCCGATAGCCGCAGGTGCCCACGAACCCCTTTTGCGTATAGTTCGGGAAATGCAAGGTACGCGTACGCAGGGAGCAAGTGACCACAGTTACGGCACTCTGGAGAGACGTGCGCACCCCCTGCCTCTCATACCTGTAGCATGACGGGGCATACCTGTTCCAGCTTTGCAGGAGTCCTCCCCACAGCAGGTACGGCTCCGGGAAAACCACAAAGCGCCGGCCACCCCAGCTGAAGGCGGTTGCCAATCGGTCGCACTTACCCAGCCTGCGGGATCAGCCTGTGGGGATGAAACGATTCGTACGAGCTGCAGCAGACAGCTCCCCAGCTGGACAGAGACCGGTCCAGCTTCTAAATAATGGGTGCATAATTTCTGCCAGATGGTGCCGCCGTCAAGCAGAGTGAGTCTGATGCGGCAGCGTTGCTCCCGCTGCAGCGCAATACCCGCCGCCGATCGCGCCCCCCCGCTCAGGGGCGAGACGGTATAGGGTCGGTAGCCCGGCTCATCGTGCAGGCGCGCCGAGAGTTCTGGGTCAAATTGCCTGATCAGATTGAGAACCAGGGCCTGGGTCAGATGGCCATTGGTGAGCGGGATGGTCGTTTCGCCCAGGGACGAACATTCAAGAAGGATAGATATCAGCATGACCGCCTCCCCGGCATTCACCACCGCGATGCTCTGCGGTGCAAACCCACCTGTTCTGGTGGTAAACCTCAACGCTCCTCGGTATGGAGAGAGATGGAGTAGGGTAGATGAGGACTCGTGTTCCTGGTTGGAAAAACGCGAGCTGGTCGTCCCAGTAGCATTGTTGGCCATACCGAATCCCTGCACTCACAATGGTCCTGCCTACGCCTCTGCTGAGTAGCACCGCTAGCCGATGCGGGACAGCCCGTCTGGGAAAGCAATGCTTCTGCCAGAAGGTGGGCGGGGATTGACCCGTCTCGCTATTAGAGCTGGAGTGATAGTCGGTAAGGCTCTGCTTGAACACATCCTCCAGGTCTTGTAACGTGGGAGTTGGAGACTCTGACCTATTCCATGCGGGCTGCACGCCCATGTAGGCAAGCAAGCGTTCATCTGTCATCCGCATCAGCCTCCCGATGAGCCGCTCTCCTTCTTTCTGAGTGGGGTGCTCACTTGTGGAGAGGCGGAGAGTTACCCCTAGATTACTACAGAAGTCTTGCAGGTGGGATACAAAGACCTCGGCGCTCTTATGGACGCTGATCTCATCAGGTATGCCTCCCTGCAACTGACCATCTGCCCGCGTTATTGCTGTATAGAGGAGAGCAGCGATCGTGCGCCAGTCAGGGCAATCCGCGCTCAAGCAGGAAGCCATCACGAGGCCGACCTGCGGAAAAATGACCAGGGTCAAGAAGGGTCTCAGTCTCCTGCTCGCTGTTCGATACCCGCGTCTTCGCCTGTCCTGGATCTCGATATCGAGCACCGCCACGTGGATCTCGTAGACGATCTGTACAGATGACATGCTGATCACACTCTTTCAGATAATCTCGTTCCTAATTCATCGGTGCAATTGAGTGAGTCGCCGTGCGAACGCAGGACAAAGAGAACAGAACGCAAATAGCTATTCACGACCTCGCTTGTTCACCTTGATCCGGTAGCACTACGATTGCCTGCCGTAAAGTGAGATACTTCGTGCCAGTCATCGTCGGCTCTTCTTCTTGATCGTTTCTTTTCCATTGATGTTATACTCGTGTTCGGAAAGACACGAAGAGCGTCAGACAAATTTCTGGCAGTGCATGCGAAGGCGTTTGCATCAGGCTTCACACCAAGCGCTATTGGAGTGCCACATACTGGAATAACCTGAGTGTACGCTCCCATAAGCGAGTATCCCTGGCGATTGCCCATCACGATATGTTTGGCAATCACCGAAAACTGACCTGCTTGACGCTCGCGTCAAGCACGAATCTCTTCCCCCTTTCTAAAGTAGCAAGAGTGCGCGGTAACAGTACTTTAAAAAGCCAGCATGTCAAGAGGCGTGCAGGTAGAAATAGAGCGAGTTTGGCGCTTTCCTACTACTCGTTCACGCCACCTTGGTGTATACTAAAGGCGCGATAACTGGAGGTCTTCACGAAAAAAAGCTGGCATCATTGTTCTGTTGTCCCGCAAACTACTTGGTTGCATCACGGTATAGCATTTTCTGCAACGCCGCGATTCAAGGCTACCATATTTATACGGGTATGTCAAGGGACTTGAACACAGGATGCTTGAGCCGGATTGGGGTACCTGGATGGAATATCTAGATAATAGCTTGCAAGAACGTAATCGGCAGATCGGGCAGATACTGCGAGAGGCTCGCCTGGAAAAAGATATTTCTATTTCAACGTGCGCCAAATTACTTAAGACATCTCGGCGAAGATACATAGCGATGGAACAAGGAGAGACCATCATCGGCGCGGCCGAATTAGAAAGACTCGCGGCTTTCATGGATATCCCTCCACATAAGATTTGGAATGCGAAAAATCCGCTCACTCCCCCGTTCACAATACAAATGGCAGAGACTCCAACCCCAGGTGAATCAGTCTCAGTCCAGATCGTCCTCGCTTTTCCAGATGAACAACCGCTTAATGCTCATTGAGATGTCTCAATACGCTGAGATGAGCAAGGAAGTTCTATCTCTCACGCGCATCCGCTCTGGCTTGCTAAAGATCCGTGCTTTCTTGCGATGTATTGTCCAGGACCTCAATCAAACTCGCTCTGATCACATCCCGACGGCCCGATAAGGGAGGCATGCTTGTTGTGCAGCTTTGAACCTGGCTCGGTCAAACAGACCAGGTTGATAGATGTGCTCGCGCTTGACTAACAAATGGGACAAGGGGAAATTTTTTCATTTACTGGAGTGTATACAGAGTTCGTGACCTACCGATGAATCTTCGCCTCTCAACAGCGAGGGGAGGGGTCCCCTTCACACTTCCTCGTCCTCCAGCACCGACCCTAAGGGGAGAGCTCTGCCGCTTTGTGCCGCAGTGATGGTAGGGGAAGACCCTGCTTCGGTCTGCGTTCGTCCGCCCTGGGTGACCCGGGCCATGATCTCTTGGAGGCGAGGGGAATCTTTGGCCCGCTGGCCCGCAGGTGCCGTGACTGCTGCCGGTCGCTCAGGGGCTGGCGGCGTCGGGAGCGTTTGCAGGTCGCAGAAACGGGTGGAAGCGGGCAGATAACAGATGTCCAGATCGGCGCGGGGTCCATGGCGGTGCTTGGCGATGCTGATGGTCGCCAGGCGAGGGTTGCCCGCGCTTGCCGGGCTATCGGCTTCGCTCACGGAGAGGAAGAGGACCAGGTCGGCATCGTTTTCGAGCGAGCCGTCGCGCAGGTCGGAGAGTTGGAGCTTCTTCGAGGGGCGCCCCTCAAAGGCGCGCGACACCTGGGCCAGGGCCAGCACGGGGAGATCGAGTTCGCGGGCGAGCGCTTTGAGGCTGCGGCTGATCTCCCCGACCTCCTGCACGCGGTTCTCGTGCCGCTTGTCGTTCACGCTGGAAAGCATCAGGTGGACATAGTCGACGATGAGGAGCCGGATACCGGCGCGATCGGCCAGCAGGTGCGCTTTGCGGGAGAGCTCGGCCGTCGACAGGTTGGCCGTATCGTCGATCCATAGGCAGGCCGCCTGCGAAGCCGCGCTCCCCTCACTGGGCTGCTGCCACTCCGCCTCTTCCGCATCGACCGAGCGCAGGAGCTGCTCGTCCAGGCCAGGTTCCATCAAGAACAGCCGCCTGATCACCTGCCTCGTGGGCGCCTCCAGGCTGAACAACCCGACGGAACAGCGCTCTGCGAGCAGCGCGTGGAGGGCAATACTCAAGGCGAAACTGGTTTTGCCCATGGAGGGCGGCCCCGCGACGATCACCAGGTCCGACCGCTGCAGCCCTCCGGTAATGGCATCAAGATCGGCGAAGCCTGTGGAGACACCGGCGATGGCGGGCAGCACCCCCGCAGCCTGGTCGAGCAAGCCCTGGAGTGCCGCCTGTTTGAGCAGCTGCGCCTGATCCTCGATGGGTATGGCCGTGCTCTCCGCCTGCTGACAGAGGAACGCCAAGTAGGGTACCCCTCCCACCGCTGCGAGTTCCTCCGGGGTGAGCAGCGTGCTGAGGGCATCCACCGTCACCAGCTCGGGGAAGTCCAACACGGTCGCGAGGGCTTCATAGATCAGGCGGTTGGGCTCTTCCGAGAAATCTTCCGGGCGCAGCTGACCCCAGAGGGCAACGGCAGCCTCCGGGTGCAGGAACAGGCTGCCGAGCAGGACTGCCTCTGCGTGTCGTCTCTCCTGCGGATTCATTGGAACAGGCTCTGTCATGTTCGCGTACTCCTGCCCTGAGGGGTTTTGCAAGGGCGGTAATCCCGCGCTTTCTCGAACAGAACGCTGGTGACCAGCTGCAGATCGCTCAACCGCGAGCGCAGCCGCTCGTCAAGTCCCTGGAATTCTTTCGGGATGGCGGTGACGACTGTCGGAAGGGCGCTGTTGGCGCGAGTATCGAGGATCTGCAAGAACTTTTCCGTGGACCAGGCAGAGGAAGCGTGAGCGCCAAGATCATCGAGGACGAGCAGTTCCACCTCGCGCACCCACTCGAACAGCCGGGTGTAGCGTGCGGGCGTGGACATGGCGGAGCGCAAGAGGTCGAGCAGGTCGGGAGCGCCGGTAAAGTAGACCTCGGCGCCGCTGTCTAGGCGCTGGTGCGCGAGGGATGCGGCCAGGTGTGTCTTCCCACAACCGCAGGGGCCTAGGAGCAGGAGCCATCCGTGGGGATGCAGCGCGAATTCCGCGCAAACGCGGAAGGCTTCTTGAACCCCTGGAAGACAGGGATTGAACGTGCTGAAGGTACAGTGGCGCAAGTCGTCCAGGTTCGCAGCCTGGCGCCGCTGTTGGAGACGCCGCGCTGCAAGCAGCGCCTTCCTGCACAGGCAAGGGATGCTTCTCCCGAAGGACGGGTCGCCGGGGGGAGCAGCGACCCGCAGCCGTCCTGCATCGGCGCAGACCGGGCAGCTCGGGCCCGAAACAACAGGATGTTGGTTGACCGTGTCCATTTTCATTGATAGGCTTGCACCTGGCCTGGAGAGACCTGCTCTTTGGAACTCACTCGCGATCGAACTACGACTGGGATGCGCTGGTTGCCTCGTCCGGGACCTCTTCGATCAACTCTCCCGGTGGCACCCCAAGCGCCCGCGCCAGTTTCCCAAGCGTCTCGGTGGTAATCACATGGTAGGGATTTTTGTACATGCGTTTGACCGTGTTATAGGCCACATCGGCATCCCGCTGTAGTTTGCCCATGCTGACACCTTTCTTCCTGGCAACTTCTTTGATACGCAAACGTATTGCCATATGCCGCTGCCTCCATCTATGCTCGCCCTGATTGTAGCAGCCCTTGCCTCCTAACAACACTGGGCAGCGAATGCCTCACTTGCGTTTGGGGCCTTGCATGTCTATGCATGGAAGGCAAGGAAGCCGATGAGCGGGACCGAGACGATCTGTAGAATGAACAGGGCCATGGTAGCTCACTTTCGAGAGTACACGCAACTGCATGTGACCAGCTTTTTGCCCCTTTGAGAGCCGATGCCGCCACCGGCATTATAGCAAAGGCTTTCAACTCTTACAAAGAACTCTAACCTACTGGTAAATAGTCCTTCAAGTATACCCAAGTGGATAAATTTACAGATAAGTAGAGAGAGGTTTACACTGCGCGCATGATAGATGGCGTCGATATCCCCAATCTCCCCGGCTTCGTCTCGATCAGAGAAGCGGCTGACATGCTGCGCGTCTCGGACAAGCGCGTCTACCAGTACGTCCGAGCGGGGCGCCTGTCAGCCCGGCGCATCGGGAACATCCTGATCGTGCCGGTAGACGAAGTCCGGCAGTTTCAACCCAGCCCGTCCGGGCGCGTGCGGGCCAGGGCGCCTTCCTGGCGGGCCTATCGCAGTCGAGGCAGCTTGCTCCTGACCGACATCCGTGTCCCCGTTCGTGTCGGCCAAGAGGTGCAGCTGCTCGACAAGTTGGAGGCTATACAGAAGTCCGATAGGCACACCTTCCCGGGAACGGTGGCTCGCTACGTGGTGAAGGCTGATGAGGTGCCGACCAGTGTTCAGATCCTCCTTGTCTGGAAAAGTACTGAGATGCCGAGTGAGACGAAGCGTGCAGAGGATCTTGCCTTATTTCAGGCCGACCTGGCCGACGTCCTGGACTGGGAAGAGGCCCAGTGGGACACCAATGAAGTCATTATCCATACGTGATGCGCAGGCCTTCAACTCCATAGGAAGGATAGCTGTTTTTGATAATGAACGTGGGGCTCTTCCCCACATTGATGTTGGTGGCGAAATCGAAAAACCTCTCTCGCTTTGATACAATACAGGGATAGGTGTATTCCGATGTACCGAGCAGGAGGCCAGCCATGTCGATGAAACCGCAACCCATCCCGGAGATTCCAGAAGAAACCGCTCGAGTCGTGCGTGCGGTCTTTCCCAAAGGGAATATTTACATTCATCTTCGTGACACGTTGGGAACAATCTACCAGGATGAACTGTTCGCCGATCTGTATCCTGATCGCGGGCAACCGGCCTATGCGCCTTGGCGTCTGGCGTTAGTCACCATCTTCCAATTTCTGGAGAACCTGACCGACCGGCAAGCTGCTGATGCAGTACGCAGTCGATTGGATTGGAAATACGCTCTCAGTCTCGAGTTAACTGATCCGGGCTTCGACCATACGGTCTTGAGCGAATTTCGGACCCGCTTAGTGGCTCTGACTGCTGAAGAACGCTTCTTGGAGGCTGTGCTGACCCTGTGCAAAGAACACGGATGGCTCAAAGCGCATGGCCGGCAGCGAACGGACTCGACCCATGTGTTGGCGAAGATCCGTGCCCTCAACCGAGCCGAATGCGTGGTAGAAACGCTGCACCATGCCCTCAATGTCTTGGCCGTGGTAGCTCCTGACTGGCTAGCAGGCCGAGTACAGCCAGAGTGGCTGGAGCGCTATGGATCCCATGCCAGTGAGTATCGTTTCCCTTCTGGGGAAGACAAACGCCAGCAGTTCCTGCATCAGGTGGGCCAGGATGGCTGGAGATTGCTGACGGCGATACAAACAGATCCAACAAGCCACTGGATGCTGTCTATTCCGGCAATTGATACCTTACAGCGTATTTGGAAACACGACTATTTGTCTCTGGACAAGGGGGGAACCTGGATAGCCGAGGAGGAGCGACTAGAGGCAGCAAGGTTGTTCTATTCCCCCTACGACCTGGATGCGTCGGCGGCCAAGAAGCGCTCGACGTATTGGATCGGCTACAAGGTGCATTTCACCGAAGCTTGCGATGAAGACGGGCCGCGGCTGATTACTCATGTCGCCACCGATATTGGTCCCATTCCCGATCGAGAAGCGCTGCCAGCTATTCACGCGGCCTTAGACCGGCACGACTTGCTCCCGGAGCAGCATCTGGTCGATGCGGGATACGTTGATGCCGAACTGCTGGTCGCCAGCCAGACGGAGTATCACATGGACCTGGTGGGCCCGACCGGCAAGGATCATCGCTGGCAAAGCCGAGAACAGACGGGCTATGCCTTACGTGACTTCTCTTTGGATTGGGACCACCAACAAGCCCATTGCCCGCAAGGCCAGACCAGCAGCAGTTGGACGCCCACGAAAACGCGCGGCCAAGACGTGATCAAAATCAAGTTCGCCTACACTACCTGTGGGGCCTGTCCCGCGCGGGCGCAGTGTACGCAGTCGAAGCGACGCACCTTGACCGTACGCCGGCGCGAAGCCGCCCGTCAGCGAGAGCAGACCGAGGAATTTGCTCAGCTCTACGATCAACGAGCAGGGATCGAAGGCACCCACGCCCAAGGCGTTCGTCGAATGGGGTTACGCCGCTCGCGATATATTGGAGAGCCGCGCACCCATCTGCAGCATGTGGCGACCGCCACTGCCATCAATGTGTGTCGCTTACATGACTGGTTGACCGGTGTCCCCCCACACGCCACGCCTCTTTCGCAGTTTGCTCGCTTCATGAAAAAGATCGCTTGAAATGGCGGCCGATTTCGCCACCAACATCAATGTGGGGAAGAGCCTATTTAATTGACGTTAGACAAGCTTTGACCCAACGGCAGGCGATCAGTGGCTTAGGCGGTATAGGCAAGACACAGATCGCTGTTGAATATGCGTATCGTTACCGTGACACCTATCAGGGTGTGTTCTGGGTCTATGCCGCCACTCGCGAGAACATTATTGCCAGCTTTCTCGAATTTGCTGCACTCCTTGATCTCCTCCAGTCAGGAGAACAGGACATGAGGGTGGCTGCGGTAAAGCAGTGGTTCATAATGCATGACAATTGGTTGCTCATCTTCGATAACGCCGATGATCTCACCCTGGCCGAGGAGTTCTCGCCTGCGAGTGACAGAGGCTGCATTTTGCTTACCACTCGAGACCAGGCAGTAGCAACGCTTGCCACTGGCCTGACTGTTGAACCGTTGGATACAGACAAGGGAACGCTACTCTTGCTCCGGCGTGCAAAATTAGTCCCACCTGGCGCTCCACTTGATCAGGCCAAGCCAACAGACCGCAACCAGGCCGAACGCATTGTAAAAATGATGGGTGGTCTCCCCCTTGCTCTCGATCAAGCCGCCGCCTATATTGAAGAGACAGGCTGCAGTCTGGTGAGCTACCTTGAACAGTACCAACAACAAACCAAATTCTTGCAACGGCGGGGCAGAACCAGCAAGGCTCATCCCTTGCCGGTTGCTTCCACCTGGTCACTCTCCTTTGCCCAGGTAGAGCAAAAGAATCCAGCCGCTGCTGACCTGCTACGGGTCTGTGCATTTCTTGCACCAGATGTTATCCCCGAAGAACTCCTCGGAGAAGGAGCATTGGAACTTGGCAAGCAGCTAACTGGTTTGATATACCAGCCAGCCCCCTCAGAAGAACCAAGGCTCTGGCTAGAGGGCCTACCATACCAGCAAATCCACTTGGATGAAGCGATTGGCGTATTACGTCAGTTTTCCCTCGTACACCGCTCTTCAGAGGAGCACACGCTCTCAATCCACCGACTAGTGCAAGCGGTTCTCCAACTCGACATGGATGAGCAAACACGGAAGATCTGGGCCGAACGTGTCATTCGTGCAGTAGGTCAGACAGTTGCTTCTCTAGAAAAAGCATCTTCAACTGTAGAAAAAAATACGCATAACTATTATTACATTGATCTGATGCGTGAGCGCCTGTTGCCACATGCATTTCTGTGTGCCAAACTCATTGAGGAATACGCACTCGTGCTGCCAGAAAGCGCCCGACTGCTCGATCAAACCGGCTCCTACTTGCGGGAACGCACCAAGTATACAGAAGCCGAACAGTGCTTAAAGCGAGCCCTGGCCATCCATGAACAGATAGCTGGCCCTAACTCTCCCCAATCTGCTCAATACCTCAACAATTTAGCATACCTCTGTTACAAACAGGGGAGATTTACGGAAGCGGAACAACTCTACCGACGCGCCTTAGTTATCAAGGAGCAGGTACATGCTTCCAACTATCACAGCCTTTACCGCTGGAAAGGCGGGGCCCTACAGCTTCTCTTCAAGCATGAGATACCCGCAATCAAACCTCTCAGCCTCGCCATAAGTCTCAACAACTTGGCTGTTCTTTACTGTAGCCAGGGGAAATATACAGAAGCCGAACCGCTCTACCAGCGGGCCTTAGCCATCAGGGTACAGGTGCAATTTTTCTATCATCCTGGCACTACCAGGAGTCTCAACAATTTGGCAGGACTTTACGAAAGTCAGGAAAAGTATGCAGAAGCTAAACAGCTATACCAAGGCTACTTAAGACTCAACAAGGGGGAATTCGGCGAGAGCCACCCTAGGACGCAGGCTCTTCAAAGAAACTACGAGAGACTCCAAAAGAAGATGAGCCAACAGGGCAAAACGTAGTAGCTATTAAAGTACCTCACCCGAGTGTTAGCTTCAGAAGTAGCTGTTTCGGACATTCCCAATATTCGGGCTCTCGCAGCCAGATTCCTGAAGCGGCAACTTATCAGACTTTGAGGAAAGAGAACCAGATTATCCTTTCAAAATGAGGCCTGCCTGTGTTTGTGAGCCAATTCCTGTATTAAGGTTCACACTTCTCCAGCCGCTCTTCCCTTGGTGCTGGCATTATGGTATATACTCAAGTAACAGGAGTACTTGAATGGAAGAAAGCAAATCCGCACACCTACGCGAGCAAAAGCAGACAGTTGAGCAGGCGTATCGCCGCGGGTATCATCACGGACTTTCCCGAGCAAGGGAAGTGCTTCTTCGCCTCCTCACTGAGGGAATGCCCGCAGCAGCGGCGATGGAACTCTGTCGCGTTTTCGAGGAGCAGATCATTGTGCCCTGGCGTGTAGATACAGCCGGCACGAGTAGCGCTCCTCCTCTCTTCGATGTCGAAGAGTGCCAGCGACTGCTGCGAGACGATAAGCAACGTCAGAGTCAACGACCTCCCGAGTGAAGTACAGAGGCTGTGGTACCCGCAGGACTGCCATTGTCTAGCCTCGCTCCCTCTTCTCGCATGACCGCATGACTATCCCTGCTATTTACGCGAAGAAGAAAACTCACTCTCACCGAAGTCCGGCGAACAGGGGGTTGCCAGAGGGGTAGCCCGGTTTGACGAGTTCGGTCCGCGGCACACTGCGCACCATCGCCGCACGAATCGGCCCGATCTGTGGTGGGCACCGAAAAGCAGGGTGGCCAGTCGTCGTGGAGCAAACCCCGCCTCGCATCCCTTACAAATATGGGTAGTGAGCATGACGGAAAAATGTTGCTTCATTGAAAAACCAGGTGGCGCTTTCAGCCGATTCGCACCGTCTGGCATCGGTCATCGTCCCTGCCCATATTAGTAAAGGGTCCCTGGCGAGGTCTGCTTCATCGCAATAAGGGATGATTCGGGACCTCACTTTGGGCAGGATGGCATCCGCGGCATCGTCCTGGTCGATGCCAACGTCGAGCTGGGGACGGAGATGGCCGTTGCACCTGCTTTCTCTCCAGCACATCGCGCAGATGATCCCCCTCGGGCGGACCGTCGCACTCGCCAGCGGCCACGCGCTCTTCTACGAGGAGTGGCGGGCATTCAACCGCACCCTCGCCACCTTTCTTGAGGAGAGCTTTTTGCCTCCTCCAGCCGCAACTCGTGCCGAACAGCCCTGAACGAGGGCGGGCCTGGACACATCAGGAGAGAGAAAGAATAAAAGAACGCATCTTCCAAGTATTCCGGACTGTACAGCACGCTCGTAGGGAGCCTGCCCAAGCCACAGGAACTGGTGGACCTCCAGTAAGCCCTGCTGGAAGGACAGACGGCCGATCGAGGCCGCCTCTCCGATCTGGTGCCCCTATCAGCACCCTCAGGGGTTGAGGGCCAATTTCACCTTGCCCCTGGCGATTGTGCTAACAGCGGACCGGGGTCTCCCTGGCAGATGAAGGCGCCCCAGTAGCGTGGATGCGGATACTTCGCCTTCAGTGCGATTTGTGCCTGCCGTAATGCCTCCGCACGCGGCTGGCTTGCCAGGATCCGCTGATAGAAATCGACCATTAGCTCCTGGGTCTGTTGATCTGGCACCTTCCACAAACTCATTACCAATGTCTTGGCTCCAGCGAGCACAAAGGCACGACGTAGGCCGAACAC
>Ga0137385_10002807_pt1 | contig 14982 bp, 12 predicted proteins | sample SagtaG_FD_104921 | JGI IMG/M metagenome (GOLD analysis project Ga0137385, IMG submission 104921) | Vadose zone soil microbial communities from Sagehorn Ranch, Mendocino, California, USA - Sage2_R_80_16 metaG | ecosystem: Environmental > Terrestrial > Soil > Vadose zone | place: USA: California...
AGTCTTTTGTTTGGGCTGATCATGTGGTCTGTGAGGAGAAAAAAGAGTTTACCTCTTTTTTGGTGGCGGCCCAGTAGCCCAAATAAAATTTAAACTTTTTTTTTCAAAGTTTTTCGATAATATGTGCCCTGATAAGTTGTTAACACCTCACAGAGTTTTCTATGGGTTTTATTTGACTGAAAACTCTGCTTTGCATGCAGTGCTGGAAGTTGACCGCTTTCCAAACGTATCACGTGCAGTTCTCGGAACCAGCAACCGTCATCACGTCCTCTGGCCCTCAAAATTTAGGAAACATAGTGTGCACATAATTCAGAACGTAGGAGGTTCATGACATTAAATGCAGGACTTTGAAGGCCCAAAGCTTGTAGAACGGATAGCGCATTATGCTGTGGTGGAGCTGGCGGTGCGTTGGCCACGTCTCAAACTCCATTACAACCTATTACTGACCCCTGACGTCCTTATCCAGATATTCGCACTCTTCCTTGGATTCTTGTTCCAGTCCATCAATGTCGGTGAATAGGTGTGTTCCTGTGTCGTGTGTAATGCCTCATTCGTTGTCAAGTCACTTCCGCGCTGCCGATCAATCATAATATCGTCATGTAGATACCCTCCGATGACCTGTTGACGAGCTTACGGGATGCTGTAGCTCGAGTGCAGAATCGAAAATCGCTTGGCAGAACTCGCGCTGATCGCGGAGACCACGGCCTCGCACGGTTTGGTAAGCAGGCCATGTCTTCTCTCCTGACTGCGCTTGAGATTGTAGCGATTACGGTCGCATTCTGCATATGCGTCCGCTTGTCCTACTTCATGCGCGTTCCTCAAGCCGAAATATGGCCTGCTCAGGACTCTTTCTACGACTTAATAGCTCCTCCGAGTCTTGGTTCAATTTGAAAACAACTGTCGTGAACTTGTGGCCAGTCGCAAGATTCTGGTTGTCTCTTAGCTATCCAGGTGGGACGGGATGTGAGACGGAGGTGCCACAAACAGTGACATAATCGCGATGCGACACGGACTTTAAAGGACCTGAGGCCTGAATGGTCCGAGAATGCGATCACCAGTCATACGCGTCTTTTGGAAACCAAAAGTATCACGACCGCGATGGCCTGACTCGGAGGTTTAGATGACTGTCCACCGCATTGTCCGATCATCTCAGAGAACCGTGGACAAAGTCAGCACCGAATGGCATCTTACCACATATCTCTACATCGGGAGTTTCTTCGTGCATTCGCCGCATGCTATCCTCGTACAGTAAAGCTCTTCTAGAATGACTCAGAACCTCGTAGTCCCGGTCCCTGAGCCTCATGCTTCGGTCTCGTCAATTTCCGAGAGCGCACTCAACCTCCGCCTATGAATGGACTATTGTCTGGCTCCCCTCACAGATTCCGAGATCGTACCACCAATACTGTATTGTCTAGAGCTATTCCCGCCATTACCCGAGTCTGCGGAATTCGCCTCCCGATAGCTTTCGAACATGCGAGCGTAACTTAGGGTCGACACATCGACGACAATTGACGTAACGAGTATACTGTAGTATCGAACGGGACCGTGCGCATGCCTCGTTCAGAATATTCAGAGTCGGGGCCCAGCTGGCGATCCATTCTGCTACCCCACCAAAGCATTGACTGTTACATTAATCAATTGTCCCGTCCACCTCAAGCCATCCTATGTGTGCATAGGCTCCACTAGGAGAATGTTCCGAGTGCATTCCCGTTTCGCGAAGAGCCGCTCTGGCCTCACCCATGCAGGCACGCGACCGCTTTCCGGGGGCTAGTACACGTATTTGCCTTGTCTGTTATGAATAAGGTCACTGAAATTTTACCCTACCCCCCTCCTGGATCACAGAGAAGCAGGTCAACGGCCAATGGACTATTCGATCAGTCGGGCACAAGAAGTACCTCGGTGTTGAGAAAACTCCGGACAATGGAACACATCTCGTCGGCCTCGACCAGCCTCAGTTCTGGGATATCAAGATTTTACCAGGTTGTGGGGACCCTACTAAGCCCAGCGTTAAGTACGTTATACCACGTACCCCACTGGCGATCGCTGCTGACTTTGAGCTCCCTTGACAGGCTCTGCCAGTGGTCACTGGCACTTGTTTCGTCGCCGATTACCCCCTAGAGAAGCTGGCCATTGGAGCCGATCTTCAAGTGTGCACGGCTCAGGGAGGAAAGAACCAGGTCTGGGTCACTAATATCCTAGTACGTGATAGTGAGAGTTTGCTGTCTGCAAGGTCGTATTCTTAATCCATCGCCGGCGTGCCACGGTAAGGAGTGGCTAAGGTTTGCCGGCTTAGTACCTTCAAGTCCACAAATACTACGCAAGGGCTGTCATTGGTGGCCTGTTCATTGGCCACCGTGATGGACATGATCTCACAGTGCCGCCCCAGCAATGAATTGCGCAATTCGACGTCCAAGTCCCGGATAGCACTTGAAGCATCAGTGCACCAAAAGCTCACCGATCAACAAAAGTATCGGTTTCTGGAATAATCTCGAAGTGCGCACACTAATGCAGACGTTCCACTCAAGCTCTTGCATAAGGATAAAGTTCATCTGTTGATAACCGAACACTACTGCGGCGCACGCATGCCACAAACCCAACCAATGGTCTCTAATTCGCCACCCCGGTCCCTGGACGTTCTGCTAAGTCCCCACCCCACCAACGAGACGCGAGGCCCGGAAAGTGGGTGTGGGAAAGGACACGTGAGGTGTCCCTTTCGCGGCACCGACCGCGGTACCGACGGGAAAGAGTCTGCGGTCATACTGTACAGTACGTGCCTTTCGGACACCGAAAGTATCATGAGCAAGAGGGTGCCGAATGACGTACAGTACCTTTTTTGAAAAAAAAAAAAAAAGGATGGCGTCTTGCCATGTCTCTCTATATCGAAAGTTTCATTAACGATCCCGTCATGTGAGGATCTGCGCAGTGTCACAAGACCCCACAGGGAACCTTAAAACGAACTGATCGCCACCTACTGCCGCAGCATGTCTATCAACTCGGGCCAACGTTACAAGATCACGAACGAGGAAAATGGGCTAGTCCTCGATCTGTCTGGCGCAAACCACAAGTCCATCCTCGGATGGGACTTCCACGGCTCAGACAACCAACAGGTACTAAGCTGCCTTCGCTACTTCGATAGCTTGTCCCTCATTACACTCCAGTGGATCGCAGAGAAGCAGGATGACGGCCAATGGACTATTCGATCAGTCTGGAACCAGAAGTACCTCGGATTTGAGAATACTCCGAAGGATGGAACACCTCTCGTCGGCCTCGACGAGCCTCAGCTTTGGGACATCGAGGCTCTATCAGATAGTGAGGACCACGATAATCCCAGAGTTAAGTATGTTTTATCACGTACCCCACTGGCAATGATCGCTCCTGACTTTGAGGGTGTTTGACAGACTCTGGGTCCGTGGCACTCTTCTCGTCGTCGAGTTCCCCAAAGATAAATCGGACCCTGGACCGCTTCAACTGTGGGCGGCTTGGGATGGAAAGAACCAGATCTGGGTGCTCGAAGAGTGTAAGTCACGTTTTGGTGATGTCTGGCGACTCGTGCGGCTAACTCGGCTTTACTAGATTCTTGAATTAGGGGTTGTGTCACTAATTTTCTAGTATCTGATATTGACGGTTTTCTGTCTGTAAGATTGTATTCTTGATCTATCGCTACCCCGCAGAAAGGAGTGGCTGAATTGTACCTGGTCAGCAACTTCAAGGCCACAAAGTACTGTCCGAGTTGGTGGCTGTTCATAGGTCGCCGGTCGATGGTTACGATCCGTCACGACATTGAATTGTGCAATTCGATGTCCCGTATAACACGCATCGGCGCAACTAAAAGCTCGCCAGTCAACCCAAGCGTCGGTTTCTGGGCCGATCTTGAAGGCGCATGTCAGTGCAGATGTTCCAAAGATCACTCAAGCACTCGCATGTGGGTAAGGTTTATCGGTTCATTACTGCGGCGCACGCGTGCCAGTCCGGTGCCACCGCCACTAGAGAGCGGTGAACCAGTGAAGTCGTGTACTATCATGGCTTTAAATATCCATCAGCACAATACGTAAAACATGGTTTCTAATTCGCCCACCCCAGTTTCTGGACGTTCTATTATTGGGTCCACGCCAGTGCGTTAGACTTTCAAGAGTCGGTTTCTCTACACCTCGGGATAGTGCTGCTCGTTGCTCAACTGCATTGGCCAATGCCTCTCTGAAGCCTCCCCCCCCCTCCGACCACCCACTGATGGCTTACACCCAGGGACGGACACTGTGGGCTGCGATGCGCCGCCTACGAGGCACCCGGGCATGTCCTATCTACTATCACTGCCAGTGACTCACCCCCATTTAGTACTATCCTGGTCATCGGGGCCACGCCGTTTGCGCGTGCCTCGGTCGGGTCTGCCCTGTTACCTTCGCAGAATTCACGACGAGATTCCGAAAGACCAGGAGGAGGGATAACGGCCCGGGTGCCATCCTCCAATCCGAATCGGCCGCCACGCATTCCGGGCGGGGCCAGGGGGCGCTGACTAAAACCACACCTCCCCCGAGGCCCGCTTTCGGCATTCCCCTGCAGGCCCTTCAGTTCTGTCTCGTTTATTTCACCAGCGGGTGCCACTGCTTTAGTTAACCTATATGTGACACCCCTTATGGAACAGCAGTAGATCGGTTCTCAAAATGTCGTCTATTTGCGAGATGGTGCCCTTCGCCATTGCTGGAGACGAGAGATAGTGGCGTAATGAACTACACTTTTGGGGGCCCCCGAAGCGGGCGATATGCGACTTTTCCGCTCTAAGACGGACGGGGAGGCTGATGACACGCTCAGCACATCAGCACTCAGCCTCTGGTTAGCAAGTATGTGCTCCCCGTGACTGATCTGGGCACTTTTATTTATAGCTATCCTCGTAACTCACCTTCGCGAGAACCGTCGTTGATGCAGGATAGGAGCGCCAAAATTGCACCGGGACAACAGATACTACGTGGGTAAGGAAGAAAGCTCCCAGGAAGATGGTTGCTGAGACTTGGTCGGGGATGCCGGGCTGATCTCTCAGGTTGTCTAGCTGACGCTAGGGGCGAGAAAGCGACGTCGCTCTTTCTCATTACCGGGAACAACAGTTTAGTAGTATGCAGTGCTGGGCTGGCAGTTGGGTCGTGTCGTGTCGTGAGTTCGAGGGTCGTCGTGGCAGTGATCAATTATCGAGCAGGGACCCAGTCCGAATCATTAGCCCCACTTTGGAATTGTTGTTTGAGAATTATTATTGTTGACAGCAGAGACAGCCGCCTATTCGTTCATACGTGAACATAGTGTCCGCATCAGTACCGTTGTCGTTGTAGACGCATTGCGGACGCAGTCCACAGAGAGACCGTCGTTTATGTGTCTCCCTTTCAGAAGGAAAGTGACCCGAAATTTGGTTCCGACTCGTGTGAAGACCTCTTGCACAGAGATATAGGGCGTTCACCTCGCCTCAGGTTGCTTCCATTCCAAGATCGAATGAAGTGACTTACGTGCTCGCCCATGGAAGGTACCATTCTAAATTTCATCGAAGCCGGATTTGCCTCGCGGAACGCGCACCTGCGTTGCAAATCGCGGAGCGGCGGTACAACGTTCCCGATTCGAAAGACATCAAAGATATAAGTTTGTTCAGCTCCTTCGTCCTGTGATGTGAATCCTTCTATAGAGATCGAGAGCTTGGAGTCATGCGGTGATATCGTGGCTGTGTGGAGCCCATCCAAAGAGATTCGTTGAGCCCGTTGTTAGGCAGACTAAGTGGTAAACCAAACTATCCTAGAAGAGTGGCGTGTTGGGCAGATATCCGCAGAATTTCCGCCTTCATCGAGGCACAAAGGGATATATGGGTCCCTTTATGTATCTTAGAGCGCCGGGAGAAGCTTAGAACGAGCCTGTAATCAATGAACGCAGAGCAAAAGAGAGACAGCTGAGTGCCAACTTGGCGGTCGGTCGGAAGCGACCGCTTTCCAAAGGCGTATCACGTGCAGTCCTCGGACTGCACCGTGGCCAGCAACCCGCCGTCATCATGTCCAGCCTTCAGAGATATTTCGAAGGGCAAATGGTATGCACATAACTCAGAACGTAGCGGGTCCGTGACATTAAACAGGCATAAATGCAGGACTTTGAAGGTCAATAGCTCGTTGAACGGATAACGCATTCGTTGTGGTGGAGTTGGCGATGCGTTTGTCGTGTCTCAAACTCCATTGCAACCTCTCACTGACCCCTGACGTCCTCATCCAGATATTCGCTCTGTTCCTTGGATTCTTGTTCCGGTCCATTCAATTGACGTTCACGGTCTTTGGTCTGGGAGTTGGTATCATGCTTGCGGTTGGTTTTTCTCGTCGCACGTTTATCGAACCGTTATTGTTGAAGGCGATTATTCCTCCGTGGCCGACGTTCAACCAACATCCAGTTACTTGGCTACCATCGAAGGAGACAAAAGAGAAGCAACGATGATGATGAATAGGCGTATTCCTGTGTGTGATGCTACCTTCATTCGTTGTCGAGCCCCTTCCGCGCTGCCGATCAATCGTGTTATCGTCATGTAGGCACCCTCCGATGACCTGTTGATGAGCTTACGGGATGCTGTAGCTCGGGTGCAGAATCGAACATTACGAGGGCAGATCTCGCGCTGATCGCAGAAACCACAGCCTCGCACGGTTTGGTAAGCTATAGTATACTGCAAAGCAGGCCATGTTTTCTCTCCTGACTGCGCTTAGGATTGTAGCAATTACAGTCGCATTCTATGCATATGCATCCGCACGTCCTACTTCATGCACGTTCCTCAAGCCGAAATGCGGCCCGCTCAGAACTCTTTCTATGACTTAATAGCTCCTCTTGGTTCGATTTGAAAACAAACTGTCGTGGACTTGTGGCCAGTCGCAAGATTGTGGCTGTCTCTTAGCCATCCAGGTTGGACGGGACGGAGGTGACACAAAACTGTGACGTAATCGCAATGCGACACGGACCTTAAAGGACCTGAGGTCTGAGGAATCGTCCGAGAATCCGATCACCAGTCAGTCATACGCGTCTTTCGGAAACCAAAAGTATCACGACTGCGCTTCCAATGGCCTGAGGTTCAGATGTCTGTCCGCCGCATCGTCCAATCATCTCGGAGAACCATGGGCAAAGTCTGCACCGAATGGCATCTTACCACATATCTCTACATCGGGAGTTTCTTCTTGCATTCGCCGCATGCTATCCCCGTGCAGTAGAGCCCTTCTAGAATGACTCAGAACCTCGTAGTCCCGGTCCCTGAGCCTTACAGTATGCTTTGGTCTCGTCATTTCCTCGCGCCTACTCAACCTCTGCCTATGAACGGACTATTGTCTGGCTCCCCTAATAGATTCCGAGATCGTGCCACCAATATTGTATTGTCTAGAGCTATTCCCGCCATTACCCGAGTCTATATACTGCGGAATCCGCCTCCCGAGACTTTTCGAACATGCGAGAGTAACTTAGGGTCGACACATCGACGACAGTTGACGTAACGGGTATACTGTAGTATCGAACGGGGACTGTGTCCATGCCTCGTTCAGAATATTCAGAGCCAAGGCCCAGCTGGCGACTCATTTTGTTACCCCGCCGAAGCGTTGACTGTTACATCAATTAGTTTAATTGTCCCGTCCAGCCATCATAGGTGCGCATAGACGCCAACAGGCAGGAGAATGTTCCGAGCACATTCCCGTTCCGCGAAGAGCAACTCTGGCATCACCCATGCAAGCACGCGACCGCTTTCCGGAGGCTAATGCACGATATTTACCTTGTCTGTCATGAATAAGGTCTCGAAAACCCCAGACAATGGAACACATCTCATCGGCCTCGACAAACCTCAGTTCTGGGATATCGAGATTCTACCAGATTGTGAGGACCCTACTAGGCCCAGCGTTAAGTACGTTTTTATCACGTACCCCACTGGCGATCGCTGCTGACTTTGAGTTCCTTTGGCAGGCTCTGCAAGTGGGTCCGTGGCACTTGTCGTCGATTATCCCATAGAGAAGGGCGCAGCAACCGATCTTCAACTGTGGACGGCTTTGGGAGGAAAGAATCAGGTCTGGGTGCTCGAAGAGTGTGAGTCGCGTTTTGGTGAAGTCTGGCGACTCGCGCGGCTAACTTGGCTTTACTAGACTCTTGAATTGTTAGGGATTAGGTCACTAATATCCTAGTATGTGATAGTGAGAGTTTGCTGTCCGTAAGGTCGTATTCTTAATCCATCGCCGGCGTGCCACGGTAAGGAGTGACTAAGGTCTGCCGGATTAGTAACTTCAAGTCCACAAAATACTACGCGAGGGCTGTCATTGGTGGCCTGTTCATAGGCCACCGTCGATGGACAAGATCTCACAGTGCCGTCCCGGCATTGAATTGTGCAGTTCGATTTCCGAGTCCCGGATAGCATTTGAAGCATCAGTGCACCAAAAGCTCACCGATCAACAGAAGTATCGGTTTCTGGGTCGATCTCGAAGTGCGCACGCCAGTGCAGAAGTTCCAAATATCACTCAAGCTCTTGCATAAGGATAAAGTTCATCTGTTGATAACCGAACACTACTGCGGCGCACGCATTCCACGAACCTAGCCATACTATAGGTCCGCTGGCACCACCACTGGCGCGGGGTGAACCTGTGGAAGTCGCATATTGAGCCCAAATTATCCATCGGCACTATACGTAATTCCGTGGTCTCTAATTCGCCCTCCCCGGTCTCTAGACGCTCTTTTATTGGGTCCCCGCCAACGAGACGCGAGGCTCGGATATAACGGGAAAATGGGTGACGGAAAGGACACGTGAGCTTACGCGGCGCCAACGGGAAGGAGTCTGAAGTCATACAGTATGCGCCTTTCGGACATCATGAGCAAGAGTTGGTGCCGAATGGCATCTTACCACGTCTCTCTACATCGAAATTTTCACCAATTAACGTGCAAAAGCAGATGCCGTCATGTGAAGATCTGAGCAGGGTCACGAGACCCCACAAGGAACCTCAAAGCGTACTGGTCGCCACCTATCGCAGCATGTCTATCACCTCGGGCCAACGTTAGTGTCACAGTCAACCGTGTCAATTCTTTGGAGGAGTAGGTTTGACTGCTGGGCTAGAAGATGATTTCCTTCGACTCAGATACTTCCCTCAAGATCACGAACGAGGAAAATGGGCTGGTCCTCGATCTGTCTGGCAGCAATCGCAAGTCCATCCTCGGATGGGGCTTCCACGGCTCAGTAAACCAATAGGTACTAAGCAACCTTTGCTACTTCGATAGCTTGTCCCTCATTATTCTCCAGTGGGTCACAGAGAAGCAGGACGAAGGCCAATGGACTATTCGATCGGTCTGGCACCAGAAGTACCTCGGATTCGAGAATGCTCCTGAGGATGGAACACCTCTCGTCGGGCTCGACGAGCCTCAGCTTTGGGACATCGAGATTCTATCAGATAGTGAGGACCACGATAATCCTGGAGTTAAGTATGTTTTATCACTGGCACGTATACCCCACTAGCGATGATCGCTCCTAATTTTAAGTCTCTTTGACAGGCTCTGGATCCGTGGCACTCTTCTCGTCGTCGAGTTCCCCAAAGACAAATCGGACCCTGGACCGCTTCAACTGTGGGCGGCTTGGGATGGAAAGAACCAGGTCTGGGTGCTCGAAGAGTGTGAGTCACGTTTTGGTGAAGTCTAGCGACTCGCGCAGCTAACTCGGGCTTTACTACTAGATTCTTGACTTGTTAGAGATTGTGTCACCAATGTTCTGGTATCTGATAGTGAGGGTTTACTGTTTGTAAGGTTATACTATTCTTGACCTATCCCACCGCCGCGGAAAGAGTGGCTGAAGTGCGCCTGGTCAGCAACTTCAAGGCCACAAAATACTGTGCAAAGGGCTGTCCGAGTCGTTGGTGGCTGTTCATATATACGTTCATAGGTCGCGATAGTTACGACCCGCTACAGCATTGAATTGCACAATTCGATATCCCGGATAACACACGTCGGCGCACTAGTAAAAGCTCGCCGATCGACCCAAGCACCAGTTTCTGGACCGATCTCGAACCGCGCATGCCAGTGCAGATGTCCCAAAGATCACTCAAGCACTCGCACGGTGATAAAGTTTATCGGTTCATTACGGCGGCACACGCGTGCCAGTCCGGTGCCACCGCCACTGGAGAGCGGTGAACCGGTGAAGTCGTATACTTATCGTGGCTCAAAATATCCATCATCCCGATACGTAAAACATGGTTTCTAATTCGCCCACCCCGGGCCCGGGGCGTTCTATGATTGGGTCCCCTTCAGTGCGTTAGACTCTTGCTCTACACCTTGGGACAGTGTTGCTCATCATAGCCCAGTACCTCCCTGGAGTCTCCCCCATACGCACAGATGGCTTACGCCCAGGTGCGGACAGGTGTGGGCTAGGATGCGCCGCCTACGAAGGCACCCGGGCATGTCCTATCTATCTATCGCTGACCACCCCCATTTAGCAGCATACCGTTCATCGGGACCGCGCCGTTTGCGCCCGCCTCGGTCGGGGTCTGCCCCGTTGCCCTCGCTGAAATATCTGGCGTTCACGGGATTCCGAAAGACCAAGGAGAGGGGATAAGGGACATCATCCTTCGAGCGAGGACTCCGAATCGGCCGTGACGCGTTCCGGGCGGGGCCGGAGGCTGGTTGAGGGCGCTGACTAAACCACACCTCCCCCGAGGCCATCGGCATTCCGGGCCCCTGCCACTGCCTTAGTACATGTGACATCCCTTATCGAACAGCAATAGATCGGTTCTCGTGATGTCGTCTATTCGTGGGATGGTGCATTTCGCCATTGCTGGAGACGGGAGATAGTGGCGTGATGTCGTACACTTTTGGGGGCCCCCGAAGCGGGCTATATGCGACTTTTCCGCTCTAAGACGGGCGAGGAAGCTGATGACATGCTCAGAACATCAGCACTCAGCCTCCGGTTAGCAAAGTATGCTTCCCCCGTGACTGATCTGGGCGCCTCTTATTTATAGCTATCCTCATAACTCACCTTCGCGAACACCGTCGTTGATGCGTGGTAGGAGCGCACTGGGACGAACAGATACTACGTGGGTGAGGAAGTAAGCTCCCGGGCAGATGGTTGCTGGGACTTGGCCGGGGATCCCGGGGATGCTGGACTGATTTCTCAGGTTGTCCAGCTGACGCCAGGTGGCGAGAAAGCGACGTCGCTCTTTCTCATTAGCTAGAACAACATTTCACCATGCTGTGGCACCTTTTATTTCATATTTCGGTAGGCAGAGTGTAGATTTGCCGGGTAGTCGCCTGGATCGCCCCAAGCTTCTTTTCCCAGTTGCATGCGGTGCTGGGCTGGCGATTGGCTCCTGTCGTGTCGTGAGTTCAAAGGTCGTCCTGGGAGCGATCAACTATCGAGCTGGGTCCAATAATCTGAATCATTAGTCCCACTGTGCAGAGGAAACTGTTGTTTGAGAATTATTATTGCTGACAGCGGAGATAGCTTCCTATTCGTTGACACGTGAGCATAAGTGTACCGTTGTTGTTGTAGACGCGTTGCAGATGCAGGCTACAGAGAGACCGTCGTCTGAATGGATTCCCCTCCCTTTCAGAAGGAAAGTGACCTGAAATTTGGTTCTGACTCGTGTGAAGAAATCTTGCACAGGAATATAGGGCGTTCACTTCGCCCTCAGGTTGCTTCCATTCCAAAGATCGAATGAAGTGACTTACGTGCTCGCCCTGTTAATTAGATGGAAGGTACTGTAGCATTCTAAATTTCATCGAAGCCGATTTGCCTCGCGGAAAGTGCAGACCGAACCCGAGTTGCAGATCGCGGAGTGGCGGGTTCAATCGCTAGCGGACTTTGACGGCAGATATGCGGCAGTACGTACCCCAATTCGGAAGACACTGTATCAACTTTGAAACAGGTGAGTGTGTTCGGTTCCTGCGTCCGGTGATGTGGATCCTTCTGGCTGTAGAGATCGAGAGCTTGGAGTCATGCGGCGATATCTTGGCTGTGTGGAACCCATCCAAAGGATTCTTTGATCCCGTTGTTAGGGAGACTAAACGGTAAACCAAACTATCCTAGAAGAGTGGCATGTTTGGCAGATATCCGCAGAATTTATCGAGACACAAAGGGATATATGGGTCTCTTTATGTGTCCTGGGCGCTGGGGAAGCCTAGAACGAGCCCGCAATCAATGAGCGCAGAGCAAAACGGGAGACAGCTGAGTGCCAACTTGGCGGTCGGGCCGGAAGCGACCGTTTTCCAAAGGCGCATCACGTGCAGTTCTCGGACCGCACCAGCAACCCGCCGTCATCATGTCCAGCCTTCAGAAATATTTCGAAGGGAAAATAGTATGTACATAACTCAGAACGTAGGAGGCTCATGACATTAAACAGGCATAAATGCAGGACTTTGAGGGCCAAAAGCTTGTGGAACGGATAGCGCATTACGCTGTGGTGGAGTTGGCGGTGCGTTGGCAAGTCTCAAACTCCCTTGCAACCTCTCACTGACCCCATCCAGATATTCGCTTTCTTCCTTGGATTCCTGTTCCAGTCCATTCAATTGACGTTCACGGTCTTTGGCGTGGGAGTCGGTGTCATACTTGCAGTACGAGTTGGTTTATCTCGTCGTACCTTTACTGACCCGTTATTGCGAAGGTGGTTATTCCTCCGTGGCCGAAGTTCAATAAGCATCCAATTACTTGGCTACCATCGAAGGAGACAAAAGAGAAGCAACAATGATGATGAATAGGCGTGTTCCTGTGTGTAATGCCACCTTCATTCATTGTCGAGCAACTTCCTCGCTGCCGATCAACCATGTAGATACCCTCGGATGACCTGTTGGTGAGATGTGGGTAATAGCAATGGCTGTAGCTCGACTACTGTAGAATCGAAAATTACACGGCGGATCTCGCGCTGATCGTTGAGACACAGCCTCACACGGTTTGGTAAGCTACAGTGTGAGGTTATGTGAAGGACAAACTGGCCGAGGAATCGAATCATCACGGTCGAACGAGCTGAGAGATTGGTCTCGGCCGGACAGTGAGAGCACAATAAAGGCAGTTCGAACCAAACTCGGGTAGTGGGCGCTGTTAATTCGAACCAAGGAATGCCAAGGCTGCGCGAGCGGTTGTAATCACGGACCACGAGTTCGACCCGACTGAGAATAACACCCGCTCTGCCAACTTCCGAGCCCCGCCAATTCCTCGACTTCGACTTCGACCTGGACCTTAACCCCAACCTCTTCCTCAGTCCTCTCCCTCCATCCCTCTCCACCACCCACCCCAGTCCCCGCCTCTCCCGCTCCCGCCCTTGCTCCGTCTGATCATTACAAACACTACCCTCGGCCACCACGAGGATCGCATCGCACAACACCCCGGCCAACTCACACCCCCCCGACACGCCCACCACGGCTTCCACGACTGCACCCATTCCACGCGGGACGGTCCCTCGACCGCGTCCCATGTCTCTTCCTCCTCAAGCGTATACGCCTTCTCACTCCGGCACGTCGTCCGACCGCACACGACAATACGTTGAACAACCCCATGCCACAACCACAAGACACTCCCAGCGCAGCGCAGACCCTACAAAACCGCGCACAACCAATCGCATTCTTGGTGACTACACCCTCTCAAAGACCCTTGGAGCGGGTAGTATGGGCAAAGTGAAGTTGGCTCACCACAATATATCTGGCGAAAAGGTGTGTGATCTTTCGCTGTCTCTTATCAACGCTCCTGCTCTGCAGGGTCGTATTTTCATTTCATACGGTCGTCTCGTCACGTTCTCAACATCTATCGCTGTATCGTCGCCTGTTCTCTTCGACGTGTCCATCACGACCTTTGTCCGGTCGTATGTGTCCCTGATCTCATCGGGGCAGTTTACTTCCCTGCGCACTTTGTGCCCCTCGAATGCCCCGAACCTGGTTCCTCGTGTTCTCGTTGGGGTGTGGCGCTGATCAACGTGGACGCACGTCCGCCTGGCCTGCGCCTTTTTTACTTTCCGACTCTTCGCTTCCACATCTTCCTTTGTACCCGAGTTTCTCCATCTCGGGACCCTTCCCATCAGCCGGTTGCGAAGGGCAGCCAGACTCCCCGCATTTACCACGCGCAGCGCGCACCTAATATCGGGGCTGTGCAGTTGGGTCAACAGGGGAGCGCCGGGGGGCGTTTTTTTGACAGCTATTTTCGGCGCGAACACTTGTTTCTCGTTGTCTCTCTTGCAATTCCCCATTTATCGTTACTGAGCGTTTACTTACCCCCCTACAGCTCGCGGTCAAAATTTTACCCCGCGTTGTTCCCGTTCAACCTGTACCCGGAGCACCGAACGCCGAGGCTGCTGCCAAACAAGCGACAAAAGATGCTTCCAAAGAGATTCGCACGATCCGCGAAGCCGCACTCTCACAGTTACTCTATCATCCGTACATCTGTGGCATGCGCGAGATGATCACGCATCAGCACCATTACTACATGGTGTTCGAGTATATAAACGGCGGGCAAATGCTTGACTATATTATCAGCCATGGCCGGTTACGCGAACGCGTTGCAAGGAAGTTCGCGAGGCAGATCGGAAGCGCGCTAGAGTATTGTCACAAGAACAATGTCGTGCACCGAGGTGCGTCCTCACGACCCATGAGTGGCTTTCGAGTGATCGCTGATATTGTCTGCAGACCTCAAAATCGAAAACATCCTCATTTCGCAGACGGGCAACATCAAGATCATCGATTTTGGGTTATCAAACCTTTACGATCCTGTCGCTCATCTCTCGACATTCTGCGGCTCCCTCTATTTTGCTGCGCCGGAGCTTCTCAATGCCAAAGTGTATACCGGACCCGAGGTTGACGTATGGAGCTTTGGTGTGGTGATGTACGTGCTTGTATGCGGCAAGGTGCCATTTGACGATCAAAGCATGCCTGCGCTTCATGCCAAAATCAAGCGCGGGCTGGTCGAATACCCCGTGTGGCTCAGCGCAGGTGAGCTGACAGGTCTGTGTACTTGTAGGACAATTGATGTGAACTTTTCCCCCCAGAATGCAAGCA
>Ga0137385_10002814_pt1 | contig 14967 bp, 11 predicted proteins | sample SagtaG_FD_104921 | JGI IMG/M metagenome (GOLD analysis project Ga0137385, IMG submission 104921) | Vadose zone soil microbial communities from Sagehorn Ranch, Mendocino, California, USA - Sage2_R_80_16 metaG | ecosystem: Environmental > Terrestrial > Soil > Vadose zone | place: USA: California...
GCACAACCCCGAGTTCACCATGCTGGAGGCGTACCAGGCGTACGCGGACTACACGACGATGCTGGACCTGATCCGCGACCTGATCCGCCATGCCGCGATCGCCGCACACGGCCGCCCGGTGGCGATCCGCCCCGATGGCGAGTACGACCTGTCCGGCGACTGGCCGGTGATCGGCGTGTACGACGCGGTCGCCGCCGCACTCGGCGCCGACGTCGACCCGAACACGTCCACCGCCGACCTACACGCGCTGCTGACCAGGGCCGGCCTGACCGGCCACGACGAACTCGGCCACGGCGATGCGATCCTGGCCGCGTACGACAACCTGGTCGAGCCACGCACGGTCGGACCCACGTTCTACACGGACTTCCCGGCCGAGACGTCCCCGCTGACCCGGCCGCACCGCACCGACCCGCGCAAGGCCGAACGGTGGGACCTGGTCGCGTTCGGCACGGAACTGGGCACGGCCTACTCCGAGCTGACCGACCCGCTGGAACAGCGCCGCCGCCTTGCTGAACAGTCGCTGCGGGCCGCGAGCGGCGACGTCGAGGCGATGGAACTGGACGAGGACTTCCTGCGCGCACTTGAGCACGGAATGCCGCCGACCGGCGGTCTTGGCATGGGCGTCGACCGGCTGCTGATGATGCTGACCGGCACGACCATCCGGCAGACCGTGCTGTTCCCGTTCGTCCGCCAGGTGGAAGACGGTCAGGACGCCAGCAACAGGTAGGCCATGCCGACGCCCATCAGCGCCCGGCAGCCGTGCACCAGCAACGGCCGGCCGAGCACCCCGACCGACACCGCCACCGGTTGGAGCGCGCGCACACCGGACCACACCCCGTACACGAGAAAGTAGATCCCGAACGAGACGGCCAATGGCGACATCGAGACCATCGCCGCGTCACCCAACGCCACGATCATGTAGAGCATCCCGATGCTGCCCACGAAATGGTGCGTGTGCTCCCAATTCTGGGCGCTCGCCCCGGCGGGCTGGCGCAACAGGATCGCCACGAAGAACGCGGCCTGACCGCCGAACAGCAGTACCCACACGGATTTCGGCAGCAGAGTGGTCCAGGACAGCACCATGACGATCATGCCGGCGGCCATGATCGCGTGACTGACATCGTCATGCCGCGCCGGCAGTCCACCACGCGTGCTGAGCAACCGGACGACGCACGTCAGCGTTACACCGGCGAACAACACCGTGAACACCAACCGCACCGATTCCGGCTGTCCCATGCCCGCCTCCGTCCGCGTACATCATGAGTGAACACGCTCCGTGTTCGCACGTGATAGGCGGCAACCGGGCGACAGCGGGCTGGCGTCCGCGTCGGCGGTTACCATATTTGACATGACCTCTCCAGCCGCCGCGACCAGCAGCCCGGCGTTGCCGCCGCTGCCGCTGCCGGGAGCAACGCCCCGCGAAGTGCGCGCCGCGCTCCGGCCGGAGTTCCGCGCGCAGTTCGATCAGGAATACCGGACCGCGCTGGACGAGGCTGGCCGGACACTGGAACTGGCCGGAGTGCTCGACACGGTGGAGCACTGGCGGACGCGAGCGTGGATCACCCGCGACCCCGCCGAACACCGGCGGGTCGTGCGCCGGGCCGCTGAACTGCTCACCGGACGGGCGCCGGCAGTGGACGAGTCGGTTGCCGTCACCGAGGCGAGGCTGTAGCGCAGCCGTTGTACACCGTCACCACCGATGAACAGGCGCAGCCGCAAGTCGACGCCCTGCCCGCCGAGGCCCTGAGTGCCTACGCCGAGCTGTGCGTTGTGCTGGAGACCGCACCCTGGAGCGGCCGGCCCTACCACCGGGACAACCCCGATGGACCGCTGCGCGTTCAGCCGTTCGCCACCTACGGCCAGGTGGTGTATCTGATCCTGGAGGACCAACGGCGCGTTGACGTACTCCTGGTTCAGTGGGTCGGCTGACCTGCGTCACTGCTACTCGGCTCGGCGTCGGTTCGGCTCATGACGGAATCACCGACCGCTCCCGCCACGCGTTGGTGATCGGTAGGCGGCGGTCGCGGCCGAACGCCTTGAGGCTGATCTTCGTGCCCGGCGGGTACTGGCGGCGCTTGTACTCGGCCGCGTCGACCATCCGCAGCACTCGTTCCACCAGCGCTGGGTCGAAGCCGGCGGCCAGCAGGTCGGCGTAGCCGCGGTCGCCCTCGACGTAGTCGTCGAGTACGTCGTCCAGTAGCAGGTAGTCGGGCAGCGTGTCGGTGTCGAGCTGGCCGGGTCGCAGCTCGGCCGACGGTGGCTTGGTGATCGAGTTCTCCGGGATCGGCGGCACCTCGCCGCGCTCGGCGGCGGCCACGTTGCGCCACCGGGCCAGTGCCCAGACCATCGTCTTGGACACGTCCTTGATCGGCGCGAACCCGCCGACCGCGTCGCCGTAGATGGTGGAGTAGCCGACCGCGAGTTCGGACTTGTTTCCGGTGGCCAGCACCAGGTGCCCGGCCGAGTTGGACAGCGCCATCAGGGCAACGCCACGGCAGCGGGCCTGCACGTTCTCCTCGGCCAGCCCGGTCAGCCCGAGCTGCTCGACGAACACCCGCACCATGTCCGCGATCGGCTGCACGCTGTAGTGCAGGCCGGTCCGCTGGGCCAGTTGCGCCGCGTCCGTCCGTGAGTGTTCCGACGAGTAGTCCGACGGCATCGACACCGCGTACACCGCGTCCGGCCCCAGCGCGTCCACGGCCAGTGCCGCGACGAGCGCGGAGTCGATCCCACCGGACAGCGCGAGCACCGCGGAGGCGAACCCGTTCTTGCGCGTGTAGTCCCGCAGGCCCGTGACCAGCGCCGACCACACCTCTTCCAGTTCGGGCAGCGGCGGCGCGATCGGCGGCGCCGGCATGGGCGGCCAAGCCGGCAGGGGTCGGTCGCTCAGCGTCACCCGGCGCACGTCGAATCCGAGCACCTCCCCGGACTTGTGGCCATCGCCGGCCGGCAGGTCCAGGTCCAGCACCAGCAGGTGCTCCACGAACTGCGGCGCGCGGGCCAGCACGTTCCCGGTCGCGTCGACCACCATCGAGTCGCCGTCGAACACCAGCTCGTCCTGGCCGCCGACCCAGTTCACGTAGGCCAGTGGCGCGCCGGCCTCACGCGCCCGCCCGGCCACCAGCGGCAGGCGCTGGTCGTCCTTGTTCCGCTCGTAGGGCGACGCGTTGGGCACCAGCACCAGGTCCACCCCGGCCGCGCCCAGCGCCGCGATCGGCCCGCCGTCCTGCCAGATGTCCTCGCAGATCACCATGCCGATGTCCAGGCCGTGCAGCCGGACCACGTCCAGTTCGTTGCCCGGCTTGAAGATCCGGTACTCGTCGAACACGCCATAGTTGGGCAGGAAGTGCTTGAACTGCCGGGCCACCACCGCGCCCTGGTAGAGCACCGCCGCCGCGTTGCGTGGGCCCGCGTCGTCGCGGTCGAGGTAGCCGACGAACACGGCCACGTCCGCGCAGCCTGCCGTGACCAGCCGCTCGGCCAGCGACTCCAGCGTGCGCCGGGCCGCGTCGCTGAACGAAAGGCGCAGCGCAAGGTCCTCGACCGGATAGCCGGTCAGCGCCATCTCGGGGAACAGCGCGACGTGCGCGCCGGCCTCGGCGGCCTTGCGGGTCCACGTCACCACCGTGTCGGCGTTCCCGTCGAGGTCACCGACACACGTGTTCACCTGGGCGAGGGCGATGCGTAGCTGCGGCATGGCGTCATTCTCGTCCACAGCCAGCGCCGATGTGCGCCGATGTGGTGGACCATACGGAGTGCCTACGGTCGCGGATGGCACGATCACGGGGTGTCCAAGTCGTCCCGCCGGTTGGCGTTGCTGGGTCTTGCCGCCGCCGCATCCGTGCTCGCCGCTGGTTGTACGACGATCAGCTCGGGGACCGGCGTGCCGGCGTCCGTCGTGGAGCGGCACGGGCCGGTCGGTCCGGTGCCCGCCGGCCTGGCCACCTTCTACAGCCAGCCGCTGAGCTGGGGCGGCTGTTCCTCGTTCGCGACCAGCCAGTCGGCGCAGAGCGCGTTCACCAACCAGAGTCTGCAGTGCGGCCGGCTGACCGTGCCGCTGAACTACGCCACGCCGGCGGGCAAGACGATCACCATCGGCGTGATGCGGGTGCGGGCCACCGACCAGGCCAACCGGATCGGCTCGCTGCTGGTCAACCCGGGTGGGCCGGGCGGCTCGGGCATGGAGCTGGTGGCCAACCTGATCAAGACCTGGGCGGGCACCGACCTGGCCAAGCGGTTCGACCTGGTCGGTTTCGACCCGAGAGGGATCGGCGCCAGCGAGCCGTCGGTCCGGTGCCTGACCGGGCCGCAGCAGGACGCGGTGCGGTCGGAGGACCTGGACGACGAGGTGACACCGTCCGGCGTGGCCGCCTACGCGCAGCAGCAGAAGCAGTACGCGGCCGCCTGCGCCCGCAACACCGGCAGCGGCACCGCGATGCTCGCCAACGTGGGCACCAGGGACGTGGCCAAGGACATGGACGTGCTCCGTTCCGCGCTCGGCGACCCGAAGCTGAACTACCTCGGCTACTCCTACGGCACGTTCCTGGGTACCACGTACGCCGAGCAGTTCCCGAAGAACGTGCGCGCGCTGGTGCTGGACGGCGCGGTCGACCCGACCGAGAGCGTCGTCGCCCAGACGGTCAACCAGGGCAAGGGTTTCCAGACCGCGTTCACCCAGTTCGCGCAGTGGTGCGCCGGCCAGCAGCAGTGCGCGCTGGGCACCGACCCGAACGGCGCGACGCAGGCGTTCCGCGACCTGGTCAACCCGCTGCTGGACCACCCGATCCTGGTCGGCAACCGACGACTGTCCTATGACGACGCGACCACCGGCGTGATCCAGGCGCTGTACTCACAGCAGTATTGGACCTACCTGAACACGGGCCTGTCCGAGCTGAAGCAGGGCAGCGGCCAGACCCTGATGACGCTGGCCGACGTGTACGACGGCCGCGACCCCAACGGCCAGTACTCCAACGAGCAGGACGCGTTCACCGCGATCCGCTGCGTCGACGAGCCGCCGGTCACCGACCCGAACGTGCAACTGCAGGCATCCCAGCAGTACAAGCAGGCCGCACCGTTCCTGGACGACGGCCGCCCCGCGGTCGCCCAGGCCGACGCGTGCACGGCGTGGCCGGTGCCGCCGACCAGCCAGCCACACACGCCCAGCGTGCCGGGACTGGGGCCGGTGCTCGTCGTGTCCACCACGAACGACCCGGCCACTCCGTACCAGGCGGGCGTGAACCTGGCACAGGCGCTCGGCGGTAGCCTGCTCACCTTCGAGGGCACCCAGCACACCGCGTTCCTGCAGGGCATCTCGTGCGTGGACAAGTGGGGCTCGGACTACCTGGTCAACCTGACAATGCCGCCCACCGGGACCCGCTGCACCCGATAGCCGCGGCCAGCGCGGCGCCGACAACGCAGATCACCGCGGTCACCAGGAAGATCTCGCGGTACTCGGTGAGCAGCGCCGCCTTCAGCGCCCGCTCGTAGACCGCGAGCTCCTGGCGGAACACCGTCGCGCTCACCCCGAACGGCAACGGCGTGTTCAGCGTGGCGGTGAGACTGTGGAACCGGTGCAGCCCCCACGCGGACAGCGCCGACACGCCGACCAGCATCCCGGTCATCCTGGCCACCACGACCGCCGCCGACGCCACCCCGTGCTGCGCGGCCGGCACCACCCGCAACACCGCAGCCGACAGCGGCGCGATCACCAACCCGAGACCCAATCCGGCGATCACCAGGTCGGTGTCCAACACCGGCAGCCCCAGCGGGAAATGCGCGGTGAGCACGTCCAACGGCCACCGCGAGATCAGCAGATACCCGCCGGCCGCGACCAGCATCCCGACACACCCGACCACCGCGTCCCCGAGCCGCCCGGCCAGCGCGCCACCGACGACCGCACCCACCGGCAGCGCCACCAGAAACCGCACCAACAACACAGCCGACTGCCCGGAATCCATACCCAGCAACGTTTGCGCGAACAGTTCGACATCGACCAACGTGACCATCAGCGCGGCACCGGCCGCCAAACTGGCGGCGAGTACGGCAAGAAACGGCCGCATCCGCACCCCGGCCGGATCGAGCAGCCGATGCCGGGCCTGCGACTCCCACACGCCGAACGCCACGAACACCACACCGGCCGCCACCAACGTCGCCACACCCCACCCAGGCAGCACGGACCGCTCCGGATTCGGGTTGTACAGCCCGACAACCAACAACCCGAGCGCCACCGCCAGCAGCCCACCACCGACGAAGTCCGGCCGGCCGACCCCCAGTCGCCGACCGCCCGGAATGGCGACGCTGACCGCGACCATGGCCACCGCCGCGAGTGGCACGTTCACCCAGAACAGCCCACGCCACCCGATCAGCGCTGCCAGCCCGACGCCGTAGAGCGGCCCGAGCACGCTGCCCAATTCCTGCGCCGCGCCAACGAGTCCGAGCACCCCGGTCCGCCGGGGACCGGCCCACAGGTCCCCGGCCAACGCCAACGTCACCGGCAACAGCGCGCCACCGGAAATCCCCTGCACCGCCCGCCCGACCACCAACTCCGGCACGCCGCCGGCCAGCGCGGTCACCGCGGAGCCGATGCCGAACACGGCAAGGCAGGACTGCAACAACACCCGGCGCCCGAACAGGTCGGAGAGTTGGCCGAGCAGCGGCATCGCGGCCACGTAGCCCAGCAGGTAGCCGGTCACGATCGGCGTGGCCAGTTCCAGGTGGTTGACCGGAATCCGCATGTCCCGCACGACGTTCAGCAACACGCCGACCACGACATAGGCGTCCAGCGCGGCCAGCAGCACCGCGAGCCCGCCGGCACCGATCGCCAGTGACCGGCGCGGCCGGGCCACGTCGACGTCCAAGACGGATCAGCCGGCTGGCGCGGTCACGGTGACCGGCTGGTTGACGTTGGAGAACGTCACGTCAACCGTCGCGCCCTGGCTGCCACCGGACCCCGGCACCGCGAATTCGGCCTTGACCGGCAGGTTCTTGCTGTCCGCCGCCACCCACAGGGTGGCGTTCACGTTCTGGTTGATCCCCGGGATCAGCGCGGCCACCACACCCTTGTCGACCTTCCCGGTGATCCGGTAACAGTCGACGCCGCCGACCGACTCCCGGGCCTGGGTCTGCGCGCCCTGCGTCTGGGTGAGCACCTTGGCGATGCCGCGGTTCGGGTCGAGAATCGCGGTCGGGTCGAACAGGTTCCCCGCGATGCTGGCCGGGACCTTCTGGTAGCCGCCGGTCGGCCCCTTGAGGTAGAAGGTGCGGTTCACGAGCACGAAGTCGACCTGCGTGAGCTGCCCGAGCAGGGCGATCTTCGCATTGCCCTTGGCCTGACCCTGCGCGTTGAGGTCACCGTCCGCGTTCTGGATCGGCACGCCGGGCAGCGTGCCGTTCACCACGATCGAGAAGTGCACGCTGCTGACAGACCGCGTCGAACCGCCCGCACTGGCCAACAGCGTCGACGCGGCCGGCAGATTGGCCGTACTCGTGGCGCCGCCGGACGTACAGCCCCCCACAACGGCGACAATGCCAACGAACAGGCCGACGATCCAGGTACGACGCATGCGCCGATCGTAGGGCCGGCCGGGTCCGGCCGGCCCATTGACCGATCAGGTCGTTACCGGCGCCTCCACCGTGGTCGGTGTCGCGCCGAATTGAACGCCCTTTGCCTCCTTGCCGAACAACGTCAACAGCGTCACCGCCACCAGCACCGGCACGATCGTGATCATCAACGCGAACGGATAGCCGTGCGACGCGGCAACGCTCTGCTGGATCGGCAGATTGAACGCGGCCAGGCAGTTGCCCAACTGATAGGTCACGCCGGGATAGAAGCCCCGGATCGCGTCGGGAGACATCTCCGTCAGATGTGCCGGGATCACACCCCATGCGCCCTGCACCGCCACCTGCATCAGGAACGAGCCGAGACACAGCATGGCCGCCGTGTGCGAATACGCGAACAGCGGCACGATCGGCAACCCGAGCACGGCACAGAACGCGATCGTGTACCGCCGGCCGTAACGCTCCGACAGCGAACCGAAGACCAAACCGCCGATGATCGCGCCCACGTTGTAGATGACCGCGATCCACGTGGCCGTGGTCGGGGACAACCCGGCGCCGCCGTCTTTCGTGGCTTTCAGGAACGTGGGATACACGTCCTGGGTGCCGTGGCTCATCCAGTTGAACGCGGTCATCAACAAGATCAGATAGATGAATCGGCGCACCACGGTCGGATTGAGCAGAATGTCCCGGAACCGGGTGTGCGTCACGCGCATGGTGTTCCGCGAACGCTCCCACACCTCGGACTCACGCACCCGCGACCGCACGAACAGGCTGATGAACGCGGGAATGATGCTCAGCCCGAACAGCCAGCGCCAGGACAGCCCGAACTCGATGTGCACCACCAGATAGGCCAGCGACGCCAGCAGATACCCGAACGAGTAGCCCTCCTGCAGCAGGCCCGAGAAGAAACCGCGCCGGGACGTGGGAATTTTCTCCATGGCCAACGCCGCGCCGAGGCCCCACTCGCCGCCCATGCCGATGCCGTACAGCAGGCGCAGCACCAGCAGCACCGTGTAGCTCGGCGCGAACGCGCACAGGAACCCGATCAGCGAGTAGAAGCAGACGTCCACGATCAGCGGCCGACGCCGGCCGACCCGGTCGGCCCACAGCCCGAACAACAGCGCGCCGACCGGCCGCATGAGCAGGGTCACCGTGGTCAGGAAGGCCATCTTGGTGAGGGAGACGTGGAAGTCCTTGGCGATGTCGGCGTAGACCAACACCACGATGAAGTAGTCGAACGCGTCCATCGTCCAGCCCAGTTGGGCGGCGATGAACGAGTTTCGCTGGTCGGGTGTGAGGCGTTGCCTCGGCACGGCTGCGTTGCTTGCCACGGCCCGCTCCGTTCCACTCGTGTCGTCGGGTTCGTGCTGTTCGTACACCGTTTCTAGTTGTGTTGGCTGTGATGGGTCAACTCAACACATACCGGGCGTGGCCCGGTCGTCTCCCGAACGGTGGGGTCCAGACGCAACCGGTCTCGGACACGCGCACCCGCAGGCGCCGCCACCGTGAACGCAGCCGCGATCGTACGCAGACGACCCGAACGGCGGCGGGAACGACCAGACCCACAGCACCATACCGAACACATGTTCGACCATCCGGCACCTGCCCCACACCGGGATTGGTCCACCATGGCCAACAAGCCACGGAACTGCTTCCAACCCGGTTTCGGGTGGTCGGCAAGGTGTCGCGCGACGAAGAGTGACGACTTCGACACGCTGCCGACCGGAACAGGCCGGGGCCCGAAACGCGCCGTTAACGGAGGCTGCCTAGTCTTCGGACATGGATCGACAGCAGGAGTTCGTGCTACGCACGCTCGAGGAACGTGATATCCGGTTCGTCCGGTTGTGGTTCACCGACGTCCTCGGGTTCCTCAAGTCGGTCGCGGTCGCGCCTGCCGAACTGGAGGGCGCCTTCGCCGAGGGGATCGGGTTCGACGGCTCGGCCATCGAGGGGTTCTCCCGGGTCTACGAGTCGGACATGATCGCCAAGCCCGACCCGGCCACGTTCCAGGTGCTGCCTTGGGAGGCCGGCGGCGAGCAGTACGCGGCCCGGATGTTCTGCGACATCGCCATGCCGGACGGCTCACCTTCGTGGGCGGACCCCCGGCACGTGCTGCGGCGCACCCTGGCCAAGGCCACCGAAGCCGGCTTCACCTGCTACGTGCACCCGGAGATCGAGTTCTTCCTGCTGTCCACCATCCCGTTCGACGGCAGCGAGCCGATACCGGCGGACAACGGCGGCTACTTCGACCAGGCCAGCCACGTCACGGCGACACACTTCCGCCGGCACGCCATCGAGGCGCTGGAGGCGATGGGCATCTCGGTCGAGTTCAGCCACCACGAGGGCGCCCCCGGCCAGCAGGAGATCGACCTGCGCTACGCCGACGCCCTGACCATGGCCGACAACGTGATGACCTTCCGTTACGTGGTCAAGGAAGTCGCGATCACCCAGGGCGTGCGGGCCTCGTTCATGCCCAAGCCGTTCAGCAAGCAGCCCGGCTCCGGCATGCACACCCACGTCAGCCTGTTCGAGGGCGACCGCAACGCGTTCTACGACAGCGAGGACCCCTACGAGCTGTCCAAAACCGGCCGGGCGTTCGTGGCCGGCCTGCTGACGCACGCCAGGGAGATCTCCGCGGTTACCAACCAATGGGTGAATTCCTACAAGCGGCTGATCGTCGGCGGCGAGGCGCCGACGGCGGTGTGCTGGGGTCACGCCAACCGATCGGCGCTGGTCCGGGTGCCGATGTACAAGCCGGCCAAGGCCGCGTCCCGCCGGGTGGAGATCCGTACCCCGGACTCGGCGTGCAACCCGTACCTGGCCTACGCGGTGATCCTGGCCGCAGGCCTGCGCGGTGTGCAGGAGAACTACGACCTGCCGCCGGCCGCCGAGGACGACGTGTGGTCGCTGTCCGAGGCGGAGCGCAAGGCCGCCGGGTACACCAGCCTGCCGCAGAACCTCGGCGAGGCACTGGAGGAACTTGAGAACTCGGAACTGGTCGCGGAGGCGCTCGGCGAGCACGTCTACGACTACTTCCTGCGCAACAAGCGCATCGAGTGGGACGGCTACCGCAGCGAGGTCACCCCCTACGAACTGCGCACCGGCCTGCCCGTGCTGTAGAAGCCGCTATCCCCGCCCTGACCGTCCGGCCCGCCACCGGACCCCCGCCGACGCTAGGTTTCCAGGGTGACCGAAGCCCCCGACAGCGACGTGGCACCGGAGCCGACCGCGAGTACGGACGCCGTTCCGGTGACCGCATGCACGGTCGCCACGCTGCGCCAACTGCCCGCGGTCCGGGTGCTGGCCAAATCCTTCGCCGACCACACGCCGGGCGCCCGGTTCCACGCGCTGCTGGTCGACTGCGACTCGCTGGACGAAGTCGGCTCCCTGGACCGGTTCGCGGCCGGCGCCGGGTTCGTCCACCCCACGGCGCTGGGCATCGACGCGGACGAACTGGCCCGGCTGCGCACCGCGTGCGACCCAGACGAGCTATGTGCGGTGCTGCGGCCCCGGCTGATGCATTGGCTGGTCACCTCGTCGGAGACCAGCGGCCCGGTGCTGCACCTCGACCCGTCGGTGCTGGTGCTCGGGCCGATCGTGGCGCCCGTTCTAGCAGGTCTGGTCCAGCACTCGCTGGTGCTGCTGCCCAGGTGGCTGCGACCGTGGCGCTGGGACGGCCTGCGCCCGGACGCGGCCGACCTGCGTGCCGCCGGCCTGTTCGATCCAGCGTTGGTCGCGGTGAACCGGGGTGCGGACGGCTTCCTGCGCGCCTGGGCCGAGCACGCGTCGCACGAACCGGGGAGCACGTTCCTCGATGGCGCAACACGTGGTGTTCCAGCAGCACGTGTTGCGCGATCCCGGCATCGGCCTGTCGGTCTGGAACGCCGGGCAGCGCCCGCTGCACGCCGACGAGCGCGGCGCCGTCACCGTGTCCGACGTGCCGCTGCGCACCCTGCACTTCGCCGGTTTCGACCCGCAACGGCCGTGGCTGCTGTCCGCCGGGATCGCGCAGCGGCCGCGGGTTCTGTTGTCCGAACACCGTTTGCTGGCCCGGTTGTGCGCCGCCTACGTGACCGCACTCGCCGCTGCGGCGGAGCCCGGCGACCCGGCCGGCATCGCCCAGCGCGTCGGGTCCTCGCCGCTGCCGGCCGGTCTGCGGGCCGCGTACCGGTCGGCCTGGCTGACCGCGGAACGCGCCGGGACCACGCCGCCGCCCGCCCTGCTGGCGTCACCGTCGGCGTTCCTGACCTGGGCCTGCGGCCCGGACGACGAACCGGGCAGCACCCGCTGGGCCAGTGCGGTCTGGCGGGACGATCCGGGCCTGCGCCGCCGGTTTCCCGACCCGTTCGGCGCGGACGCGGACGGTTTCCGGGACTGGTGCGCCGGTTCCGGCGTGTCCAGCGGTGCTCTGCCGCCGGAGGCCGTGCCGCGCGCCCCGGACGCGGAGACCCGGCTGACCGACCAACTCGGCGTGTCCGTCCTGGGAGACGGCCGGATCGCCGAACTGCTGCGTGCCGCCGCCACCGCGTCCGGGCTGCCGGTGTCCACCGAGCCGGATTACCCGGTCGTGTTGTGCTGCGCGGGCGTGCCGGCCGGCCTGGCGCAACGCCGGTACGTCGTCGCCGTGCCGGACGACACCGGGGCCGTGCCGGATTACCATGCGGCACACGAGATCTGGACGCTGTCGGCGGCCACCCGGTCCGAACTGGACGGTGTGGCCGGCGTGCCGGTGCACGCCGTCCCGCTGCCCGTACCCGAGGTGGCGGCACTCGATTCGGTGACCCGGCATGCTGCCAGGGACGAGGTCGGCTGGCCGGACAAGCCCGACACCGTGGTGTTCGCCGCCGTCGCCGACCACGCGCACGAGCGTGCCGACAACGCGCTGGGCGCCGTGACCGCGTTCACCGGCGCCTTCCCCGACCGGCACGACGTGCGGCTGCTGATCCTGGTCGACGGCGCGGCCGACCACCAGGCCGCGGCCGAACGGCTGCGCATGGCCACAGTGGACGACGACCGGATCGAACTGGTCGAACAGGCAACGGCGGCGGAATCCGCGGAATGGCTGAACACCGCGGACTGCCTGCTGGCGCTGCACCGCACGGATCGTGCCGGCGCGGACCGGATCGGCCTCGTCATCGCGGACGCAGCGGCCCGTGGCCTGCCGGTGCTCGCCGCCGACAGCGGGCCGACCGGCGAACTCCTGCCCCGCAGTGGCGCCCTGCTCGTGCCCGCCGGGCCGGACGGCCCCGACCTGGCCACCGTGGTGGAAGCACTGCGTGCCGTGGCCGGCGACCCGGATGCCGCCGCCGAACTCGGCCGGACCGGCCGGACCGAGCTGCTGCGCGGCCACGCCGTCGCGGTGGCCGGCGCCCGCCTGCGTGACCGGGTCGAACACGCCTATCACACCTGGCGGGCCCGCAACGCGGCCGCCCGTGCCCCGCAGGACAGCGATCCGTTGCGCCCCTTGCGTTCCGCGCGTCACGTGCTGCTGCGCGAGCCGGACGTGGCCGCCGGGTACAAGATCCCGATGGCGCCCGCGCTGCGCAAGGCCGTGCTGCGGGTGCTCAACCACTACGACACGCACATGCGGACCGTGCTCGGCACGCTCGTCGACGGCATGGAACGCAGCATCGAGGAACTGGCCGCCCGGCAGCAGGCGGGCGGCCCGGTCGACCTGGCCGAGTTGGACGCCGTGTCCGAAACACTCGACCGGCTGAACGAACGCGTCGCCCACCTGGATGACCGACTGCTCGGCATCGACGACGGCGCGTTGCGCACCAGAGCCGACCTCGCCGGCCAGGTCCGGCGCCTCGCCGAGGTCGAGGACGCCGTGGTCGGCGAGGCCGCCCGACGGGGCAAGCACACCGCGACGCTGGCCGACCGGATGGACCGGCTCACCGAGGCACTCGACCGCACCCTCGACCGGATGGGTGACCTGGAAGCCAGAGTTACCAATGTGTTGCGTGAGCAGGACAAGCGGACCGAGGCGGGTCTACGTACCGCGGTCGCGGCCCAACAGGCATCGGACGCGCTACGCCGCGTGGTGCTGCGCGACCACGAACGGCGGGCGCAAGATCACCCGGGCGAGTTGCCGGCCAACTCGCTGGTGCTGTCCGACGCCGGCCTGCTTCGCCTGCCCGCCGACGACGGCGTGATGCTGCCGCTGCTGTCCAGCAACGGGGTGTGGGAACCGGAACTGTCCGCGCTGATCGACTCGCTGGTCGAGCCGGGCGGCGTGTTCGTCGATATCGGCGCCTATGTGGGCTATCACACCCTGCGGGTGCTCAGCCGGTTGGGCACCAGCGGCTCCGTGGTGGCCGTGGAGCCTGCGGTCGATGCGACGGAGCTGTTGCGGCACAACGTGTCCATCAACGTGTCGGACGCCGTCGCGGACCGGCTGACGGTCGTGCCGGCTGCCGCTTGGGACACCGCGGGGCAATTGGTCGCCGAACCGGCGATGACCGGGGGAGTGCTGGTCCGCCCCATGCCGCCGGATGCCGATGGCGAGCTGGCGACCGTGCCGGCCGTGCGGCTGGACCGCGAGTTCGAGACCGTCGACGGGTTGCGGGGAATGCCGTTGACCGTCGTGAAGGTCGACATCCCCGGTCGGGGGCATCGCGCGCTCGGCGGTCTGGTCCGGCTGCTGCGCCGTGATCGGCCGCATGTGTTCTGCGCGTTCTCGGCCGCCCAGACGAGTGACATCGGAGACGATCCGATAACGGTCTTGCGTGAATTCGATACCTGGGGTTTCGATGTCCTGATGCTCGACGACCGCGAACCGGCCACACCGCAGGCGATTGTCGAGGCGAATGAAGGCCGCCACAGCATCATGCTGTGGCTGCGGCCGCGCGGCAAACCCGCCTAGAAATGCCGGTCGCAGGCCGCTGACCAGTCGATTTGACTCCGTGTCCGCCCATGGGTAACTTTCTCCACGTCGCGAGGAACACCGGACGGAACAGGACGACAGAGCCTGGCGGGGACGGTGCGGCGGAGACACTCCCTGGTCCTGGACTAGGAAGTGAGGTCGAGTTCGGCCCGGAGTTGACAGGCAGAACTCGCTCTGCTAAGCTTTTGCGGCACTCCTGGAACGGCTAAGGCTCCAGCGGTCATCCGTGACCGAGGTAGCCAAGCTGGATCGGGACACAAAGCTTTCGAGAACGGAAAATATCTGCCCCGTTCTGTGCGCTGCTCGTGTGGGTGGTGTGTGGCGGTGTGCGTGTGTTCTTTGAGAACTCAACAGTGTGTCGATATGCTAGTAGAGCTCTAGCAGTTTTTGAACCCTGTCTAAGGGTTCCTTTGAGATGAGTGAATGCCAGTATTGATTGTTCTGGTGTGCCTCGGATCATCACCAATGAATTCGTTATTGGAGAGTTTGATCCTGGCTCAGGACGAACGCTGGCGGCGTGCTTA
>Ga0137385_10002816_pt1 | contig 14964 bp, 10 predicted proteins | sample SagtaG_FD_104921 | JGI IMG/M metagenome (GOLD analysis project Ga0137385, IMG submission 104921) | Vadose zone soil microbial communities from Sagehorn Ranch, Mendocino, California, USA - Sage2_R_80_16 metaG | ecosystem: Environmental > Terrestrial > Soil > Vadose zone | place: USA: California...
AGATGCAGTAAACTCGACGGTATTCTGAGAACCGAGAGGAACCGATTTCATGAATACCTCCACCCCATTCAAATAGCGTCACTTCCAAGCTGATATCATTTTGCTCTGCGTCCGGTGGTACCTCCGTTATCCACTTAGCTACCGAGATCTGCAGGAGATGATGCTCGAGCGGGTTTCTATGTCGATCACACCACGATCTACCGCTCTCGTGCAACACTACGCACCAGAGCTGGAGAAGCGCTGTCGGCTCCACCTTACAGCGACAAACGACTCGTGGCGCGTCGATGAGACGTACATCAAAGTGAAACAGGTCTGGATGTACCTCTATTGCGCTGTGGACTCGCAGGGTAACACCCTGGAATTTCTCTTGAGCCCCAAGCGCGATACGGAAGCGGCTAAACGCTTCTTCTCGAAAGCGCTTGCTGCGCCACATAGCAGCACTCCTCGAGTCATCACCGTGGATAAAAACGCCGCCTATCCTAAAGCTTTCAAGGAGCTGAAAGCGGAGAGGATGATGCCAGATCCTTGTGAACTGCGGCAGAGCAAGTATCTTAACAACCAGATCGAGCAAGACCATCGCGCGCATCATACGGTTGGTCAAGCTCGGAATGGGCTTCTTTTCGTTCGAGACCGCATGGCGGACCTTGCAAGGGTATGAAATGATGAACATGCTCCGGAAAGGTCAGATTCGTGGCGTAGAAAAAAGAGACAGCTTGGAGCAAGCGACATTCATCGCTAGCCTGTTTGGAGTGGCTATCTAAGCTGAACAGGAAAATGAGATTTCACGTTCCCAGCATTCCTCTCATATTTCTTGCAACACAACCAAATGCGTACATCGAACCGCCCTGATCTGATAGAGACTCTTGTGATTAGCCTCTCCATTTCCAGATAGTGATAATATATCACACCTGTGTAAGCTCCTCGACAACAATGGTGATGCAGTTGTTGAGGAGCTTACAACTGTTGTTTGTGTTGTTGTCGTTATTATATTGTTCATTGTTACTCCCATTGCCATTGATACCTGGACTTGTATCACAGACAGCGATCAGCATGCCGCTCAGGAGAATAAGTACCAGGACTCTAGCTATACATATAAGCCGAGATCTGTTCCATTTCTTTGTGGTTGAATGCAAGCAGTAATTCACGCTGTTCCTCCTCACTTCCATAATAGACGACTTTGCTCTTACTGAAAGGGCACCACAAACATGTTAGGCTCAAAACGTCTGCATTCGGTAACGAACTCTACATCACAGCACATATCCTTCTCTTGCTGGAGTTATACCAGCAAGAGAAGGATATGTGCTGTGATGTAATCCCGCCATCCGATTACTCCGGGAGAAAAATCCTCTCTGGATTCATTCAAAAGACAATCACGCTGAAGCCATCTTTTTTGGACTGCCTCCTGACTTTTTCGTTTCGCCCTGGATTGCTGCTTCAGGTGAAGCAGCAACCGTCGTCTCGATCGAATCTGACTCTTTCGGCTCGGGCAACGCTGTCTGTTCTTCCTGTCGAGGAAGTTCTGGCGTAGTGGGTTCAAAGAACGCAGGCAGCAGGGGATACAGACAACTGACCTGGACGTAGAAAGGATCAAGCGGATCAGTGGCGGGATGGACCGGAATGCCATTGCCGCGAACAGCCAGACTCTTAGTCGATGGATACACTCTCCCTAAGAACTTGATCAGTTCCTTTTGCACAAATCCAAAACGCTTATCGCTCAACGCAAGAGGAAGGTTGTAGATCAATATCGCGGGCATCTCCAGGGGTACTGCCTGATCGATTGCCCGACATTCGGTATCAGCCAGCACACGTCCTGTAATATGCTCTGCCTGATCACGAATGTTCACCTTATCACCCACCAGTGCTTTTTTCCCAATCAGCCACATCAAGAGCGCCCGGATCCCGCGTAATTTTATGCGTGCCACACGATCAGCCGCGAAGGCGAAACTGATAAATGGTGAGAGGCGTCCCAGTGCACGAAACACATCCACACATGAAGCGTTGAGCTTGCTATGCCTGCGAACGAGCAGTAATGAGGTAAGCGTTTGCGCCACAAACTCCAACTGTTTGACCTCACCGCCATTGAGCTTGACCGCAATCGCAAACGGACTGCGAGACGAGAAAACGAAGATTGTGGTAACAACCCCCTGTTCATACAGTTCTACCAACTCTTGCAGTCCCTTGCGTACCGCTTCTTTCCCGACGTCCTTTTCATCCAGCATGGTTATCACAACAATCGTATGAAAGGGTAACTGTCGTTTCACCATCTTGAGCATCTCCAACGAAGAGGTCAGTATGTCTCTATCCAGGAAGAACAGTAGTGATGAGGGGACGCTCGTCAGGGGCAAATGGACGTCGATCAGCTTTTCGCCTAATCGGCAGAGCAAGTGCGTATTCGCCTCTTCATCAGTATGTGAAGCGGCTAGGATAGCAGTTCGCTCAGCCGCTGTAGGTGAGACATTCACCCCGACAGAAGTCATTTGCTGATCTTGAGTGTACAGGCTCACAGCACCGCTCGAGGCGATCTCACCTCTAGCGCCGAGTGCTTGTATCTTCTCATTCATAAGGGGGTGCATCTGCACTCCAAACGGACCACCATAGTAGCAGCCAATACTGCTCTTACACATATGATTCTCTCCTATCTGTATCGGATGAGGAAGTACTTCATCTTTTTCCTCATCCACGTATACACCGCGGCGATGGACTAGAACACCAACGGTTTTATCGTGGACAGACATACGTCCACGAGTGAAATGTAAACTCAGGAAATCCAAAATCTCAACGATAATTGATGCAACGAAAGCCACGATGGAGAAGAGAATATTAACGACCGCCTGCAGTCCGACGGCAACTATCCAGAGAGCAACCGCGCCGGCACAAGGGACGAGAATCCCCAGGAACAGGAACACCGCAATCTGGAGATAGGTGGTGATATCTCCCTCAGGATCAAGCAAGAAGAATTTCCGCTCGATATAAAACAGCGCCGTCGCAATAAGGGAGGCAATCAACGTCCAGATGGCAAATCGGCGAAAGCCCTTTGCCTTCCCAGGCGGAACTTCAAACAGCCTCGCCTCAGCAGGAATATATTCTGATGACTCAAGCCAGAGAAGGCCAAACAGTGAGCACAGGGCAAAGAAGAGAATTGCCATGGCAGGCACGGCAAGCCCTGGAAACGGGAGCTCAACTATACCAGCTTCATTGCCGAACAAGGCAGGAATAGCGATTAATGAGCTATATGCTTCACCTCCAATCGCGGCCAAAGCGAACACTAAAGCAATCAATCGGACAATCACAACGAGTCCCGGTTGCTTGCTGTATACTGTCTCATGTGCTTTTCTAAAGGCCTGTAACCACTCCACAACAGCCAGAAACACTTTCCCAACCGGCACAAAGACTGAGGCGTAAAACTCGCCGACTGGCAGAATAAAGCGGCCAAGACAATACCACAGAAAGATCAGAAGCAAGGGAAGCAAGTAGGAATATGGCATCGGTTCACCCCTTTCGAGTGTACTAGAACGTCGGCTTCTCATTATCCGAAGATGCAGGATCGTAGAAAGTCACAGCCTTAGCTCCGTCTTTTAGGAATACATGTGTCCAGTACGCGTTGCTGGCCTGACAAGTGGCGGCTACTTGACATATCCGCCAGACTGCGCGCACTGATGCGGCTGACAGATTGATGTGGGTCGATTTCTGCAGATCAGTATTGTTTACAAGCGCCGAGGCAATCAGGAGATACTTTTCGCCAGCTTGTTGAAAATGCAGTGTTGTATCTTGAAGACAACCCCAAAGATCTGCCCCTTTGTCATCGTAGGGATCGCGCAAAGAGCGTAGTTTATCGGTATATTGCTTTACCTGTTTGCGTAGTTCCACAAGTTTGTGATGCTGGCTAACTAACGCCAGCTGCCAACCTGCCAGTTCTTTCTGGTAGTAACTGTTTGTATCAGCGTTGTCATAGACATTGTTACTCTGGACAAGTTGCGGTTTTGTGGGATCTGCAGGAAAAGCAGGGATTGAAAATTGCAATACGTCGTCCTGGTAGCTATCATGCGTGATCAGCGTGACATAGACTTCCATCCCACCAAAATTCACGGTGATAGAGGAATCTATGCGGTCAGCGACCGCGTTTGCGGCAGTACGGAAAAGGCTCTCAGGATAGAGTGGAGGCGTGTCCAGGCAGATCTGGACAATCCGAAATGGTTGATACGGCGCGAGTATGATTTGTTCCGTCAGAAGTGTTGGCGGTTTCTTGAGGCCACAGCCAGAAACAAGGATTAGAAAAGCAAGTAAACAACAGAAGAGGTATTTCTTGCCGGTGAACAGTTTCATGTCTAGCTCCTGTCGTAACTGGTCGCCATGTAGGCACGCATGAGTTGTGTCTGAGGCCGAAAATCGGTTCTTACTAACACCTTTTCAATTCCTAATGCTTGAGAAAAGGAATTCGAGTAGGCAACCTTGCCAGGTAGACCTGCACATAGTAGGCTTAAACAAAAGTTGAGAACGAGTCCGAGTTGCACAATCTTTATTTTTCTTGCGTACTGAGTGTAAGTATTTACCATCATTGCTACTCCTTTGCTTCGCGAAAAGTGTAGGCCGCATGAAGATACTTCATCTCTTTTCGTGAAGCTGCCGACAAAACTTAACTTCTTGGCCTTTTCTACGTTTATGCTTCACCTCACCTCTTCGTTCAACTGCTTGATCATTGTTATTTGTTCATATCCCCTAAAAATATCGACTTCTCGACGAACGCCTAGGTCGAATCGTAATCTGCAAATGTTCATGCTCACGCTCTTGAAGTTCAAGTTCGCGCACTCGCTGTCGCAAACGCTGCCAGTGTCTGAGGTCGATTAGTTTACTTACTTCTCGGGCGAGTACCACTCCTCCGATAGCAAGTAAGATGCTCCCACTCATGACTAAAAAGATCTCGAGCAGCCGCATAGCCGGGATAAACCAGCATAAACATATGACTAAAGCGATCCAAAGCATTGCAATGGACACTCCTAAGAAGGCTCGCAGGATGATTTTGAATGCACGACCCATCTTGGACCCTCCGTTCTGCTCTCAAGGTTAAACAGGTTCTTCATTGGATTACCTCCATTAGAAGATGATCGTCAGCTTTTACCCTTTTATATCCTTTTATATGCTAATTCTAGCATATAAAAGGTAAATTGTAAAGTCCCTTGAGTAATTTGTAGAAGCACCAATAGAACAATCTCATATCTAAAAAGAAAATATGAGAGTAAAGTATCTGAATCTTGTAACAATTAGAACCAAGCTTTCAAAGAAATTATAGAGTTGTCAGGAACCGTCAACTTTAAAAAAAAAAGCTTAATGAATCAACTATTCTTATCTATTTAAGACATAAATTGACTTTTTGTATTTTTCCAAGTACACTACGTCTTATAAGGTAGCAGGTTTTCTAGTCTTCAAATGTAAATATGTGGGAGTAGTGTTTCGTATTGCAACATATGTAAGCAGAAGCGATAATTGGCCAGAGAAAATGAATCGGTTCCGCTAGGGATGGGATGAAGATAATGGAACTTAACAAGCTTATACAGGCAGTGAAGACCTATAGAGATGCTGAAGCAGAGTCAACTATCAATACAGCCTTTCAAATTGCTTCGGTTGCTCATGAAGGATTCCAGTTGGAGAGTGGCGAGCCTTTTATATATCATCCGCTTGCCGTAGCCAGTACTTTGGTTGACTGGTATGCTCCACCAACAGTGATTGCAGTTGGCTTACTGCATGATACCCTTAACACACGCTATTCTCATGGATACAACTTAGAAACTATTCGAAGAAAACTTGGATCTGAAATTGCTCGCTTGCTTGAGGCTACTGCGAGCCTTAATGGCCTTCTTAGGCACTTTGAAGAAGATTACAGTAGTGAACATGTTGGAATCATTGATGAGGAATATGGAAGGGAAGCAAGTGCGAATGCTCTCTTGCATGAAGCAAGTCCATTTGTTCAGAGTTGGGATGCTTTCGTCATCAAAATCGCCGATCGTAGCCAAAATCTAGGGACTATTTCTACTTTAACCTGTGAGCAGAAACAAAGAGCTGCTCATATTACGCTGAATATCTTCGTTCCTTTGGCTGATCGCCTAGGAATGGGTGCTGTAAAGCGTGAGCTGGAAGATGCAAGCTTTAAAGCCATCAATCCTGCACACTATGATTTACTCCAGCAGTATTATTCAGATGTTAGTCTTAAGCAAGAAATAAGTGAGGGATTGGAGCAAATTCAGCAAGTATTAGCTCCTATACAAGGAAGAAGCCAAGTTCGCTGGCAGCCTTTTTCTTACTACACTCTCTCTCATCATCAAATTGAACAGAATGCCAGGCATGGCAATTTCATGCATGATCGACCTTTATCTATGAAACTAGAAGATGTTGGGGCGTTCGTCATTTTGACTGAAGACGAAAGCGATTGCTATCGCCTACTAGGAGAGATTCATAAACTCTACGCACCGGTGGGGAAGCAACTTCGCGATTTTATCGCAAGTCCAATGGAGAATGGCTATCGCTCTTTTCATACACAGGTGAAATACTCTTCAGGTCAGCTACTTAATATTATTCTCCGAACATACACCATGGACCAGGTCGCTGAGTCCGGATGCACCGCTGCATGGAAAAATATTCCTGAGGAACTTCTCCCTAAATTGCCAAATTCCGCTCATCTTATCGAGGGGAAAATTCAGGTATATACCATGCAAGGTGAAGTCAAATATCTGCCTCTGGGAGCTACTCCTATTGATTTCGCATATGAGGTTCATACCGATGTTGGAAATTTGTGCAAGGGTGTAGTGGTAAACGGAGTAGCTGGAGATTTGTATCAACCTCTACAGAATGGAGATATAGTTGAGATTATTGTAGGTGGGCCAGAGACTAGTCCAAGTCCTGATTGGATAAATCATGTACAAACTCTGCACGCGACTCATCGAATCCGGCACTACCTTGCAGAGCAACATCGCACTATCCTGGAAGAAAGTGGTCGCACGCTCCTGAATCGCGAACTAAAGGCTCTTGATCTTACCTCAACTGATGCAGAAGTAAATCGCTTTCTCACTCAACTAGCAAAGAGAGAAAACCTTGACAGCCCGGAAGATATATTAGTCAATGTAGGACTGGGCCGTTATAAAGCTTCCGAACTTGCAGAGCGCCTTGAGATAAATCGCTCTTCAAAACATGATGAAACCACTTTAAGCATAACTGTACTCTCTCCCGAGGCTATCTCCTTGCAACGAGAAGTTGCACAATGCTGCCATCCAACGCCACCCGATGATATTGTCGGTCATTGCCGGAACAATCGCGTTCTGATTATTCATAAAAGCTCGTGTCCGAGAATCAACGGAGTGCAAGAAACTATAGCTGTCGAGTGGGATACGACTCCTCCGGAGCCAAACTATGTTATTGTCGTTCGGGCTTTAAATGGTCCTGGCCTTGCTGCAAACCTCAGCGGTGCCATGGCTCGTATGGGTTTTGATATGCTGCGATTTGACTCTCGACAACTCGCAAATGGTGGGATGACAGAGACATATATCTATCTTGAGAAAACGACTCCACTTCAACGTTTGCATATCCAGAGGGGCTTAGAGGCTCTTCCTCATGTGAAAAGCGTAGAGGCTATTGATGCTCAAATTCTTTCCAAGCCGCATTTGCCTAATCCTTATGGACCTAAACCTGCTGTAGGTCCACGTTTTTACGGACGTGGCATTGAATGCCAGCGCATAAGAACGCTGGTATGTGATCAGTCCCAGAACTCTGCTATTCTGCTGTGGGGACAAAAACGGATCGGGAAAACATCGCTCCTGTTACGGTTGGTCGAACAGGCGAGCCGAGACTTTCTACCGGTATACGTAGATTTACAAAGCATAGCTTATTGTTCAACAACACAATTCTTGAGCACGCTCATAAACCAGACAATACTGCAACTCAGAACCCATGTGCCGGAGTCATTGAAACATATCACCCCGCTTCATCTCAATCGGCTCACAAAGGATCCTCTTGGTCAATTTGATAAACTCATGATGAGCTTACAGAAAACCGTCCAGTTTCAACCACTCGTAATAATTATGGACGAATTTCAATATCTTTGCGAATTGCACGAAGAGGTTGTGACTAGCCAGGATATCTTTCGTCACCTGCGCAGCTTATCACAACATGGACAGGGTATTCATTTCATATTTAGCGGTGGAGGATTGCTCAGTGAACTTATTAATCAACCTGGTCTTGCTCCTTTGTTGAACATCACCTTTGATGAGAAGCTAGGCTGTCTAGGAGAATCTGCTGCTAGGAGTCTTATCAAAGATGGCTTGACGCGAGTGAGCGAAATTGAAGAGGATGCTATTGACGATCTGCTGAAGATTACCTCAGGGCATCCTTACTATCTCCAACTCCTTTGCTATAAGCTCTTTGAACAGGCGCAACAAGACAAAGCAATCGTTACTCAGACAACTATATCTGAGGTCAGCTATGAATGGCTCAGGCAGGCAGATGAAAGCCGCTTTCAGCATTTGTGGGAGGGGAAATTTGGGACAGATTCGCAAATGAACAAGGTCATACTGAGCGCTATTGCTCAACTTGAAGTAGAGAGTGGTGAAGTGGAGTATGATCACTTATATGAAGCTATACAATCTCTTATAAAAGAGCGAGATCTCGTTCATTCATTAGAAGATCTCACCTATATGGGTGTGATCAGGCACAATCAATTGAAATATGCTATCGAAGTTGAATTATTTGCACGATGGATGCGTCAACACTGGCCGCTTAAATTGGCACTGAAGGAGGCTGGGGTAGTATGAATATATCTGAGCCCCTCCTCGAGGCGAATCCTTTTACCTACCAGATTGTTTGCGATCCCAAGGCTTTCTATGGTAGACAAAATGAATTGGAAACAATCTGCGACAACTTACGTGGGGACTCACCTCGTTGTTGTGCTATTATTGGTGAGAGCTATATTGGCAAAACGAGCCTTCTACGCTATCTCACTCATCCTCAAGGAGCAGTGACACAAAACGCTCTGGGAATAGAACAATTGATTTTTGTCTACCTTGATACGAGCGTATATCTTGATTTGACCAGCTATGAGCATACCTCAGTTCAGTTCTGGTGGGATCTTTTGCAGGCTCTCCAGACGAAGTTGGATCCGAATCATCATCCTACCAAGCAGCATTTACCGAAAATAGGCATAAATCGAAACCCCATTGATAAAGCTCATGATATTAAATCCGATTTAGAAAAACTTATTCAAGCTCAAAAACGTCCAATAGTCTTTGCATTGGATAATTTTCAGGGAGTTGCTAGCCTGCCATTATCTGATAGTGCCTGGTTACGTGCGCTGGCGACAGACTATAATTGCGCGTATGTCGTCACCAGTCGTCACCTATTGTACCTGTTGTATCACTCAGAAAGCTGGGAAAGGCCTTCCCCAGTATGGAATCTTTTCTCAGATCGTGTCTATCTTGGCTTGTTACAAGAGGAAGAGGCAATGGAGTTTATAATTCAGCAAGGCAGATTATCAAGCTTCTGGCATCAACAAGATATCGAATTCATTAGGAAAACAGCAGGGCGTCACCCGGAGCTACTTCGAATGACTTGCGCACTTCTGTATGAGAGGCGTAAACAGGCTCCTAAAACTCTGGATCCTGAGGAGTATGAATTTCTTGAGTCTCGTATCTATAGAGATGCCAGCCCTATCTGTAACCAACTATGGTTTGGGCTGACAGATCCCGAACTTCTAGGCATTTCAAGAAGTGCGGAACCCCAAAGAGATTCCTCGAAACTCTCTATGCACCAAAAAGTGTTGATGGGAATTGCTGCAGAGGGAGATAGCTCAGAGGATCGGAAGTATCTTTTTGAGTTAGAGGAACGTGGCCTTATTGAGCGAGTTGACGGGAAATGGCAGGTGTTCTCAGGAATCATGTATCAATTTATCCTAAGACAGGAACAGGTGCGACAACTATCCGGCCTACCTACTGTATTTCCTACTGTAAATGAGCTTTGGAGTGAACAACAAGCTGGTAATTCGTCATTAAGGAAAGCAAAGGCTCCACCAGCTCTCACGTATCTCGAGGGGAAGGTATACCACTACCTCCAATCTCATGCAGGAGCAGTGTGCGACAAAGATGAGATCAAGCACGCTATCTGGGAAGACAAGTTGCCTAGCGATAGCACTCTACAAAAGATTATTGAGAGAATCCGCAGGAAGATTGAGCCCGATCCCGATAATCCTCGTTACCTTATAGCTGTTCGCGGTCAAGGTTATATGTTACGAGAGAGCCAATCTGAATGAGGACTGATAGAAGGAAGGGATTGGCTTTCGCCTTCAAAGCTGCATCGGAAAGCATTCATTTTAGCTGACTTGCACCCAATTTTGAATGGTCTCCTTCTTTTGATGCTTACACTGGAGAGCCAGTAAATTAAGTATTGGATATATCGAAATCCTTAGAATTAGTAAAAGTTGTCATGCCATCTAATAAGTCTGAGGGATTATCTTTACATAATAGTAGTTCTTTGAAAGAAACAGACATAAATCCTTCAGAGATTGAATGGTTAAATAGCTCCAGTAGAGGTATATAGAATTCTGCAATATTAAGTAGCCCAATTGGTTTAGAATGCAGTTCAATATATGACAATGTTAGAATTTCAAGAAGCTCTTCAAAGGTTCCAACACCCCCTGGTAGAGCAATAAAACCATCGGATAAATTAGCCATTAATGCCTTACGTTCATGCATATTTTCAACTTCATATAAGTGAGTTAAGCCATTGTGAGGTCCCTCAAGCTCAAAAAGTGTCTTAGGAACTACTCCGATGACTTTGCCTCCCTCTGCCAAGGCCGCATCTGCAACGGTACCCATCAAACCAACGTTTGCTCCACCATAAACAAGCTCAAGCCCGCGTGCTGCCAATTCTTTACCAAGCAACTGTGCTTTTTGATAGTATTCCTGACGTTTACCAAGTTTTGAACCAGCAAAGATACATATGCGATGCATAACAAACCGCCTTAACCGTGTTCATAAAGAAAACATCTCTCTAACTTACATTGCACAGCCGGGGAAGAAGTTTTTTGATTATTATCTGTTGTACCTTCTCATCGTTTAGCCGCTCATTTTAAACTATGAAGAACTGCAAAAATAGAACAGAACTTCAAATTATTCTCAAAAAAGTTCTAGAGAACTAGCATTTACATACTGAGGGTATTAGCTCGGTGTATGGGAGGTCTCTTTTTTTATGTACTTTTTCATCGATAAGCTCTCTTTTTAATTTATCAAATGAGGGCTTTAACTTGTCCAAACAATTCTCTAACTCTTTTTCCCCTAAAAAGATATTCCAATCCCACTCATCCTCCTTTCCTTTGGCTTTCGCAATGACTTGTCGCATATACTGAGAAGGTAAGTCAGTTGCATCCATTAGAAAAGATTCACTGTCATTTTCACGAGGAAGATTGACATATAGATATGGCTTTCCCAACCTAAGAAGATATCTTGCTGATTCTGGATAGTTTTGACATTCATAAGTCTTTCTATGGACAATGTAGGGACTAACGTCAACATCTAAAGGGGCAATATGCAGATGTGCATGTTCAATACAGCAACCTCCACCTTGAATGTACGTGCTTGCACCATGCTCAAATTGTATACAATCTGAGCCATATTCACATTTAAGAATTTCAGATGTGCGATCAATTACCCAGCTTAGCTCAGAGTAAATGGATTGAGGTAAATCAGCCATTGATGGAAAGTGATTTTTGGTTATGATCAGAAGATATCCCTCCACAATTTGCCCAAGACCGGGAAAAACAACAAAGTTACTCGTCTCGAATAAAATTCGATCGCGCAAATGCGGAAAGAGACTATGAAAGAAAGAGATCTCATTTGATTGAGAGCCCGAGAACTCTAAACAGAACTCACATTTACTCATTAATACCTAGTCCTCTATTTATATAGCAAAGAAATTATGTTACTTGAATCATTTTACTACACACTATTATGTACGTACAACAAGGGAAAAAGTATTCAGTAGTACTAATGTATCACCATCCATCTTGTTGTGTTATGGGATTGTCCAAATGGAACTCATGGAGCACGTCCTGAAGCATTTCTATAGTTACAAGATTTTCTGCTGGGGTCCCGTGAAGTTCAGTAGTTACTTTCTCGAGTAATTCAGGTAAAGTTAGCGAGGGCTGATTAAACTTCATAGGGATTAAAGTACGTGAAACTTGATGAAACACTGCAAATTGACGCGTTCTTTCATAGTAATTTTGAAACATTGTGAAAAGAGAGGGTCGATCATCCATATTTTTGAGGACAACTAGATCAGAGAAGTAACCAAATGACTTATGAGAATATTCGCCCACATACATCTTGTCATCATCAAGAATCGAAATACGAAAAGAAGGGATTAGAGGATGCGGAACAAGTCTTACATAAGTCGGGCAGTTATGGCGATTAATCTTATTTGCTACCCTGATCATTGATTTGATTAGATCTTGAGTTTCGGTTGGTTCTCTTTCCTCAATTTGCGCCATACTACGTACAGCAGCATCCGAAGTCGGATCCAGATGCATTACTTCCAAGGTCCTAGCCCGTCTGTTATTAATAAGCTTGCTTGCGCATGGATCAGTTAGTACATGAACTGCTGACATTCCTAGATATTTATATGAAACTCTGCAATTTGTTGGCAAGTCGCACTCTAGGTTTCCTTCTCGTTTAATAACTGATACAATGCCAAGCCTATCTAGTAAGCGTTTATATCGACCTGTCTGTATAACAAAGTATATAAGGGCGCATAAAATAACACATAAAAAAACAGTAACTAATATTATCTGTACTTCTGCATCCTGCCTGATGATAAGAAGGGAAAGCACTACCGATAATACAGCACCTATAACAGAAGACAGAAGCCAATCAATTATTCTAATATGTAGCTGATCCATAAAACGCCTCCAGCTTCTGGAAATATCTGTTCAGTCGAGCGCTACCTTATTAAACGTATTTTCTTCAATCAACAAAAATACAAGCTGATAGTTATTGTACTGCAACAAAAATCTGTACACAAAATCGGCTGCTGAAATTGAGTAAGCTTATCTCAATATTGCAGCGCCCCTTTGGCTTTCAAACTCGGCTGGGTCAAATACCCTAGTGCTGAGTGAATGTGTTTGACCTCATCGAGAAATCGTCCAATCTGCTGGTAAGCGTCATGTTAATACAGATACTCTGCAAGATCGACTTGCTTCTTATTAATGGTGAGTACCAGGCGTTCAGTATACTCATTTGGGTGGATTCGACAACTTCCGCAATGCTGATAGCATCACCTGCTTCATGAAGCATGCTAACATATGCCTCAATAGCATATGTTAGCATACTTTGACATCTAAGTTTGATCTCCGAGCGGGTCTGAGTAAAGGTTCACCCCAGTCTGCGTCAACTCCCGATCTAATGAATGTCCCAGAGCCACCCTCGAATTGCGTATGCAAATAAATCCATGAGCCCTAATTAGATACATGAACTCCAAGTGTAACTAATCGAATGTTAGTAAAAGCAGCGACCCAAATGTGTTCCTAACGTGCTGTAGTGAGCCCTTATACCAGCGCCCAAAATTATGCTTGTAGGTAGTACGTACTTTGTGTGGCTTCATATGCCTAATGATGCCCAACTGCGCCATTAGTTCACGGACGCATTTGCTGTTTACCCTCCAGCCGAAGCGAATCAGATGAGCCGCTGGTACCCAATAGCTTGGCCAAGCACAACAAGTCTGCTTGCTGTTCCACAGCCTCGCTGACTTGCTAGTAGTAGCTATTTCTGGGCAAAACTATGATCCCCCAAGTTGACGCTACCGCATAATCTTCGACCAGTTTCATAGCAAGCGCTCGCTTCTGCCCGCTATCACGACTAAGAGCGGCGAAGCTTTTTTGCGGTCTCCTCTCTACATTGGGCTTGCCAACCATCTGTTCTCTTCCAACCACATGCTCGTGTTCCTGTCCGCTTTATGTCTGACGCTCAAACACTAAAGAGCTTTGAGAATATATGTTCAAACCTGTTCCATTTATCTTGCAGAAGCGAGGAAATTGCCCGCAAAGTCAAATATATTGTTTTACGAATTGAAGAGCCAACAAGAAGATTTGCACTATAAAATAAGAAATTATCTATATATCACTTTTTAAATGGTGAAAATTCCTAATTTCATCTTTCTGATTTAAATAATCTGCAATTATCATATAAGAAATGTTGGAATAAGTCAAATATGTTTGTTGATGGAGATTCCACCACTTATTGGATGCGGGTGATTGAAAAATGAGAAAGCAGTTGCTACTGTAAGCAAAAACTGAAGAATACAGGTAGGAAGCTCTCATGTACGTGACAGTATTACTCAAGATCGAGCTAGATGCCACCGCTAGTGTGAGTTAAATGGAACGCCAGATCGGAGAAGCAGGAAGAGCAGCGATGAAAGCAGCCCTCGCACAAGCCCCATTCATCAAAACGAGGAACAACAGGGAAGTTGCCTGCAATGTGGAAGCCACAGGTGCAGACTGAAGGAAGCAAGCGGAGAGTCTTGCTGACGAGTTTTGGACGAGTGGAAGTACTGCTCAAGCGGGTTCGCTGTCAGCAGTGTCACCGATTAGGGAACAACTTAATTCCATGCCTACAACAATTGAAAGCCCATCATTGCTTCCTACTCCACCGTCACCGACTTTGCCAAATTCCTTGGCTGATCCACGTTGCAGCCACGTGCAACCGCCGCATGATAGGCGAACAACTGCAACGGAATGATTGCCAGCAAGGGACTCAACTCCTCCATTGTAGCAGGCACGTAGAGCATATCGTCGGCATGCTTGTGTATGCTATCATCTCCCTCCGTTGCTACAACTACTACACGAGCATCGCGGGCGCGTACCTCCTGCATGTTGCTGACTACCTTTTCGTACACATGCGAAGCAGTTGCTACTGCGATGAGCGGCGTATCTGGATCGAG
>Ga0137385_10002819_pt1 | contig 14956 bp, 9 predicted proteins | sample SagtaG_FD_104921 | JGI IMG/M metagenome (GOLD analysis project Ga0137385, IMG submission 104921) | Vadose zone soil microbial communities from Sagehorn Ranch, Mendocino, California, USA - Sage2_R_80_16 metaG | ecosystem: Environmental > Terrestrial > Soil > Vadose zone | place: USA: California...
AAAACGAGAACAACAGGACGGCCCGCCCAAAGTGCAGCCAGATCGATTGGACTGTGATCTTCAAGCTTCTTTACCACCAGTCCAGGCGCGGCGTCACCGACGTTCAATTGCCCGTGGCGAGCTCGCATCCAAAGAGTCTCGAAGGGAAGCACGAAGTAGGCAGGCATGGGCATCTTTGCCATCACATGGCCGAAGACCTCAGGTGGCTGGTGCATGGCCCAGTTCACGTATCCAACGAGGCCGAGCCAGCCGGTAAAGCAGAGGGCGGCGATACTGGCGACCCAAGTCCGTATGCGCTTCTTCTTTGTGCCGTCCATCATTCTCCTACTTCGTCATCTCATTCATCTCGAGATAGCCCTGTGGTGCTATTCCAAAGGCATCCGCAACCCGGTTGAAGAAGGCGAACATCGCGGTGATATATACAGCTTCCGCGATCTGCGGCTCCGTCCAGCCATGATCCCGCAGTCTTTGCACATCCTCGTTGGTGGTGCGATACGCCGCTTCCGTCACCTTCGTCACATAGTCAAGCAAGGCATGCTCTGCGAGGCTCAAGCCGGCTTCTTCCAGTTTGCCGTTCGCTATCGCTTGCACCATATTCTCGTCTGCTCCCTGAACACGCAGGAAGTATGCATGGGAGTCCAGTCAATACGGACAGCGATTGAGCCACGAAACCCAGCTCGCAATTGCCTCCTTGGTCCGTCGGTCCAAATGTCCGTGGGAAAAGTGAACCGTATCGCTGAATTTGATCACGTCGCGCAGGAAGTCGGGGCGGTGGCGGAAGCACTTCAAAATGCCGGGCACCTTTTGTCGGCCAGACTTGGCACGCCATTCGTCGTAGACCGCGGCCACTTCGCCAGCGGCGTCGCGATCTTCGATCAGCTTGATTTTGGTTTCGTTGTCGGGGTTGATCACGCACTTTTCCTGCGAAGTATTCCGCAATATAGCACGACGGATGGGCGGAGAACATCCACCTCAAGGTGTACCGGGAACCTAGAGGATAAGACGCTGGTCGTTTTGCTTCAGGGTAATGCGCTGACGGTCGAGGTACTCGAGGAGGGGGATCGTATATTTGCGGGAGAGGCCGGTCAGTTGCTTGAAACGAGCAATATCCATCAGGCTACCGCGAAGTGGAGCAAGCTGCGCGGCGAGTCGGCCAAGAGCGGCAGAGTGGACAAACAAGTCGTCACTGCCCATCCGAATGATGGTCTTGTCTCGTTGCAGCGTTGTTATGAGGCGGCGCATGTCGGCCTCTCTTATGCTGAATCGCTGGGCAAGTTCCAGGACAGAGGGAGCGGCGAGCCCGCACTTCTCGTACGCATGGGCGATTGCCGTCAGTCGGTCGCTTTCCGGATTTCAAGCAGGAATACCAGCGTTGTAAATGGAGACTGTTTCTTCGCGGACCTGGATCTTCTTCTGATTGACGAGGGAGTTGACCACGAAGTCAAAGACGGGAGGACTGAGTGCTGCCTGGCCGCACAGTTCGGAGGCCTTCACTCGCCGGCCGGTTTGAAGGCGGGTAGTGACTTCGCTGGCAGCTGTTAGGAAAGCTTCGCGGCTCAGAAGCAAATTGTTCGAAATGAGATGGATGTCTCCGGATTCGATGGCCGGGCCGATTTGAAGTCGAATTGCGTCGCGGGTCAAGCCGGTTTCGGCAGAGAGAGCATCAAGAGTGATTCCGCTTGCATTGCACCGGGATACACGGAGTAAAAGCTGCGCGGTTGGAGAGGCTGCGCGCAATTGTTCGAGCCAGCCTTGCGTAACAGACTTTCTCTGCCGAGGTAGCGGGTGGGCATCGAGCACACGGCCACCGCCGATGGTGCCGGCTGGAGATGGCTGCCGCAGGACAAACCGGTCACCGGGGACCAGCACGATTGGCTCAGCAAGCCTGAGTCGCATGAGACGCAAGGTTCCCGGTTGAATTGCTTCGTAACCGTAGAGAGACACAGATGCCATGGTCTCGGAAGTGAATGCGTGGAAGTGGATGTTTGCTCGATGCTTCAACGCAGGCGCGATTTGGAGAAGGCGCACTTCAACGTCGAGAGTATCCACAGCCGAAAGCGTCCGGGGTGACACCAGTGTCTCGCCGCGATGGACCTGAGTTGCATCGATTCCTGAGAGATTCACCGCAACCCGCGAGCCCGGTTGCGCGAATGGGACGGACTCGCCATGTGTTTGAAGGCCACGCACACGGACCGCGCGGTCACCGGGCTGCAAGTGCAGCGTCTCGCCATCACGGATGGTTCCTGATATAAGGGTTCCGGTAACCACGGTGCCGAACCCCTTCATGGCAAAGGAACGGTCGAGCGGCATGCGGATCATGGCATCCGAAATATCGAGGGAAGTGCGCATAGCGAGGTTCAGTAGCTCTGCTCGCACAGCTTCAAGACCCCCGCCGGTTGCTGCGCTGACTGGCACGACAGGCGCATGGTCTTTGGAGAGAAACGTTCCCTGCAGAAACCGTTCGATCGAGTCCGTGACCTCCTGCAACTGGGAAGCACTGACTGTGTCGGCTTTGGTAATGACGGTCAGTCCCTGCGAGACTCCGAGGAGATCGCAGATGGCGAGGTGCTCCACCGTCTGCGGCATGATGCCTTCGTCGGCCGCGACAACAAGCATGACCGCCGGAACACAGCCAGTTCCTGCGAGCATGTTACGGATGAAAAGGCTGTGACCGGGAACGTCAACAAAGCTGATGCGAAGCGGAGATCCGTTCGGCGTCGGAAGATCGAAGGAAGCAAAACCCAAGTCGATCGTAATGCCGCGGCGTTTCTCTTCGGGAAGGCGGTCGGTATCTATGCCCGTAAGGGCGCGGACCAGCGTCGTCTTGCCGTGGTCAATGTGACCAGCGGTCCCGATAACGATGGAGCTGGGTGTGTTGGTCATGTTATCCAATGAGGAACGCGCGTTGCGATTGCTCGATCTACAGGATCGTCAAAAGAGATGCCAGTTCCTCGTCAAAATCAGGAGGTACGGTGCGCAGATCCAGCAAAACCGTGTCGTCTGAAATGCGGCCGATGATGGGTGGTTCGAGCTTACGAAGCCTTGAAAGAAGTTCTACCGCAGGGAAGGACGTGTGCCGTAGAGAGATAGCGCAGCTTTGCAGCGTAGCCTTGGGAGCGGTGCCTCCTCCGACAAGACTGGCGACTGGAACGATGTCAAAAACCAGTTGAGAGGAATTAATGCGCTCGGCGACTTCGCGGCAACGCCGCATCAGATCCTCAGACCGAACACTGAGCATGCGTTCAATGGGAATGGAACTCGTTTCCTCAGAAAGATGCTCCAGCAATGTGCCCTCAAGCGCTGCGTAGGTGAGCTTGTCAACCCGCAACGCCCGAAGGAGTGGGTTCTTTCGGATGCGGTCAATCAGATCGTTTCTGCCGACGAGGATTCCGCATTGGGGGCCGCCCAGCAGCTTGTCTCCGCTAGCGGCAATTAGGCCCACGCCGCTCTCAAAGGACTGACGCAAACTGGGTTCTCCACTGATCCCAAAGCGCTCAAGCGAGGACAGAAGACCAGTGCCCTGATCTTCAAACAGGGGAATGCCCGCACGGTTTGAAAGCTCGACAAGCTCCTGCAGCGATGGGCGTTCCGTGAATCCTTCGATGCTGAAGTTCGACTGATGGACGCGAAGCAGGAGGCCCGTGCCGGGACCGAGAGCGCTTTCATAGTCGGCGAGCCGGGTGCGGTTTGTCGTACCGACCTCCTTGAGAATTGCGCAGGATTTCTCAAGGATTTCAGGGATGCGGAATCCCCCGCCGATCTCGACAAGTTCACCGCGGGAGACGATGACTTCGGACTTTTCGGCAAGCGAATTCAGCGCCAGCATCGTAGCAGCAGCGCAATTGTTGACGATGATGACGCCATGCTGATTGGAATCTACGGCAGGCATACCGACTGCGCCCAAGGCGCGCAGCACAAGGGATTCAACGTGGAAATCCCTGCGGCTCCGCAGGCCGTTTTCGAGTTCGAACTCAAGGTTGCAATAATCCTGCGCCACTTCAACCACGTGTCGAAGAGCCCCGCCGCTCAGTGGGGCACGGCCGAGGTTGGTGTGGAGAATTACGCCGGTTGCATTGATGACTGGGCGAAGGGAGTAATGGGCACTAGCGGCTAGGCGATTGGCAATTTCCCCGGGCAGTTGGGTGATGCTTTGCTTCAGGCTCGATTCAGAATGGAGCCCGGCGGAAATCTCTGAGCGCATTACAGCGAGAGCCTCGCGTGCGGCACGCAACACTGCGCCGCGCGAATGCGTGTCGAGCAAAGAGCGGCACACAGGAATCAACAAGACATCGTTGACTGACGGCAGCGCTCGAAAGAGCTGTTGAAGTGTTTCGTCCTCGTGTTGTAGATCGTGAATTGCCATCGTGAAACTCTCAGATTCAGTAGCTGATCATCGCAGAAGGATCGCAGGGGCGCCAGCATCTGGGGTAAATGCGCCTGAGATACGCCCGATGGTAGCGGCAGGAAGGCCAGCATTTAAGAGGTCCGCGAGCAATGTTGGCGCATCTTCGACAGCAACAGATATCAGAAGTCCGCCCGATGTCTGGGGATCATAGAGCAAAGCACGGAGGTCGTCAGGGATGGGGCTCCCAGGGCACTCCGCGACCACACATTCAGCAAAGTCGCGGTTGGCGAGCAAACCGCCCGGAATCGCGCCGGCGTTCACTGCATCGAGGGCACCGTCGATCAGAGGAACCCGATCGGTTTCGATTTCCAGCGTGACTCCACTACCAAACGCCATCTCGCGGCAGTGACCCATGAGCCCAAAGCCGGTGATGTCGGTGATTGCATGGACACCGGAAAAGGCGATGGCAATGGCGGAGGCGGTGCTGTTGAGTGTTGTCATGGAACGAACGGCGCGTTCCACCCAGGCTGGTTCAGACTTTCCTTGCTTGAGGGCCGTAGTGATAACGCCAGTGCCGATGGGCTTGGTGAGAATGAGAATATCCCCGGGGATAGCTCCGGCGTTTGTATAAATGCGTTCCGGATCGATGACACCTGTGACCGCATAGCCGAATTTCATTTCGGCATCGCGAACGGAGTGCCCGCCCACCACAATGCATCTTGTCTCCGTCATCTTCGAGAGGCCACCACGCATGATCTGCTCAAGGATTTCAAGGGCGGCGTCCGGTGGGAAACAAACGATCGCGAGAGCAGTCAGGGGGCGGCCTCCCATCGCGTAGACATCGCTGAGAGCATTGGTCGCCGCAATTTGACCGAAGGTGAATGGGTCATCCACCAACGGCGTAAAGAAGTCGACGGTTTGCACCAACGCCATTCCCGGACCGATACGGTAGATGCCAGCATCGTCGGAAGTATCAAATCCGACCAGTAGATCTGGATCGGCCTGCCTCGGAAGTCCGGAAAGCACCCGGCGGAGAGATTCGGCCGGGAGCTTGCTCGCGCAACCGCCGGCCTTTACCTGCTGAGTCAAACGAACCGGTTGTGCCTGATCCAAGCCCATGTCCTTTCATTTTTATCATCCATCTGTGCCTTGTAACTAAGGCACGGTAGCATGTGAGAGAGTCATAGAGCGGAAGTGCTTAGGCTCCGGTGATCCTCCCGGTCTTCAAAACCGGCGGTCGTCCTTAACGGGCGACGGTGTGTTCGACTCACACGCGCTTCCGCCAGTTCCATGCCCTTCCTGCTGATATCCCCAAGTCTATTCGTTTGGACCTGCTAATACATGAACTTCAAGGCGAACTGCACCTGGCGCGGAGCCCCCGCCGCGAGGATATGGTTGAATGTCGGCGAACTGATGTCGCAGTCGGGCAAATGGAAGTTCGTGCGATTCAGGACGTTAAACAACTCCGCGCGGAACTGGAGCTGTTTCGATTCGGTCACTTTGAAATTCTTAAGTGTGCCGAAATCCCAGTCGGCATAAGCGGGACCGACATTCACGTTGCGGCCTTCCGTGCCAAACTGTCCCGCGTTGGCAGTGGGATCGAGTCGCTGTAAAGCGCTGGTGTTGAGCCACTCGCTAACAGTACGGGGCCCGCTATTGGGGTTGCCGACAAGATTGGGTCGCTGGGCGGAAAATCCGGTGATCTCCGGCGCGCTGCCTTGCGCCGAAACGTCGTTCGAGTCGAAGACCGTGAACGGCGTGCCGCTCATCAACGTGCCGATGCCGGCCAACTGCCATCCCCCGAGCACTGACTGGTACCAGTTCTGCGGATGGTTCCAGAACGGGAGCACCCATTCGTAGCTCCCAACAAATCGGTTGCGCGCGTCGAAGAGCGACGGACCACGCTCTGCTCCGAGATTGAATGGATTCTGGGCGAGATCGTTTTCGCCCGCGACTGGCTTCGCCGCCGATCCGGTTATGTTGAATGACGAAACATCGTCGATCGCCTTCGACCATGTGTACGACGCGAGGAATGACAACCCGTGGCCGAAGCGCTTTCGCAGCGACGCTTCCAATGCGTTGTACGACGAATTGGCGATGCCCGCGATCTCGCCGGTAGATGAAAACTGGCAACTGCTCGGCGAATCGGCGAGCGTGCAGCCGGAATAAAGGCGCCGTTGATCGGCATTGCTGGAATTCGAAATTGGCTGACCGCCCACGGTTCCGGGAACAAATACGGGTGGGTTCGCTTCGATAAAGCGCGGCAGACGTGTGCCCTTGGTGCCGACGTATCCGACCTCGAACAGCCAATCATTCGCGAACGACTGCTGCAAGTTCAAGTCCCAATCCTGCGAATAAGGAAGAGTCAACCTCGGCGACAGAGTCAGGTTCGTGAGTGGTTTGGAGAATGTCCCTGGGGCCGGAGGATTCCCGTTGAACGGATCCGCGAAGTTCGGCAGGCTCACCTGCGGCGTCCCCAGGTATGGAGGTGCACTGATCGGCGCCTGCAAAGGTCCACCCTGTCCGGTGTAATAAGGTTCATAGAAAATTCCGTACGCCGAAGTTAGCAGCAATTTGCCGTTACCGGTCGGGTCCCATGCAATGCCAACGCGCGGCGCAAACGCCTTGTAATCCGTGGGGATCAGGCCTGCGGGAACCCCGGAATCGCCCGGATACAGGAGTCCAGTTGGAGCATCGGGCATGACCTGGGACTTTTTTCCCGGCTCAAACAGCGACACCCGATTCCGAAGTTCGGTATACGGCACGGGCAACTCATAGCGCAGTCCGGCATTGATTGTGAATCGCGATGTGACCTTGTACGTATCCTGCACGTAGCCATTCGCATTGTTGCCACGAATATTGCGCGAGAAATCGCCGATACCTTGGAGGAAGACGATGGGCTGCCCAACGAGGAAACTTGCGAACGCGTCCGTAACCGGGAATGGTACGAATACGAAAAAGCCGTTAGTCGCGATCCCTTGCAGCACGTTGATTTGCTGATATTGATATCCGCCCCCAAATTTGATCGCGTGCTTACCACGCACCCAACTAAGTGATCCAGAGAAATCGAAGACGTTTTCGTAGGTGTTACGCGGGCCGGTGATCGGATCACCAACCAGGGTATAGCCATTCACTTGGATGAATGGCGGTCCGGTAGCGACATCGAGACTCGGCTCGTATTGGAATCCAAGACTTGACGGTGGCTCATGGTTCTCACGCTGGCCAATGAGGAGCTTGTTGCGCAGAAACGAGAATCGCGCCACAGCGATAAGGGCTGGCGAAAAGGTGTGCGTCTCATCTGCGACAAAGTTCTGCGCCCGCTGGTCCTCGCCCACCGGGAAGCCCGGCACGCTGGCGCCGCCCGGCGATAACGGATCGACCTGGGAGAGTTGGTTAAACATGTAACGGAAGCTCAGCGTGTCGTGTGGATCGAGGTAATGGTCGACCTTGATGCCGAACTGATCGGTATCATTGCTCAAGATCTGCGTAGTGGAGAACAGATTTATACCGGCGTTCGGAAGCGGGAAGAAGCTCAGCAAGTTTTGTGAAACCGAGTTGAACTGGCTCGACGGCACCTGGTTGTCCGGGTAGGGTGCATTGGCGAAGACGTTGAAAAGTTGGTGCGCCGGGTTATTGCAAAACCCGGCCGTGAAGCCCTCCGGGCAGAGTTCGGAGAAGTCGCCGGCACGCTGTTTCACCGATGGCACCGTAGTGAGTGCTGACACGCCCTGGCGATTGCGAAAGCCTTCGTAAAAGCCAAAAATGAACGCTTTATCTTTTTTGATCGGCCCGCCGGTGCTTGCGCCAAACTGGTTTTGCTTCAGCGGCTCCTTGGTCTGCGCGAAATAGTTGTTCGCATCGACTGCGTCGTTGCGCAGGAACTCCCATAATGTCCCGTGAAGCTGGTTCGTGCCCGACCGAGTGATGATGTTCGTTGTCGATCCTAGCGATCCTCCGAACTCGGCATTCGCGCTGTGCGTGATGATGCGGAACTCGCTGATCGCGTCCACCGGCGGTTTAAGGACGAATCCGCCGTCAACGCCGTTGAAGTTGTTCGCGCCGTCGATGAGAAAGTTGTTTGATTCGGGTCGCTGACCATTGACCGCATAAGCCTGTCCGTCGCGCAGCCCTCCCCCTGCCTCTGCGATCCCCGGCGTCAGGGGAACGACTCCAGGCTGCAACAGGCCAAGTTGCGCGAAGTTGCGCCCGTTCAGGGGCAGTTCCTCCAGCTCGCGCTGTTGCACTACCTTGCCCATGCTGGTGACGGTTGGCTCAATCAGCTCGGCATCGGCGCTCACCAATATCTGCGCCTTTTCCGATCCGACCGCGAGACGTGCTGAGACAGAAGCCGTCTCGTTCACATTGAGCGTGATGCCATCCTGCACGTGCTCCTGGAATCCTTTCGCCGCGACCTGCAGGCGGTAGTGTCCGACAGGGAGTTCCAGAAGAACGTAGTTGCCGTCGCGATCGGTGGTCGTCTCGCGCGACAGGCCGGTTTCCGCCTGCCGTGCAGTAACCGCGGCGCCCCGAATGACAGCCCCGCTTGGGTCTGTAACGGTTCCGCGGATGTTTCCCGTGATCTGTTGAGCAGATAAACTGATGCAAGAAAGTGCTACAAATGCCAGCACATTGCGAACCATATTCATGTTGTTTTCGGCCTCTCCAGAAGACTTAGCACTACAAACAGATTGAGTCGTGGTTCGCGTGGAACCTGGCGACATCGATGGCGATGACGTATGCGCCTCAAAACGAGCCGCATCGTCAAAGGCTCCATGAGCTAGAGAATGCTGGTTGGAACACCAGGAGTAGGGCTCCGCCCAAGTTCAGGGGAAGAAATCGCGTGGAGGGCCGCACGTAGGAACGCTAGTAGGTAAGTCGATGCGGTGTCTTGCATCGGTCGATGGATAGCTAACTCAATCCTTAGGTGGAGTTTCACCGTAGTCAAGTCGGCGCGCCATCGTAGCGAGTAACTTCGGGCGCGCGTCCGGACGGGTCCATGGACACTCGGCGATGCAGATTCCACAGGACGCCGACTCGGCGAAGTACGGGATGCACTTATCGAAGTCCACGTACCATCGCTCCACGCCGCGCACCAATTGCTTCTTTTCGCTGATTGCTCCGGGAGGGCAGGAGTTTGTGCAAACCTGACATGTCTTGCAAAATTCATCTGCGCCGAATCGATCAAGCGCGGTTGCGATCAAGGGCATGTCGGTCGTAACGCCGGCCAGACGTACTCCCGCTCCAAACCGGCGGCTGATCAACGATCCATGCTTGCCGAGTTCGCCGAGCCCTGAGGCAATGGCTGGAGGAATCAGAAGCAGGGCGCTCGCCGAAGGTCCCGGATATGCGTCGGCGTTGTATCCCTGGGAGCGGATCCAATTTGCAAGGGCGAAGGAGGCGCGCGTCCCACGGGCGTATTGTTCGCCAACGTCGGTTACTCCGACTCCGTTTGTCTCATCGGATGGAACCTCCTTGAGCCGCTCGTAGTTGTGGGCGAGCGCGAGCACGATCACCCATGGTTCCTCGATCGTGTATCCCTCAAAGACGTATAGAGGATTCATCCGCGTAATGCCGATCGCGTCGGCCTCATGGGAGAGAGCGAAGGCTGCTGCCTCGGTGGAGAATTGTTCAGCCGGCGCTTCTTTCCCCACGTCTGCTACAGGCAGGAGGGGCGGGTGATTGTAGGCTGCCATGAATGCCGGCCCTGAACCCGGGCACTTGCGCGAATTCTGCCTTGCGAGATTCTGCAAGTCGCCATAAGGATGCAGGTCGGGCGGATGCCAGAAAAAGGGCGATGGTCTTCGCGGGGTTGCTTCACCTAGCCCATTGATCGAATTGCCAGAAGCCTTGAGCAGCGCGAGCGTCTCCGCCTTGGGCGCATAACTTCCCCGCTTTGGGCGTCTTGGATTAGGCTGAGCTGGCATCAGATGTTCTCAACGGGAAGTGGATGCAGCGGCAGTATAGAGCAGCTTCATCTAAGGCCGTATCGACCGAATGGCTGAGGTTCATTGGGAACTGGCTTCTGCTGGAACCTCGTCGATGGGTTCGAGAATCGCGATCGTATCTGATTCCCCATGATCAGCGTAACGAGGTAACAAGAACATGAGCAGGCAAGGGATAAAAGCGGGAATCGCCAGCAATTGAATTGTTGCGGGACGATAGGAGCCAAGTCGATCGAAAATCCGGCCGACAACAAGCGGACCCAAAGCGCCGCCTATAGCGTAGGCGGTCCATGTCAAAGCATAGAGAGTCGAGAGTCGTCGAAGGCCGAAGTAGCGGCTAATGAGATACGGTGTGATATCGCCCTCGCTGCCCATGCTGAACCCGATCAGTGACGCCGCCGCCAGCCCGGCTACAAGGGTGTGTGCAACAGAGAGGAGGCTAATGCCGATCACCGTCATCAGGAGCATCAGTTGCGACACCCGGGGTCCGAAGAAGCGGTCGAGGAACATCCCGGTCAAGACGCGTCCGATGAGCCCTGTTGCGCCAATAATCGAGACTGCATAGGACGCCCCAACGGTTGAGACGCCGCGATCTGTGAGCAGCGCTGAAAGATGGGCGAGCACTCCGTTAAGGCTGATGGCATAAAGAAGAACCGTTGCGGCAATGATCCAGAAGATCCGACCGCTGAGAGCCTTGCCTACCGACTCTCCAACGTCGACAGATCCAAAAGCGTTTGGCGTCGCGGCAGGCTGTTCACGCACGAGCCAGGCAGCCAAGGGGAAAACCAGCGTAATGGCCAGCAAACCGAGAACGATAAATGCTGTGCGCCAACCGTAGTGAGTAATTACTGCCTGGGCGATGACGGGAAGAAGCATCGCTCCCGAGCCGCCGCCCGCGAGCATGACTGACAGTGCAAGACCCCGACGGCGATTAAACCATGAAGCAATGGCTCGAGAGTAGCCGAGGTATGCGGTTCCGTTGCCGACCAGTCCAATGAGAAAGTACGCAAAGTAAAAATGGGCCAGATGCGGCGTGAGCCACGCGAGAGAAACATAGACAGATGAGAAAACAACGATGCATGGAAGGATGATGCGGCGCGGCCCAAACCTGTCCAGGAGAAGACCCAGGCCTGGCGAGGCCGCTGCCACTGTTAGCGCCGCAATGCTGAAGCCCGCCGAGACAGCTTCGCGATGCCATCCAAAAGCCATCGAGAGCGGCTTCAGGAAGAGCCCGAAGGTATAAGGCACCACGGCAGCAAAGCTAACCATGACGCCAAAGAACCCAGCGAGGACAACTTTCCAGCCAGCGTAGGAGAGGCTGGACTCCCGGTGGACCGTGGTCACAGGCATCGGCGCATCACTTTACCTAAAACAGAATTTTCAGCGCAAACTGGGTAAGCCGCGGCGGAGAAGCCTGGAGAATTCGGCCGAAGTTTGTCGATGCAATATCTGCAATGGGTAAGCCAAAGTTTGCATGATTTGCCACGTTGAATGACTCAGCCCTGAACTGCGCGTGAAGTCTTTCGGTAAGCACGAAGGTCTTCATCGCCGACAGATCGACATCGGCGTAGCCTGGGCCACGAACGGCATTGCGGCTTTCATTCCCAAATTGTCCGGCCTGCGTTTGTGGATTGAGACGTTGAAACGGAGTAGTGCTCATCCAGTGGGCAGGGGTATGAGGTCCGACATTGGGATTGCCAACCAGGTTTGGCCGGCTCGCGAAGAAGCCTGAGATAGGCGGTGCAGATGCCTGAAGAGACACATTGGCACTGTCATAAACGGTGAAGGGCGTGGCGGAGTTTGCGCTGGCAATCGCATTCAGTTGCCACCCGTCCAGTACCGCTTTGCGAAATCCCTGAGTCTTGCGGGCGAACGGAATTTCCCAACTCGCGCTGGCAGTGAAACGGTGTCTTGCATCGAAGATCGAGGGGCCGTGTTCAGCCTTCAAATCGAATGGATTCTGGGCGAGGTCATTCTCACCGCTTAGCGGTTTCGCCGAAGCGCCCTGCAGGTTCATGGATGAAAGATAGTCGAGCGTCTTTGACAACCAGTACGACACATTAAAACCGAGTCCACTGGAATATTCGCGCGAGAAGCTCACTTGTCCAGCGTGATAGGTCGAGTTCTGGCCGTAGGTGAGTTCAGCGATTGTAGCGAACTTGCACGGACCGCTTGGCGGACAACCCGCGTAGATGCGCCGACGATCCGCATTCTGCGCAGTCGCACCGGGACCGTAGACCGCGGGATTGGCATCGATATTCCGAGGCAGGTGCGTACCCTTGGTTCCGACGTATCGGACCTCAAGCACGTACCTTCTGGCAAGCTCTCGCTGCACTGACAAATTCCAGTCCTGCGCGTTCGAAGGCCGCGCTTTCGGATCCATTACAAAGGGGGTCGATGGACTGAGGAAGGTATTCGGCGCAGGTATTGGCACATCACTGTAGGGCGCGGCAAAGTTGAGCGTCGGTGGTGTTATCTGCTCGAATTGCGCCCAGGGAAGCGAACTGATCGGACCCTGAGACGTCACTCCGGAACCATTCGCGAACGGGTCATAGAAGATGCCGTAGGACGAACGGATCGACCAATGACCTTCGCCGCCCGGATCCCATGCGAACCCGACGCGCGGCATGAAGCCCTTGTAGTAACTTCGCGCGATGCCCCTGGAGACTCCAGGATCTCCCGGGAAAAGAACGCCCGTAGGCGCGGTTGGCATGATGTGCGATTGCACTCCTGGGATGAACGCATTCAGCCGATTACGCGTCTCAGTATTTGGATTGATGATTTCGTAGCGCAGTCCATAGTTGATTGCAAGCTTCCTGCCGGTGCGCCATTCATCTTGAAAATACGTTCCTGCTCCCCAGTTCCGGACGTAGCGGGCGAAGTCTCCCCGGCCCTGGTAGAAGACGACGGGGGCGCCGAGCAGCAAGTTGGCGAATGCATCGTTGGTCGGGAACGAGGAGGCAAAGATAAAGAAGGCGTTAGGCGCGATGGACTGGAACAGGTTCATCTGGTTGCGACGAAATTCGCCGCCAACCTTGATTGAGTGATTTCCAGAAAACCACGAGAAGCCGTCATGGACCTCATAGGTGTTTTGGACCGAGGTTCGCGGCCCGGTGATCGCGCCTCCAATTGGCGAATAGCCAGAGAGGTTAAAGAACGGAGGCCCCTGCCCAATCGCGGAAGCCGAGTCGTAGTCAAATCCAAGACTGCGAGGCGGAGTCTTATTCAGTCGCTGATCAAAAAGGAATTCGTAGCGGAAGAAGGAAGCTTCGAACGAATTGATTCTTGAGGAGGAGAGGATCAGGGTGTTTGAACCAACAACTGAGTGAGCGGCATAGTCGTCCCGCGTCGGAAACCCTGGGAGATCAGAACCTCGAACCGATACCGGGTTGATGTTGTATCCGGTGAAGTAGGAATATCTCCCGAAATACTGGCTCTTGTCTGACTGATGCAGATCGAGACGAATGCCTGTCTGGTCGTCGTCGTTGGTGCCCACAACAGTTGCAGTGTAAATCGACGGAGTCACGTTGCCTGATGGATAGAGGTTGGCCACGTTCACCGCAACGGGGTTGAAGGCAGCAGGCGGGATCTGATTATTTGGGAAAGGCACACCTCCCGCTGCAAAGTTGATCAGAGGGTGACCAATGCCGGAAAAGTCTCCGGATTTTTCCGCATCCGTCGGTACTGTCGCTGAGGTTGTGATGCCCTGCCGGTTGCGAAAGCCCTCATAGTAAGCGAAGAAGAAAAGCTGGTCGGTCCTGATGGGGCCGCCCGTGGTAACTCCGAATTGATTCTGCTTCAAGGGTTCCACTGCCGATGAAAAGTAGTTTCGCGTGTCGAGTGCATCGTTGCGAAAGAACTCATACGCTGTGCCGTGGAACTGGTTTCCACCGGCCCGGGTGACAACGCTGGTTGTCGAGCCCGTGTTGGCGCCGTATTCCGGCGGTGCCGTGTTCGTCAGGATGCGGAATTCAGCGATGGCATCGATCGGAATCTTGAGGGCAAATCCTCCATCCATCCGATTCACATTCTGAACGCCGTCCAGCAGGAAGTTATTCGCCTCGGGACGCTGGCCATTGACCGCGTAGGATTGTCCACTGCGAAGAGATCCGCCCTCTGTCGCCAAACCTGCCGAGAGTGGCGCCACGCCCGCCTGCAGCAGCCCCAACTGCGCAAAATTACGGCCATTGAGCGGCAGATCGAGAACTTCTCTGCCACTTACCACTTTCCCGAGAGTGTTCGTGGTCGTATCGATGGATGTGGTCGCTGCCGTTACCTCAACGGATTCCCCGACTGAAGCAATTGCCAATGGGACATCGATGCGGCTCGTCTGGCTCACCAGTATCTCAATGGGAGACTGGGAGAAGTGCCCAAATCCTGGAGCATCGACCGACAGAGAGTAGTGTCCAACACTCAATTGGACGAGACGATAGAAACCGTCAGCATCGGAATTCTGGCTACGGATGGCATTCGTCTCGATGTTCTTGAGCAGAACAGTCGCATTCGCCACTGCGGCCCCGCTCTTATCCGTCAGACGACCTTCGAGGGAGCCGGTTGCGTCCTGCGCGTGCGCGACGGAAAGAAGAGCCGTCAGGATCAAGAGACTGCAGAGAGGGGAGAGGGCGCGCAGTAGATACAAGGCGACGCATCTCTTTTGGGGAAGAGTGTC
>Ga0137385_10002826_pt1 | contig 14934 bp, 16 predicted proteins | sample SagtaG_FD_104921 | JGI IMG/M metagenome (GOLD analysis project Ga0137385, IMG submission 104921) | Vadose zone soil microbial communities from Sagehorn Ranch, Mendocino, California, USA - Sage2_R_80_16 metaG | ecosystem: Environmental > Terrestrial > Soil > Vadose zone | place: USA: California...
CGGAGGGGAGCGTCCAGATCCTGCAGAAGCTCGGCAGCACCCTGACGCCGCTGGCGCTCGTTTCGGTCGGATTCCAGCTCCTGTTCGGCGGGATGCGGCAGGAGATAAAGCCTCTGGCAGCCGGGCTGGCCTACAAGCTCGTGTTTGGCCCGGCGCTCATTTTCCTGCTGTACTGCGGCGTTATCGGTGCGACCGGGACCGTGATCCGGGTAACGATCTTCGAAGCTGCCATGGCCCCGATGATTACCGCCGGAATCATCGCCATCGATCACAACCTCCGCCCCCAGCTGGTAGGAATGCTGGTCGGCATCGGCATCCCGCTCTCTTTCATTACGCTGCATATCTGGCACTTGCTGCTGCAGGGGGTCTGACTCCTGTCGGGGGTTAGCCTCAGCCCGTAACATAGAGAAAGAAGATCTTTTAAAAGGATCACCAATGATCGAATACCTTAATCAAAACTCAGGTGCACTCACTGTAATTTTCACAGGCGTAGTAACAATTTCTACTGTGGTCTATGCCATATTAACTGCGAAGTTGGTCAGTGAAACTCGGAGGATGCGACAAGCGCAAACCGAGCCAAGGCTTGAAGTTACTCTAAAATCAAGTGAACACTGGATCAGCCTTCTTCGGTTGCATATCAAGAACATAGGCCTTGGTCCTGCGTACGACATCGCCTTCAAAGTTTACAGTGAAACTGATAATGACGGTGCACGTGCAATAATCAAAGATGTAACAAAAGCGAATTTATTTAAATCTGGCTTAAAATACGTTGGCCCAGGTCATGAAATTATAACTGGGTACACCCAAATGACGAAGATGTATGAGCAAAAAATAGAATCCGTCATCTGCTTTGACGTAACTTATAAAGACTGCACTCAAAAGAAGTTTCAAGAGAAATACAGGGTTGACCTTTCGGAATTCAAAGGCCTCAGCCAAATCGGGACTCCTCCTTTGTACGCAATGGTTGAATCAATTCAAAAATTAGAGAAGAGCATAGATAACATTGCTACCGGATGGAGAAAGGTTCAGGTCGATGTTTTTAATCAAAAAGATAGAGACAGAGAAAGAAGGGAGTGGGAGAAAGAAGAGCAGGAGGATACCCAACAATCGGGAAAACCGCCTAAACAGCAGGCCGGTCAGCCTCAGTCCAATTAAACAAAATTTGGAGGGAAAATGAAAATAATAAAAATAGCGGTTATAGCTTCATTCCTAGGAGTATCTTCTACAGCTTGGGCCGGATATGGTTCCAATATTGGGTTGGGGTATATCTCCAAAACAGATTCTACAAAGGTCTACTCGCGATCAACCGGAGTCGAAGTTGATGAAACGGTGAAAAAGGGATTCCCGTTTATCGCTTTTGAAAGTAGTGCAGTCATTTCTGGAGTTATGGCCACTGAGAGCGTTTCAGACGGTCGTCTCCATGTAAGGTATTGGAAAAATGGGAAGGATGCAGATGGTGGAGAGAATACAGCGTGGCTTGATCCAAGTGATGTTGAAAAATTCTCCTTCGATTGTTGCGGAGACGTAAGGTGCTCGGGGATCAAAGCAGTAATTTTCAGGACTCGTACCTACTCTGATTGCTTCAATATGGCCCTTTCGGAAGTGTTATCAAAAGGTCAGAAGACAGTCAGTGATTCAAATACAGAAATAGAAAAGCTAAAATTGCAACTTGAAATCGAAAAATTAAAGCTCGAACGCGAAAAGTTGACAAGATAGCCCTTGAGGGTCGGACCAAGCTAACAGACTGTAACCTTGAATGAAATGCGCTAGCCCCCCAGTTACAGCCTTAAAACCTCGCTTTTGGTGGCAAAAAGGCTCTTTAAGCAATAGCCTATGGGGTCGGTCTTGAAACATAAGAAACCGACTTTTCAAGGCCTGCCCCCGTTTCTGACCGGTTTGTTTCAATTGGTATTTTACGCCATTCCAAACATTGACACCACAAAACGATTGGTTTAATATGCCAACTATGAGAGCGAAGTTGCTTGCACACAGGAAAGAGCGGAATGCAGACGGCCACATCACGGAGCTGAAAGCCTGGACCGTGCCTGTAACCGAGCACACACCGCACGGGCTTAAATACTCAGTCGTCTACATTGTAAACGGTGTCAGGGTTATAGGATATGACAACGAACGCGGCAAAGGCGACCACCGGCACTTCGCAGGCGTTGAAAAACCGTATATATTTATCAGCATGGCGCAGCTTGTAGTAGACTTCAAAGCTGATGTCACCCGTTACCTTGAAGGAGACGACAATGAAAGCGACCTTTAAAACCATCACAATAAAATCACACGAACAAACAATGGATGAATTCGCGGCAATCTGTGACGCAGCAATTAAAGGCGAACAAGTCAAGCCCGAAAAGCCGCAATACAGCTTCACCAGTTTTGAAGCGTTCCGCAAAGCCATGACCCCACAGCGCTTTGCCCTGCTTAAAGTCATTCGTGAAAAGCAGCCTGAATCTATCAAAGAGTTGGCTGCAATCACTCACCGTGACATGAAAAACATCTCTGAAGATGTAAAAATACTTCTGGATATGGATCTGATTGAAATGGAAAAACATGGCAAGAACAAAGCTCCCAGATTGCACTACGACGGGTTCAGGCTTGAGGTTGCAGTTTAAAATTGCCAAGGAGAATGAAACAAAGCGAAACCACAGGGGCGCGTGTGGCACATTACTCACGGTCGTCGCTGCCACACTACCGTTCGATGCAATGAACAAATCTTCAAGTTATTGACTATGGTATTACCAGAGGTTATACTTAGCGTGACAGGGGGTATAACTATGCTAGCGGTAAAAACAGCCATCTCGATTGAAAAAAATCTCTTTGATCAAGCGGAAGATATTGCACGCTCGATGAAGGTATCGCGCAGCAAGCTTTTCGTAATTGCCCTACAAGACTTCATTGAACACCGGAACAACAAGGAAATGCTTGCCAGAATCAACGCCGCCTACTCGGATGAACCCGATGCGACGGAACAAACCCTTCGCCGAAAATCACGCCAGCAACATCGACGCATCGTGGAGGGGAAATGGTGATCAATCAAGGGGACATTTACTGGATCGAGCTTGATGAGCCTGAAGGCTCGGAACCCGGCTACAAACATCCACATGTCATCGTACAGAACAACCTGTTTAACAGAAGTAAAATCAAGACTGTCCTCGTATGCCCCCTCACCACCAATCTCAAACGTGCCGGCGCACCCGGCAACGTACTTCTCGATAAAAAAGAATCAAACCTGACCAAGGAAAGCGTCGTCAATGTTTCACAGGTTTTCACGGTGGATAAGACTCAACTTGACGAGTATGTCGGAGCACTCTCAGCAAAGCGAATGAGCGAAATTCTCAATGGCATTAAACTGGTTCTGGATCCGCGAGAACCGGATTGATATTTTCATGAAGACCGGCGGAACATCACCAATCGAAGCGGCTCTGCCGCAGGGAACTGAACCATGAAACGTATTCTACGCTCCGGATATACCACTGGCGCCTGCGCCGCCGCCGCCGCCATGGGGGCGGCAGAGATGCTGCTGACCCAGACAGTCGTTGCCGAGGTCGCCGTCGAACTCCCAACCGGGGAAAGAGCCGCCTTCAAGCTGCATGGCCAGTCGTTCTCCGAACATGAGGCGAGCTGTTTCGTGGTCAAGGATGCCGGTGATGATCCGGATATAACGAACGGGGCCGAACTGCATGCGCTGGTGACCCTGGTTCCCTTCGACAGTTCGGCAAGCTCACTGCACCGCTCCGCTCAGGGAGCAGACCGCAGGCTGAGCGGAGTCGAAGCCCCCCGGCCCCCATTTCAAAAAGGGGGGAGTTCTATTGTCATAGAAGGAGGAACCGGCATCGGCAAAGTCACCAAACCGGGTCTGGCGGTTCCGCCGGGGGAGTGGGCCATCAATCCGGTGCCGCGCCGCATGATCGAACAGGCTGTGAATTCGGTTATGTCTGAATTCAACATTCATAATTCAACATTCAAAATTGTCATCTCGATTCCCGACGGTGAAGAGCGCGCGAAAAAAACTCTCAACGCCCGCTTGGGAATCATCGGCGGACTTTCGATCCTCGGCACAACCGGCATCGTGCGCCCGATATCGGCCAAAGCCTGGACCGATACCATAGATGCCGCCCTGGATGTAGCCTGGGCCTGCGGCTGCGGGACGGTTGTCCTCTCCACCGGCAGGAGCAGCGAGATGGCCGCCCAGCGGCATCTCCCCCATCTTCCCGAGGAAGCCTTCATAATGATGGGCGATCATGTGGCGTATGCCCTGAGGGCCTGTGCCTCACGCGGCTTCATGCGGCCAGTCATCGCCTGCCAGTTTGCCAAACTGCTCAAGACCGCCTGCGGCCATGAAAACACCCACGCGGCGGCGTCCGAGCTTGATCTTGCCGTACTGCGGGAATGGGCGGAAGCGGCGCACGTTTCACCCGAAAAACTGGCGATTATCGAGCACGCCAATACCGCCCGCGAGATCGCCGTTGTCAGCGGCTTTGACAGGGAGCTCATGGAACTGGTGGCATGCCGGGCCAGGCAGGCCGCTGCCGTGCACGCACCCGGCATTCAGGCAAGGCCGCTGCTGTGCGGATACGACGGCATGGTGGTGCTATGAATCCCGGGAAATCATCGACCATATCCGCGTTACTCTGCATTTATTTGTGCGGCACAATTCCCACGGCTGCCGCCGGACCCGACCTGAACGAACTGGTTTCGCCGCCGGATAAAAGCTCACCCTCTCGCGCACCATCTGCAAACACTCTATGTTCGGTTTTCAACGAATTTAACAGCCTGATCCGTGACGGCCGGATAAGTAAATCTGTAGCACGCGCGGAACTACCCGCGAGACTGGCCGGAATTCGGGCTGAATACTACCGGCGCGGCGGCAGGGACTATACGTCAACGGAGTGGATCTTCCCGCTGGCGGGCTACGATTCCGGTGCGATCGACAGAGGGAGAAGCCACGGATTTGTTCCGGGCGGCTATGACTTCTTCAGCGGCAACCGCCACGGCGGCCACCCGGCCTACGACATTTTCATTCGTGACCGGAACCGGGACAACCTTGACGACCGCAGCGGCAAACCTGTAAGGGTGCTCTCCATGACCGGAGGGATAGTAGTGGCGCTTGAAAAGGAGTGGCAGCAGGGAAGCGGGCTGCGCGGGGGAAAGTATCTCTGGGTTTTTGATCCGGCCAATGACCTGCTCGTCTACTACGCTCATAACGAGGAATTGTTTGTCGAATTGGGGACTATCGTCAGGCCCGGCGATCTGTTGGCAACCGTCGGCCGGAGCGGCTTCAACGCCGCAAAACGGCGCTCGCCGACTCATCTGCATTTAAGCGTGCTCCGTCTCGGGAACGGTCAACCGGTGCCGATGCCGGTCTACCGTGAACTGCAGCGGGCTGGAAGCATGCCTGCCCGGCAGAGCATGGATGCCGGTCAATAAAAAAGGCCTCCCGATTCCTCAGGGGCCTTTTAACATCAGCAGAAAAAGGTTATTTTTGAAGTACCGAATAAAGAATACGATTAACGCTTGCGATTCGTTGTAATGGCTGTCTGCTAATAGCCATGTATATTGTTTTTATGCCACTCCCAGGCAGAGCCTATAATCGCTGACAAATCGGCAAATTGAGGCGACCAGCCGAATTCAGACCGCATTTTATCGGCAGAGGCCACAAGTATTGAGGGATCTCCTTGTCGCCGTTGCCCGATACGAACCGGAATTGGGTGATGTGTCAAAGACCGTCCAACCTCTATCACCTCTTGAATCGAATACCCCAACCCATTTCCGAGATTGCAGATAAACGAATCCGAGTCATCGAGCAAAGCGTCCAGCGCAAGGCTATGTGCCGTAGCGAGATCGCATACATGTATGTAATCTCTAACGCAGGTTCCATCTTTAGTTGGATAATCTGTGCCATGAATTGTGAGAAACTCCCGTCGACCACAAGCGACTTGGAGGAGAATAGGAATCAAATGGGACTCAGGTGTATGTGCCTCGCCAATAGCAGCAGTCGGGTGTGCCCCGGCTGCATTAAAATATCTGAGGATCCCCGATTTAAGGCCCCATGACTGATCGCAGTCGGCAAGAATCTGTTCCACCATCAATTTTGATCGACCGTATGGATTTTCAGGGTTGAGAAAGGCATGTTCAGGTATTGGCACCGAGGCTGAAGTACCATATACTGCAGCGGTCGACGAGAATACAATACGCTTAACGTTATTCTGCTGCATTGCAGCCAAGAGGTTAAGGGTGTTCGCTACGTTGTTCTGGTAGTACTTAAGTGGTGCTTCGACGGATTCTGCTACCTGGATGGAAGAGGCAAAATGCATAACTGCCTGGATTTGGTTTGTCTTAAAAACATTATTCAAGGTTACAAAATCAGCAAGTTCCCCCTGAATTAAGCGCCCATTTGGTACTGCCCAGAAGTGGCCGGTTGATAGATTGTCATATACTACTGGATCGTAACCCTTATGTAACAATTCCAGTATAATATGAGAACCTATGTAACCAGCACCACCAACTACAAGAATTTTCATCGAAGAAACACCTTTTATTAGCAAAATACATAAAACAACCTGTCTGCCTGATCATATGAACATGTTAATATTTTTCAGCGCGCGCTGGAGATGCTCGGTGTTATGGGCTTCGATCGTCCAGACGGCAGCAGGAGCGTACTGCTTCAGAAGCAGGAAGAACTGTTCGAAATCGATGTGCCCCTCTCCCACCGGCAGGTGTTCGTCGCTCTGGCCATGATTGTCATGAATATGACTTTCGATGATATACCCGCCGAGTTCGCTGAACCACTCCTCAAGGGTTACGGTTGTGAACATGTTCCAGTGGCCCACATCGAAACAGTGGCGGAAACAGGGATCGTCAATTGCGTCAAGCAGCGCCCTGATCGTAGACGGTTCCTTCTCGAAGATGTTTTCGACCGCGAGGACCGTTCCAAGCCCATGAGCCATGGGAACAAATTCCTGCCAGAAATCGATGCTGTTTTTCAGCCAGACAAGGCGGTTGTCTCCATAGCGAAGGTCGTCATAGCCGGGGTGAACGACGATAACCCGCGGACGAAGCATTTCGGCGGCCTGCATGACCTGCTGGATGCGATGCCTGGTTGCAGCACGAATGCTCGGATCGACCGCACCCGGATTGAGATCGAGAAAAGGGGCGTGGATTGTCGTTTTCAGACCGGCGGCATGCAGCGCTCCGGCCAGTGAAGAGAGCTCCTCCCAGACCAGATGATCAAGCGCATCGGCTGAAAAAAACACTTCCGGATTGATACGGTTCTGAATGGCGTACTCCAGATGCTCTGCCAGACGACCGTAGGGGACATGGGCGTGAATATTATCTTTCATTATGCTCTTTCCTGTGTTGTTTAATGATTTCATCGGAAGCCGTGCGGGTAACCATATCCTCAAGCTTGTGAATTGAGTTCGGATCACCTAGCACGATCAGCGTATCATGTTCTTCAATCCTGGTCTGGGAATGCGGATTAAAAAGCATCTTGCCGTGACTCTTTTTTATACCGACAATGATGACGCCTATCTCCTTGCGGAATCCGGAGCTGACGAGCGTCTCTCCGACAAATGCCGAGTGGGCCGGGATGCTGATCTCCTCCATCTGCAGTTCCAGGTGTTCGTGGCCGGTGGCAATTTCAATAAAATCAACCACGTTAGGGCGCAATATCGACTGCGCCATGCGGTTGCCGCCGATGGTGTACGGCGATACCACCTTGTTGGCGCCGGCCCTCTTCAGCTTGATATCGGAGCCTTCTTCACCGGAGCGGGACATGATATACAGATCCGGATTGAGGCCGCGTGCGGTCAGGGTGATATAGACGTTTTCCGTGTCGGAGGTGACAACCGAGATCAGCCCCTTTGCCCGGCTGATGCCGGCCTTGAGCAGGGTTTCATCGAGAGTGGCATCACCTTTCATGTACAGATAGCCATCTTCATGAAGACGCTCGGCCGCCTCCGCGTTTTTTTCTATGATTACAAATTTCAGTCCGTTTGCCTTGAATTCCTTGCAAATCAGCGAACCGATACGGCCAAAGCCGCAGATGATGTAGTGTCCGGCAAGCGCTTCAATCTGCTTTTCCACCTTTTTCCTCCCCATGATCCTCTGTATCTGCCCCTCGAACATGATCTGGGCCAGACTTCCGACGATATAGCCCAACACGCTGACGCCAAAGACAATCAGTACCATGGTGAACAGCTTGCCGCCGTCGGAAAGCTCGTGGACCTCCTTGAAACCAACCGTTCCAAGGGTAATAACCGTCATATAGACGGCATCGAGCAGACGCCACCCCTCGATGGACATATAGCCGACAGTTCCTCCCGAGATGAGCATCAGGAGCACTAGAAACGAAATTTTAAGGTGTCGGACCGGATCCATAGTCGCAGCAGATTACCTGCAAGGGCTCAAAAAAACAAGTTACTTTCTTTTGAGCAGGCTGAGAAAGATCGCATATTCCGGCTTTTTGCTACCGCTCAGTCGGTCCTGAATTAGCTGAAACCGTGTTCGTTATAATTGACAAACCTTGCATACTGTATACAATGTTGCAAAATTCCTCCCAGGAGCTATACCCGATCATGAAAAAGCCGATGGAAAAACATCTAACACTGCGTGAAAAAATACTTGAGAACATTCGTGATGCGATCGTTTCCGGCAGCCTCAAGGCTGGCAGCCGGGTTTCGGAACCGGAACTGGCCGATCGCTACGGAATCAGCCGCACACCGATCCGTGAAGCTTTCCGGCAGCTTGAATCGGAAGGATATTTGACGGTGATTCCCCGCCGCGGCGCCATAGTCAGCGAACTCAGCCCGAAGGACGTCGAGGAATTCTACGCCATCAAGAGTATCATGGAGGGTTATGCTGCGAGGTGCGCCTGTGAAAAACTGCACGTGAAAGACCTTGACCGTCTTCAGGCAATCAACAACAAGTTGGCGGACCTGGCCAGGGCCGGGGACATCAAACATTTTTTCAAGATTCACAATGACTTTCACGAGCTGTTCATCAAGGCGGCAGACAACGAAAAGCTGCATGAATTAATAGCCGGCCTGGTGACCAAATTTCAACGGCTGCGATTTACTTCGCTCAGTCTCCCGGGACGGATGGAGGTCTCGGTGCAGGAACACGAAAAAATCATCGACGCATTCCGGAAAAAAGATGCCGATCTGGCGGAAACACTCGTTCGCAAGAATGCCGAGTATGGCGGCCGGGTGTTGATGAACGGCACGGCTCCTGCCGCGAGCTGCTGACTCTATTGGCTCACAGGAACAATTCTTGCGAAATTGATTTATGATGGCGGAGAAGCATATAATGACCAAATTCAAATCTATTGCCCTGATACCGGCCGCCGGCATGGGTAAACGCATGGGCGCATCCATCAACAAACAGTACCTTCAGCTGGATGGCATGCCGATCGTCGCTCGCACTATTGCCGTATTTGAGCGTTCCCCCCTGATTGACGCCATATATCTGGTAATTCCCGCCGAAGAGATTCCGTATTGTCGTGAGCACGTAGTAGAAGCCTGCGGCTTTTGCAAGGTTGCAGCGATAGTTCCCGGAGGCAAGGAGCGTCAGAACTCCGTAATGAACGGCTTGCGGGCGATGCGGGAGCAAGTTTCAGATAAAGATGTAGTTCTGATCCACGACGGCGTCAGACCACTGGTAACTGAAAGTATGCTGCGCGAATCCATTGTAACGGCAAGCATCCACGATGGTGCACTGGTCGCCGTACCGGCAAAGGACACCATCAAAACGGCGGTAAACGGCATTGTAACCGGAACCCCTGACAGGGAGAGCCTCTGGCTGGCGCAGACACCACAGGCATTCAGGTTCGGCGTGATTTTCGCTGCCCATCAGGCAGCCGAAACGGATAAGTTCACGGGTACTGATGATGCATCCCTCGTCGAACGGACCGGCGGCCGGGTGCACATTGTCCGCGGCGACTATCGCAATATAAAAATAACCACACCTGAGGATCTTTTACTGGCAAGCACTTTTCTGGAAACCGGAAAAAAAGAAGGAACAATCTGATGGCGCAACCGCCTCCTGAGCATATTCTTATTGTGGACGACGAGCCGGACATTGCTCTGACCCTTAAGCTGCATCTTGAAGAATCCGGATATCTCACCTGTTGGGCGGCAGATGGAAAGGCCGGATTGAACCTGCTCCATTCCAACGGTTATTCCCTGGTGTTGCTTGATGTATGCATGCCCGGAATCAGCGGCGTCGAGGTACTAAAACGCCTGAGGGCGGATAATCTGGATACCGCCGTGATTATGATGACTGCATATGGCAATGAAAATCTGGTGGCGGAGTGCATGAAGGAGGGAGCCGCCGACTATGTCTCGAAGCCGTTCGACATCGATGATCTGCTCCACCGTATGGAGCGTGCAATCGACAACCGCCGCACCTTGAAGGAAAAATTGCTGTTGGAGCAGGAAAAGGAAGATTTCGTTTTCATGCTGTCCCACGACATGAAAAATCCGATTACCGCCGTGATAGGCTCTATCGACATCATGCGCGAGGGACGGCTCGGGCCGGTTAATCCCGAACAGACCGACTACCTTCAATCGGCAATCGAGAGTTGCGAAGAGGTTGTAAATATGATCGACAACCTGCTTGACATGCAGCGTTTCAGCACCGGCAAGATGCAAACCAGAATCACCCCTGTAAATCCTCACACACTGCTTGCTGATGCCGTCAAACGTTTTTCTCCCGCAGCAGAACGGGAACACATCACTATGACGCTGGCGGCATCCCCCAGCGCGCCTGAAATCGCGGTAGACAGTGCTGTTATGAATCGCGTGATTGCAAATCTGCTCGTAAATGCCCTCAAGTTCACTCCCGACGGCGGATCGATAACGCTCTCATGCCGCTGCATAGAGAACAGTGAAAGTCACCACATCCGGATCCCGGTCTATGCCACGACTCCGGCCGGATTTTCAGAGCTTCGCTGTTTCGTTTGTATTTGTGTAAGTGACAACGGCAGCGGGATCCCGCCCAATGAATTGAGCAACATCTTCGCGCGCTATGTCCAGGCAGGCAACGCCTCGACGAGGAGCCGGGGCGGTGCCGGCCTCGGCCTGGCATTCTGCAAAAAAGCGGTGGAAAGCTTCAACGGCTGTATCTGGGCCGAAAGTGAAGAGGGTGTCGGAAGTAAGTTTATCATCCTGCTCCCATGCCATCCCAACAACTACATGTGCAAGAAATCAATTCCGGAGAAACAATCATGAATATTAAACAAAGCATCGGCATTCTTGTGGCTTCCCTGATGATCTGCATCGGCCAGGCTTCTGCAGCGGAAATAGACACCGCCAAGGCGGTCACCATCGGCAACGGCCCCAAGACCGTTTTCGAATTCACTGATCCGGACTGTCCTTTTTGCCGAAAGGCTGCAAAGTATTTTGAAGGAAGACCGGACGTGACGCGGCACATCTTTTTCTATCCGCTTCCCCGGCACCCCAAGGCAAAAGACAAGGCACAGTATATACTTTCGCAGGGCGACCGGGGCAAGGCGTATCACGAAGTCATGTCAGGCAGGATGGATACGGCGCAGACATTCGCCACCACGCCAAAAGGAGTGAAACTGCAGCAGGAGCAGTACGATATCGCTAAAAAATCAAAAGTCAGCTCTACGCCGACCTTTATTATCAATGGGCGAATAATCGAGGGGTTTGATGTGAAAAAAATCGAAGAGGCGCTGGGACCGAAACTTTAACGTTTTCAGGTGGAACCAAGAGGGAGGTTCAGCTGGAGGGCTCCTGACGGACCCCTTTTCAGATATTCTGCTGCACACTCTGTATTACCTGTACCAGTGCATCGGTATTATACGGCTTGGGCAGGATGGCACAGAATCCGTAGTTATTATGGTCTGCAATGACCGGGTCATTTGAATAACCGCTGGATACAATCAGGCGCGCATGCGGATCCATAGAAAGAATGCGCTTTGCCGCTTCATCTCCTCCCATCCCTCCGGGCACCAACAGGTCAAGCATGACGATAGGCAGCGTTGTTCCGGATTCCCAGCTTTTTTTATACAGCTCCACCGCTTCCTCTCCATTACAGCAGGTCTGCACCTGATACCCCGACTCACTCAAACTTCTGAACGCGAGATTCCGGATATCCTCTTCATCGTCCATTATCAGCAGCGGCACTCCGACGGGATTCTGCGCAATTTCTTCCGCTTTACCATGGTCATCTGAAGAGACCATTTCAAAACCGGGCAACAGGACGGTAACGGTTGTTCCATGGTTGACTTCGGAAACAATGTCAATATGCCCGCCATGTTTTGTTATTATCGAAAGAGTCGTCGACAAACCAAGCCCGGTGCCGTTTGTGCGAGTCGTAAAATATGGATCGAAGACTTTATGAAGATGTTCTTTTTCGATGCCGTACCCGCAATCTTCGAACGTTATTTTTACATAATTCCCGAGTTTCAGGAGATATACATTGTCTTTACCGAGCCGGAAGTCTTCGATATGGACCGTTAACACCCCTCCGTGCGGCATTGAATGAATTGAATTCAGTACTATGTTATTAAAAGCCTGGTTAATCTGCTGGCCGTCAACGTCGACCGTCAACGTTGCTCTATTATCAACAATCCCCTTTATGCTGCTGCCGCTCAAAAACAGTGACATCGATTCCTGCACCAGTTTTTCTGCTGAAGTCAGCGTCCTGAACGGAACGCCCCCTTTGGAAAATGTCAGTAATTGCCGTGCGATGCTGGCTGCCCTGTACGACGATTTTTCGGCTGCTTCAAGGAGCTGTGCTACCTTGTCAGGATCTTGCAGATGTTTCCTCGCAAAAGATATATAACCGATGACTCCGGTAAGGACATTATTGAAATTGTGGGCAATGCCGGCAGCAAGCACGCTGATTGACTCCAACTTCTGCGCTTTCATCAGTTCATTCTGGACAAGCTTTTGCTCGGTAATATCCCGACCGATGCCGATAAACGAAATTGAACCATCCTGCTCTTTGAGAGGGGAACCATTTGCCGTGTACCAGAGCCATGTTCCATCCTTATGCAATACCCGATACTCTACACCGCGCTGTTTTTTTCCCGTCGTCAAAACAAGCGCAAGAAATTCATAACAGACTGGCACATCATCGGGATGAACAAATGGCACAAATTCTTTCCCGATAACCTCCGAAAGCTCATAACCGAACGACTCTTTCCACTGCGGAGAGACATAACTGAACGTACCGGAAGCGGTGAGGGCGAAAACTACGTCATTGGCATTTTCCACAAATGAACGGAATCGTTGTTCGCTTGCCCTGAGAGCCTCCTCCATCCTCTTAAGGTCGGTTATATCCAGCCCGACAGACAATATCCCCTGACACGCCCCCTCAACATCTACAAGCTCGTGGTTGCTCCATGAAATCCAGACCCGCTCGCCGTTTTTTCGTATATTTTCATTTACGTTGTTGATGTAAAGTGATGGATTTTCTGTCAGCCGCTTGATCATATCCTGCAGGTCGCGACCGCTGCTCTCGGTTTCAGGGACGATCGTACCGACAACACTTTGCCCCAGCAGCTCCTGCTCCGAAAATCCGAAGAAAGATTCCGCGTATTCATTAAAAAAGGTAATTCTACCGTTTGCATCCATTTTAAGGATTATCGAATGAGCCTTTTCTACAAGTTCACGATATTTTTTTTCGCTTTGCTTCAATGCGGTATCCGAATCATGCAGAGTCATTATATTGCTGGACAGATTGTCCGCAATTTCATCAAAAGCCCGCACAATACCGTTTAATTCGCCGCTGGACACTTTGTCCGATACCCTTAGTGAAAAATCTCCCTGGGCAATTCTGGAAGCAGCATCCTGCAGCCGTTCCAGCTTGTCAAATATACCTTTCTTGCTGACATACAACGCCAGACCGAATGAAACAAGCAGCATGGCTGACAATGCCGCCACCATGTAGCCAACCTGCTCATAACTTTTTCCCAATACATGTTTTTTGTCAATATCGGTACGGACATACATATAGGGGATTGTTTCGTTTTTCAGACGCAGCGCGCGATAGCTGAAAAAACGCCGGGTACCCGGATCGCCGACAGCTTCAAACGTTCCCCCGTCACGATTTGCCGCCATTCGGGCAAAGAGCCCGGGGCTGTCCTGTTTCCCTGCCAGCGCCATATTTACTGACGAGTACAAGATTACGCCCTTATGGTCAACGAGCAGTATCGAAATACCCGGACTGGCAAGGGTTCCTTGAAACTGCTTGCCGTACAAGTCAAGCGGAACTGTGACTATAATGACATCTGAAATCCTGCCGGAACTGTTTTTAACCGGGTAAGCGAAACCGAATACCGGGGTCCCCGTAATCCGATCGATCATGTACTCGCCGGAGGTGAGCCTGCCGCTGGTGACCGCATTTTTAAAATAGCGTCTGTCGGCAACGGACATATTCGAGGCGAGCGGAAGTGCCGAGACCCAAACAGACCCGCCGGCATCAGCGATCATAATATTTGAAATTCTGGAATCTGCCGCAACAGGAACGGAAAGAAGATGTTCCGCATCGGATTTGTTATGACTTTGAACTGCGGGGAGAGTTGATATGGTTGTTACGAGTTGTTCCAGGCCGGACAGGAGCTGGGTTTGAGAGTTATATATCTGGTCGGAGGCTGAAGCAGTAATTAAGGCGGCTTCATTTATTTCGTGTGTCTGCAGCTGTTTGCCCGCATACAGGATAAGCCCGATTGGAATGACCATCGTCAGTGAAACCAGACTCAGGATCAGCGTACGTATGGAGAATGAATGCAGAGGTTTCATCGGTCATTTGTAGCGCATCACGCCAAATTTGTCAAAACTCCATCGGCATCGCCTTGACCTGCTTGGCGGTAAAGACCGGGCCATCCTTGCAGACGTAGACGTTGCCGACGTTGCAGCGGCCGCACTTGCCCAGGCCGCACTTCATCCGGTTCTC
>Ga0137385_10002832_pt1 | contig 14928 bp, 9 predicted proteins | sample SagtaG_FD_104921 | JGI IMG/M metagenome (GOLD analysis project Ga0137385, IMG submission 104921) | Vadose zone soil microbial communities from Sagehorn Ranch, Mendocino, California, USA - Sage2_R_80_16 metaG | ecosystem: Environmental > Terrestrial > Soil > Vadose zone | place: USA: California...
CAGCACGGTCCGCTGGTGGGCCAGCCGGGGGTGCAGCTTCAGGATCGCCTCGGCCACCAGGGCCAGCGTGCCCTCGGAGCCGATGATCAGCTGGGTCAGGTCGTAGCCGCTGCTGGCCTTCACGATCCGGCCGCCGGTGTGGATGACCTCGCCGGTCCCCAGCACGGCGGTCAGCCCGAGCACGTGGTGGCGCGTCACGCCGTAGCGGATCGCGCGCATGCCGCCCGCGTTGGTGGCCACGTTCCCGCCGAGGCTGCCGGACAGCTCGCCTGGGTAAACCGGATAGGTCAGGCCGACCTCGGCGGTCCGCACGTCCAGTTCGGCCAGCGTGACCCCCGGCTGCACTACAGCGACGTGGTTCTCGGTGTCGATCTCCAACACGGCGTTCATCCGCTCGAACGAGACCACGATGCCACCCTCGCGGGGGATGCAGGCCCCGCACATCCCGGTACCCGACCCACGCGCGGTGATCGGCACCCGGTGCTCGCGGGCCAACTTGACCACGCCCGCGATCTCGGCCGCGCTGGACGGACGGACCAGGTAGCCCGGCTGGACCGGCGTCGCGCTGAGGGCCTCGTCGTGCTGATAGTCCGGTGAGATCGCGTCGCCGACCAGCACGTGCCCGTCGCCGACCAGTTCGGCCAGCTCGTGGGCGATCGAGTCCGCCATGCCTACCTCCTGGTAACTCGCCGTTGCCCGACTATCTCACCTGACTCATGCGGGCAATCTGGTCGGGTCGTTGGCGTTGGCGCTGAGTGACCGACCGGTGCCGCCATGGGGGGTGCGGGGTTGTCGGCCAGTGCGGCCACCGCGTTGTCCGCGCCGCATCATTTCTCGGATCGGCCTTCGATTGATCTGCTGCGGCAGGTTCTCGGGCTGACCTCGTCGGGCACGGTTCGTCTGGTGGATACGGCTTCTTCGGCTACGACTACCGGCAGTTGCAGAAGGACCCGAACTGGCGCCCGAACGAGAAGGATGCCTTTCCGCTCGTGATGCAGCGCGGTCAGTGCGTCATATTCCGTTCGACACTGATGCATGCTTCACTGCCCAACATCAAACCCACGGGTACTCACTCGCGGGCTTGTCGGGACCCCGACCAGGAAAAACAGTCAGTCTGCCCGCAATGCGGCCAACGCCAACCGGGTCAACTCCCCCCGGATAACCTCCAACGGCACCTGCCGACCGTGAATCGACCAGTGATGAACCAGCTCGTTCACCGCACCGATGAACGCCATCACGGTCAAGCTGTAGTCGCGTCTGGTGGCCTCGCCGCGTTCCACGGCGAGAGCCGTCTCGGCTTCCAGCATTTGACCGAGGCGCGCGCGCCACGCCATGCGGTGCTGCTCGACCGCCGCACTGACCCCGATCACCTCGACGTAAGCGATTCTGGTCCACCGCGGATCGCTGGATGTCGTCCCGATGTACGCCTCGATCGCGCGGTCGATCCGCACGGCCGTCGGCTCATCCGGAATCTGGGCCACCGCGGCGGCCATCGCCTCGGAGGCTTGTTGTGTTATCTGGTCGTGAAGTGCGATGAGCAGGGCTTCCCGGCTGGCGAACTCCTCGTAGAAGTTGCGGGTGGACACGTTGGCCCGCGCGCACAACCGCTCGATGGAGGTGGCCGGATAACCGTCTGTGCCGAACAAGTCCAGTGCGGCGGCCAGCAACCGCTGCCTGCGCTCGGCTCGGCGTTGGGTGGCCGTTCGGCCGCCGTAGTCCCGGCGTGCCGCTGGCGCCGTGCCAGTCATATGTGTCCTCGATTGATCCGGACTCGTGGTGCTGATCCGTCAATCTTGTCATGGATCGGGCCGTGGAGATCATCGAGTATCCCTGAAACTGAGCACGACAAACGCGGGATTCATTTCTTACGCCTGGTGATCACAAGGTAGCCATCCGCGACATCGGGCCTGGACCGTCCACTCTGGACGGTCCAGGTCAGAGGATGCCGCCCGTCCCGGCACGGACCCTGACCACCATCGACAAGCCGAGCTGTTGACAGTTGACAGCGATGATCACCGTGGGTGAGCCGCCGGATTGACTGCGTGACTTGTCGTGATTGCCCCCTCTGTGCGACGCTGGTGATCGACGGGGGCTAGTCCGATCGGCTGAACCCAGTTGCTCTGCTCGACGCCAAGCTGTGACCGGTCGCGCTGCGTGACACATGGCCGTAACAGCACAAATATCTCTTTAAGTCCATAAACCATGCACCACTTGAACGTGTCATGTCCCCCATTTGGCGTATCGTTGAATCACAATCGCGCCACGGACGGCCCAGGGACCTAGCATTCCCGCGGTCTGGGATTGGAAAGTCGGCTGACACTTCGTGCGGCCAACAGCCGGCGGAGCAACTATCACACTGCCGTACCCCGGCGGAAGGGGGCCAGAGCGTTGGCAGCGCCGTTGGAGCCACTTGATCTGGCGAGTCCGACGAGTGAGCCCGGGTCGGGCGAGCCGGGGGGCGGCAAGGCGATCCAGGGCCGGTCACTCACCGAGATCGCGTGGACACGCCTCAAGCGGGACAGATGGGCGCTGGCCGGTGCTGTGGTCGTCGTGCTGTTCGTCGTCGTCGCCATCGCGTCGGTGTTCCTGAAGTCCGCTGGGGTGCTGGACATCTCGACTTATCACACCGATCTGATCGACCACAACACCGACAAGCCATTGGGCTTCTTCGGCGGCATCTCGCTGTCCCACCCGTTCGGCGTCGACCCGCAGTACGGCAGGGACATGCTGTCCCGGGTGCTGGTCGGGTCCGAATACTCGCTGCTCATCGCGTTCACCGCGACCATCATCTCGGTGGTCATCGGCGTGGTCATGGGCGTCGTCGCCGGCTACTTCGGTGGCTGGGTCGACACGGTCATCAACTGGCTGATGAACGTATTCCTCGCCTTCCCGCTGCTGCTGTTCGCGATCGCGCTGACCGGCGTCGTGCAGACCACCAACTCCGCGTTCGGGCTGTCCGGTGACGCGCTGCACATCGTCGTGCTCGTCTTCGTCATCGGCTTCTTCAACTGGCCCTACATCGGCCGGATCATCCGCGGCCAGACCCTGTCGCTGCGCGAGCGCGAGTTCGTCGACGCCGCTCGCAGCCTCGGTGCGCGCGGCTTCTACGTGCTGTGGCACGAGCTGCTGCCCAACCTCGTCGGCCCGATCCTGGTGTACGCCACGCTGCTCATCCCGACCAACATCCTGTTCGAGGCCGCACTGGACTTCCTGGGTGTCGGCCTGAAGCTGCCGACGCCGAGCTGGGGTGCCATGCTGGCCGACGCGGTGACCAACCAGTACTACTCGATCGATCCCGAGTACATCCTGGTGCCGGGCCTGGCGATCTTCATCTCCGTGATGGCGTTCAACCTGTTCGGTGACGGTCTACGGGACGCGTTGGACCCGCGATCCCACTAGACCCTGCGACCATTTCACCCAACCATCCAACGAGGAGGCGTGTCAGCCGTATGAAACGCAAGAACGCAGTGGCGTTCGCCGCCGTCTGTGCCGGGCTGAGCCTGCTGACGGCCTGCGGGAGCGGGTCGAGCGGGTCGAGTGGCGGAAGCAGTAGCAGTGGGGGCGCGCCCAGCTACAACGCCGGCAACAACAGCGTCGTGAACCCGTCCACCAAGGCGGGCGGCACACTGAACTACGGGCTCTCCGGCGTGCCGGACTCGACCGACCCCGGCAGCACGTACTACGCCTACATGTGGAACTTCAGCCGGCTGTACGCCCGCCCGCTGCTGACCTTCAAGTCCGCACCCGGCACCGACGGCCTGAAGCTGATCCCCGGCCTGGCCACCGGCATGGGCAAGGTCAGCTCGGACGGCCTCACCTGGACGTACACCATCCAGTCCGGGCTGAAGTTCGAGGACGGCTCGGCGATCACCACCAAGGACGTCAAGTACGCGATCGAGCGCAGCACCAACTACTCGCCCGGCATACTGCCCAACGGCCCGACCTACTTCCAGCAGTACCTGACCGACCCGACCTACCCGGGCGCGTTCAAGGACACGACGCCGGACAAGCTGGGCCTGAAGGGGGTCGACACCCCGAACGACACCACCATCGTCTTCCACCTGCAGCACCCGTTCGCCGACTTCGACTACCTGGTCACCAGCCCGCAGACCGCGCCGGTCCCGCAGGCCAAGGACACCGGGACCAAGTACCAGGAACACCCGATCTCCAGCGGCCCGTACATGTTCTCCAGCTACGACCCGAACAAGGGCTTCACGCTGGTGAAGAACCCGAACTGGACGCAGGCGAGCGACCCCAACGACAAGCAGCTCGTGAACACGATCAACGTCGCGTTCAACGTGCAGGCCGCCGACCTCGACAGCCGGCTGCTCAACGGCTCGATGGACATCGACCTCGACGGCACCGGCGTGCAGACCGCGGCGCGGGCCCGGATCCTGGGCAACAAGACGCTGCAGACCAAGGCGGACGACGCGGTCAGCGGCTTCCTCTGGTACGCCGCGCTGAACACGCAGGTCGCGCCGCTGAACAACGTCGACTGCCGCAAGGCGATCGAGTACGCGGTGAACAAGACCACGCAGCAGACGGCGTACGGCGGCCCGATCGCCGGCGGTGACATCGGCACGACCGTGATGCCGCCGACCGTGGTCGGCTACCAGAAGGCCGACCAGTACAGCTTCATCGCCCAGCCCAACGGCGATGTCGCCAAGGCCAAGTCGGAACTGCAGAAGTGCGGCCAGCCCAACGGGTTCAGCGTGAACATCTCGGCACGTGGCGACCGGCCCAAGGAGGTCTCCGCCGCGCAGGGCATCCAGGAGGCACTGGCCGGCATCGGCGTCAAGGCGCAGATCCAGCAGTACCCGAGCGGCAGCAACTTCTCCACCTACGCGGGCGTGCCGAACTTCGTGCACCAGCACGACCTCGGCATCATCATGGGCGGCTGGGCCGCGGACTGGCCGGACGGCTTCGGCTTCCTCTCGCAGATCTCGGACGGGCGGGCCATCAAGGCCGCCGGCAACTCCAACCTGCAGGAGGAGAACAACCCGCAGCTCAACCAGTTGCTGGACAAGGCGACCCAGAGCCCGGACGCCAGCGCCCGCAACAAGATTTACGCCCAGATCGACCAGATCCTGATGAGCGACGCGGTCATCCTGCCCGAGGTCTACGCCAAGTCCCTGCTCTACCGGAACCCGAACACCACCAACGTGTTCGTGACCGAGGCCTACGGCATGTACGACTACACGCAGATCGGCAAGTCGCAGTGACGGTGTCGACACAGCCATCATGATCGAATCGAACCGAGGCAGGTGAAGGCACCGGTGGCCGGCGGCGAACCCGCCGGCCACCGCCGCCGATCGATGTGATCACCTTCATTGTTCGGCGCCTGTTCGGCGCGGTGCTGATGCTGCTGGTCGTCAGCATGGTGACCTTCGCCGTGTTCTTCCTGGTGCCCCGCATCGCCGGGCAGACCACCGACCAGCTCGCGACGCAGTACGTCGGGCGCAATCCCAACCCGACCGAGGTCCACGCCATGGAGGTCAAGCTCGGCCTCGACCAGCCCATCTACGTGCAGTACGGCCGGTTCCTCAAGAACATCGTGGCGGGCGAGGACTTCGATACCGGCACCGGGATCGTGCACTGCCCCCCGCCGTGTTTCGGCTACTCCTTCAAGAATCAGCAGGAGGTCTGGCCGCAGATGCTCAGCGCGCTGCCGGTGACCGGCTCGCTCGCCCTGGGCGCCGCGGTGATCTGGCTGATCAGCGGGGTCGGCATCGGCGTGCTGTCCGCGCTGAGACGTGGCACGGTCTTCGACCGGGCGGCGATGAGCGTGGCACTGGCCGGCGTGTCCCTGCCGATCTTCTTCACGGCACTGCTGTCGCTGGCGATCTTCCGCGACAGCATCCCGTTGTTCCCGGACGCGGGAAACTACATCTCGATTACGGTCGACCCCGGCAAGTGGGCGGAGGCGCTCGTGCTGCCGTGGGTGACGCTGGCGTTCCTGTACGCGGCGCTGTACGCGCGGCTGACCAGGGCCGGCATGCTGGAGACCATGAACGAGGACTTCATCCGCACCGCGCGGGCCAAGGGTCTCTCGGAGCGGAAGGTCGTGGTCAAGCACGGCCTGCGGGCCACGCTCACCCCGATCATCACGATTTTCGGCCTCGACCTCGGCCTGCTCGTCGGCGGGGCGGTGCTCACCGAGAGCGCGTTCTCGCTGCCCGGGCTGGGCCGCTTCGCGGTGAACGCGATCAACAACCAGGACCTGCCCGAGATTCTGGGCGTGACCATGCTCGCCGGGTTCTTCGTGGTCGCCGCCAACCTGATCGTGGACGTCCTGTACGCCGTCGTCGACCCGAGGGTGCGCTTCTGATGACTACAGCCGATGACTGGAGTCGCGGCCAGGACGGGTTCGTGGACGTCCGGCCTCGGCCGGGCGAGCCGGAGTTCTACGACTCGGCGCCGAAGCCGTCGGACTCGTTCCTGGAACTGCGTGACCTGCGGGTGCACTTCCCGACCGACGACGGCATCGTCAAGAGCGCGGACGGCCTGTCGTTCACCCTGGAACGCGGCCGCACGCTGGGCATCGTCGGCGAGTCCGGCTCCGGCAAGAGCGTGACCAGCCTGGCGATCATGGGCCTGCACAAGAACACCAGGGCCAAGATCACCGGCGAGATCTGGCTGGACGGCGAGGAACTCGTCGCGGCCGGCATCGACCAGGTGCGCGCACTACGCGGCAAGAAGATGGCCATGATCTTCCAGGACCCGCTGTCCGCGATGCACCCGTACTACACGGTCGGCGCGCAGATCATCGAGGCGTACCGGATCCACAACAAGGTCAGCAAGGCGGTCGCCCGCAAGCACGCCATCGAGATGCTCGACCGGGTCGGCATCCCGCAGCCGGCGTCCAGAGTGGACGACTACCCGCACCAGTTCTCCGGCGGCATGCGGCAGCGCGCGATGATCGCGATGGCGCTGTCCTGCGACCCGGAACTGCTCATCGCCGACGAGCCGACCACCGCGCTGGACGTGACCGTCCAGGCGCAGATCCTGGACCTGATCAGGGATCTGCAGCAGGAGTTCAACTCCGCGGTCATCATCATCACGCACGACCTGGGCGTGGTCGCCGAACTGGCCGACAACATCATGGTCATGTACGCCGGCCGAACCGCCGAGTACGGACCGACGGACGACATCTTCCGCCGCCCGCAGCACCCGTACACGTGGGGCCTGCTCGGCTCGATGCCCCGCCTGGACCGGGAACGGGCCGACCGGCTGCTGCCGATCCTGGGCACCCCGCCCAGCCTGATCAACGTGCCGTCCGGCTGCGCGTTCCATCCCCGGTGCGGCTACGCGTCGTTGACCGGCGGCCGCAGCACCGACGAGGTACCGGTGCTGCGTAGCGTCGACGGTGAACACAGTGTCGCCTGCCACCTGACCGCGGAGCAGCGGTTGAAGGCGTGGGAAACCGACATCAAGCCGAAGCTGTGAGTGGAGACCGATTGATGGAGAAGACCGATCTGCTCACGGTCACCGGCCTGCAGAAGTATTTCCCGGTGCGGCGCGGCCTGCTGCAACGCGGCCGTGGCGCGGTGCAGGCCGTCGACGGCCTGGACTTCACCGTCCGCCGGGGCGAGACGCTGTCACTGGTCGGCGAGTCCGGCTGCGGCAAGACCACCACCGGCCGGCTGCTGACCCGGCTGCTGGAGCCCACCGGTGGCAAGATCATTTTCGACGACCACGACATCACCCATGTGTCCACCGGCCGGATGCGTCCGCTGCGCAAGGACATCGGCATGGTGTTCCAGGATCCCTTCTCGTCGCTCAACCCGCGGCACACCGTGGGCACCATCGTGGGCGCACCGTTCCACCTGCAGAAGGTGCAGACACCCAACGGCATCAAGAAGGCCGTGCAGGAGCTACTGGAACTAGTCGGCCTGAACCCGGAACACTACAACCGCTACCCGCACGAGTTCTCCGGCGGCCAGCGGCAACGCATCGGCATCGCACGCACACTAGCGTTGCGCCCCAAACTGATCGTCGCCGACGAGCCGGTGTCGGCGTTGGACGTGTCCATCCAGGCACAGGTGATCAACCTGCTGGAGGACCTCCAGGAGGAACTGGACCTGACGTACGTGATGATCGCGCACGACCTGTCCATCGTGCGGCACGTATCCGACCGGGTGGCCGTGATGTACCTGGGCAAGATCGTGGAAATCGGCGAAGCGGCGCAGGTCTACACCAAGCCACGCCACCCGTACACGGTCGCCCTGATGTCGGCCGTACCGATGCCGGACCCGGACCGTCGGAACAATCGTGAACGGATCCGGTTGACCGGGGACGTGCCCAGCCCCCTGAACCCGCCACCGGCGTGCCGTTTCAACACACGCTGCTGGAAGGCCCAGGAGATCTGCCGAACCGACGAACCACCACTCGCCGAACTGGCAACTGGTCACCGGGTAGCGTGCCACTTCCCAGAGAACACCCCCACTCCGTGACGCACCCCTGATCCGGATGCACCCCGGATCCTGACGCACCCCTGATCCAGATGCACCCCTGATCCGAAGGACCCACGAACTCCCTTGCACCACCGACGCGGAGGCAGCCCCACCACTCCACGGACCCGGAGGCAGCCCCACCACTCCACGGACCCGGAGGCAGGCAGCCCCCACCACTCCACGGGGGGCGTCCCACTTCCAACGTACCGTTTGTCAAGTCCTAAATGGGCTAGTTGTCAGCAATCTGTGGACAACCGATCGTGTTGTGCACATGTGGCCGTGTTGCTTGACAGCGACCAACGAAGGTGCGCTGTGACCGCGCTGTCCGGGCACTCTGGCATGATGCCCGTCCGTGCGGTACTACGCGGATCTTCACGTGCATTCCAAGTACAGCAGGGCCTGTAGCCGCGACTGCGATCTGGTGCATCTGGCCTGGTGGGCGCGGCGCAAGGGGATCACGGTGCTGGGCACCGGCGACGTCACGCACCCGGCGTGGGCCGAGGAACTGCGGACGTCGCTGGTCCCGGCGGAGAACGGGCTGTTCAAGCTCCGCGACGACCTGGACCGCGAGGTCCTGCGCACACTGCCACCCAGCTGTCACGGTCCGGTCCGGTTCCAACTCGAAGTCGAGATCTCGACCATCTACAAACGCGGCGACCGCACCAGGAAAGTGCACCACCTGTGCCACCTGCCGGATTTCGACGCGATGGCCAAGTTCACCGCCGCACTCGCGAAGATCGGCAATCTGGGCTCGGACGGGCGGCCCATTCTCGGGCTGGATTCACGAGACCTGCTGGAGATCACGCTGGAGGCGGGTGAGGGCGCCTACCTGGTGCCGGCACACGTGTGGACGCCGTGGTTCGCCGCGCTGGGCTCGAAATCCGGCTTCGACGCCGTCGAGGACTGCTACGTCGACCTGGCCGATCACGTGTTCGCGCTGGAAACCGGATTGTCCAGTGATCCGGAGATGAACTGGCAGGTCTCCCGCTTGGACCGGTTTCGGCTGGTCAGCAATTCCGACGCACATTCGCCGCCGATCCTGGGCCGCAACGCCACTTTGTTCGACACCGAACTGGGTTTCACCCAACTGCGGGACGCGCTGGTCAACGGGCCGGGTTACGTCGGCACCGTGGACATGTTTCCCGAGGAAGGGAAATACCACCTGGACGGCCACCGCAAGTGCGACGTCCGGATGGAACCGGCGGAAACCAAGGCACACAACGGGTTGTGCCCGGAATGCGGCAAGCCGCTGACCGTCGGCGTGCAGCACCGGGTGTCCGACCTGGCGGACCGACCGGTCGGCCAGCGGCCGGCCACGGCGGGCGAGTTCTTCAGCATCGTGCCGTTGCCCGAGATCATGGGTGAGATCCTCGGCGTCGGACCCAAGAGCAAGGCCGTCGGCGCCGCCGTCGACGAGGTGGTCCGCGTGCTCGGCCCGGAGTTGGGCATCCTGCTCGAACTGCCGATCGACGAGATCAGCAGGGCCAAGTCGCCGCTGCTGACCGAAGCGATCACCCGGCTGCGGTCCGGCCAGGTGATCCGGGACGCCGGCTACGACGGCGAATACGGCACGATCTCGCTGTTCGAGCCGGGCGAACTGGCCGCGTCCGCGCTCGGTCTGTTCGATGTCGCACCCGTTGCCGCAGCGGCGAAGCCGGCGCGGGTGCCGCGTCCGGTCGTGCCCGTCGAGGTTGCGCCGGCGCCCGATCTGCCCACCGACATCGACGGTCTTGATCCCGACCAGCATGCCGCCGCCGAGTTGGTGACCGGGCCGTTGTTGATCGTGGCAGGCCCGGGAACGGGCAAGACTCGGACGTTGACCCATCGGCTCGCCCGAATCGTGACCACGCATGGCATCCCGGCCCGGCAGTGCCTCGCCATCACGTTCACCCGCCGCGCCTGCGAGGAGATGCGGGAACGCCTGGACGGTTTGCTTGGCGCGCAAGCTGCCGACCTGACCGTCGTCACGTTCCACCGGTTCGGGTTGGACGTGTTGCGTGAGCGGCACGCCGATGTCGGCTTGGCCGCCGATTTCGCGGTCGCCGACGAGAGCCGACGCACCGCGGTGCTGCGGGACCTGTTGCCCGGCGCCACGTCCGCCGAACTGCGGCGCGCACTGGCCGACGTGTCACTGGCGAAACGCGTTGCCGCCGCACAGGACACGTCGAATACGAACGACCTCGCCGAACGGTACGACAAGGCCTTGCACGCCGGCGGCCTGGTCGACTTCGACGACCTGCTGGTGCTGCCGGTGCGGTTGCTGGCCAGCCGGCCGGATGTCCTCGCGTCATACCGCGACCGGTTCCGCCGGGTCTGCGTCGACGAGTACCAGGACGTGGACGAGTTGCAGTACCGTCTGCTCCGGCTGCTGTGCCCGCCGACCGGCCCCGACGGCGGAAACCTTTGTGCCATCGGCGATCCGGACCAGGCCATCTACGCGTTCCGCGGTGCCGACGTCGGCTTCTTCCTGCGGTTCCAACAGGACTACCCGGCCGCGCGGCTGGTCGCGCTGACCCGCAACTACCGGTCCAGCCCGGCCATCGTGGCCAGCGCGCTGGCCGCCATCCGACCGACCACGCTGGTACCCGACCGCACCTTGCACCCGATGCGCCACCAGGACGGCGACAGCGCCCGCATCGTGCTGCAAACCACGGCCGACCCGGACGCCGAGGCCCGCTACGTCGTACACACCATCGAGGAACTCCTTGGCGGATCGACGTTCCACGCCCACGACTCCGGCCGCGTCGCACCGGACGGCGTGCGCGGCGGCCTGTCGTTCGACGACATCGCCATCCTGTACCGAACCGGCAACCAGGCCCGCCCGCTGATGACCGCGCTGGCCAAGGAAGGCCTGCCGTTCCAGCGGCGCTCCCACGACCGGTTGCGCGACCACCCCGGCGTCCGCGCGCTGCTGCCGTACCTGAGGTCAACACACGGCTCGGCCACGGTGCCCTTGTTGCGGGCCGCGGGCGCGGCGGCGTTGCGCGAACTGGAGGACGACGAGGAAGACATCCGCGCCGCGATCGACCTGTTGGGCCCCTTGGCAAGCCGGCATACCCCCGAGGCGTTGCTCGCCGAGTTGGCGCTGGGCAGCGAGGTGGACACGTGGGATCCACGGGCCAACCGGATCTCCCTGCTCACGTTGCACGCGGCCAAGGGCCTGGAGTTCCCGGTCGTGTTCATCGTCGGCTGCGCCGAGAGCCTGCTCCCGTTGCGCTGGCCCGGCGACGACGCTGATGTTTCGGAGGAACGCCGTCTGTTCTTCGTCGGTGTCAGCCGAGCCCAGGCCCACCTCTACCTGAGTCACCCGGCCCGAGACACCCGCGAGCGCGACCTACGCCCGTCATCGTTCCTGTCCGTCTTCGACGACGCCATCGCCGAGCGCATCGCCGCGCCCACCCGCGCCCCACGACGATCCAACCAACTAACCCTGATGTGAATCAGCGAGCCGCGACCAGCAGTTGCGCCACGTCCAACAACGCCACCACCAACACCGCGTTGAAGGTCGCCCGCGACGCCGGCCGCCGCCCCAACAACAGCCCAACCGCCAGCGTCACCACCGAAACCCCAGCCAACCCCAGCCGAGGCACGAGATGCCCGACCGGCCCGACAACCAATACGGCGGCCGCCCCCATCAACAACAACACCGCACACCACCGACTGATCCGCACACCAAGCCGATGCGGCAACCCACGCACCCCGGTGGCCATGTCCCCAGCCAGATCCGGCAACACGTTCGCAAAATGCGCCCCAGCACCAAGCAGCGCCCCCGCCGTAGGTAACCACCAAACAACCCGATGACCCTCGGCAAGCACAACAAACACCGGCAACAACCCGAACGACACGAGGTAAGGCAGTACGGACACCGCAGTCGACTTCAACCACGCGTCATAGGCCACCGCAAAGGCGACCGCGACCAGATGCACCGCCCCAGCCACCAGCCCGACCGACAGCGACAAGGGCACGCAACACACCCCGGCCACGACGGCGGCCAGCCCAACCGCCCGCCGACTGGCCTGCCCAGCCACGATCGGCTTGCCGGTCCGCCCAGCCACGATGTCCCTCGGGGCGTCCAGATAGTCGTTCAACCACCCAATGGACAGCTGCCCAACGAACACCGCCGCCCCCACCAGCACAACCCGCACCGCGCTGCCACCCATGGCGATGCCCAACAGCACGGCAACCGCCGCGACCGCAGCACAGGCGTCCGGGTGGCAGGCCCGGACCACACCACCCACCTTCACACCGGGTGAGTCTGCCAGCTCCCAGTTGTCCACAGGCACGTCGCCGCCGGTCGCACCGGCTTTGAAGATCGAGTAGGCTCAAAAAGGGCCGTAGCCCCCGGTGAGGGCGGGGGCTGTCTCCGGGCGGCGAAATCGTCCGGTTCAGCCGTCCGAGCGCCGTCGACGCAGCGTGAACGTCTCAAACACCGACAACGCCCCAGACGGCTTGTTCACGTTGTAATAAGTAACAAACAACGACGTCATGTCGCCAGGCCGACGACCGGGATCGACCGTAAAAGCGGCGAAACCATACGGATGAGTCAGGTCGCGAACACCGCTCCACACGGCTTGCTCCCGGACATACGTCGACGTGCGCTTGCCGTTCGGACCGGGGGTCGCCGACACCGCCGTGATGACCTTGCCGGTGCCATCGGCGAAGAAGCTCCCGTTGGTCGTCCCGGACACGCCGCCACCGCCAAGGATCATGTGGACCGTGCCGTGGGTCGAGTCGATCACGTCCGTCGCCGACGACACCGGATTCGGCGTCAGCGTCTCACTCCCGCTGACCACGCCGCGAACCGCGAGCGACCGCTCGTAGTCGTGCTCGTGCCCGCACAGCACCAAATCGACACCGTACTGATCGAACAGCGGCCCGTACTTGGCGCGCAGGCCGATGTCGGCCCCGTTGGCGTCGGACGTGCTGACCATCACCTGATGCATCGCCACGACGATCCAGTCGATCTCGCGGGAATGGCGAGCGGTGGCCAGTTCCCGTTGCAGCCAGGCGAGCTGCCGGCCGCCGGAGTAGCCGTTGATGTAGACGTCGCCGCCGTCCTGCAGGCAGTTGTCGTCGTTCTGCAGCACGATCACGTGCACCGAGCCGACGGTGAACGAATACCACAGCCCGGCCAGTTCGGGGTCGGTCTCGGTGGAGGGCACCTTGAAGAAGGTCTGGAAGGCGCCCAGGCCGATCGGGCCGTTCGCCTTCTCGATCTCGTGGTTGCCCGCGGCCGGCATCCACGGCCGGAACCGCGCCGACCGGGTGTTGTTGGTGAAGAAGTTGTTCCAGGTCCGCACCCGGTCCACGTCCAGGTTGGCGTAGCACAGGTCGCCGTTGAGCAGGTGGAACAGCGGCGCGACCGTCTCGATACCGGCGACGATGTCCTTGCTGGCCGGTGTGGAGTTCGCGTCGAGCCCGACCGTGCCGTCGGCGGCCCAGGTCACCTCGGGCGTCGCCTGGTCACCGAAACTGGTGAACGTGAACGGCATCCGCCCGGACGGTGCGGTGCGGAACGTGCCCGCGTCCGGCGTGGCGCCGGTGTGCTGCACGGCGTAGATGTAGTCGGTGTTCGGCCGCAGCCGGTCGAGTTCGGCGTGCTGGACCCAGACCGTGCGGCCGGACTTGCCGTCGACGTACGTGCGTACCTCGGCCTCGACCGTATGGCCGAATCCACCGTCGAGCGTGCCGTAGAGCACGCGCGGCCGCGCGACGGCCTCGTCGGTGATCCACGAGGCGACCATGGTGCGCGACGGGTCGGGACCGAACGTCAGGTGCAATCCCTGAACGGGCGTGGCGCTGCCGAAACTGGGGCTCAGCGTGGGGGCGGGCGCGGCGGCGTGGGCGACGGTCGTGCCCAGCAGCGGTGCCGCGCCGGCCGCACCGAGCAGCCCCAGTGCCCCACGACGGGTGACGGTGTGCTTCGTGGCGTCGGACATGGAGGCTCCTCCGGCTCGATGTGGACCTGAACCATGCCAGGATCAGACGACGACGCCATGAACGCGATCTGTCACTCGAGTGAAGTGACGCCCAGTGCGCCGTCCGGCAGCACCGCGTGCACGCCCCACACCTGGTTGGCGACCTGCGTGACCCGCAGATCGACCACCGGACTGGCCAACGCGAGCGCGGTGGCCCGCTCCACGCCGAGCAGTGTCTGCAACCAGTCGAGCATGGCCGACAGCGCGGCGGCCATGGCCTCGTTGAGATCGGCATCGAAACCGAACGTGATCCGTCCGACCGGCGTAACCGCGTGCGCCGTTCGGATCGCCGGCTCAGCGGCGATGTCGACCACCAGTTCGGTGGTCATACCGCACTCGATGGCCGTGCCCGACACCTCGCCGTCCCCCTGCGCCCCATGCCCGTCCCCGACGCACAACAACGCCCCCGGCACGGTAACCGGAAGAAAGAGAGCGGACCCGGCAACAATCTCCCGACAGTCGATGTTCCCACCGGAAGCCCGAGGCGGCACGGTCGA
>Ga0137385_10002838_pt1 | contig 14924 bp, 12 predicted proteins | sample SagtaG_FD_104921 | JGI IMG/M metagenome (GOLD analysis project Ga0137385, IMG submission 104921) | Vadose zone soil microbial communities from Sagehorn Ranch, Mendocino, California, USA - Sage2_R_80_16 metaG | ecosystem: Environmental > Terrestrial > Soil > Vadose zone | place: USA: California...
CTCACGCTCGGCGCCTGGCAGATGTTCATCCGCAGCCCGATCGGCACCTGGCTGTCCAATCCCGAACTGTATTACCGTTCGCTGACCGCACACGGCACGGTGATGGGCTACGTGTTCCCGACCCTGGTCGCGATGGGCTTTGGCTATGCCATCAGCGAGTCCGCGCTGGAGCAGCGCCTGGTCGGCGCGCGCTGGGCCTGGGCCGGATTCTGGTTGATCGTTGCCGGCAGCATCATGGCGGTGATCCCGATCGCGATGGGCCGCGCCTCGGTGCTCTACACCTTCTATCCGCCGCTGATCGGCAGCCCGTTCTATTACATCGGCGTCGTGCTGGTCGTGGGCGGCTCCTGGATCTGGGTCGCGCTGATGTCGATCAATCTGCGCGTCTGGCGGAAAGCCCACCCCGGGGCGCCGGTGCCGCTGGCGATGTTTGCCAATGTCGCAGGCTCATATTTGTGGGCCTGGACCGCGGTCGGCGCCGCGCTCGAGCTGCTGCTCCAGATCATCCCGGTGGCGGCGGGGCTGAAGAACACGATCGACGCCGGCTTGGCGCGCATCTTCTTCTCCTGGACGCTGCACGCCATCGTCTATTTCTGGCTGATGCCGACCTACATCGCCTATTACACCATCGTGCCGCGTGCGATCGGCGGCCGGGTCTATTCCGACACCATGGCGCGGATCTCCTTCATCCTGTTCCTGGTGGTGGCGATGCCGATCGGCATACATCACACCTTCGCCGATCCGCAGGTCGGCGCCGGCTTCAAGTTCATCCATTCGGCCTTCACCGCGCTGGTCGCGCTGCCGACTCTGCTGACGGTGTTCACAATCTGTGCCTCCGTCGAGATCGCCGCGCGCCTGCGCGGCGGCCGCGGCATGTTCGGCTGGATCAGGGCGCTGCCCTGGGACAATCCGATGATGCTGGCGCTCGCCTTTTCGTTCGTCATGCTCGGCTTCGGTGGCGCCGGTGGCCTCATCAACATGAGCTACCAGCTCGACGCGTCGATCCACAACACGCAGTGGATCACCGGCCATTTCCACCTGATCTTCGGCGGCGCCATCGTGATCATGTATTTTGCGATCGCCTATGATCTGTGGCCGCATCTGACGGGACGGGAGCTGATCGATCTCCGCCTGATCCGCACCCAGCTCTGGCTGTGGTTCATCGGCATGATCGTCACCACCTTCCCGTGGCACTGGGTCGGCATTCTGGGCATGCCGCGCCGCATGGCCTATTTCGACTTCGTCGATCCCGCCATTGCGCCGCAGGCGCTCTCCGTCACCCTCTCCGCGATCGGCGGCTTCATCCTGCTGACGTCAGGCATCCTGTTTCTGGTCATTCTGGCGCGCGGCATGCGTGCGCCCAAGGTCGAGGCCGGCCCCTATCGCTTCGCCGTTGCCGTGCACCAGTCGGCAACTGTGCCGGTCGCGCTCAACACGCACGCGCTGTGGGTGGCGCTGATGATCGTGCTCACCATCACCAATTACGGCTATCCGATCCTGAATCTGGCGCTGACCGAGGGCACGTCGGTTCCGGCCGTCTATGTGGGAGCGCAGTGATGAGCGCCCGCGACCTCTTCACCTTCCGTAACAGGCATTTCACGACCGGCGTCGCCATCACCGTCACCATGCTCGTCGTGACAACGATTGCCGGCTTCATCGTGCTGCCCTTCGCGCAGCCCTGGGTTCAGTTCGCCAATGTCTGGGACGCGATCTGTAGCGCCGCCGGCGTGCCGCAACGCGCGGCAAGCGTGACGGCACCCGAGCAAAGCAAGCGCCTGTCGGAGGTCGTGCTGACCTCGCGCACGCTGTCGCGCCCGAGCCAGGAGGCGATCGGCCGCGGCGCGACGCTGGCGCAGCGCTGCGCGATCTGCCACGGCCCGACCGGCATCAGCCGCGCGGACTCGCCCAATCTCGCCGGCCAGTATGCCGCCGTGATCTACAAGGAGTTGCACGATTTCCGCTCCGGCGCGCGCACCAACGCGGTGATGTCGCCGTTCGCCGTCAGCCTGACGGACGAAGAAATCGCTGATCTCTCGAACTATTACGCCTATCTGCCGCGGCTGCCGGCCTATCACCCGACGCCGCAGCTTCCAAAGCCCAACATCGTCATCTACGGCGCGCCGATGCGCGGGATCGCGCCCTGCGGCGCCTGCCACGGCAGCCTCGACAACAAGACCGGAAGCCCTTGGCTCGAAGGCCAATCCGACGCCTACATGAAGGCCCAGCTCCAGGCCTTTGCCGGCGGCGAACGGCGTAACGACATCAGCCAGCAGATGCGCAATATCGCACGTGCCATGACGCCGCAGGAGATCGAGGCGGCCGCGGCGTATTATGCGTCACAGCCGCCGGACGTCGTGAAGGCGGTGGATTGATCAGGACGAGGTGAGCTTCGGCCGGCCGTAGACGGCATCCGCGCGCTTCTCGAACGCGGTGGAAAAGCGCGCGAACGCGGCGTCGAACATCGAGCCCATCAGCAGCGCCAGCATGCGGCTCTTGAACTCATAGGCGAGGAAAAAGCTGACGTCGCAGACATCATCGCCTTTGGGCTCGAAGGTCCAACGGTTCTCGAGGTTGCTGAACGGGCCTTGCAAATATTCAACGAGAATTTTCAGATTGGCGCGATCGAGCGTTACCCGGCTGGTGAAGGATTCTTTGACCAGCTTGAACGACACTGTCATGTCGGCGACCAGCACCTCGGTGCCGTCGGGCTTCGCCATGCGCTGACGGATCTTCAGCGCGCTACACAGCGGCACGAATTCCGGATAGCGCTCGACATCGGCGACCAGATCAAACATCTCGGATGCGCTGTGATGGACACGGCGCTTGCTCGAAAATTTGGGCATAGCGGTTCAGCGGGCGGTCGCGGCCCGTGCGGCCTTCAGTCTCGCGAAATCCTCGCCGGCATGATGCGACGAACGGGTGAGCGGGCTTGCCGACACCATCAGGAAGCCCTTGGTGTAGGCGACCTTCTCATAGGACGAGAACTCGTCCGGCGGCACATAGCGCATCACGGCGTGGTGCTTGCGGGTCGGCTGAAGGTACTGGCCGATGGTCAGGAAGTCGACGTCGCCAGAGCGCAGATCGTCCATCACCTGCTGCACCTCGTGGCGCTCCTCGCCGAGCCCCACCATGATGCCGGACTTGGTGAAGATGGCGGGATCGAGCTCCTTGACCCGCTGCAACAGCCGGATCGAATGGAAATAGCGCGCGCCGGGCCGCACCGTGAGATAGCGCGACGGCACGGTCTCGAGATTGTGGTTGAAGACGTCGGGCTTGGCGGCCACGACAACCTCCAGCGCGCCCTCCTTGCGCAGGAAGTCGGGCGTCAAGATCTCGATCGTGGTCGAGGGGCACGCAGCACGGATGGCACGGATGGTCTGGGCAAAATGCTCGGCGCCGCCGTCAGCGAGATCGTCGCGGTCGACGGAGGTGATGACGACATGGGCGAGGCCCAGCTTGGCGACGGCCTCGGCGACGTTGTCAGGCTCGGCCACATCCAGCGCACTCGGCATACCGGTCTTGACGTTGCAGAAGGCGCAGGCCCGGGTGCAGGTGTCACCCATGATCATGAAGGTTGCGTGCTTCTTGTCCCAGCACTCGCCGATATTCGGGCAGCCCGCCTCCTCGCACACCGTGTGCAGGCCGTTTGCGCGCACGATATTGCGGGTGTCGGCATAGCCGCGCGTGTTGGGCGCGCGCACGCGGATCCAGTCCGGCTTCGGCGGCGAAGCGGAATCGGGGCGATTCACCTTTTCGGGGTGACGTGGGCGCAGCGGGTTCGAGATGGTGTCGACAATAACGACCATGGGGTGTCCGGTCTGTTCAGGTCCTACCTAGTCGGTCTCGCTCGCCATCGCAACCCGGCTCGCGCCGCTTCAGGGAACATGGCAGATATGGGCAATATCCTGCTCTGTTCTCAAGCGATTCTCACCTCGAATGGCTCCAGCATCGAAGACTTCTACACCGCGGCTCGGCAAAGCCCTGAAGCGCGCCTTTTTCGGACGCAGCGTCCACAAGGTCGCGCCCGACCTGATCGGCGCCACCCTGCTGGTCGACGGTGTCGGTGGCCTCATCGTCGAGGTCGAGGCCTATCATCATACCGAGCCGGCGGCGCACTCGTACAATGGCACGACGCCGCGGAACCAGGTGATGTTCGGCCCGCCCGGCTTTGCCTATGTCTACCGTTCCTACGGCATCCACTGGTGCGTCAACTTCGTCTGCGAGGAAGAAGGCTCGGCCGCCGCCGTGCTGATCCGCGCCCTGGAGCCGACCCATGGCATCGCGAAGATGCGCCGCCGCCGTCACGCGGTCGATGTGCACGCGCTCTGCTCGGGCCCGGGCAAGCTGACGGAAGCGCTCGGCATCACCATCGCCCACAACGCCCTGCCGCTGGACCGGCCGCCGATCGCGCTGCATGCGCGGACGGCGGACGTGGAGGTCGCGGCCGGCATCCGGATCGGCATCACCAAGGCGGTCGAGCTGCCCTGGCGCTACGGCGCCAAGGGCTCCAAGTTTTTGAGCAAGCCGTTCCCGAAATAGCGAGGCTACGACGCCTGCTTCAGCCGCTCCAGTGCCTCCAGCAGCTTGGCCTTGCGCGCCAGCGCGGCCTCGCGCTTTTCGCGCTCCTCCTCGACGACCTCTTCGGCCGCGTTGGCGACGAATTTCTCGTTCGCCAGCTTGGACTCAGCGCGCTTGATGTCGGCGTCCGCCTTTCCGATCTCCTTGTCGAGGCGCGTGCGCTCGGCGGCGACATCAATGACGCCTTTCAGCGGCAGCGCAGCCACCTCGCCGCGCACCAGCAGCTGAACCGCACCATCAGGCGCGCGATCGGCGAAGGAGATGTCGGACAGCCGTGCCATGCGCTTGATGACGTCGGTCCAGCGCGGTGCGCGCTCCTTCGTCTCGGCGGACGCGCCGGCCAGCACCAGCGCGGTCAGCGTTGCCGGCGGGATGTTCATCTCGGCGCGCACCGAGCGGATCTGCGTGACGAGGTCGATCACCCAGCCGATCTCGGCCTCCGCGGCAGGATCGGTGAAGTCGGCATGATCGAACATCGGCAGCACAAACACCGGCGAGATCAGCGGATCGGTCGGTCCGGCCGCCGCGGCGAGCATGGCGAGCTGCTCCGGCGTCGGCTCGTCCGGCTTCAGCGGCCATGGCGCCAGCGCGAGCAGGCCGTCGCGCTTGGCGGTGACCTCCCACAGCTCTTCGGTGATGAAGGGCATGAAGGGATGCAGGAGCTTCAGGACCTCGTCGCGCGCCCAGGCGACCATGGCGCGGGTCTCGGCCCTGAGCGGGCCGTCTACGCCGAGGAGCGCAGGCTTTGCGAGTTCGACATACCAGTCGCAATAGACGTTCAAGACGAACCGGTACATTGCACTCGCCGCGTCGTTGAAGCTGTGAGCCTCAAGAGCCTGCGTCACCTCGCGAGTGGCCTCCGCAGCCTTGTGTGCGATCCAGCGATTCAGCGGCTCCTTCGCCTTCGCCGGCTCAAAGCCTTCGGGCAAGATGCAATCGTTCATCTCTGCGAAGCGGCAAGCGTTCCAGAGCTTGGTCGCAAAATTGCGATTGATTTCGACGAGTTGCGACGAAAGCTTGATATCATGCGTATGGGCCGCCTCGCGTGCCAACGCAAAGCGGAGTGCGTCAGCGCCGTACTCGTCGATGAGGTTGAGCGGATCGATGACGTTGCCTTTCGACTTCGACATCTTGGCGCCCTTCTCGTCGCGAACGAGACGATGAATGTAGACGGTCGAAAACGGCGGCTCCTTCATGAAGTGAAGGCCCATCATCATCATTCGGGCCACCCAGAAGAAGATGATGTCCCAGCCCGTGACCAGCACATTGGTCGGGTAGTAGCGCTTCACTTCCGGCGTGTCGTCGGGCCAGCCGAGCGTCGAGAACGGCCACAGCGCCGAGGAGAACCAGGTGTCGAGCACGTCCTCGTCGCGGGTGATGAAGCCCTCGCGCCTGTTGCGGTCGAGCGCCATCTCGCGGCCCTGCTCGACCGTGATCACTTCCTGCTCGACGTAGTAGCCGAGCGCGTGGCTGACAGCCTCCTCCTCGGTCTCGGCGACGAACACCTTGCCGTCCGGGCCGTACCAGGCCGGGATCTGGTGGCCCCACCAGAGCTGGCGCGAGATGCACCAGGGCTGGATGTTCTCCATCCACTCGAAATAGGTCTTTTCCCAGTTTTTCGGCACGAAATTGGTTTCGCCCGAGCGCACCGCCGCGATCGCAGGCTTGGCCAGCGTCTTGGCATCAACATACCACTGGTCGGTGAGATAGGGCTCGATCACGCTGCCGGAGCGGTCGCCGTGCGGCACCATGTGCGTGTGCGGCTCGATCTGCGCGACGAAGCCGAACGACTCCAGCCGCTCGACGATGCGCTTGCGCGCGGCGAAGCGGTCGACGCCGTGGAATTCCTCGGCGAATTGCGAGGCGCCTTCCGGCAGGTCGCGCAGGTAGTCCTCGTTGTCGAGGAGATCGAGCGAGCCTTCCTTGTCGAGCACGCTGATCCGGCGCAGGCCGTGGCGATTGCCGACCTCGAAATCGTTGAAATCGTGCGCCGGCGTCACCTTCACCGCGCCGGAGCCCTTCTCGGGATCGGAATAGTCGTCGGCGACGATCTTCACCTTGCGGCCGACCAGCGGCAGGATGATGTTCTTGCCGACCAGCTTCTGATAGCGCTCGTCGTCAGGATGCACGGCCACGCCGGTGTCACCGAGCATGGTTTCGGGGCGCGTGGTGGCGACGACGATGAAGCTCGAGGGATCCTCGGGGCTGAAAATCTTGCCCTCGATCGGATAGCGCAGATACCAGAGATTGCCCTTGACCTCGGTCTGCTGCACCTCGAGATCGGAGATCGCGGTGAGCAGCTTGGTGTCCCAGTTCACCAGCCGCTTGTCCTTGTAGATCAGGCCGTCGCGGTGCAGCTCAACGAACACCTTGACGACGGCCTTCGACAGGCCCTCGTCCATGGTGAAGCGCTCGCGCGACCAGTCGCAGGAAGCGCCGAGCCGCTTGAGCTGGTTGATGATGGTGTCACCGCTCTCGGCCTTCCACTGCCAGACCCGCTCCAGAAACTTCTCGCGGCCCATCTCGCGGCGGCCGGGCTGCTGGCGCTCCATCAACTGCCGCTCGACCACCATCTGGGTGGCGATGCCTGCATGGTCGGTACCGGGCTGCCACAGCACGTCGCGGCCGCGCATCCGCTCGAACCGGCACAGGATGTCCTGGAGCGTGTTGTTGAGGGCGTGGCCCATGTGCAGCGAGCCCGTCACGTTCGGCGGCGGGATCACGATGGTAAAGGGCGCGGCGTCGCGGCGGTCGGGGCGGCCGGCCTTGAAGGCAAGGCTGTCCTCCCACACAACAGACATGCGGGCTTCGATATCGGCGGGCTGGTAATTTTTCTCGATCATGGGGGTGCTAGAAAGCCGCGTGCGGGGTTCAAGTCAACGGAAAGCTCAGCGGCAAAAGGGCCTTCCGACCCGACCGGCAGGCCGAATATGACACAGGAGCAGGGCTTTATCGGGGGGCCGTGCGGCCCACCCTACCTGCCGCCGCGCGAGACCCGCTCGATTTCGGCCTTCACGATGCGTTCAACGAGCCCCGGCAAATTGTCGTCGAGCCAGGACTTCAGCATCGGGCGCAGCATTTCCTTGACCAGATCCTCCAGCGTCCGTGCATTGCTGCTGAGCACCGTGTGGGCCAGGGAATTGAAGGCGGATTCGACCGCCGACACCGTCGTTTGCGCCAGGATCGGCTGCTGCGGCGGCAACGGCGGCGCATCGTAATCAACCGGCTCGTAAGACGGCGGCGGGGCCGCACGGCGCGGCGGGGCCGGCTGCTCAGCGAACTCGAGATCGTCCCGTGGATCCACCTTGCGGAAGCTCGGCGGCGGGGGTGACGGCGTCGGCGCGGGAACCTCGACCGCCATCTCGTCGGTCAGTTCGAGAACGTCGGGTTCGGGCTCGGGCTCCGGTTCGGGCGCCCGCACTTCCGGTGCCGCGGTGGCGCCATCAAGGCCAGCCAGCAGCGCGTCGATATCGTCCTGGTTGTTGGATTCAGCAGCAGCAGGGAGCGGAGACGGCGCCGGCTTGGCAGCGGCGGGCGGCGGCGCCGGCCTCTCAGCAGCAGGCTTCGCGGCGGGCGTGATCTTGGACGGGGGAACATCGCTCATCGTCTGCGGCTTTGGCGCAGGCGCGGCGGGCGCTGGCTTCGCGGCCTCTGCCGGCGGCGGCTTGGCCTCATCGTCGGCAATGATGCGCCGGATCGAGGCCAGAATCTCCTCCATGGAGGGTTCTGTGACCTTTGCAGGCTGCGTCATCTCCGACTCCACATCATCAACGCCCTCGCATGCGTTGTTTTACACCAAGCACGACAGGATTGGCCGGTTCCGGACGGGCGGCCCGACATTTTCGTCGTGACAGCCAGACTTGTCCCCAGATCACGGCTCAACGTCCGGCGGTGCGCCCCCTGCCCCGTCACTCAAGCATTACGCACGCAACATCGAATGCGGGACGAATCGACCCGCAACGTCTTGGCAAGGCTATGTCAGGGATTTTGACGATTGCAAGCAAACCGCAGGTTGGCCCCGCTTATTCGCGAGGCCAACCCGATTGCAGCAATCAGCGTCCGTCAGGCGTGCGCACGCCGGCCCAGCTATCGCGGACCTGCTGGTAGTGCACGCTCGCATCGTACACGGTGGTCGCAAGGCCGAGCACCTGCGGCGCGAGACGGCCGATCGCGCTGAGCACAGAGTAGGACGCGACCACGCGATCGTGCTGCGCGGTCACCAGGGCAACGCGTGCGTTGACCAGCGCCTGCTGGGCATTGAGCACGTCAAGGGTGGTGCGCTGCCCGGCCTTGGCCTCTTCGCGGACGCCGTTCAGCGCGATCTCGGACGCCGTGACCTGCGCCTGCGCGGACTGCACCTGCGCCTTGCCGGCTTCCAACTGGCCCCAGGCCTGCACGACGTTGGCACGGGTCTGATCGCGGGTGGTTTCAAGATTCAGGCGTTGCTGCGCCAAGTTCTCTTTCGATTGGCGGATGAGCGAATATTCTGCGCCGCCCTGGTAGATCGGCACGGAGGCTGTTGCGATGGCGGAAGCGGTCGTCGTTCGGAAGATCGTCAGGGTCTGCTGGTACGACTGGGTGATGCCAGCCTGGAGCGAGACCGTCGGCAGCAGCGCGCCTTCGTTGATCTTGACCTGGAGATAGTTGACGTCGATGCCGTACATCGCAGCCGTGACGCTGGGGTTCTCCACCAGGCTGAGATTGACGGCGGAGGCGATTGTCGCGGGCAGGAAGCGATCGACCGGCGAGCCCGGGGCAAGGTTCGTCGGCTCGTTCCCGATGATCCGGCGGAAGTTCGCGCGCGTCGTTGTGAGATTCGATTCGGCGGTCAGCGCTTGAGTCTTGCCGGCAGCCAGCTGCGCTTCGGATTGCGCCACGTCTGTGCGCGTCACCTCGCCGACGTTGAAGCGATCGCGCGTTTGCTTGAGCGTCTGTTCGAGCACGCGCACGTTGCTGCGCTGAACTTCGAGAGTTGCCGCGTCGCGCAGGTAGTCCATGTAGCTCGTGGCAGCCTGTAGGAGGACCGTCTGCTCGAGCACACGCAACGCCTCGCGGGACCCCGAGACCTGGCTCTCCGCCGCGCGCGTCCTGTTGGCGGTCTGATTGCCGTTGTAGAGCGTCTGGTTGACGGTCAGGCTGGCGCTGTTGGGCTGAGGGACGCCGAAGATCCCCGGGTTCTTCTGCGCCGCTTGGATATCCTGATATTGATACCCGGTGCTGAGGGTCACATTGACCTTGGGCCGATAGCCCGACAGCGCCTGCGGCACGTTCTCGTCCGTCGAGCGCGCTTGGGCGCGCTGCGCGTTGAGCTGCGGATTGTTCTGATAGGCGCGCACCAACGCCGCGTCGATCGTGTCCGCCAAGGCAGGCGTCGGCCCGGCAAGCGCCGTCAGCAGGACCGAAACCGCAACTCCGGTGAAGAGCTTCACCCCATGCATCCCTTAAATTCCGTTCATTCTCACGTCAGGCTCGTGCCCGCGAGCCTGGGTACCGTATCCGAGTGGAGTCGTTGCCCCGCCGCAACATAGGACGCGGTCAAGCGCGACGGAACTACCTCTGGGTAGTTCTCAGTGGAAACTCTTTACGTGCAGCATCCCGGCCACACTTCTGATTCAGAACGGTATTTTAACGGGCTTTAGGCCGTCAGAAGACGAAGGCGGCGGCCCGTTCCAGCCCGGGAAGCACCGGGGCTGCGGCATCGAACAGCGGCCGATAGCCGAATTCGCCGTGGAAACGGGTCACGATCATGGCCCGCGACGGCCTGGATTCGGCTGAGACCCCCACCAGACGGCCCCCCTCCTTGAGCTGGCCGAACAGCCCTTCCGGCGTCACCTCGGTGGCGCCGTTGAGGACGATCACGTCATAGGGAGCGGCAGCCGAATCGCCGTCGGCACAGGCGGCGGCCTTGCAGGTCACGTTGGTGAGCCCGATCGCGGCGCAGGCATCCTTGGCCTTCGCCGCCAGTGCCGAATCGCATTCCGTCGCAGTGACCTGGCGCGCCAGCTTCGCGATCAGTGCCGCGAGGTAGCCGGTGGCGCAGCCGACGACCAGCACGTTGTCGCCCTCGCCGATCTCGGCGGCCTGGAGCAGCTTGCCGGTCAGCGCCGGCTTGATGAGGTACCGCTTGGCGGCCCCTTCGCTCACGTCGAGATCGAGATCGAGATAGGCCAGGGCCTGCCTGGTCGCGGGCACAAAGGCCTCGCGCGGAACCGTCAGCATGGCGTCGAGAATGCGGCGATCGGTGACGTCAGTGGTGCGCACCTGGCCATCAACCATTTTCTGGCGCGCGGTCGAGAAACCGGACATTTGCGGACCTTGCAATGCGGACGATGCCGCGGACGAAAGTTGCGGCATCTTTGGAGCAGGCTCCGCGAAAACGCAACACGTCCGTTGGCCCGGGCGGGCCTACAGGCTCCGCAAGTTACGGTATCGGAAGCGAGATGACCTATTCGATCGCGACCGCAAGTCGGCCGATCAATGCAGCGACTTCGTCCAGCCGCGCCGAATCGGGGGTCTCGACTGCCCGCGCGAGACAGGCCAGGCATTGATCGTCGCTGAGTTCGGGAATGTCGGCCGGCAGAATCGAGGGGGCCAGCTGGGAACGGTCGACATGGATGTCTCGCATGGGAATCAGCTCCGTGAAGGCCCGGCCCTGCGAAGCTCGATTCGAATTGAGTCGATTTGGCGTCACCGCGGCGGCAGCGACAGCGCCATCGTACACATCCGTTTGAGAACTTGCTGGAGCAAGATTGCGCAGCAGTTCAGGGTATCGGCGGAAGTAATTGAAAATGCGGTGAAATTTGGCTCCCCGGGCTGGATTCGAACCAGCGACCATCCGATTAACAGTCGGATGCTCTACCGCTGAGCTACCGAGGAAAAGGCGAACCGATCGTTCGCGCGCGGCTGCGTATAACAAAGCCGCTTGCGCTTGCAAAGGACGAATTCGTCATCTTCCGCAATGCATCGAGGAAGGGCCCGTGCGGCCCCTCCTCCCGGTCATCGAACGCCGGATTACTCGGCGATGAAGGACGTGGTCTTGGTGCCGGGGTCGTAGCGCAGCCTCAGTGCGTTGAACTTGCAGAGGTTGACGTTCTTCCACAGCACCGTCTCGTCGTAGTTCTGCCAGTCGACGCGGATATTCCAGACGCAGCCCTCATCGTCATCGTCGAACTCGACATAAGTGGTCGCCTGGTTCTGAAGCACCTTGTCGAGCTCGTTGTCCCATTCGTCCATGCCATCGTCCGGCGCGTTGAAGCCCAGGAACTTGATGGCATAGCCGGTCTCGTTGATGACGGAGACGTTGCGGGCGTCGGCAGCGAAGGACGCCGTTGCGGCAAGTGAAAGACCAATGGCGATCAGTCCAGACAGAAAATACTTCATGTAAATCCCCCGATCGAAACAGCTTCCGGCGCCTGACGTCGATCTGCGCAGGCGCCGCGGCAACCAATGGCGTTGCCTCAGAGATTCGTCCGGAGCGAAATCGAAAGGTTCAACACGCGATCGACCTGCACTCCGGAAGCCGTGCGCGACGCGAGACGCGCACGGCCTGTTTTTAGCGATTCCATTCTCCGCAGCAATGAACGGGCATTCATAGATCCGCGCCGTTTGTTTTCTCCGGCGCGGACGTTGCCGCCGGCACCGCGGCGCCGTTGGCCTTCCCCGTCACGGCGCCGACCAGCGCCTTCACGGGATCCTCGCCCGGCGCAAAGCCGCTCTGGCGCAGGATCTCGTCGATCATCGGACGCAGCGCGTGCACCTTGAGGAGCTCGCCGGCGAGCCCTTCGCCGAAGCCGACATTGCCGCCGCCGGCGCCATTGCCGCCGAACGCGCCGCCGGTGTGCAGGATGCGGACGTCCTTGAGGTTTCCGATCGGCCTGACCATCTCGGCCAGCGCCGACGGCATGGTCTCGATCCGCTTCTTGGCGAGCTCGAAGTCGATCACGTTGGCGCCGAGCTTGTTCTGCGCCTCGTTCTTGAGCGTAATGATGGCGGCCTCGGCCTCGCCGATGTTCCTGACGCCGACGGCCTTGATCTTGTTGGATTCGGCTTCCGCCGTGGCCAGCGTCTTGGTGGCCTCGGCGCGGTCGAGCGCCGCCTTCTTCTCGGCTTCGGCCGCCACGATCACCTCGGTCGATTTGCGTTCGGCCTCGGTGCGTGCGGCCAGCACCTGGGTGAGACGAGCGCGATCGGCGACCTCGACGGCGCGGGCTGTCACGACCTTTTCCTCCGCGGAGACAGCGATGGCTTCCGCGGTCTTGGCTTCGGCGACGGCCTCCGAGGTCTGCTTGCTCTTGGAGGCGATCTGGATCTCGTTCTCTTGCGTCGCGATCTGGATTTCGCGCTGCGCGTCGGTCTTGCGCTTGTTGATCGCCAGATCCGACTCGATGACGGCCGTTTCCTTGACCTGCTTGGCGCCGGCCTCCTTCTCGGCGACCGCCCGGTCGGTATCGATGCGGGCGTTCTCCTCGGTGAGGCGGGCGGTTTGCGTCGCGGTCGCGACTTCGGCACGGGTGCTCGCGGTCTTGTTGGCGATGTCGCGCTCCTGAGAAAGCTCGGCTTCCTTCTTGGTGCGCTCGATGGTCAGGGTCTGCTGCCGCGCTTCGAGATCCTTCTGCGCGATCGCCACCTCGTTGTCGCGCACGATTGAGTTGCGGTCACGCCGGCGCGTCTCGGTGACGGTTTTCAGCTGGGTCAGGCCTTCGGCGTCGAAAAAATTCTCGGGATTGAAGAATTTTACATCGGTCTGGTCGAGCTTGGTGAGCGACACCGATTCAAGCTCGAGACCGTTGGATTTCACGTCGGACTCCACGGTCGCCTGCACGTGCTTGACGAAATCGCTGCGCTTTTCCTGGAGCTCGAGGATGGTCATGGTGGCCGCGACCGAACGCAGGCCGTCGACGAATTTTGCTTCGACCTGGTTACGCAGGGCTTCGGCGTCATTCGTCAGCGCGCCCAGCGTCTGGCTCGCGAGCGCAATGCTCTCATCGTCGGGACGGACGCGCACGTAGAACTCGGCGACGATGTCGACGCGGAGGCGGTCCTTGGTGATCAGGGATTCCCGCTCCTTGCGCTCGACGGTGAGCCGCAGCGTCTTCAAATTGACGCTGGCGTAGGAGTGGAAGATCGGCAGGATCATGGCGCCGCCGTCGAGCACGACCTTCTTGCCGCCGAGGCCGGTGCGCACGAAGGCCTCGTCGCGCGTGGCGCGCTTGTAGAGGATGGTGAAGACGATCCCGAGGACGACGATCAGCGCGACGCCGATCATGGCCGGGACTGCGATGTCGAACATGACTTTCTCCAATAATGACTTGCTAGCTGCTTAGAGTGGGCTTGTTAGAGAAGGCTTGGACGGCTTGAGTTCATCGTCGGCCTTGACCGCCACGAAGCGGGTGCCGACGCGATCGACGAGGAGGACGAGGGTTCCCTGCGGCAACGGTCCCGACGCGGGCGCCGCGACCGCCCAGACGAAGTGCCGGTTACCGTGGACGTCGGCGACGCTGACCCGGCCCGGCGGCCCCTGGTCGAGCGGGCCGACGACGACATCGCCGACACGGCCGACGAGATCGCCGAGGCCGATGGCATAACTCTCATCCTTGGGAATGACCCGTGCGATGGCGCCGCTGGCGGCGCGGACCAGCGGAACCGACACGACGACCGCCCCGACCGAGGCGATGGTTGCCGGCAACGGACCGGCGACCATTCGTGCGATGTCCTGGATCAGGAAGCCGGTGATGGAGAAGGCGCCGAGCACTAGCAACAGGAAGATCAGAAGCGGCACGCCGCCGACATTGATCCAGGAAATGGCGTTGATGACGCCGTTGTCGCTGGGGTGACCGAAATCGATGTTGGTGCCGAGCAGCTCGCTCAGCGAGGCCCCAACCAGCATCGAGACCACCTCGACGGAGCCGACGATGAGGATCATGGCCGCCGCGATCGCGAACGGCCTGACCTCCGGCGACATGACGTGTTCGAGCAGTGCGCTCATGACACATGACTCAGGAGCGCGACTTCAACCGGGCCAGCCTCGCTGCAATCTCCTTGTCGCGATGCAACGTGCTGAGCTCGTCGATGTCGCTTGAAAACGGGATCGCTGCCGGAACGCCGGTGGCGCGCGCCACCGCCCTGCCCGCGCGCAGCGCCTTCGCCGCTGCCGAGGCACCGCCGGGCTTCCGGGGTGACGTCGAGGCCTGGTGGCTTGCGGCAGCCTCGCTCTTTTCGAGATCGGCGCGCCGCTGCTCGGCGTCCTGGAGCGCCGACAATACGGCGCGCAGCGAGGTGACGCATTGCTCGATCTTCTCGTTGTTCTCGTCGATGGCGCGGGAGAGCACCTCGAACTGCGCCTCCAG
>Ga0137385_10002855_pt1 | contig 14893 bp, 17 predicted proteins | sample SagtaG_FD_104921 | JGI IMG/M metagenome (GOLD analysis project Ga0137385, IMG submission 104921) | Vadose zone soil microbial communities from Sagehorn Ranch, Mendocino, California, USA - Sage2_R_80_16 metaG | ecosystem: Environmental > Terrestrial > Soil > Vadose zone | place: USA: California...
AAACGCTGGCGGTCAGCACGCCTTGGCCCGCACATCGGGGACCCTGCGACAAGAGTCGGCAGGTCGCCCGCCCTTTCCGGCACGTCGCTGCTCCGCGCTCCCGCTCGGTCGGCTTCTCACTTGTGCTCGGAGGTGGTGACATCGCCAGTCGCCCGGCCGGTTGTCCTCCCCGACTCTGACGGTGACCCGGCCTCGGCGACAGAGTTGTCCCGGCCGGTGAGGAGCCCCAAGAGGTAGTCACCGTAGCCCGTGATCTCGTACTCCGGCTCGATGCCGCCGCCCTCGGGTGTGTGATTCTCGCCGACCTTCCACACCAGGCTGTTCCGCTCCAGAACCTGGAGGGCACCCCAAACCGCCTCCGACAAACCCGGATCAGCGGCTGCAATGCTCCATGGGTACCACCTGCGGGCGGTCTGTGGGTCGACACCATGATCGGTTGCCCACCGGATGAGATGGGGTGGTGTGAGGCTCATGATCCGCAGAAGCCGCACGTGGACCGGATCAAGATCGGCAATGACGCGGGCGGTGGCGAACTGGTTGTCGACCTTCGTGCCGGTCTCGTCCGCCGCGTTGGCCAGGATACGGCTGAGCGCCCGTCGCTTGTCACGCTGAGCGCTGTCCTGCGCGATAGCTAACACCCGCGCCAGCAGCTCTTGATGCTGCTCATCGCCGACCAGCTGCTGGATGAACTCGTCGAAGTCCTCCTCCGTGGTGGCCCCGGCTTCGCCGGCCGCATCGGCGAGGGTTTCGGCGGCGTACATCGTCCTCCTCCGAAAGAACCGGCCATCCAGATAGAGCAGCGCGCGCTCAAGCACCGGTGTCAGAGCCGCCCCAGCTAACGCGCCCCCTGGTCCTGCCACGGCCAAACCCACCCCGGCGCCGGCCCCTCCCGCGACGGCACGGACCGCAAGATCCCTCGAACCGTCATCGCCGACCTCGCCTGTCATTACTACAGTATCGACCTTCGGGCACACTGGCCGAACGCGAGCAGGTCCAGACGCGCAGCCGGTTCGTCGTTCCCGGAGCACGTACGGCTCAGCCGTGGCCATCACGCCGGGCAACAACGACAACTGTCCGGTCTCAGAAATCATGTCAGTTGATCATGAGGTGGACTGCGTTGCGACAGGTAAATGGAGACGAACAAGCCGGTCCTGGCTCGGGCCGTCGCGTTAACAAGATGCGACGTCGTTCGATGTCCCAACGATCATGTCATCGGTCGACACCGGCGAACTGGGCCTCGACAAGTGCGGCGAGACCAGGGTGGCGCGGATTCTCGTCGAGGTTGGCGGATCCGGTGAGTCAAGCAGTTGCGACGGACGAACTCCACTCCACCGGGCAAGGACATGACCATTGCCTCGGTCGTGACAGTGAGTAACCCGCGGGGCCGCCCTGGCGAACGCGCGGTTTGGTCACGAACGCCCGCAGCGCGGCAGATCAGTACACCTGGCCTTCGTCGACGCCCGGCCACTGGTAAGGCAATGCGCCCGGCAGCTATCCGAACGCACTGACATCGGCAGGGTCGCATACCGGCCGTCTCCAGCCGGTGGCGTCGGCGGCGATCAGTTTCCTGATCAGAAGGGGGGTGCGTCCTGGCCCATCAACGCCAGCACGACGCCTCCCTTCCCGCTCTTGAGGCTCTGGACCACGACCTTGCCGGTGCTGCCGTCGGGCAGCTCCAACGTGAAGGTCTTCCCGACCGCGTTCTTGGGGCCGTTGCCGGCGCTGTTGGCGGGTCGGAAGTCGCCTGCCCACGGCGGGGTCCCACCCCTGCGGGCGGGCTCGGCGAAGAGCGCGGCGGTGCCGGGAGTCCTGGTGCCGTCCGAGGAGAGAAGCACTGAGGCGCTGCGATAGGTAGCCATATACGGCAAGGCTCTCCCGGACTGCGCTCGTTCGCGCCACGACAACTGCGCCGTAACGCGAACGGCCACGGGGAGCGACCTTGATCTGCTCCCACCCCTTGGGCTGACCATGCGTTGGTCGCGGCCCGAGCTTGACCCCGGTCGCCGAACCTGCAGCTTCGGTGGCCAACAGCCCGCCGGCTCGGCCAACGTCTCGCCACCACGTCCGCACTCGCCCGCACCAGGCCCAGACGCCTCGCAGGTTGTCGGCGCGCACGATCGGCGGGATGAGCGTGCGCCCCTTCAGAACTCGACCAAAAACGTCACCGCGCCCGGCTTCGGTCGTTTCCAGTTCTGGTGAGTAGTGTCTCGGGGGCCGCTTAGCTCGCCTCTTGCCCTACTCGACGGAAGGCGCCGCGATGCTGGTCCTGGGAGTCACTGCGGATGACAAGGGCACACAGCTTGAGGCGCTCGTGCACACCGAACTCGAAAGCCAAGGCTACGTGGAGGTGTACTCCAACGTCGTGGGATCCGGCGGGAACGAGCTTGATGTCACCGCCAAGCGGAAGTTCGCTCTAATCGGCACAGACCATGTTACACCGGTTGTGTGCGAGGCAAAGGCTTACCGGGATCCAGTAAACCTGCCCACGTGGCAGAAGTTTCTCGGAAAGCTCTTTATCGAGCGATCCGAAACGCCGACGACAATCGGCATTCTGGTAGCCCTCAGCGGCGTGAACGGCAACGTGCGCGGTAGCTACGAGTCGCTCCGAAAAAAGGATGGAAGCCTATTCATATTTGACGGCAGGAACTTGCTCGACAGAGCACGTGAGGCCGAGGCGATCGCAAGCGAGGACAAAGTACGCCAGTCCGTACAGGAGCAATTCCGTCGAAATGTTTCCGGTGTCGAGCCTGCATACTACGGCGGTGGCTATTTCTGGATAGTTCGGTGGAATGACGAGGAATACTCGGTCACCAACGCTCACGGCAGTCGCCTACTCGCACAGGAGGTTGAAAACCTCCGCAAAGCGCTCGAAGGATCCGTTAGCGGCAAACTCCTGGCGACCGACGAAGCGCGGGCGCAGGCGGAAGCACGTCACAACATCAAGGTGGGCCTCATCAGCCGCTTGCTTCAGGGCGGGACGGTTGCTCTCCAAGACTCATTTGCGGAGGACGAAAGGGAGGCGTTCGCGTCGCTAGCCGATGAGCCGTACTCCTACATCGAAGGCGGGCAACTCAACCTCATCCCTGCAAATGAACTCGACGCAGTTGGCGTCGCTCGATTCTTTACAAGCATGTTCGAGAGCACTACATCCGTGAAGCATCTCGCGTTCATGACGGGTCGACACCATGACCCACACGTACAGCGACTCGTCGATACGCTCCCTGAACAGCAAGCTGGGTTCACTCTTGCCGAAGATGACAGACTCTCTCTGCGGGCAGTCGCACCGCTGTTCCCCTCAGTGTGGGTAACGCTCGCGCGGCCCATACAGTTGATTACCACTCATCGGACCAGTGAGCCCGATTTGACCGATGAAGCCACGCTCATCTCCGACCGCAACACGTTCTGGGACGAGATCATCCGGGTCGTTCGACAGGACTTCACGAACGTATTCCTGCGCGGCTTTCTTTACGACCATATTGGTGTCGCCGATCTTGACGAGATCACCGAGGTAACGGTCAAGTCGAAAAGCGGAGTAGTCGGCACCATGAAGACCAAGACGCGCACCGCAATCCGACAGTTGTCTGACGAACTCGTCGGCGAAGCCGGTACCCGACATGCACTCATTCGCACGCTGCCAACGGTTGCTGAGCCTTGGGAGGATTCTCACCCCGACCCGATTCCCCTCGAAAGCGCAATCAATGGCGGCACGGCAAGCGCTACCGCTGCGGAGGTTTCCTCGGACACGGCCCCGCTGGCCGAAGCCTGACCAGACCCGATCCCCCCGCTAGCGCAAGTTCAGCAGGAGGTCGGGATCTCGCCTGGTCGCCAGCAGCACAGTCGCCGCAGTCGCAGCCAGACTCAGCGCCCGCTCATCGGCGGATCCGTCCACCTCGGGCCGATCGGGTCGACGGTCTCCATCGGTACGCAGCGTTACTACCTCATGGAGCGCGCCGACCGGCCCGAACGTGTAGACGCCGCACGCGCCCGAGCTTCCATAGATCCATTAAGAATCGCCAGGTTTACCGAGACGTACCCACCCGTACGGGGTATCTCAGCGCCCCAACCGCCATGCGGGATGAGAATTCGCCGAGATGACCACGCATGGCCGAGAATCCGCCAACCTCGCTCGGACCGGACAACAACTGTCCCTTCTCATTCGAGTTGGCAGATGATCAAGCCGTGACCTGGGACGGGACAAGTTGGTGAGACGACACGGCGGCCCGATTCCCAGTCAAGTTGGCTTCGCAAGGCCCTTTCGTCGGATGCGTCTCATCGAATCTGGTCCGACAAGCGGGTTCTGCAGCCCTACCGTAGAGACCGTGACCAGCACAGACTCAATCGACTGGCAGGGTTGATCTTTGCTGTCTCACTCAACCTGGCGTACGCCCGCCGAATCCTGCCAAGTCAGATGAGAAACGGGCCAGGTCGCGCGGGAAGGGACAACAACACACCGTACGTTCTCGGCCGGCTGGCACATGTGCCAGCCGTATGCCAACGCGGATGAGAACATGTCACGGGCTATGAGAACCTACATGCAGCAAAAGCAGCGCAAGAGTCGTTCCTGCGAACCAAAACGGGCCTTGAGCGAGATGGGTCGTCAACTTCGCCCGTCCGGACACAATGAGCCCCACGCCAACGAGTGCGGCCGACAGGGTAGCCAAGAACGCGGCCGTGTACAGGGTCAGCCACCCTGGCCAGGCCGCTGCCACGACCACCGCTAGCGCCTACCGCACATCGCCCCAGGGCACCAGCGCCGGCACCACGAGCGCGCAGACCGCAACGACGGCAGCGGTGATCAGCGCGCCGAGGATCGACCGTACCCAGGGCTGCCAGTCATGGGTGCGAAGCGCGTTCGCGAGTAGCACGGCGATGAGGCCGCCGGCTGCTGCGTAGCTGAGCCGGGCCGGCAGCCGCTGCACGGCCAGGTCCACGAACGCGAGCACTATCCCGACCGCCGCCCACCAGCCGTAGGCGATCAGCGGCAGTCCACGCATGCCGGAGAAGACGAGCCCAGCCGCCGACAGTGCCACACCCACCTCCACCGCTCCGGGTGGCGGGCCTAGTCGCTGTCCGCATCGCCCACACCGGGCTACGGCCGAGATGGCCACCATGTCGCCCCGAGGGCCTAGTGGGGTGGTACAGCGTGGACACGTACGACGCCAGGGCCGACCGACGCGAACGGCATGAGCAATGACCGCCCACCGGAGAACGGGCGTCACCATGAGCGCGCAGACTGCGGTACGGACAACGAGCACGATCCTGCTTCGAGGGACGGCCCTTGGGTGGTCGGCTTCATACGGCTCCCGGCTGCGCATCGGCTACTGCTCAGGATCGCCGGGCGGCTCGTGTGACCGGGGTTCGTCGGAAGCCGGTGCCTGGTCTTGAAGATCCGCAATCTGCCCAAGGATGGTAACGATGTTCTGGCCGAGGTCGGTCAGCGAGTGCACGTGGCCCTTGCCCACAGCCTGCTTGTAGACCAATCCATCGTCGGCCAACCGGCGCAACGTCCTGCTGAGGACGCCATCGTTGAGGGCAGGATCAACTTCTCGGATGCGCCGCCCAAGATCTTTGTGTCGAAGCGGTCCCTGGCCGAGCCTAGTGAGGATCAGCAGCTCCCATTTGCGGCCCAGGATCTCCTGGACTCGGAGCAAGTGTTGTGCGCTCACGCAGACACCCCCGTCCCCCCGCGACCCGACTCCTTTCCCGTGTGCTACGTGTCGGGCAATTTGGCGTTGCGCAGATTCACTTCACCGAGCATTGACCACGCTGTCAAGAAGTTATCGCCGGCAGAAGTGCATGATCCGCAATCCAGGCGGCTTCGCCCCGAGATGCCGGGACGTCATTTACATTCAAATGACCGGCTATATCGATATAAGATCAAATATCAATCACGGTGGGCAGTCTCCGCCCGCATGATCGCAGAATCGAGATCGTCGAGGAGTCGCAGCAACCGATGACCTCGCCGGGTCAAGGCGTGATGACCGAGCAGACGGTCGGCGGCGGGCTCCACCGCTCCGATCGTCACCAGTCGTTGCAGCGCCGCACCAAGCAGTTCGGCATCGGTGTCGGCCGGCAACGCGTCTTCAAGAGCCTTGCCCTCACCGATGGCGGCCAGCGTGTCCACCAACAGCGGCTGGAGGATGAGGTCAAGCGCCCGTCCAAGATCCTCATACGCGGGTGAGACGGCCACAGATTCCCCCAAGCCGAAGTCAACGGCGACATCTGCACGGCATTCAAGTCTTCGCGGTTGCCGTGTACGGGTCAGTGTGGACCCGCAGGCGCTAATCAGCAAGCGGCGATGGCATAAACGCTACTCGATGCGTTTCACGCACGTACGTACTTCAATGCACGTACCTGCGGGCACGTGTTTTCCGGCGCGTGGCGGATACGAAATCATTGAGCGAAGCTGGACGCTGGCCTGCAACTTGCGATATGGAGGTGGCGGGTGTTGACACGGGGGGCGGGGCGAGTGCGCGCCCGAAAATGCGGTCGAACGCCGGCTGTTCATCCGGCGGCGCGCAAGGGTGGCAGCGACGCGTGGTCGCAGCGGGCACGATGGCGCAATGGCCGACATCGCTCGCCCTGTGGACGAGCTGCAAGCCCAGCAGGTTGGCCACAGGCGCGCATGCGCCGTGCTCACCGTCATGCTCAGGAGGCAGCAATGGTCAACCAAGGGATGTACCGCGGACGCGCTGCTGGTGTCCTTGTGCTGGTCGCCGCGCTCAGCGCGGCGGGCTGTACCAGCAGGAGCACGCCGTCAGTGACGCCCAGCGTCGCGGCAAGTTCAGCATCGCCGAGCCCGAGCGTGGACCCTAGCACCGCTGCTGCGACCCAGGCCGCCATCGCGGCCTACAACGGATACATCCAGACATTCGCGCTCGCTGCTCAGACTGCGGATCCTGCCGATCCGAGCCTGGCCCGGTACCTCGCTGACCCTTTGCTGAGCCTGACCAGGCACAACCTCCAGACGATGAAGGACCGCGGAGAGGTGCAGGTCGGGGCGCAGAAGGCGACGGTGACCAGCACCCAGGTCGACCTTAACGCCGCGCAGCCGGTCGTCACGATCCACGCCTGTCTGGACTACAGCGCCCTGAAGCTGGTCTACAAGTCCAACCACTCCCCGGTACCCAACAGCGAGATCAAGACCCCCAGGGTGTCGGCCATCGCAACGGTCTGGCTGTACCAGTCCGGTCAGTGGCTGGTCAACAACACGAAACAGGGGAACGACACATGTTGACCCGTGGCCGAATCATTGCGGCGCTGATGATCGCCGTGGGACTGGTTCTCGCTGTGCCGGCGCCTGCCCGTGCGGGTGGGACTTGCGATCCCACCACCGACCCGTGGTGCAGCTCGAACGGCAGCGGCCCCGGGGGCGGTGGGGGAAACGGTGGCGGAGGCGGCGGAGGAGGCGGGGGTGCCGGCTGCACCTGGAACGGCCAAACCGTCCCCTGTCAGGATCCTCAGTTCGGCACCTACATGGGCAACGGCTGCTATTGGAAGGCTCTGGTTCCGCCGCCGATCGAGCCACCGCCCGGCGGCCAGGACCCGACCAAAGGCGCCTGGGGTGTCAGGTCCTGCTACACGGCACCGGGCAGCGGCGTCGTGATGCAGATGTACTGGTGGATGGACAACGCGGCGGCCGGACCGCCGCCGGCCCAACTGGCGGCACAGGCATTGGCGAAGATTCACCTGCTGGGGGCGCAGATCGGCATTGCGCCGCAGCCTGGCGGCAGCGGCGCGGTTGGTCTTCCGGTGTGGTTGTGGACCGCGGTCACCCCGAACACCTGGGGGCCGCTGTCGGCGAGCGCGACCGGCGGCGGCATCACCGTCACCGTGACCGCGAAGGCATCCCGGATCGTGTGGAACATGGGCGATGGCGACCAGGTCACCTGCGCCAACCCGGGCACCCCCTACGACCCGAAATACGGGATGTCGGCATCGCCGACGTGCCCCTACACCTACCCGGTGCCCAGCAGCACCACCGCGCACCCACACGATCGGTTCACGATCACCGCAACCACCTATTGGACGGTGAACTGGTCCGGCGGCGGGCAGACGGGTGTGCTCAACCCCACCAGCCAGTCGCAAACCAGTGTTGAGATCGGCGAGATCCCGGTGGTGGTCCAATGACGACGGTCGTGAATCGGGGCGTCAATGACCGGGGCGGTTCGGCGCATCCGGCTCCCGCGCCGGCCCCTATCGCGCGGCTGCCGCGGCGGCGCCGATGGGGCCTGTTCGCTTTGGGCGTGGTGCTTGTGGCCCTCGGGGCCGTCGTGGCGTATCTGCTGTTCGTCACCGCGGGTGTGACCCGGCCCTATCTCGCGGTGACGCACAAGGTGCCCTACGGCGCCACCATCCGAGCGGATGACCTGACGGTTGTCGACGTCAACCCCGCCGCGGGGCTCAAGCCCATACCAGCCGACCAGCGCGACCGGGTAGTCGGCAAACACGCCGCCGCAGACCTGTTCCCGGGCACGCTGCTGACGGGCGACCAGCTCACCGATCTGGCCATTCCGGCACCCGGCCAGCAGTTGGTCGGCATCGAACTCAAGCCAGCCCAGGTGCCCGCCCGCGCCCTCAAACCAGGGGATGCGGTGATCCTCGTGGTCGTGCCCCCCAGCAGCCTCGCCGGGGTCCCCGACCCACAGGCCAGTTCAAGCACCCGCCCAGCCAGCATCACCGCGACCGTGGCCGGTACCGGACCGCCGGAGACGAACGGCAACATACGGGTCGATGTAGCCGTGTCGCAGTCCGACGGGCCAACGGTGGCGGCCATGGCCGCAGCCGGGCGGATTGTCATCGTCGTGACCACCCGGGACTGACCGATGGCGATGATCGTGCTCTGCTCAGCGAAATCGGCTGGCGTGACCGTGACCGCGCTCGCGTTCACGTTGACCTGGAACCGGCGGATCATCCTGGCCGAATGCGACCCCGCGGGCGGTGACATTTGCGCGGGTTACCTCCGCGAGGTCCAGCTCGACGGCCGCGGTCTGGGCCGGTTGACCGCGTCGCTTGCCCGGGGGCGACTCGGCGAGGATCTGTGGACGCAGTTGGTCGACCTCGCTCCGGCCGAGCGCACGGCCATGACCCGGCTGATGCTGCCGGGTCTGTCCGACCCGGCACAAGCCGCCGCGTGGACGGAGCGACGCACACCTGGCCAGCCCAGCGGCTGGGAACAACTGGCCACCCTGCTGCGCAGCACGGAGGGCGGCAGCACCGGGTACGACGTCATCGTCGACTACGGTCGCCTGTCCACAGCGAACGCACCGATACCCTTGCTGGCCGCCGCGGACGCGGTTCTGCTGGTGCTGCGCCCAACCCTGCCGGCCCTGCGCGCGGCAGCCGTCGCGGTCGCCGGGCTCGCCCGTCCCGGCGCTGCACCGGTCGGGCTGGTGACCGTGGGCGAAGGCGCCTATGGCAGCAAGGAACTCGCCCTCGAACTGCGCACGCCTGTGGTAGCCGCGATGCCCGACGACCCGAGCACCGCCGACGTGCTCAGCAACGGCGGCGAGCGCCACCACGGCCGCCTGCTGCGCGCGGCGGCACGCGCCGAGGCGCAGGTGTGGCAGATGGTCGAGGCCGGCCGTGCCGCACGCACCGGCCATACCCGACCGGACAGAACCGCCGTGACCCGGGAGGCACGCAGTGTCCGCTGACCGCCCCTTCATTCCGTGGCAACCCAATGGCCGGCCCCCGGTCCAACCGGGCCTCGCCGCGGCCGTACGCGCGCAGATCAACGGCCACGGCCTCCACCGGCCAGAAGCCATGCCGGCGAACCAGGCGCCGTGGCCGCAGCCACCCGCCGCGCCGCCGGATGACACCGTGGTGCGGGTGCTGCACGAGCGGGCCGCGCAGCTACTAGCCGCCGAGTTCCGAGAGGCGGCCGAGGTCAGCCCCGAGGACCGCCGGGCGATCGGCGAGGACATCAGCGCCCAGGTGGTCCGCGCCTGGGTCGACACCCGCCGCGAGGCCGGCGACCGCGTCAGCGACGAGGACGAACAACGGCTGCTGGACGCCGTCCTGGCGTACCTGTTCGGACTGGGCCGGTTGCAGGCCATCACCGAACACCCGGGCGTGGAAAACGTCATGGTGCTCGGCTACGACAAGGTGCGGGTCGAGTACGCCGACGGCCGCGTCGAGGTAGGCCCCAACGCGGCCCAGGACAACCACGAGCTGCTCCAGATGATCCAACGCATCGCCGCCATCGGGCAGCGCAACGAACGCGCCCTGACGGTGGCGAAGCCGACGCTGAACATGCGGCTACCCAACGGCAACAGGCTCTCGGCGATCCACGTAGTCACCCCTGTCCCGGTGGTGGTAACCCGCCGACACCGCACGAAGCGCGTCAACCTCGACGACATGGTCGCGATGGGCGCCATCGACCCGATCCTGCGCCAGTTCCTCGCCGCCCTCGTCCACGCCGACCTCAACACCGTCATTACCGGCCCACCCAACTCCGGGAAAACCACCCTGCTGCGCGCGATGGCCACCGAGATCCCGCGCAGCGAGTGGTTCGCCACCATGGAAACCGAGTACGAGCTGGGACTACACGAGACCGGCGAGTTCGACTGGGTCGTTCCCATCGAGGCCCGCGAAGGCCACGGCGACCTCGGCCCCGACGGGCGCCCGGCCGGTGAGGTCAGCCTGGAGCGCATCTTCCCCGACATGCTGCGCCAGTCCATGACCCGGATCCTGGTCGGCGAGGTCCGCTCGGCGGAAATCGTGCCCATGTTCGACGCGATGAACACCATGCGCGGCTCGATGTGCACCCTGCACGTCCGCCACCCCGACGGTGTGCTCCTGCGCCTGGCCGAACTGCTGATGCGCTACGGCGCGGCCGACACCCTCACTGGGGCCTGGCTGACCATCGTCAACGCCCTGGACTACATCGTGTACGTCGACATGATCAACGAGACGCACCGGGGCGGGCAGCGGCACCGGTTCGTCTCCCACGTCATCGAAATCGACGGGCTCGGCGACGGCGCCACCCCATCCACCCAGACCATTTTCGGACCCGGCGCCGACGGACGCGCCCGCCCCCGCGTGCATCCCCAACGCCACCGGGCCGCGCTGCAACGCACCGGGTTCGACTTGCAGTGGCTCAACATGCCCGACGGCATGTGGCAACACCCACTCCGCACGCTGTCCGGCGGCCAACCATGAGCCCGCCCGCACTCGCCGCGCTCGCCGCCGCCGCGCTGGCCGCCGGACTGATACTCGTCATCACCGGCCTGGTCGGCAGCCGCCGCCCGGCCGCACCCCCAACACCAAGCGGCTCCCGCATCGCCGCCATGTTCGGCGTGGGGCTGCCAACCGCGCGGCGCCGTGCCCGCCGTGCGCTGCTGGCACTCGCGGTCGCCGCCACCGCCGGCGTCTGGCTGCTCACCGGCTGGCCCGTCGGCGGGCTCATCGCCGGACTGGCCGTGCTCGGCGCCCCCTGGCTGCTGACCGTCGGCGCAGCCGAACGCCGGACGATCGCCCGGTTGGAGGCAGTGGAAACCTGGACCCGCCGCCTAAAAGACCTCGTCCGCACCGGGCACGGCCTGATCTCCGGCATCGTCACCAGCGCACGGACCGCACCGGCCGCCATCGCCGAAGAAGTCAGCGACCTGGCGGCAGAGCTTCAGGCAGGAAGCGAGCCACAGCAAGCGCTGGACCGCTTCGCTGACGCGTTGGGCGACTTCAAGTCCGACGAGGTGATCGCCGCGCTCAAGCTCCACGCTGGCGACCGCGGCCAGCGACTGTCCGACGTACTCACCTCGGTAGCCTCCTCGGCCGCCAGCGAAGTGGTCATGCGCCGCGGCGTCGCCGCCAAACGCGCCGAGCCCCGGTTCGTCACCCGCTTCATGACCGCCCTGATCGTCATCGTGCTGATCGTGGTGTTCGCCAACGCCTCCTACGCCAAGCCCTACGGCACCGTGGTCGGCCAGCTCGTGTTGTTCGCTGCCACGCTGCTGCTGGTCGGCATGCTTGCCTGGATCAGGCGACTGACCCAGCCACCCCGGCGGCGCCGCTTCCTCGGCCACACCGCCAGCACCAGCCACACCGACCCGGTCACCGACCCAGCCGTAGCCCACCCGCGGGAGGCGGTGCTGCGATGAACATTGCTGTCATCATCATCGTGCTCGCCGGGGCCGCTGTCGGCCTCGGTCTGTTCCTGATCCTGCGAGAGTTCGCCCCCGGCGTGCCCGCGCTCGGCCCCGCGCTGCGGCAACTGCATGCGCCAACACCCGGCGGCGGCGTCCGCGCCCACGCGTCGGGCCCGCTCGCCGCCGTGAGTAGCCACCTGCGCATCCCGCACCGCGAGCTTGCCCTCATCGGATACAGCACCGAGCGGTATACGACCGAGAAGGTTGGCTTCCCGGTTCTCGGGCTGCTGTTCCCGCCCGTGTTCTCACTCGTCCTGGCCCTCTCTGGGATCAGGTTGAGCATCATCATCCCCGCCGCGGCCGGGCTGCTCCTCGCTATCGTGTTCTTCTTCCTGGTCGACGTATCGGTACGGCAGAAGGCTGCCGAGGCACGCGAAGAGTTCAGTCGGCACGTCGCGGTGTACCTCGACCTCATCGCGTTGGAACTGGCCGCCTCCCGCGGACCCACCGAGGCTCTGGAACGCGCCGCCGCGGTCGGCGGCGGCTGGGTGTCCCGACGTATCCGCGAAACCCTGCAAAACTCCCGGCTACGGCTCGAACCACCGTGGGAAGGGCTCAAGCAGGTCGCCGCCGAGATCGGCGTGCCTGACCTCGGCGACGTCGGGGACATCATGACCCTGTCCGGTGATGAAGGCGCCCAGGTCTACGACACCCTGCGGAGCCGTGCCGAGTCGATGCGCGCCTCGATCCTGGCCAAGGAAGAGGAACGCGCGAACACCGCCACCACGGCCCTCTATATCCCGACCTCGTTGCTGGTGTTCGTGCTCTTCATCATCGCCGCCTACCCGTTCCTGGTCCGCCTGGTCACTACGTAACAGCCCTACCCCAACGGGGACGGGGGAAGGAGAACCGATCCATGCACACGCTCGTACATTCCGCCGTTGTGTTGCTGCGCCAGCGGTGGCACGCGGCCCACGCCGACGACGAGGGCGCCACCGCGATCGAATGGGCCATCTTCGCGCTGCTCGCACTCGCCGTAGCCGGCCTGGTGGCCGGCGCCATCACCCTGGCCATCAACAACCGACTGCCCGGCATCCAATGACCGCCGTCGCCGCGCCGAAACCCCGCCGGGGCACCGCCCGGCGGGGCCGGCCCGGCGGTGACCGCGGCTCGGCGTCCATCGAGTTCGCCATCACCGCCGTGGCGGTCATGGCCATCATGTTCACCTCCATCCAGGCCGCCTGCTGGTTCTGGGCCCGCTCGATCGCCCTTGCCGCAGCCCAGGAAGGCGTCGACGCGCAACGCGCCTACAACGCCGCACCCGGCGCGGGGCAGGCCAAAGCCAACGCGTTCATCACCTCCACCGGTGACGGCCTCACCGGCACCGCCGTCATCGTCACCAGCGACGGGCAAGGCGTCCAAGCGACCGTATCCGGGCACTGTCTATCGGTCATTCCGGGCTTCTGCAACGCCTTCCCCGTGACCGCAACAGTGCACGGCACAGTCGAGAGGGTGACCGCACCGTGAACCGCCGCACCCTATGGCGTCGGCGGGACGAACGCGGCTCGGCCGCCATCGAGGCCGCCATCCTTGCCCCAACGCTGCTCGTGCTCATCGGGTTGGCCATCGTTGGGGGCCGCATCCAAATCGCCGGGGGCGCGATCGAGGCAGCCGCCCACGACGCCGCCCGCGCCGCCTCCATTTCCCGCACCGCCGGCCAAGCCCAAGCCAGCGCCTACGACGCGGCGGGTGCCACCCTCGGCCAGCAGGGACTGCACTGCGCGAGCCTCACCGTCCAGGTCAATACCGCGGGGTTCGCGGTCCCGGTCGGCCAGCCCGCTACCGTCGCCGTCACTATCACATGCGTGGTCGACTTCAGCGACCTTGTCGCCGACGGCCTCCCTGGATCAAAAACTCTCAATGCCAGCTTCGTGTCCGTGCTCGACACGTTCAGGACACGGACATGAGACGGCGCGGCCTGCTGCACGCCGTGCGGCGCGACGATGAGGGTCGCATCGCGTTGCTGGTCATCGTACTGACCGTCGCCGTGCTCGCGATGATCGGGCTGTCCGTTGACGGGGGCGGCAAGGTTCGCGCGTTGGAACGCGCGGACAACTTGGCCAGCGAAGCGGCCCGCGCAGCGGGACAGGCCATCTACGCCCCGCAAGCCATCGAAGGCGGCGACAAGATGGTCGATCCGGCCGCCGCCGTGGCCGCCGCGCAGAACTACCTGACCGCCGCCGGTGTCACCGGCACCGTCACCGTCGCCACCGACCGTAAGCACGTCACGGTGACCGTGACCATCACGTACAACACCGTATTCCTGGGCCTGATCGGGATCGACACGCTCACCGCGACCCGGCAGGCCACCGCCGTACTCGTTGCCACATAAGGCAACTACACCCAATGCACACGGGGGCGAGGAAGGAGCAGACCGTGCGCCACCCTACCCGAGCCGCCCGCCGCGCCGGCCAGTTCCTGCTGGGCCTGTGCGCCCTCGCCGCCCTGCTCGCGCTCCTCGCAGCCGTACCGGCGATCCTGCTCGTCGCCTGGCGCTACCTCGGCCCGCCCCTGCCCTCGCTGCACGAGCTGAGCGGCCCCGACGACGGCACCCTGTTCGTCCGCGGACTGTGCCTGATCGGCTGGGCCGGCTGGGCCACCTTCACCTGGTCCGTCCTCGCGGAAATCCTGGCCCAGTGGCGCGGCTGGCGACTACCCGCGTTCGGCTGGCAACGACGCACCGCCGCCGGTCTGGTCACCGCCATCACCATGATGCTCAGCTCACCCGCCCTCGCGGTCGTGGC
>Ga0137385_10002857_pt1 | contig 14891 bp, 16 predicted proteins | sample SagtaG_FD_104921 | JGI IMG/M metagenome (GOLD analysis project Ga0137385, IMG submission 104921) | Vadose zone soil microbial communities from Sagehorn Ranch, Mendocino, California, USA - Sage2_R_80_16 metaG | ecosystem: Environmental > Terrestrial > Soil > Vadose zone | place: USA: California...
AACGCCCGTACCGGCGAGTTCACCCCGCCGGGGGCGACGGCGGACGCGCGCGCGAACAGCTCGGCCGACCGCTGCCCGGCGCCGTCACGATGGTCACCCATCAGGTGATTCCCTCGCACGCGTCGGCCAGGAACCCGAGCAGCCTGAGCCCGTCGGGCATCGGGCGGTGGTCTGGCGGGCGCAGCCAGTGCGCCTTGACCGCGCTGCCGTCCCGGGACGGCGGCGCCAGCACGTAGCTGTCCCTGCAGTGCCAGCGCAGCCCGGCCACCTGGGACACCATCTCCGGCTCGCAGTCCAGGTGGCAGGACCACCACTCGTACTCGTCGGCTGGCCTGCCCCGGGTGGCCACAAAAAAGAGGGCCCGGTTCCCCGTGCTGATCGCGACGGGACCGGGCCGGACCGCGGACCGCTCCATCTGGGCGAGGGCCGCGGGCCCTGCGGCGGCGGGCACATCCAGGACGTCGAATACCCGGCCGGTGGCCAGGATGACGTTCGCCTCCGGCTGCGCCATCCACCAGCTCCCCACGGTGGCGGCATCGGCGGAGGCCTGGACCTGCCAGGCCGGGGATATCGGATGCGCGCCGGGCGCGGGGCAGCCGATCCGGTCACAGGAGCAGGCCCGCAAGATCTCCTCGTGCCGCTGCGGGCGGCCCGGGGGGTAGGCACCGACGCAGACCGGCCAGCCCATCGAGGCATACTGGGCGGCGGCGAGAGCCATCCGCTCGACGGCCCGGCGTCGGCTGCGGCGCAGTACCGCCTCCACCATCGGATCACTCCTGCCCGGCCCGCCCGCGTTGTGTATTCACCGATAATGCACGCCCGGGTCGGCGGTGCGGTCGCCACCCCCCGGCCGATACGCATGCGTTGCACAACAGAGATTGCAAAGAGACCGCTGCTGGTAACCATAGCCCTCCCGGGCGCGCCCGGAGGCCGCCGTGCCGTACGGCACCCGACCTGAGGCGCCACCCCAGTAGTGTTAACGGCACTTTGCTGCGGAAAAAGCAGCAGCAGCGGGCCGTTCACCGTGTCGACATTCCCCCGGGCCTGGGGCCTCAGCGCAGGCGGCGGGCGGCCTCGGTAGCCCAGTAGGTCAGGATGATGTCGGCGCCTGCGCGGCGGATCGCGGTGAGCGTCTCCATGATCACCCGGTCGCGGTCGATCCAGCCGTTCGCCGCGGCTGCCTCGACCATCGCGTACTCGCCGCTGACCTGGTAGGCACCGAGCGGCAGGTGCACGGCGGCGGACACCCGGCTGATCACGTCCAGGTACGCGAGGGCCGGCTTCACCATGACGATGTCGGCCCCCTCGTCCACGTCCAGCAGCACCTCCCGCAGCGCCTCGTCCGGGCTCGACGGATCCTGCTGGTAGGAGGCCCGGTCGCCGAAGCGGGGGGCGCCCTCGGCCGCGTCACGGAACGGGCCGTAGAAGGCCGAGGCGTACTTGGCCGAGTAGGCGCAGATCGCGACCTCGCCGAAGCCCGCGGCGTCCAGTGCTGTCCTGATCGCGGCGACCTGGCCGTCCATCATCCCGCTCGGGGCCACCACGTGGGCGCCCGCCGCCGCCTGGGCCACCGCGATCGACGCGTACCGCTCCAGGGTCACGTCGTTGTCGACGTCACCAGAAGGCGTGAGCGGGCCGCAGTGGCCGTGGTCCGTGTACTCGCACAGGCACAGGTCCGCCATGAGCACCACGTCGTTCCCGACCTCGGTGGCCAGCTCGCCCAGGGCCAGCTGGATGATGCCCTCCGGATCGTCGGCGGCCGAGCCGCGCGCGTCCTTGGCGGCCGGGATGCCGAACAGGATCAGGCCGCCGACCCCGGCGTCCACCGCGTCAGCGGCCGCCTTGCGCAGGCTCTCCCTGGTGTGCTGCATCACGCCGGGCATGGAGCCCACCGGCCGGGGCTCCGCGATGCCCTCCTTGACGAACAGCGGCAGCACCAGGCTGTCCGGGCGCACGCTGGTCGGCGCGACCAGCCGCCGCATGGCGGCGGTCCGGCGCAGCCTGCGCGGCCTGGCCACGGGGAATTCGGCGCTCATCGGGCGCTCCTCACCTGATCCGGCGGCGCGCTCCACGTCGGCGCTCGCTGGGCTTGCGCAATGGCTCCCCGGCTTCCGCGGCAGCGTCGCGCAGGCCGGCGCCGTACTCGGCCAGCGCGTCCACCAGGGCGGTGACCGATAGCCGGGGAGCCATCACGTCCACCCGGAGGCCGAACTCGGCGGCCGTCTTCGCTGTTTCCGGCCCGATCACCGCGATCACTGTCACCGCGTGCGGCTTCCCGGCGATCCCGATCAGGTTCCGCACCGTGGACGAGGAGGTGAACAGCACCGCGTCGAACCCGCCGCCCTTGATGGCCTCCCTGACCGGCGCGGGCGGCGGCGCGGCGCGCACGGTCCGGTAGGCGGTGACGTCCTCGGCCTCCCAGCCGAGGTCGGTGAGCCTGGCCAGCAGGGTCTCGGTCGCGATGTCGGCGCGCGGCAGCAGCACCCGGTTGATCGGGTCGAGCACGTCATCGTAGGCGGGCCAGGCATCGGCCAGCCCTTCGGCCGACTGCTTCCGCTCCGGGACCAGATCGGGCATGATGCCGAACTCGCGCAGCGCGGTGGCCGTCTGCTCGCCCACCGCCGCCACCTTGATGCCGGCGAACGCGCGCGCGTCCAGGCCGTACTCCTCGAACTTCTCCCGCACCGCGCGGACGGCATTCACCGAGGTGAACGCGATCCACTGATATCTGCCGGTCACCAGGCCCTTGACCGCGCGTTCCATCTGCTGCGGCGTCCTGGGCGGCTCGACCGCGATGGTCGGCACCTGCTCCGGCACCGCACCCCAGGTCCGCAGCCTGGCCGTCACCTCCCCGGCCTGTTCCTTCGTCCTCGGCACCAGCACCCGCCAGCCGAACAGCGGCTTGGTCTCGAACCAGGAGAGCGCCTGCTGGGCGGCGACGCCGTCGCCGACCACCGCGACGGCAGGCCCGTGAGCCGTGAGCAGGCTGACCCCGGCGGCCTTGAGGTCAGCGGTGACCGACCCGAGGGTGCAGACCACGGTGTGCTGGTCGGTTGTGGTGCCGTCCCAGGTGAGGGAGAACGGCGTGGTGTCGGCCCAGCCGGCCGCCACCAGCATCTTCGCGAGGTCGGCGGGGCCGGTCTCGGCGCCGAGGATGACCAGGCTGCCCGGGCCGGCCTGAACCCGGCTTACCTCGGAGGCGTGGATGATCCTGACGTCACCGCTGCTGTCTGAGGTCAGCGGGATGCCGGCGTAGGCGGGAACCGCGGTCGCGGTCGGCACTCCTGGCACCACCTCGAAGGGCACCCGCGCCTTCGCGCAGGCCGCCGCCTCGGCGACCGCCTGGCCGAAGAGGAACGGGTCCCCGATGATCAGCCGCACCACGTGCTGACCTGCCCTGGCGGCCTTGATGAGCATCCGCGGATCCTGCGCTAGCGCGTCGGAGTCCGCGGTCTCGGCACCGGCCCGCACCAGCCGCCCGAGCCGGACCGCGAGCTCCGGGCCCGCCACCACCAGGTCGGCCCGGGCCAGCAGTTCGGTGGCCCGCACCGTCAGCAGGCCCTCGTCTCCTGGCCCCGCGCCGACGAAGGCGACCCAGCCGTCGCCCGGCTTCTCGGCCGCCTGGCCGGCTGGCTTCTCCGCAGCCTGGGCAGCACTGTCTGTCACGGGTGGGTTCACTAGTCATCGTCCCCGTTAATGATGTGTCCAGTGGACACGGCCGTATATCTTCCCGCTCCGCGCTGGAGCAGCTCGGCGGCCACCTCGCGGCCGAGGCGCTCTGCCTCGGCCGCTGGGCCGCCTGCGCTTGCCCGCAGCGCCATCTCCCCGTCGGCCGCGACGACAACCGCGCGCAGCCGCAATTCATCCGTCCCGGCGGCATACCCGCCGACCGGGGCGCTGCAACCTGCCTCGAGCGCGGCGAGCAGGCTGCGCTCCGCCGTGGTGGCCGCGCGGCTCGCCGCATCGTCCACGCAGGCCAGCAACGCCGTCAGCGCCGGCTGGCCGGTCCGGCACTCCACCGCGAGGGCTCCCTGGCCCGGCGCAGGCAGCATTTCTTCGGGGTCGAAGACCTGGGTCACTGCGTCCAGCCTGCCGATCCTGGCCAGGCCCGCGTAGGCGAGCACCACCGCATCCACCTCGCCGGAAGTGACCCGTCCCAGCCGGGTGCCCGCGTTGCCGCGGACCGGGACCGGGCACAGGTCCGGCCGCAGCAGCAGCAGCTGAGCGGCCCGGCGTGGCGATCCGGTGCCGATCCTCGCGCCGGGCGCGAGGTCGGCCAGCTTGGCGCCGCCGCGGGCGGCCAGCGCATCCCGGGGGTCGTCCCTGGGCAGGATGGCGGCCAGCTCGATGCCCTCGGGCGCCGCGGTCGGCAGGTCCTTCAGCGAGTGCACGGCGATGTCGATATCACCATCGAGCAGGCGGGCCCTCAGGCCGCTGACGAACACGCCGGTCCCGCCGATCTGGGCCAGCTGGGCGCGGCTCACGTCGCCGAAGGTGGTGATGCCGGCCAGCTCGACCTGGCACCCGGTGCGCTCCGTGATCAAGTTCGCGACCAGCTGCGACTGGACCATGGCCATGGGGCTCTTACGGGTGCCGATCCGCAGCCGCGACGGCGCGGTCACTTCGGCGCCTCCTGATCCAGCCACCCCGGGGTAACGACTTCCGCCCGGGTCACCGCCTGCACCGCGTCGGGATCGAGGTCGAAGAGCACTCGCAGCACCGCCTCGTAGGAGTCACCGCCCGGCGAGCCGGCCAGCTCCTTGACCCGGACGGTGGGCGCATGCAGCAGCTTATCGGCGATCCGGCGCATGGACTGCGCAATTTCGCGACGGGCGCGGGCATCCAGGCCGCCCACGCGCCCGACAAGCCGCGCCAGCTCCGCATCCACCACCTCGGCCGCCTTGGCCCGCAGCGCGACCACGGTCGGGGCGACCCTGGCCGCCCGGTCCGCGGACACCTGCGCGGCCAGTTCCTCGGCGACGATCCGCCGGACCGCGGCCACGTCCTCCACGTGCGCCCCGGCCCCGGGCAGGCCGCGGGATCCGGCCTCGCCGACCGCGTCCAGGCCGATCACGCTCACGCCGTCAAGCTGCCCGGCGGCGGGATCGACGTCGCGCGGCAGCGCCAGGTCCAGCAGGACCAGCGGCCGGCCGGGCGTCCGTGCCGGGCGCGCCTCGGCCACCGCGCCCGCGGTGATCACGTGGCCGGGCGCCCCGGTGCAGGACACGACCAGGTCGGCCGCGGCGATCTCGGCCGGCAGCCGGGTGAGGTCGGCCGTGGCGGCGGAGACGGTAGCGGCCAGCCGTTGCGCGCGGGTGTTCGAGCGGTTGGCCACCACGATGCTGGCCGCCCCCATCCGGGCGGCCGTGGCGACTGCCAGCGAGCTCATCGAGCCCGCCCCCACCACCAGCACCGACAGGCCCGCCAGGCCGGCGTCCCCGGCGCCTTCCGGGCGCAGCCGCTGCGCCGCTGCCGCTAGCCCCACGCTGACCAGGCTCGCGCCCGCTCGGTCAATCCCGGTCTCGGTATGCGCGCGCTTGCCCGCGCGCAGCGCGAGGGAGCCCAGGTCGGAGAGGGCACGGCTGAGCGTGCCATGCTCCCGGGCCAGGCTGAGGGCCTGGCGCACCTGGCCGAGTATCTGGCTCTCGCCGATCACCATGGAGTCGAGCCCGCATGCCACCAGAAGCAGGTGCTGGATCGCGCGGTCCTCGTAGTGCACGTACAGGTGCCTGGTGAGCTCGGCCAGCGGAATCCCGGCGTGCCGCGCCAGCAGTTCGCAGATCGCGGACAGGCCGCCATGGAACTTGTCCACCTCGGCGTAGACCTCGACCCGGTTGCAGGTGCTCACCACGAGGGATCCCGCGACATCGTCGGAATGGAACACGTCGCGCAGCAGCTTGCCGAGCGTGTCGCCGGTCAGCACGGCCCGCTCGAGCGTGGCCACCGAGGCGCTCTTGTGGCTGAGGCCCACCACGAGCACGCTCATGTGGCCACCGCCCGCGCTGCCACCCCGGTCTCACCGTCCATTGGCATGTCCCCCGCGCCTGCGGACCCCCGTCCGCGTCGCCGCCGATCTTGTCCGCCCCGACCGCTCCAGCCTCCATCCCCCTGGTCGCGCTCCCCGTTGTGCGCGACCCGGACCACCGCACGCCGCTGGGCATGGAAGGCGAGGATCTGCAGCTCGATCGACAGGTCGACCTTACGCACATCAACGCCCTGAGGCACGTTTAGCACAGCCGGCGCGAAGTTGAGAATGCTGGTAATCCCCGCGGCGACCAGGCGCTCGCAGACGGCCTGGGCGGACGCGGCCGGCGTGGCGATCACGCCGATCGATACGCCGTGCCGGGCGATCACGGACTCGATCTCGTCGGCGTGCCTGACCACCTGCGACGCGATCTCGGTGCCCACGACGAGCGGATCGGAGTCAAAGAGCGCCGCCACGCGGAACCCGCGTGAGGCGAACCCGCCGTAGTTGGCGAGAGCATGACCAAGGTTCCCTGCGCCGACAATGATCACTGGCCAGTCCTGAGTGAGGCCGAGTTCCCTGGAGACTTGGTACACCAGGTACTCGACGTCGTAGCCCACTCCCCGGGTTCCATAAGACCCCAGATGCGACAGGTCCTTACGCAGTTTGGCGGAATTCACCCCGGCGGCGGCGGCCAGCTCCTCGCTCGACACCGTGGCGATGCCGCGGTCGGCCAGGGCGTAAAGGGCTCTCAGATAGACCGGGAGGCGGTTGACCGTGGCTTCCGGGATACCGTGGTGGCCGTTGTCTGTCATCGACATGCGGGACATGGGCCGGCGCTCCAGGGGATCACGCGGCGGGCAGGCAGGCCAGGGGTGCCCGCGCGCTGGCTTCACCGCCACGGTACGCCTTTGTGAACGTTTGCACAAAGTCGGGCAGCTCGCCGGTGACGTCTCTTACTGGCACTTTGCCGGTGCTTTACCGCTGAGGCCTCTGCTGTGCCTGGGCCTGGGCGCAGCAGGCTGGGCCCTATGCAGACTGGTTGCGCCGCTGCTAAGCGGTCAGCGCGGCCCGCAGCCGCTGTTCGCTGACCCGCCAGAAATCGTGCTGCACGCCGTCGATGAGGGTAACCGGGATCATCTCCCCGTAGGCCCGCAGATCCTCATCTGACCCGGTGATGTCCCGCTCCTGCCAGGCGACTCCCAGGTCAGCGGCCACGCGGGCGATGACCGCGCGCGCGTCCTGGCACAGGTGGCAGCCGGGCCGTGTGAGCAGCGTGACCACGTGCGCCGGACGGTTCTCCCCGGGTCGGCCGGTCATGGCAGCCGCCGGGGTCCCGTTCCGCCGCCGATCGGCCCGCCGCCGGCCAGCGGGTATCTGTGCGAACCGCTGCTGGCCAGCGGGTCCTCGCTAATTCCGGCGCCACCCCGCGGGTACCGGTGCGGCCCGCTGCCGGCCAGCGGGTCCCCAGCCGGGCCGGCGCCACCTCGCGGGTACCGGTGCGACCCGCCGCCGGCCAGCGGGTCCCCAGCCGGGCCGGCGCCACCTCGCGGGTACCGGTGCGACCCGCCGCCGGCCAGCGGGTCCCCAGCCGGGCCGGCGCCACCCCTCGGCCCGCCGCCGGACGGCCGCGGACCGTAGCCGGGCTGGCCGAAGCCGGTGTCGCTGAGGAGGTCGAACCCGGTGTCGCTGAGGAGATCGGAGACCGAGGGCAGCGGCGAGACCTTGGCCTGCTGCAGGCCAAGCTCGATGATGTTGGTCGCGAGCACGTAGGGCCGGCGGTCAGTCTCGAACGCGAGGACGTACGGCTGCCGCCTGTGCACCTCGTATGCGTCCCGGTCTCTGTAGACCTCATAGAGGATCCGCTGCATGGGCGCCGAGGGCACGGCGTGCACTATGTAGACCAGTGTGCCGGGTTCCTGCGCCCGGACCTGCTTGACCACCTTCTTCGTCAGCTGGTCGAATTCCTCCACGCGGTCTTCCAGCAAGGTGTAGATCGCGATCTGGCCGAACAGCGGCGGCCTCGGCTCGTGGCTGGCAGCGGCCGGCCGGGCGTTATCCGGGTAGTCCGGACGGTACCCGCCATGGTCCCGGTACCCGGAATTCTGGACGGCAGGCTCGTCGGGGTACCGGGAGTCATCAGGAAAGCCCGGCCCGTCCCCGAAGCCGGCCGCATCCTGCATTCCCGTCCGATCCACGATGCCTGCTCCGTCCCGGAAGCCGGGGTCATCCAGGTACCCGGAGTCATCACCGAATTGCCCGTGGCCATTGGCGCTGCGGTAGTCCAGGTCGTCGCTGCGCGGCTGGGACGCGCCGTTGCGCGGCCGGTATATCCCGAACTCGTCGTCGTCGGCCACCGGATCGAATTCCCCGGTCCGATCCGGCCCGTGATTCCAGGAGCGCTGAAGTCCCCACTCGCTCTCCCCCGCCTCGTCCTCCTTGCCGCCTTCCTCCTGGTATAGGAGGTCGAGCCGCAGGCGGCCGGCCCTGACCCCCGCGAGCCAGGTCGCGGCCGCGGCGAGGGCGCAGAGCGGTGTGAACACCGAGGCAATCGGCAGGGACAGCCCCAGCAGCGCGATCACGCTGGGCACGGCCAGCATGAGTGCCGCGGCTCCCGCGGCCGCGACGGCCGGGAAGGCGTCCCGCCAGGCCGGGTTACTCCCCGGCCGGGCCGAGGTCACCACCATCGCGACCAGCGCGATCCCCGCCGTGATCGGAGCCAGCGCATACTCGAGCAGCTTGTTGGGGACAATCTGGTAGTAGACCGTGGCCGGAGGCCAGGCCTTGGTGAATGCCGCGGCGCCCAGCGGGTCGGTGGCGAGGATGACGAGGGCCACGATCCCCACGGCGGTCAGGATCAGCCTCGCGGCGAACCTGGTGACAATGCTCCTGCCCGCCAGTTCGGCCAGGCCGAACGCGAGCGCGAGCGGCGCCAGGCCCTGGGCGCCGATTTCCGTGGCACGGAAGGTGATCGGCCCGAAGCCGACCTCATAGCCGACGGCCTGCGCGCCCAGCGCGACGGTGAGCCCGAAGATCGCCGCCGTCCAGGCGATGAGCATGGCGCTAGGAGCGCGGAGGCACCGCGTAACCAGCATGCCAGTGCCCGCAGCGGCTATGAGCGAGCCAACGATCGCTACCAGGAAGTGAATAGACATTGCTGACTATGGTGCACGACGCGAGTCAAAGAATCAGCCAGAGTGCTGACCAGGCATCGTACCTCCAGCGTGCGGGCGGCGCGCCAGCGCGCAGGCCGCCGCGCTTCCGGTGCCGCGCCGGTAGTCTCGGGAGCATGAGGCTGCTGGCGGGACGGAACCCGGGGAACGAGGTGGCCCTGGCCGGGCAGGCCTCTGCCGCGGCCGCCGAGGTCGAGCAGCCGCCGCCCGAGCCCGACCCGGCGGCGGGAGCGTTCTTTGACGTGGACAACACCCTCATGCGGGGCGCCTCGATCTACCACTTTGCCCGCGGCCTCGCCGCCCGCAAGATGTTCGGGCCGCGTGACCTGGCCCGGATGACCTGGGGCCAGCTGTACTTCCGGCTCCGCGGCGCCGAGAACTCCGACCACATCGACGCCGCCCGGCAGGCCGCCCTGGCCTTCGTGGCCGGGCACAGCGTTGCGGACATCGTCAGCCTCGGCGAGGAGATCTACGACGACACCATGGCCGCCCGGATCTGGGAGGGCGCCAGGGAGCTGACCCAGCGCCATCTGAGCGCTGGCCAGCGGGTCTGGCTCGTCACCGCGACACCGGTCGAGCTGGCCAGCATCCTTTCCCGCCGGCTCGGTCTCACCGGCGCGCTCGGCACCGTCGCGGAGACGGTAGACGGCGTGTACACCGGGCGCCTCGTGGGCGGGCTGCTGCACGGTGAGGCCAAGGCGGCCGCGATCCGGGCGCTCGCCGTTCGCGAGGGTCTGGACCTGGCCCGGTGCTCGGCCTACAGCGACTCGGTGAATGACATGCCGATGCTGACGCTCGTCGGGCACCCGCACGCGGTCAACCCGGACATGGGCCTGCGCGCGGAGGCGCGCAGCCGCGGCTGGCCGGTGCACGACTTCCGCTCGGGGCGCAAGGCCACCATGATCGCCCTTCCGGTGGCCGCGGGCGCCGGGGCGGTGGCCGGCGGCGTGGCCGCGGGCTTCGCCCTGCACCGTCGCCACACCGGCGGCTAGCAGGCACTCACGCACCCGACCAGGGTTTTCATGATCCCGGACCCAAAACCACGTATTTCACGGGTTTCGGTCCGGGATCATGAAACTTGGCTTCCGGCAATCGGGCAAAGTCGACATACCGGGACGGCTTGCCGCGAATGAGCATGCATAACTTGACAGGCATATAACTAGAGGGGCATGCTCGGAGGCATGGCGATGGTGTTCGAGGTGCTGGCCGAGCCGCACCGGCGGCTGATCCTCGACGTGCTGCGGGACGCCGAGCGTCCCGTCGGCGACCTGGTCGGCATCTTGCGGGTAAGCCAGCCAGCGGTGTCCAAGCACCTGCGGGTGCTGCGCGACGCGGGGCTGGTCGAAGCCCGGGTCGATGCGCAGCGGCGGGTGTACCGGGTCCGGCCCGAGCCGCTGCGCCAGCTGGACGACTGGCTCGCCCCGGACCGGGCGATGTGGACGGCGCACCTGGACGCGCTGGAGTGCCACCTCGACACCATGGACCCGTCCACCTGAGGAGGGCAGTGACGATGAACGCCAACAACAGCACCGGCACCGCCACGGGCGGCGCGGACGTCGGCACCGGCAGCCGGACCGGCGACCTCGAGCCCGCCGGCGACCTCTGGAAGCTCCGGTTCACCCGGGATCTGGCCCATCCGCCGGAGAAGGTGTGGCGGGCCGTCTCCGAGCCCGGGCACCTGGCGGCCTGGTTCCCGCAGCGGATCGTCGGCGAGTGGGTGGTCGGCGCCCCGCTCAGGTTCGAGTCCCCGGGCGGCGAGTTCCCCGGCTTCGACGGCGAGGTGCTGGCCTGCGAGCCGCCGTCGCTGCTCGAGTTCCGGTGGGGCACCGACGTGATCCGGTTTGAGATCGTGCCCCATGACGGCGGGTGCACGTTCGTCCTGACCGACGTCTTCGGCGAGCTCGGCAAGGCTGCCCGCGACGCGGCCGGCTGGCACGCCTGCGTTGACCTGCTGGAGCACCACCTGCTCGGCGCCACTGCCCCGTGGCCTTCCGGCGAGCGCTGGAGCCAGGTCCACCCCGGCTACGTCAGGAAGTTCGGCCCGGCCGCGGCCACGATGGGGCCGCCGGCGGCTAGCTGAACGCCGGGCCGCGTTCCACGATGAGCTGGTCGAGCTTGCCCTGAATCGTGTCCCGCACCGTGTCGGCCAGGCAGGAGACGGCATCGGCCGCGCCTGCCCCGCTGAGGCTGGCACCGTCCGTGGGCACCGGCGGGCAGAACTCGATGATCCAGTTGGACGGCAGCGGGACGGCACCGACCGGGCCAAGCCACGGGAACAGCGGCGTCACCGGGAAGTACGGAAGCTTGAGCAGCCGGGCGAGGTTCTTCGAGTTCCCGATCATCGGGTAGATCTCCTCGGCACCGACGATCGCGCACGGGATGATGGGCACGCCAGCGTTCCTGGCGGTCGAGGCGAACCCGCCGCGGCCGAAACGCTGCAGCCGGTACCTTTCGCGGAATGGCTTCCCGATCCCCTTGAAGCCCTCGGGGAACACGCCGAGAAGCTCGCCCGCGGCCAGCAGCCGCCCGGCGTCGTCCCGGTCCGCCCGGATGGACCCGCTCTTGCGGGCGAGGTCGGAGAGGAGCGGGATCTCGTAGACCAGATCGGCGCCGAGCAGGCGCAGGTTCCGGTGCGCGGGATGCTCGTCGAAGATGCCCGTCTGCAGCATGACCGCGTCGAACGGGAGCACACCCGAGTGGTTGGCCACCACCAGGGCCGGGCCGGTTGCGGGCACGTTCTCGAGTCCGCGCATCTGCACGCGGAACCACTTCCGGTAAAATGGCCGGTACAACGGCATCAGCACGCTGGCGTTGAATTCCGGATCGAAGCCGGACTCATCAACCTCACAAGCCCCCAGCATCCGGCGCCAGACATAATCCGCGGCGTCGGTGATCCGCTTCCGCAAGTACTCAGCCTGCCCGGATCCGGGCTGGCTACTCACATCGCCTCCCCAGCGCAGCCGCCGTCCACCGTGGCCCCCCCATATCGCTAGGGGGCGCCAGCAGCGTGAGGGCCGCTGCCATCCGCGCCGCCGCCATCCACTGCGGCGCGGCACCGCCAATGGCAGCCAGGCCCGGCGTCTCGCTACTTCTTGTTCCTGCGCTGCACGCGCGTCTTCCGCAGCAGCTTGCGGTGCTTTTTCTTGGCCATGCGCTTGCGGCGCTTCTTGATGACTGAGCCCACGAAACCACCCTCGCTCTACGTCCTGGCATACGGGCATGCACACGCGCACACCCGCCGCGCAGCGGCCGGGCACACGTCAACGTCACAGGTTACCCCTGTCGTGGCGGTGGCTGTCATCCCGGCTGGCCCCCATGCCAATCCGCCGGGCCGGCAGGCGCGCATTCAGCCGCCGGCTCAGGATGCGCGGGACGCGCGCATTCAACTCGCCGCGACGAAGGCATCCTTCAAATACTGGTTGACCGCCTGCTCCGGTACCCGGAACGAACGGCCTACCCGGATCGCCTCCAGCTCACCAGAGTGAACAAGGCGGTAGACGGTCATCTTGGACACGCGCATGATCGTGGCCACTTCGGCCACGGTCAGGAACCTGACCTCGCTCAGCGAGGTTGCGTCTACTGCCATTGATAGCCCTCTTCCAGCCAGCTGTGTACGCCCAGCGAGATTCGGCGCACCAGTCACGCCCGCCTCCAGCGTAAGTCCTGTGCGTAAAAGGGCAACCCGCCCCGGCCCATCAATTCCCGGCTGCAACAGCCCGCCCCTGGGCCACCGCGGGACCCGCCGTCCCGCCCCGGCCCCCGCGCGGCGCTGACCTGGCCTTCTGCTCACCAGGTGCTCAGGGCTGCGCCCCGGCGCGGCACAGGCGCTGCGGGACGGCCTTTTGCCAGCCAATTTCGTTATGGCAACGCGGCTTTTTTGCGCCCGGAAAGCCGGTTGCGGGGCGGGCCGTGATCGGATTATTGCCGGGCCGTAACAGGCTCGCCTGCTCAGCCTCCGCCGAGCTCGCGGCCCCGGTCCCTGGCGGCCTCGATCGCGGCCAGGAACGCGGCCCTGACCCCGTGCTTCTCCAGCTCGCGGATGGCGTTGATGGTCGTGCCGCCCGGCGAGGTCACCGCCTCACGCAAGATCACCGGATGCTCGCCCGATTCGCGCAGCATGGTGGCCGCGCCGAACACGGCCTGCTTTACCATTTCCAGCGCGACGGCGCGCGGCATGCCGAGCAGGATCCCGGCGTCCACCATCGCCTCGACCAGGAAATAGACATAGGCAGGCCCGCTGCCGGACAGCGCGGTCGCCGCGTCCTGCTGCGACTCGGGGATCCGCAGCACCTTGCCCACCGGGCGCAGTAGCTCCTCGGCCCGCTTCAGGTGCTGCTCCCGCGCGTGGGCGCCAGCCGAGATCACGCTCATCGCCTCGTCCACGAGCACCGGGGTGTTCGACATCACCCGGACCACAGGCACGTCCGCGGCGAGCTTGCCCTCGATGAACGACGTGGTGATGCCCGCGGCCACGGAGATCACCAGCTGGTCGGCGGTCACGCTGGGCGCGATCTCGCCGAGCAGCGCCGGCATGTCCTGCGGCTTGACGGTGATCACGAGCGTCTCCGCGTGCCGCGTGGCCTCGGCGGCACCGAACACGTCGACGCCGTAGGCCTCGCGCAGCTGCTCGGCCCGCTCGCTGCGGCGCACCGCGGCGATGACCCCGGCCGGGGCCACCACGCCGGCCCGCAGCAGCCCGGACATGAGCGCCTCGCCCATCTTCCCGGCCCCAAGGACTGCGATCATGCCAGGGAGCCTACCGGCGGCCGCCTGGCGTCAGCGCCGCGTGGCCAGGGAGCGCAGGAAGAAGGCCAGGTTGGCCGGGCGCTCCGCGAGCCGCCGGACCAGGTAGCCGTACCAGTCCTGGCCGTAGGGCAGGTAGACGCGCACCTGGGCCCCGGACCGGGCCAGGCGGAGCTGCTCGGCGGGGCGGATGCCGTAGAGCATCTGGTACTCGAAGCTGTCTGCGCTGCGCCGGGCCGCGGCGGCCCGCACGCCGGCAATCTTGATCAGCCGCGGGTCGTGAGTGGCGATCATCGGGTAGCCAGGCCCGCCGAGCAGCACCCGCAGGCAGCGGGCATAGCACCGGTCCACCTCGGATCGCGCCGCGAACGCCACGCCCGCGGCGGCGCTGTAGGCGCCCTTGCACAGCCGGACCCGCGAGCCCTTGACCGCCAGCGCCCGGCAGTCCTCCGGGCTGCGCCGCAGGTAGGACTGGATCACGCAGCCGAGGTCAGGGAACTCCGGACGGAGCTGGCCCAGGATCTGCAGCGTCTGCTCGACCCTGGTGTGGTCCTCCATGTCGATCGTGACCGTGGTGCCCGCGTCATGGGCCGCCGTGGCGATCCTGGCGATGTTCTCGCGCGCGGTTTTCTCGCCGTGCTCCCGCAGCCCGAGCCCCACCGCGGTGGGCTTGACCGAGACCTCGGCCCGCCCGCCGCTGGCCAGGCCCGCCCCGGCCAGCAGGCCGAGCAGCCGCACGTACTCCTCGGTGACCGCGGTCGCCTGCTCCGGGTCAACGGTGTCCTCGCCCAGGTAATCCAGGCTGACCAGCAGCCCGTCGGCCTGCAGCCGGCGGGTGGCCCGCAGCGCGTCATCGGCGTTGTCCCCGGCGACGAACCTGGCTACGACGTCGCGCGCCACCGGAGCCGTGGTCACGATCCGGCGGAGGGTCTGGCTGGCCGAGGCGGCCAGCAGCGCGCGGCGCAGCACAGCGGTGAACCTCCAGGCAACGGCGTTGTTTCCTGGCGGCC
>Ga0137385_10002859_pt1 | contig 14879 bp, 22 predicted proteins | sample SagtaG_FD_104921 | JGI IMG/M metagenome (GOLD analysis project Ga0137385, IMG submission 104921) | Vadose zone soil microbial communities from Sagehorn Ranch, Mendocino, California, USA - Sage2_R_80_16 metaG | ecosystem: Environmental > Terrestrial > Soil > Vadose zone | place: USA: California...
GAGCGCGGCTCGACTTGGTACTTGTGCATCACCGAACTGAAGTCCTGATCCGACTTCACTCTACGAAGAACTCAGACTCGAACGCACGTCGCACGATAACGCCAGCCGTGGCGTTACAACTTGTCATCCATCTTTGTACCATGTCCCTTCGATCTTCTTCAGCTGATGTGCGTCTATCCAGGGCTTTAGTGTCCCTTCATCTTGCGCATATACTGGATCGGAAGCTTCCATTTCTTCCTGGGCCATGATTCTTTGCATAGGAGGGGCGCATTCCATCCTTCCTGCCCTTACGAAGACATGATTGGGTAGTACGACTACGTCTTTGTTGTTGTCTTCTCCTTGATCGTACCCCGGTCGCCTTGATAATGTGTCAGCTTGTCCATTCAATCGTCCTGGGAGGTGACATATCTCGAAGTCATATTCTGATAGCTCCAATACTTCCCTTGCTACCCTTCATGATATCCTCTGTGGTAGTCTCCAGTATTGTAGGTTGAGATGATCAGAGTATATGATGATTTTGTGAGGGGATCCTGCTAGTAGGGGTCTCCAATTCTTGAGAGCCATTACGATGGCCAGGAGCTCGAGGTTGTAGATGTCGTAATTTCATTGCGCCTCATTAAGCGTGGCTGAATAGTATCCTATAGGGTGCTTTTTACCGTCCTCTTTTCGTTGTAGGAGTACTGCTCCTACCGCATATCCTGAGGCGTCCACCTCTAGTTCAAATTGGTCGTCCAACTTGGCGTGCACTAGCACAGGTTCTGTTGTAATGCATTTCTTCAGTGCGTCAAAAGCCTTTTGCTCCTCTTGTCCCCACTGCCATTCTTGATCCTTCCGTGTGAGTTTGTGCAGTGGTCTTGCAATGAACGCGAAGTCCTGGATAAAGGGGCGATAGAAGTTGAAAAATCCAAGCGCCTTCCATACCTCCGTTGCGTTTCAAGGTACTGGCCATGTATCGACGCCTGCAATTTTGGCAGGGTCCATTCGCGTCACCCCCTTTTCAAGGATTACCCCTAGGTAATCCATAGAAGAAGAGTGGAAGAGGCATTTCTCCAGTTTGAAATAGAGATCGTGAAGTCGGGCAATTTTGAGGACGTCGTGAATGGCACGCCAATGGTCATCGAGGTTGGTGCAAGTGGCGATGCCAATGTCATCCATATAGACATGGATTGTGGTGCCAAGGGGTTCGTGTTTGAGGATGACGTCTTGGTAGATGAAGTTCATCATGGTTTGGAAAGTTGCTGGCGAATTAGTGAGTCCAAAATACATGACTGTTGGTTCGAAGAGTCTGTATCTGGTTTTAAATGCCGCTTTCTTTTCATCTCCATCACGGATTCATACATTGTTGTAGCCCCATCAGACGTCGAGTTTTGTATATATGTGGGCGTTACTGAGATCTCAAATGAGGTCCACAATCAAAGGAAGAGGGTATTGGTTCTGGATTGTGATGGCGTTAATCTTACGATAGTCTTGTACCAGTCGCATTTTGCCGTCCTTTTTACGGACAAAGAAGAAGGAAGATGCGTAGGGCAATTTTGACTCACGAATATACCCTTTTTTGAGTTCGTCGTGAAGGAACTTTCGTACCGCTTCATCCTCAATTCGATTCATTGGGTATACCTTGCAGTCTACTGCTTCTGGTGTGTCTTTCTTAAATTCGATTGCGTGATCCCAGGCCCGTTTCAGTGGGTATCGTTTTGATTCTTCTTCACTAAATACTTTGGCAAATTGTTGATATTCCGCAGGGACCTCTACTTTCTTTGTGTATTGCTGTGCTTTGATGGCAAGTTCTGTGGAGGTCGTCGCTCGCATACGACAGTTGTCGTTTGGTTCCTTCATTCGTGCGATTATCAGGTCTCTTCCTGGAATGAAGGGGTTGACTGACTGGAGGATAATGGGTAATTCCTTTTCGTGGATAACCCCATTTTTCCACGTGAATTGGGGTTCGAATGCAGCCATCCAGGGGTATCCCAGTATGATGTCCTCGTTTCCTATATTTGTAACAAGGAATTGTATTTGTTTTTGAATTCCTCCAGTTTGTATGTCAAGGGTGATGTAGTGCGTAATTTTTCTGGCTTGATTTGCCATATTGTCGATGTTCCATATTTTTCGTGGTTTTTGCAGAGGTCTTTTTCCTAACTTCATTTGTCATATGAACTTTTCACTCATGAAGCAATCAGTTGCTCCAGAGTCTACAAGTCTTTTATGTCGGCCATTGCATTGCTAGTTCTGATAGAGACGGGGATATGCATGGATCGAAATTGCGTAGTCACTATTACAGAATTGAATTTATGGACTGCCCTCACCCAGGCCGATGGGTTCAGGCGTTCTGAAAACCCTCTCTTCCGACGAGGTCCCTCATTACTAGTTCTTGCATGTCTTCTCCTGCCGTGGCTACTCCTCAGAGCCATGAATCAGCTTGTTGTTGGGGAGTTTGCGTATTTGATCATGTGATCGTTGGTTGTTCTTCGTCATATACGCTTCTATTGTCGACTATCGCTTCTCGTCCTTGACTGGGATGTGGGGTCCAGTTATGCTGGCTGCTGTTGCTTGGTTTGTTCCATGTATGCTGGGGGCAGTTGCGACTCAGATGTCCCTTTTTGCGGCATGTGTAACACTCAACTTCGCATAGGTCCCTCGTGCTGCCCCCTCCGCGTCCTCTTTGCATATATCCCCCTCTCGGCACATACCCCCCTTGGGGCATGGTTGCAGGATTCATTTCTTCGCTTCCTGCAACACGACCTCTGGTTCTTCCTGCTGATGTGTCCATGGCGTTTGGGTCCATCAGCATTCGTTGTGGCATCCACCCCCTTGGGCGTGAGGTGGTTACCCCTCCACGATGTGCCTTCAATCTTGCCTTCATATGGATGTAATCTTGTTGGCGGTTGATGGCTGCCTGTTTCCATTGGTCGTAGGTAGCGGGCCTGTCAAGTTCTAGGACCTTTTGATATAGGCCAGTGGGCAACCCATCTGTGAATGTTTCAATGGTTTGTGGCACATCAAATCGGTACTCAGCTAGTCAGATGAGCTCTTCTATTTCGATGATATATGCGTCGATGTCTTCTCCTTTCATCTTTACTCCTGCCCGGAGTATGGACTGGGCGTTCTCTTTGGCTAGATTGTCGGCGAATCGTCTTGTGAAGGAGGAAGCTACTTCATTCCATAAGCGTTCGTCCGCGGTGTTGATTCCTCCTTGTATTTGTCGGGCTAGCCATCGGTTGACCGCCATAACCCATTCGTTAACTTGAGCTCCTTTGATATATGTGAGGAAAAACATAGCTTGTTGATATGGGTTGATCATAAGGGCGTTGTCATTGTTGACTGCCCAATATAATTCCCACTCATTGATAAAAAGGGTCGTCTTCTTCCTGTCACCGTCGTAAATGGTAGGAGGTTCTCCTACCAACTTCCCTTGGTGGACTTGCGGTATGGGCATCAGTGGTGGCCCCCAGCCTCCTCTGGGTGGTCCTCCTGGCGGTACTCCTCCTCCTCCAGGGTATCCTCCTCCTCCAGGGAATCCTCCTCCCCCAGGGAATCCTCCTCCTCCGGGGAATCCTCCTGTGGGGACCCTTCGGTTGGGTCGATCGTCTTGCAGGAGTCGAATAGGGGGAAGTTCTGGCAGTTGTTCTGGCCCCCCACTTGGTGGGTCTGCCCTGTCGGGTCTGGTGGCCCTTCGTAATGCTGCTTCATCATCTACAGTGTTGGCGATATGTCTAATTCGGTGTCTGGTATTTTTGTCAATAAGTTCTTCTGTCCTTGGTTCTTCAGTCATGGTGGCCATTTCTGGTGGATTGATATGAATGGACTCAGCTAGATTGGTGAGTCTTTCCTCCTCAGTAGTGTTCCCAGGTTGTCCTGACTCAATGGTGTCTTCCGATTGTTCACTCCCTTGTTCTTCTCGGCTGTCTGTAGAGGAGGCCGGTGTTCTTGGTGTCGGGGGAAGTTGTCCGTCTATTGCTCCTACATTTCCGGATGTTTGTACCTTGTCTTCAAATATGTCACAGCAGTAATTGTGTCCTGCTGGTTGGACTACGTTCCACACTGCTTCAGGTGTGTTCCAAGTGATTTCACACCAGCACACATAGATATGATTGAACTCAACTGGGTAGTATTGACTTGGTCTTGTAGGGATGTTGACGAAATATCCAGTGCTTCCTCTGACCATCCTCCACCTTGCTTCCTTGAGGTAGATTAGGGGGATGTTTCGTTCTCCTCTTTCTTCTATTGAGTAGGGTGCGAAGGCCCAACGTTCTCGAGTTGTAAAGCGCGCCACAATGAGCTTGGTCTTAATGTTACATTGCCACTGAACGTCAGTCTTGACTTAGACTTTGGATCGACGTGCAATACAACTTAGCGATAACAGGTATACACGGACTTCAGATGGTCACATGATACGATGGTCACAAGGTCCAATGACACTTGGACACGAGACAATGGTCGCTTCTTGGATAGAGGTAGAGAAAGGGAGAGAGCCCTTATATCTCGCAGAGTAGAAGAGGAATGCTAGTGGCGATTCAAGAAGACCAAGCTGGAGAGCTAGGTCTTCAATGACTACATCTTAAGTACTACAGAGAGAGGGCTTTGAAGCGCCTCATGAATCCCAAACCCTAATACCACTATCCTAGGGTTGAGTCATACTATCGTACATGTGATACTTGTGCTGACTGATGATAAGTCCATGACTAAGTACCGCTTACCCATGTAGTCATAACCATTAGGTAAGTGTCTTGGTGCGAACGTAACAATCTGGACACATTCACATCACTTAATTCTCATCTGACTCATTACCTTACACGTGCCGAGGACCCCATGACTCATTCTGACTCAGACTCATGACTCATCGCTTACTGATCGTTCCATATGACATCATTACTGATGTCACTATGATGCACGCTGACTCATGCTTACTCATTCACCTACATCATCATGACTCATACTGACTAGGATCACGTCATATGTTTGTTCAACACAAACATCCTATACTAGTATATAAGGCCTAGTCTACTTAGCTTGTATGGTAGACTTGACTTCTTCCACAATCACGACATAGTCTCCAGAACCAGATCAGGGAACTCTTGGGTTGTTCCAAAGGAGGGCTTTCATCTATTGCCTCTCACCAACGTGGGCCTTCATCTTTTGCCTCGCATACCCAACCGAATGCAGACCTTTGTATTTTGTCTCACACCTGCTAGTCGTATCGATTCGACTTGACATTTCCTCTCACATCAGCCTTGAGCGTGGCTCAGCTTGATACTTGTGCATCACCAAACTGAAGCCCTGATATGGCTTCACTCTATGAAAGACCAGAACCAAAGTGCACATCACACAATAACGCCAGTTGTGGCGTTACATTAAGTCAAGTCTCTACATCGTGGCTTCAAGCAGTAGAGCCAGAGCAACGTTTCAATTGGAACTCATCAAACGAAGTATTGAAGACGAACTCCCTGACAACGTCAAAGGAGCAGCAGTCTACAAAAGTTTTGATGAACAAGAAGGGTACTACATATTCGACAAAAATCTTCAAGGATACCTCCCCATCCATTACCTTGAAGACAAACATCTTTGGACATTAATTGATTACAACGACAAAGTAGGAAGTTGGTTCACAACCCAACCAGCCCCACTCGAATACAGTTTAGGACCCTACAGAAATCAACCAGTACACGGAATAGACGTCAATTCATCAGAAGGAGAACTCGCTGATACTGAAGACCTCTCTAACAAAGGAAAACAAACCACACCCACTCCCCAGATCTTTACGCCATATGCCATGACTAGCACCCAAGCCCAGACCACCACCACCATTCCCACTAGTGGAAGCAGCCTCACTGTTCAAACCATTCCTCTTGGAGGAGGTGGTGGTGGAGGAGGAGGCAGTGGTGGAGGAGGAGGCAGTGGCGGAGGAGGTGGTGGTGGTGGAGCACCAGCAGGCCCACCTCCACTCACAGGAAAATTGGAAGGCAACCCACCAAAAGAATTCCATGGAGACAGGGAAGAAAGCAAATCATTCCTACTCAATTTCCTCCTCTATTGAGGAATGAACCCACATGTGGAACAACTCGCCATCCCCTACCAAAGATGTATGACATTCCTGTCGTATATTCGAGGACCCCTCGTAAATGATTGGGTCAAAGAACAAGCCCAGTGGCTCATAAACCAAGTCACAGGAGGAGTCGCCCACATGGAAGAAAATTTGTGGACAACCATCAAAACCAGATTCCGCCAAGCATACACAGATACAGTGGAAAAACAAAAGGCCCAACACAACATCAGGGACCTCAGAATGAAAGGAGACGACTTGGATGGCTTCATAGCCCAGTTCGCCACCACAGCAAAGAAAGCAGGGTACAATTTAGACAGTGAAGCAACCCTGGACATTTTTCAAAGGGCCCTACCATTCAAATTAGTGGCCAACTGTGTCAAATTCAATCACCCAGTCACGTGGAATGACTGGACAAGGGCAGCGCAATCACACCAACAAGAATACATATTCTTGAAAGAAAGAGTCAAGGGGAATGACCGACGAGGAGGGGCCACAAAATTCCAATGGAAGAACGCTCTCAATAACCGAAACCTGAATGCCATGGACATCGGATGCACCAGAGCATGCACTACATTCACCAACAAAGAAAAGCGACAACGGATTCAAAGCAGACTCTGTTTCCAGTGCAATCAAAAGGGGCACATCACCTGATTCTGTCCTCAGAAACACGCCAGAGTCGCAGAGACATCCACGTCCAATACCCCAGTAGTCATGGTCCAAACACAAGGACCAGTGAGCACAGCACAAAAAGCGCAAGCACTCATTGCAACCCTCCACATGGAATCAGAAGAAGTTCGGGACTGCTTCGCAGACGAACTATTTGGCAAAAAGGATTTTCTCAATGCCTGAACCCGGCAGCCTGGGCTAAGGCATTACGAATTAGCGTGTACAATAGCAGATATCGATCTATGCAAATCCCAGTTCTATTTGAATCTGCACATGTAACGGCTGAAAGAGAAGTCCTTGTCGACTTGGGGACAACCAACAACTTCATATCAAAGAACCTACTCCATAGACTCAAGATCAGATATCTTCCAGTAGAAACCCCTATCAAAATCTGGAACGTAGATGGAACACACAACCAAGATGGCACAATTAGTCACTTCACGGACCTACAAGTGTGCACTGGAACAGAAACAAGAACCCTTCGATTCCTCATTATGAACCTGGGAAGAGATGAAGTGATTCTGGGATATCCCTGGCTAACCACCTTTAAACCCATCATCCACTGAAAAGACGCAACATTGGACAAGAAGTGTCAACCAGTGGTCATTTCAAGTGTCAAACCCGACGAAACCCAGATATCAACAATCATGATGGAGGAAGAATGGGAGAAAATAAACCAGGAAAACGAAGGACTATATGCAATAATTTGTAAAACCACGACGGCATCAGAACTGGCACAAAAAGCCATGGATAAGACTTCAAAAACTTTCAAACAAATGGTTCCAGAAGAGTACCACAGGCACGCCAGAACATTTAATGAAAAAGAATCACATCAATTCCCACCAGAAAGGACATGGGATCATGTGATAGACCTACTGCCGGATGCACTGAAGGCTATCAATTGCAAAGTATATCCCATGGCAAGAGGAGAAGAAGACTCGCTGCAAGAATTCATCAAAGAGCAGCTGGAGAAGGGATACATATGACCATCAAAGTCCCCTTACTTGTCACCATTCTTTTTCATTCGCAAGAAAGACGGGAAATTATGACCGGTACAAGATTACCAACGACTAAACGCCCTAACCATCAAAAACCAATACCCATTACCTCTAATCCCAGAGTTGATTAACCAATTATGAGATGCCATGCTCTTCACTAAACTCGACATCCGGTGGGGGTACAACAACGTTCGAATAAAGGAGGGAGATCAGTGGAAAGGAGCCTTCAAAACAAACCTGGGACTTTACGAACCCTGTGTTATGTTTTTCAGCCTCACCAACTCTCCAAGTACCTTCCAAACCATGATGGACACGATCTTCCGAGACCTCACGGCTACAGGAGAAGTCATCATATACATGGATGACATCCTAATAGCCACGCCAAGCAACACCTCCCATCACCAACGCATAGTACACCAAGTACTGGACGAATTAGAGGAACACAATTTATTCCTCAAACCAGAAAAGTGTACTTTCGAAGTACCGGAAATCAAGTACCTAGGGTTGGTCATAGGTGGAGGAAGAGTCCAGATGGACTGCGTAAAAGTCCAAGGCATCGACGGCTGGCAACGCCCAAAGACCCTCACCGAACTCAGGGGGTGGATGGGATTCATCAACTTCTATTGAAGATTCATCAAAGGATTCTCCAAAATCACAAGAGTCCTTAACGAACTTACCAAGAAGGGGATCCCATGGGAATGGACTGAGGAAAGGGAGGAAGCGTTTCAAACACTGAAAAGACTAATCTGTGAAGAACTGGTGCTCCTCATGCCAAAACTGAAGCAACCATTCAAGCTAGAAGTGGATGTGTCAAACTACACTATCGGGGCAACATTAAATCAACAAGATGAACTACAACGTTGGCACCCAGTGGCATATTACTCCACCACACTCTCAGAGACAGAAAGAAATTACGACATCTACAACAAAGAACTATTAGCAGTCATAAAATCACTCCATCATTGGAGAACATACCTTGCCAGAGCACCACACCAAATCGTCATTCATATGGACCACTCTAACCTCCTCTATTGGAAAGAGCCCCAGAAGATCAGCCGACAAATCACGCGCAAATTTCAAGAGTTGCAAGAATACAACTTTGTGCTCAAAAATGTGGCTGGAAACAAAAACGCACAAGCAGATGCCCTCTCCAGAAGGCCAGATTACAATACTGGAGAGGAAGACAACGACAATGTGGTGGTACTGCCATCACATGTCTTCATCAGATTAGCCAGCGATGAACCAATCGAAGAAGTAGACACCCGCTCAAAAATCAACATGAGCAACCTGGAAAACAAGGAAATGATCAGAAGATGGGCTAACACCTACCAACTACACCAAGAACACAACAACTGGTGGAAAGATGAAGCCCTAGTTGTTGCTGGCAACAACAATCTTAAGAGGGGGGTAATTTCCATGTTTCACAACCCACCATATCACAGACACCCTGGAATCGGCAACACAATCACACTTCTAAAACAAAACTACTGGTGGCCCAACATGAAAAAGGACATAGAAGAGTATGTCAAAGGGTGCGCAACATGCCAAGCAAATAAAATCAATACACACCACCAGAAACCCCACCTATACCCCATCACCACAGATCCAGAAGCACAACCATTTGAAGTTGTAACCATGGACTTCATTACAAAACTGCCACAGTCAAGTGGATACGACTCAATCCTCATGATCACTGACCATGATTGCACCAAAGCAGCCTTGTTCATCCCCTGCAACGAAACCATCACAAGTGAAGGAGTTGCAAAATTATACCTTCAACACATATATCCTCATTATGGCATACTGAAGCAAATGATCACCGATCAAGGATCACAATTCGTATCAATCTTCATGAAGAACTTGTGCCAAGTCCTGGGGATAAAACAAAATATATCATCAGCATATCATCCATAGACAGATGGCCAGTCAGAGCGAAGCAATCAATGGGTTGAACAATTCCTGCATCACTGGAGCAACACGCAACAAGACAACTGGGCCAATCTATTACCCATTGTGCAGTTCACTCACAACTCGTGGCCCAACGCAATGACAAAAAGCTCACCATTCAAATTGTTAATGGGGAGCGAGCCAAGGACAACATGGGAGGAAAGGAGAACAAAAGTGCAGACAGTGGACAAATGCCTTCAAGAAATAACGAAAGCCTGCAGCAAGGCACAAGACTGTATCAAACATGCACAACGCCTCATGGCAGAAAGGGGCAAAACCAAATTCACCCCCTATGCCCAAGGAACCCACGTTTGGTTAGAAGGGATCAATCTCCATACCCACTATCCCATGTCCAAGTTGGCGCCCAAAAGATACGGACCCTTTCCCATCAAGAAAGTTCTATCAGACGTTTCATACGAACTAGAACTTCCACCACAATGGAAGATACATCCAGTGATCCACGCCAACCTCCTGACACCCTATAAGGAGATGGTGTTACACGGCCCCAACTTTACCTGACCTCCACCTGACCTTATCAATGGAGAAGAGGAGTACGAAGCCGAAGAAGTACAAAAAGTCCACCGACAGGGTCAAGGGCATAAACTTCACTACCTAATCAAGTGGAAAGGTTTCCCCATGAGTGACAGCACCTGGGAACCTGTGGAGCACCTGAAACACGCCCCAGAACTTATCACCGACTTCTATCGCCGATACCCCGATGAGGAAGGAGTGCCCGAGCAAACATAAAAGAAGAACTCAATGGTGAAGAAAAGACATCCTCCTCTCCCCATCTCTTACATTCCTATCACCTCACATCCATTATGAACTTCACCGTCGACGAGTACGAATCCGTAGGAGAGCATGGCGCTTACCGCAATGCTGTCCTGGCTAATGAAGCTGAAAGAGATACTATATGCTCCCCCAGAGTCACAACAGTCATCCCATCTTCACCTGTCCACATCGCTACACCGCCCCCAGTCATGATCCCCTCTGCTGACACGATCAGAGAAATGCCCAACGCCAACTTCATGGCAATGCTCGAAAGCCTAGCGGGAGCTGCCACCAGGATCGAAATGGTGGAGGAACCCATCAACTATGATTGTGAACCAGAAGTCAAACACAACGACAACCCCAGACTCCCCTATTTTCCCCAACAATCCAGCATCCCTCTGCTTCTACCCCCTATATGTACCAAAATCCAACGACACAGATGAAAGGGTAATTGCCCCATACATCTACTATCAGAACAAAGGGCAAGAAGTGGTAGGTTGTCTCAAACGGGGAGCACCTCCCTATGCCAGGCCAGTATACCTCCACATGCCTAACCCCGTCCAACTACCCATTCCCCTCACCAACACCCAGATCCGACAATTCTCCAGCGAGGATCCCTGTGCTTACGCCATTGATGAAGTACTTAGGCGACTTAAGGATCCGCACATCGACGCGGAAGTGTCCAGACTTAGAGATAAGCTGGACCTACAAGTCAAGGTGCAGAAGCAGTTGAACGACATATGCAGACAGGAGAGAGCCTTGGTTGGAGCACAGTTCAAGATCGAACAGGCCATTGAAGGTATCCAGGAAAGGATGGAAAGGGTGTGTCTATATCAGACACTGGCAGATGCATACGCACGAATGGTCATCAGACCCACACATGCCCCCTCTGACCATCCTCTAAACCTTTGACCACGCGGCCCCCTCGAAATGCCACAACTCCATGATGAGCCTAGATGCCATGGCTGTTGGGAGTGCAGAAGCTTTGAACACCGCCAGAAACAGTGCCCAGAATGTCGTCGCCCACCTCGACAGTGTACATACTGTCAGAGTTACTCACACCGATCCCCAAAATGTCTCTTCAAGAGACTTGCCTTGCCGCCACCACCCACACGCACCATCGCAGAAGGGTTAAATCACCACAACCCAATCCCCAAATGGTGCGGCAAGTGCCTACACAACAACCTGGGTCATGAAGAGGTGGATTGTCCCACCAGAGAACTCTGCTGTAACTGCAGACATCGAGGGAACCTCTATTTCCTGAGGACCCACAAGTGCGACAACGACAACAACCAACTCATGCATGGCAAAGAAAACGAAGTAGTGGATCCCAGTCTATATGGAGATGGTGAGAGTTGAAGTCAAGCTGACTTCAATCCTAAAGGGGGGGTAATGTTACGATCCGGACACATTCACATCACTTAATTCTCATCTGACTCATTACCTTACACATGCCGAGGACCCCATGACTCATTCTGACTTAGACTCATGACTCATCACTTACTAATCGTTCCATATGACATCATTACTGACGTCACTATGATGCATGCTGACTCATGCTTACTCATTCACCTACGTCATCATGACTCATACTGACTAGGATTGCATCATATGTTTGTTCAACACAAACATCCTGTACTAGTATATAAGGCCTAGTCTACTTAGCTTGTACGGTAGACTTGACTTCTTCCACAATCACGACATAGTCTCCAGAACCAGATCAGGGAACTCTTGGGTTGTTCCAAAGGAGGGCTTTCATCTATTGCCTCTCACCGATGTGGGCCTTTGTCTTTTGCCTTGCATACCCAACCAAACGTGGACCTTTGTATTTTGTCTTGCACCTGCTAGTCATATCAATTCGACTTGACATTTCCTCTCACATCAGCCTTGAGCACAGCTCAGCTTGATACTTGTGCATCACCAAACTGAAGCCCTGATACAGCTTCACTCTACGAAAGACCAGAACCAAAGCGCACGTCGCACGATAATGCCAGTCATGGTGTTACAGTACTCCAAGTTGTGCTTGACCACGACCTCTACTTTAAACCCAAGAAGTGCACGTTCCATGCATCTTCCATGGATTACCTGGGGGTAATCCTTGAAAAGGGGGTGACACACATGGACCCAGTAAAAATTGTGGGCATTAAAAACTGGCTGACACCAAAAACTCTTACCCAGCTGCATTCTGCCCTAGGATTTTTCAATTTTTACTGCCCCTTCATCAAGGGATTTGCGCAGATAGCATGACCACTGAATTGACTCACAAAGAAGGTGCAAGAGTGGAGATGGGAACACGAAGAGCAACAAGCCTTTGAAAAACTCAAAAAGCTAGTCACAGAAGAACCAGTCCTTGCACATCCAGACCTCACCCAACAATTCAAGGTAGAAGTCGACACATCGGGATACGCAGTAGGTGCCACACTGGTACAACGAAAAGATGATGGAAAGAAGCATCCCATCGGATACTTCTCAGCTACCCTCAATGAAGCACAGAGGAATTATGACATATATGACCTCAAACTACTAGCAATAGTACTGGCCTTTAGGAATTGGCATCCCCTGCTTGCAGGATCTCCACACAAGGTGATAGTATACTCCAACCACCTCAACCTACAATATTGGAGGTCCCCTCAAAAAATATCCTGAAGAGTTGCGAGGGAAGTACTTGAACTATCTGAATATGACTTTGAAATACACCACATCGCAGGAAGAATGAATGGATGAGCTGATGCCCTCTCCCAAAGACCAGACTACAACCAGGGAGAGGACGATAATCACGATGTCATAGTACTACCAGACCGACTATTCGTCAGGGCCAACACAGTAGAACAAGCCCCGCAACTCATACAGTTACTCACCAAGGAAGATAGTCAGCCCAAAGACCCCATCTACCAACAAAATAAAGATGTCCTCAAACCTTGGATCGATGCACACAGACTCAAGAAAATAGAAGGGACCTGGTACAAGGAAGGAAGGCAAGTAGTCACCAGAGGACTACACAACAAACGCACCATCATCGAGGCCCACCATGAATCACCAGTGTACAGGCACCCCAGGATCAAAAGAACGGCGCAACTAGTCACTTGACAATACTGGTGGCCACAGCTCATTAGGGACATCATGGACTACGTCAAAGGATGTGCCAAATGCCAATGACACAAAGTCAATACCAGACCAACAAAAGCACCCCTACAACCTATATTTCCCATGCCAGAAGCTATGCCCTTCACCACTATCGCTCTAGACTTCATTACTAAGCTACCCATATCTCAAGGGTATGACTCAATCCTCACGATAATGGATCATGACTGCTCCAAAGCAGTTATCCTTATCCCCTGCCATGAAGAGATAACAGCCAAAGGGGTGGCCGGACTTCTGATTAAGTATCTCTTCACCCAATTTGGACTACCCACCAAAATGATAAGCGATAGGGATACCAGATTCACCTCCAAACTCATGCAGGAGATGTGTGACATCATGGGAGTAAAACAGAACATATCAACTGCTTATCACCCATGAATGGATGGACAGTTGGAACACTCCAATCAATGGGTGGAGCAATATCTCCGATTTTATGTCAATGAGTGACAAGATAACTGGTGTACTTATCTACCAATGGCAGAGTTCGTGCACAACTCATGGCCTCATGAGATAACAAGGAAGTCACCCTTCGAATTACTCATGGGATACAACCCACGCGCTGACTGGATTGATAGGCCATCACCAATTCTGCAAGTAGCCTTATGAATCCAACAGTTCAAAGAAGCTAGAAGACAGGCACAAGAACTGATGATAAGGGCCCAGAACCTCTGGATAAAACATAAAGACACACCAAGATATCAGATAGGAGACCTTGTGTGGCTAGAAGGATGTCACCTAAGGACCAATCAGCCGACAGCCAAACTAGCCCCTAGAAGACATGGACCATTTAAGGTCACTCAGGTGATGTCCCCCATCAATTACAGGCTAGAACTTCCCATGCAGTGGAGCATCCACCCTGTTTTCCACACAGACCTTCTGACACCTTATTGCAAGACTACCACACATGGTCCAAACTACAAATGACCATCACCAGATCTATGGTGCGCGTCACCTAGTCACCACCAATTTTGAATAGCTTATGTAAGCATACATGTGACCAGCCAATCTGCTTTTCAAAAACCAAAATAGAGAAATATAATAGAATTCTGGGTGAAAGATGGCAAATTTGTGCTCCCAGTTTGTCAGCATGTCTGCACCGTCACTTTTGTCATCAATACTATCGCTGACCTGGTGTTTGGACACCCCCCCCTGTTTGGACAGTCATGACGCTTTGTCATGCCCCTCATTGAAACTCCATTGACCCAAGCTTGGCCAGCCACTCACTCAATTGTGTGGGGTGTGTATGGTGTCTGGATTGGATACTCTGTGGATACTGTTGTAGTGATAATATGTTTTTGAAATCATGAGGTGTAGTA
>Ga0137385_10002867_pt1 | contig 14862 bp, 9 predicted proteins | sample SagtaG_FD_104921 | JGI IMG/M metagenome (GOLD analysis project Ga0137385, IMG submission 104921) | Vadose zone soil microbial communities from Sagehorn Ranch, Mendocino, California, USA - Sage2_R_80_16 metaG | ecosystem: Environmental > Terrestrial > Soil > Vadose zone | place: USA: California...
GGTTGGGTCGGCACGGTGATGGCTGGCCCGACGTTCACCCCGGTGAACGTGGACGTCACGTTCAGTGCGGTGCCCTGGTAGGTGCTGGTCGGCGCGCCGGGTGTCTCGGCGATGCCGGCGCCGAACTGCGGGTGGACGAACACCACACGCAGGTTCCGGGTGGTGGGCATGCCTGGGTAGCTGCCGCTCGCGGTGCCGATCGTGAGGGTGTTGCCGCTGTTGTTGTAGCTGAGCGGGATGTTCTGGAACGCGCCCTGGGCGTAGGCGTAGGTGTCACCGGAGTCGGAGTACGAGGTGAACCTGCCGTCGGTGCCGGGGTAGACGCGGATCTCCGTCGGGTTGACCGCCTGCGCGGCGTACTGCGCGTTCGCCGGTCCCAGCGGGATGATCGAGCCCGCCCGGACGTAGAGCGGAATGTGGTCGTAGGGCGCGGCTGCGGTGATGGTCTGGCCGCCCGAGACCGCCTGGCCGGTCCAGAAGTCGTACCAGAGTCCGCTGGGCAGGTAGACCGACCTGCTGGTCACGCTGGCCGCCGTGACCGGGGCGACCAGGATCGAGGGGCCGAACATGTACTCGTCGGTGATGTTGTAGACGTTCGGATCATTCTGGAAGTCCATGACCAGCGGACGCATGATGGTGTAGTTCTGCTGGGTCACCATGCCGGCCAGCGAATAGATGTAAGGCATCAGCCGGTAGCGCAACTGGTCGCTGGCGAGCAGGGCCGCCTTGGTCTGCGCGTTCCACTGGCTGCCGTACAACTCGCGGCTGCCCTGGCCGTGGATGCGGAAGACGGGGTCGAAGACGCCTTTCTGGAACCAGCGGGTGAACAGTTCGTTGTTCGCCGGCGTGCTCCAGTCGCCGTTCGGGAAATAGCCGCCGATGTCCTCGGTCCAGTACGGGATGCCGGAGATCGAGAAGTTCAGGCCGCCGGTGATCTGATTGGCGAACTCGCTGAACGAGGCCGACGTGTCGCCGGACCAGCTCGTCGCGGCGTTGCGTTGCTGGCCGGGGAATGCCGAGCGGGTCAGGGTGAAGACGCGCTTGGTGTTATTGGGGTCGGCCCGCTGGCCGTCGTAGACCGCCTGGGTGTGCAGCAGGGGATAGGCGTTGTAGAAGTTGACACCCGGACCGGCTGCGGTGTTCACGAAAGCGCGGGCACCCGCCGGGGCCTCCCATTCGCTGGCGTCCAGCCACAGCGCGTCCCAGCCGTAGTTGTCGACGAGCTGCTGTTGGATCTGCGACCAGTAGATCGACCGGCATTGTGCGGAATAGGCGTCGTAGTAGTTGCCGTAGGTCGAGCCGTTGCGTGAGTCCTGGTAGAAGCAGTTCGCGGCATTGAGCTGGTTGTAGTTGTTGGAGCCCGGATCGAACTTGGGCCACACCGAGATCATCGTGTGGATGTTCTGGGCGTGCAACTGGTTGATCATGGTTTTGGGATCCGGATATCGGGCGGGATCCATGATGTGCGATCCCCAGGGATTCGGGTTCCAGTACTGCCAGTCCTGGACGATCGTGTCGACCGGGATGTTGTTGCTGCGGTAGGAGTTGGCGACGGCCTGGATCTCGGCCTGACTCCCGTAGTGGTCCTTCGACTGGAAAAGTCCGTACGCCCACTGTGGGAACATCGGTGCGGTGCCGGTGGCCTGGCGGTAATCGCTGACGACGGTGTCCAGGTCGGGTCCGTACATGAAGTAGTAGTCGACCATCGAGTCGGATTCGGTGCTGAACCGGTACGCGGAGTTGCTGTTCGCGTCGCCGAAGAAATGTGCCCGCGAATAGGTGTCCCACATCAGGCCGTAGCCTCGGCTGGACATCATGACGGGCATGCCGATCTGGCCGCCGACGGCACCGACGTTGAACTGGTCGAGGGTGACCTGGTGGCCCTTGTAGTTCATCACCCCGTCCTGCTGCTGGCCAAGGCCGAACAATCCTTCACCGGCCGGCGAACTGAACGTCGTGTCGACCTGCTGCTGCGCTCCCGGCGCTGTGGACGGGGAGGCGCCGAAGGTCTTCGACAGTTCCGAGGTCAGTGGGGTGCCATGGGTGTCGGCGTAGCTGACCAGGCCGGTGTTCGTGTCGATCGTGGCTACCAGTTGGGCGGTGCTGAGCACCACCGAATTGGTGTTCTGGACCAGGGTGAAGGCGGGGTGCGCGGGCCATTGCGCCGTCACGGACAGGGATTGCCGCGTCGGCAGCGTGCCGGTGGCGACGTAGGAGACCTGCAGGATCCGGTCGGCGCGCACGTCGATCTGCTCGGTGCCGCCGCCGGGCAGGTGCACCACGATCCCCTGGTTGGTCTGCTGCACCACACCGGCCAACGGCGCCGCAGACGTCAACGGCGCTGTTCCCGCGAACGCCGCGCAGACCATTGCCAGTACGGCACCAATAGCGGTCCGCTGAACCATGGAAGCCCTCCCGAGCTACTGGTCGACCGCTCGTCGACCCGCTCGGCAGGCTGAGGTGGCTCGGTGCTCATCTCGCCTCCGTCGTCGCAGGCGGTCCGTAACTGTGCCGGTGCCGGCTTCAGCGCGAAGTCAGTGCACTCAAGGCGGCTCGCTCCCGATGTTTCATCGGTTTTAGACTTAAGTCAAGGTTACAAGACCGCGATGACCCATGGTTTGTCTTGGGTTTGACAGATAGCGTCGGCCAAACGGAGCAACGTGGGCCGACGTCCGCCGCGCCGGACTCTGTCAGCCCGGTTGGATGGCGGGCCGATCTTCCTTGCTCTGCCGCTCGCTGTCAGTGTGGGGGTTCGGTCGCCAGTGCGGCGCGGCAGCGGTTGAGGTAGTCGGCCAGGGCGGCGCGCTCGGTGCGGTCCAGGTCGGCGAGCATCTGTTCCTCCAGTGCCCGGACGGCGGATTCGTGCTGGGCCAGCAGGGCGTGGCCGGCCTCGGTCAGGCTGATCAGCAGGCGGCGGCGGTTGTCCGGGTCGCGGTCGCGGGTGATCAGGCCTCGTCGTTCCAGGCCGGTGACCAGGTCGGCCATGGCCTGCGGCGTCACGAAGGAGTTTCGGGCCAGTTGCGCCGAGGACAGCCCGTCGCGGCGTTGCAGGACGGTCAGGGCGGTGTACTGCAACGCGGTGACGCCCGACGGCTTGAGCAGGTCGTCCAGGTGGGCGCGGGAGACCAACTCGACCTGCTTGATCGCATACAACAACGACGGCCGCGCCTCCTGACGTGTCCGGAGTGCGGACCTGCGGCCGTTGCTCGTCATGCGAACCAGTGTAGGACAGTCCGCGCCCAACTGACAGGATACCTGTCAGTAACAGCATGTCCCCTTAACCTGTCAAGGTTTCCGCCGAACTTGATTATCAGGAATCCTGTACTTCAGGTGTCGAGTGTGCCACCCTTCGTGCCAGGCGTACCCGACACAGGAGTCCCCGATGGCCACTTCACAAGCCCATCCAGACATCGAAACGGCGTCGCAGCGGGCCCACCGCCTGACCAGGGGCACTCTCGTCGCCGCCGCGCTGGCCGTGTGCGTCGCGCAGGTCGCGCTGGCGATCCCGGCCGTGCTCAACGGCCTGTTCCAGCAGGATCTCGGTACCAGTTCGGCACAGCTGACCTGGATCTCGGACGCGTTCCTGGTGCCGGTCACCCTGCTGGAACTGACCTTCGGCGTGCTCGGCGACCTGTTCGGACGCAAGCGATTGCTGGTGATCGGTTCCAGCCTGCTCGTGGTCGGCCAGCTGATCAGCGTGCTGACCCCGGACGCGGCCAGTTCGACCGCCACGCGCGCCCTCGTGCTGTGGTCGGGCCAGATCATCTCCGGGCTCGGCGCCGCCGCGATCTTCCCGACCACCCTGGCGATGGTCGCCGCCGGCACCCACACCGCACGTGAACGGTCCAGGGGCATCTCGATCTGGGCCGCCGCGCTGGCCTCGGGCGGCTTCATCTCGCCGGTGCTCGGCGGCTGGCTGGCGCGGTATCCGTTCGGTGGCGGCGAGTTCGCCAGTTGGCGCTGGGCCTTCGTCGCGGTGATCGGGCTCGCGGCGATCAGCACCGTCGTGTCGCTGTTGTTCGCGCGCAACTCGTCGGCGCCCCAAGGCCGATCGCTGGACTGGCCGGGTCAGGTCACGATCGCGGTCGCGCTGTTCGCGTTGCTGTACGCGGTGATCCAGGGCCCGACGAGTGGTTGGGGCAGCGGTCAGGTGGTCGGCGGGTTCGCGCTTTCCGTGGTGTTCCTGGTGTTGTTCGTCGTGGTCGAACGCCGGTCCGCCGCGCCATTGCTGCGGCTGGACCTGTTCGCCAACCGTCCGTTTGCCGTGGCGGCGATCGCGACCGTGGTCGGCATGTTCGCCTACCTGGGCACCGCCTACACCACCAGCATCCGGCTGTCCGCTATCCAGGGCTTCACGCCACTGAAGACGTCGATCGCGTTCGTGCTGCTCAACGCCATGACGTTGCTGCTGGCACCGCTGACCTCGCACATCCTGGAGCGCTACAACCCCAGATGGACGCTCGGTGTCGGGTTCGCGCTGATCGGCGTCGCCGACTTCTGGCTGTCCGCGCTGTCGGCCGCCGACCTGTCGCTCGGGCCGGTCGTGGCGCCGCTGCTGATCGCCGGTGCCGGCTTCGCCCTCGCCTTGTCGGCGGTCACGGCCGTCGCGGTGAACACGGTGCCCAACCATCTCGCCGGCATGGCCAGCGGATCGACCAGCCTGCTGCGCGACTTCGGTTTCACGTTGGGCCCGGCCGTGATCGGTGCCATCGCGCTGAGCAGGGCCGCGGCTGAGATTTCCGCCAAGGTGAGCGCAAATCCCGCACTGGCCAAGGCATTGACCGCGTTCAACGGCGCAGTGGCCACCGCGCCGGCCGCCCAGAAACCGGCCGTCGCAGCCGCTGTCGGCGCGGTCAACTCCGGCCCGCTGGGCGCCAACGCCGTTCCGTCGACGATCACCCTGCCCACCGGCCGGACCGCGCCGTTCAATCCGCTCAAGGAGGTCGCGTTCCACGCACTGGATCACGCTTACGCTTTGGGTTATGTGGTGTGCGGTGCGTCGGCCGTGGCGGCCGCGCTGCTCGCGGCGCTCGCCCTCGGTGGTCGCACCCACGAGTCGTTGATCACCGAAGAGTCCCTGGCCGATTAGGCTGTTTCCCATGGGAGAACGCATGTTGAGTCTCACAGGCAAGGTCGCCGTCGTGACCGGTGGCGGGCGGGGGCTCGGTCTGGCCTACGCGCGGGCGCTGGCCGACGCGGGCGCCGCCGTCGTGGTCAACGATGCCGACGACGAGGCTGCCAAGGAAGCCGTCGAGACGATCTCCAGTAGCGGCGGTGTTGCTGTTGCCGAGGTCGGCGCGGTCGGCACCACCGAGGTCGCCGAGCGTCTCGTGCGGCGCGCGGTCGGCGAGTTCGGCCGGCTGGACACGCTGGTCACCAACGCGGGCATCCTGCGCGACCGGGTGCTGTGGAAGATGACCGACGACGACTTCGACTCCGTCGTCGCCGTGCACCTGCGTGGCACGTTCACCTGTGCGCGGGCCGCCGTGCGGCAGTTGCGCGAACAGGGCGACGGCGGCCGAATCGTGGTGATCGGCTCGCCGGCCGGGCAGCGCGGCAACTTCGGGCAGACCAACTACTCCGCCGCGAAGGCGGCCGTCGTCGGCATGGTCCGGACGTGGGCGCTGGAGTGCGCCAAAGCGGGAATCACCGTCAATGCGGTCGTGCCGATAGCCGCCACGGCCATGACCAGGACCATCCCGGCGTTCGCCCCGTACGTGAGCGCGCTGGAAGAGCGCGGCACGGCACTGCCGGACTGGCTGCGCAAGGGCGAGGGATTCGGCACACCGGCCGACGCGGCCGGGCTCGTGGTGTTCCTCGCGTCGGACGCGGCGGCCGGCATCACCGGCCAGGCGATCGGCATCGGCGGGGACCGGCTCTCCCTGTGGTCGCATCCCGGCGAGGTCGCCGTCGCATACGCCGAGTCCGGCTGGTCCCCTGACGCGATCGCCGCGACCTGGGCGACCTCCCTGGGGCGCGACCCGCAGGCCTACGGCATCCCGGCACCCCAGGTACCGGCGTCATGACCGGCAGGCTGGACGTCGACGGGTTGGTGGCCATCGATGTGCACACTCACGCCGAGGTCGCCGCCGACGGACACACCACGCTGTCACCGGAACTGCTCGCCGCATCCGAGACGTACTTCGGGGCACACCGCCAGCCCACCATCGCGCAGATCGCGGCGTACTACCGGGAACGGCGGATGGCGGCGGTGGTGTTCACCGTCGACGCGGAAACCGCGACCGGCCACCCACCGATCCGCAACGAGGAGGTCGCGGAGAGCTGCGCCGAACACGCGGACGTGCTGATCCCGTTCGCCAGCATCGATCCGTGGCGCGGCGGGGCAGGCGTGCGACAGGCCCGCAGACTGATCGACGAGTACGGGGTGCGCGGCTTCAAGTTCCACCCCAGCATCCAGGGTTTCGCGCCCAACGACCGGATGGCCTACCCGCTGTACGAACTGATCCAGGAAGCCGGGCTGCCCGCGTTGTTCCACACTGGACAGACCGGCATCGGCGCCGGCGTGCCCGGTGGCGGTGGCATCCGGTTGAAATACTCCAATCCCATGCTCGTCGACGACGTCGCCGTGGACTTTCCCGAGCTGCGGATCATCCTCGCCCATCCGTCGTTTCCGTGGCAGGACGAAGCGTTGGCGGTCGCGACCCACAAGCCCTACGTCTACATCGACCTGTCCGGCTGGTCGCCGAAATACTTTCCGCCGCAACTGGTTCGCTACGCCAACAGCCTGTTGCAGGACAAGGTGCTGTTCGGCTCCGACTATCCGGTCATCACACCCGACCGGTGGCTCGCCGACTTCGCGAAGCTGGACATCAAGCCCGATGTGGTGCTGAAGATCCTCAAGGACAACGCGGTCCGCCTGCTGGGCCTGGCCAAGAGCTGAAGGGACATCGGGCATGCGCAACCAGGGCGTCGGCTCGTGGACGGCACGCCGGGCCCGCAAGACACCGGACCGAATCGCCGTGGTCCACAATGGCCGGCAGCTGACTTACCGCGAGTTGCACGACCGTGCGCTGCGCTTGGCGTCCGTGTTGCGCCGCCACGGTGTGCGTCGGGGCGACCGGGTGGCCTATCTCGGGCCCAATCACCCGGCCTACCTGGAAACCCTGTTCGCGACGGGCGTGCTCGGCGCGGTGTTCGTACCGCTGAACACGCGGCTGGCCGCGCCGGAGATCGCGTACAACCTCACCGACTCGGGCAGCGTCGTGCTGGTCCACGCACCGGAACAGGCCGATGTGGTCGACCGGATCCGGGACGAGATCCCGGTGCGCCACCACGTCGCGCTCGCAACGGACTACGAGGAACTGATCGCCACATCGGCCGCCGAACCCGTCGACGAACCGGTGGATCTGGACGACGTGTGCCTGATCATGTACACGTCCGGCACGACCGGGCGCCCCAAAGGCGTGGTGCTCACCCACGGCAACATCACGTGGAACAGCGTCAACGTCCTGGTGGACGTCGACCTGGCGAGCGACGAGATCACGTTGGTCGTTGCCCCGCTGTTCCATACCGCCGGGCTGAACATGACCTGCCTGCCGACCCTGCTCAAGGGCGGCACGGTCGTGCTGATGTCCGCGTTCGACCCGACCTCGGTGCTCGAGACGATCGAGACCAGGCGCGTGACCTACATGTTCGGCGTACCAGCGATGTACGACGCGATGGCGGCCGCGCCACGCTGGGCCGACGCGGACCTGTCCAGCCTGCGGCAGCTCAACTGCGGCGGCTCACCGGTACCCGACGCGACCATCGCCGCATACCTCCGGCGAGGCCTGTCGTTCAGTCAGGGTTACGGGCTCACCGAGGCCGCCCCCGGCGCGCTGTACCTGCCACGCGACATGGCCACCGCGAAGGCCGGCACCGCGGGCGTGCCGCACTTCTTCACCGACGTGCGGGTCATCGGCGCGGACTCAGCCGACGTCCCACCCGGACACAAGGGCGAGATCGTCATCGCGGGACCGAACGTGATGCGGGCCTACTGGGGTCGTCCCGATGCGACCGAGCAGGCGTTGGGCGCCGACGGCTGGCTCCGCACCGGGGATGTGGGCTCCCCCGACGAGGACGGCTACGTCACGATCGTCGACCGGCTCAAGGACATGATCATCTCCGGTGGCGAGAACATCTATCCGGCCGAGATCGAGCGCGTGCTCGCCGACCACCCCGCGATCAGCGAGTGCGCCGTGATCGGCATCCCGGACCCGACCTGGGGCGAGGTCGGCCGCGCGGTCGTCGCCCGCACACCAGGAACCGAGGTGACGGAACCGGAACTGCTCGAGTTCCTGCACGGGCGACTGGCAAAGTACAAGGTCCCCAAGTCGGTCGTGTTCGTCGACCACCTACCGCGCAACGCCACCGGCAAGCTACTGCGGCACAGCGTCCGCACCACCTACGGGGAGGCATGATCATGAAAACCGTCGCCCACGGCATCGAGGAACTGACCGCATTGGCCGGCAAAGACCTCGGGCACACCGAATGGTGGGACATCACCCAGGACAGGGTGAACCAGTTCGCCGACGCGACCGACGACCACCAGTGGATCCACACCGACGTGACCAAGGCGAAAACCGGCCCGTTCGGCGGCACCATCGCCCACGGCTACCTGACACTGTCGCTGCTGATCCCACTGTTCACCGAACTGTTGACCATCAACGGCTTCGGCATGAGCGTCAACTACGGCCTCAACAAGGTCCGCTTCCCCACCCCGGTCCCGATCGGCGCCAAGATCCGGCTACACGGCGCGGTCGACACGATCACACCCGTACCGGGCGACGGCGTCGAGATGCTGCTGAACTTCACCATCGAGATCGACGGCAACAACAAGCCCGCCCTGGTCGCCCAAGCCGTCTACCGGCACTACATCTGACCTCATCGAAGTAGCAACTCGTCGCCGGCCCGGGTGGCGAGTCCGGTCAGGGACTGCGGCAATGGGCCCAGGTGCAGGACGCTGAGGCGTTGGGTGGCGCGGGTGAGTGCGACGTAGAGTTCGGCCGCGCCGCGTGGGCCGTCGGCGAGGATTCGTTCCGGTTCGACGACCAGGACGGCGTCGAACTCCAGGCCCTTGGTCTGTGACGGGGCCACCGCGCCCGGCACACCCGGTGGGCCGATCACGACGCTGGTGCCTTCGCGACCGGCTTCCGCTCGTACGAACTCATCGATGACGGCGGGCAGTTCGTCCTCGGTGACCCGCCTGGACCATGGCTGGACGCCGCACGCGCGGACCGACTCCGGTGGCTGGACGCCGGGTGCGAACTCGGCGAGCAGCGCGGCGGCGACGTTCATGATCTCCGCCGGGGTGCGGTAGTTCACCGACAGCGACCGGTAGACCCAGCGGCCGGGTACGTACGGCTCCAGCATCGTGTCCCACGATGTCGCGCCGGCCGCCGACCGGCGTTGGGCGAGGTCGCCGACCACCGTGAAGGATCGGCCGGGGCAGCGCCGCATCAGCACCCGCCAGTCCATTTCGGACAGTTCCTGGGCCTCGTCGACCACGACGTGCCGGTAGGTCCAGTCCCGGTCGGCGGTGGCGCGTTCGACGAGGTCACGGGTGTCGACCTCGACGAAGCGGTCGGCCAGGTCCGCTGCGTAGAGCAGGTCGGTGGCGAACAGGTGGTCCTCGTCGTCCATCGAGTCCTTGCGGTCGACCAGGATGTCCAGCGCACCGGCGGCGTACTGGGCCTCGGCCTTCCGTTCCTGGTCGGCGGCCTGCTTGGCGGCCTGGTCGGCCACCAGGTCGCGGCCCAGCAGGTCGACCAGTTCGTCGAGCAGCGGCACGTCCGACACCGTCCACGCCTCGCCGTCGGCGCGCGACAACACCGGGTCCGCGCCGGCCGCCCGCAGCCGTTCGGGGGAGGAGTACAGCGGTGCCAACAATGTTTCCGGCGTCAGGATTGGCCAGAGTTCGTCGAGCGCGGCGGTGAACTTGTCGTCGTCCGCCAGCTCCTTGAGCAGGTCCGCGCGCAGGTCCTCCCATGCCTTGCGGTCCGCCCTGGTCAGCCAGCCACGGCCGATCCGGGCGGTCGCCCGTTCGGTGAGCACGTACGTGACGATCTCGGTGAACACCGTGCGGGCCTCGTTGTGCGGCAGCCCGCTGGCGCGTGCCTCGTCCCTGGCCCACTCCGCGGTCTCGGCGTCGATCCGCACCGTGACGCCACCCAGGTCGATCGGCAGCGGCTGCTTCGGCAGCCGTTGCCGGTCGGCGATCGCCGCCGCGAGCACGTCCAGGACCTTCAGCGAGCCCTTCAGCCGCGCGGCCTCCGGGGTGTCCTCCGGGGTGTCCTCCGCGGTGACGCGCAGGCCGGGCACGAGGTCGCCGGTGGTCATGAACACCACGTCGGACTCGCCGAGCGAGGGCAGCACACGGCCGATGTGGTTCAGGAACGCCGGGTTGGGCCCGACCACGAGCACACCATGACGCTCCATCCGCTCCCGCTGGGTGTAGAGCAGGTACGCGACGCGATGCAGCGCTACCACGGTCTTCCCGGTGCCAGGGCCACCCTCGATCACCAGGACACCAGGGTGATCGAGCCGGATGATCTCGTCCTGCTCGGCCTGGATCGTCGCCACGATGTCGCGCATCCCGGCACCGCGTGGCGCGTTGACCGCCGCGAGTAGGGCCGCGTCCCCGCGCTCGTCACCGCCGGGGCGGCCGAGCACCTCGTCGGTGAAATCGGTCACCTGGCGCCCGCGCGTGTGGAACTGGCGGCGCCGACGCATGTTCTCCGGGGTCGCGGCGGTGGCGACGTAGAACGCGCGCGACGCAGGCGCCCGCCAATCCAGCAACACCGGTTCGTAGTCGTTGTCCTCGTCGAAAAGGCCGATCCGGCCGATGTACGAATGGTCACCCGAAAGGGTGTCCAACCGGCCGAAACACAGTCCGTTGTCCGCGATGCCGAGCCGCTTCACCTCTTTGGCCGACGCGCGCACCTGGACGTCCCGTTCCATGGGTGTCCCGCCGGTTCCCCGCAACGCCGCGTCGTACTGACCCTTCACTCGCGCGCGCTCGGCATCGAGCCGCGTGTAGAGCCCGGCCACGTAGCTCCGCTCGGACCGCAATTCCTCTTCGTACCCCTGAGTTGACACAAGCCCCTCACAGCGCTTAAACTGAAGTTAGATTCGGCGGGTTCTCCATTGGATTATGGAGGGCACGCCAATTTTTTATTGTCCACCTCGTGTCAAGCCCCCTCCCCGTCCGCAGGCTCTGGCCTCGGACGGTGATTCTGCGGCACGACCCGGGTCTTGCCGCAAGCCCCCCGGTGCGCTATATGTTGAAAGTGGAGAGAGGTGGGTGCTCCCTTTCCCGATCCCGGATCCGCCGCCGTGTGTGCGCCGCGCGACCGCGGCGCACACACGGCGTCCGGTCAGTGGATTCGGCCCCACTGGAACGTGACGGTGCCGCCTGCGGGCAGCGACGCGTCGAACGAGTGCGTGCCGTAGACGACGGTGAAGTTCTGTGTCGTGGTGCCGGTGTTCAGCGCCACCAGGACCGTCGAGTGGTCGGGGTCGGTGAACGCGACCGTGCTCAGCGTTGGCCGGGGGGTACCGAACGTGATGTCCACGGTGCTCGCGATGTGCACGGCGCCGCCGGGTACGAACCGGGAGAAGTGGCCCAGGTCGCGGTACTGGTCGTTGTACGTGACCGCCTCTGTCACGGAGCTGACGGTGACGGTGCCGTTGCAGGTGGGGCAGCCGCCCAGGTGCGGGCCGTGGTTCTCGTCCAGTGCGATGTTCCAGTCGATGGAGCTGCGGCCCCAGTTCTGCATCACGCCGATGATGGTGGACGAGTTGCCGCCCTCGCACTCGGTCATGAAGATGTCCTTGGTCGGGAAGGCCGCCTTCAGCGCGGTCTGCGCGGTCGAGTTGCCGAAGTAGCAGTGGTACGCGGTGCCGGCGATCCACTCGGACGCGTCGGTGCCCAGCAGGTCGTACGGGTAGTTGGGCTGAGGGTCCTCACCGGCCCGCTGGTACGAGCCGATGTCACCGGGGCGCGTGGCCCAGTTGGGGGCGTAGGCGAGGATCTTGGTGTGCAGCCCGGCGGCACGGATCGCCGGCCCGAGCGCGCTGATGACCTTGGCCTCCTGCACCCACGGCAGGTCGGTGCCGGGGTAGTTCTTGCGTTCCAGCGCCTGCGGCTCGTTCTGCACGGTGAGGTAGTCCACCGGCACGCCTGCCTGCTGGTAGGCCTGGATGAACTTGACCAGGTACAGCGCGTAGGCCCGGTAGATGCGCGGGTCGTCGATGAGCTTGCCGTCGATCATCGAGCCGCCGGTCTTCATCCAGCCTGGCGGGCTCCACGGGCTGGCCACGATCTGGATCTTCGGGTTGAGCGTCTTGGCCTGCCGCAGGAGCGGCAGGATCTGCGTCTGGTCGTGCGCGATGGAGAACTGCCGCATCTGGTAGTCCGTCTGCCCGGCGGCCAGGTCGTCGTAGCTGTAGTCCGGGCCTGCGACGAAGTCCGACGCGCCGATCGGCTGGCGCAGGAAGCTGATCCCATCACCCGCCTTCGGGTCGAACAGGTTGCTCATCACCTGGTCGCGGTCGGCGGGCGTGAGGCCGTACAGCACGTGCGCCGACGAGTCCGTGATGGCGGCGCCGAAGCCCGACACCGTCTGGTATCTGACGTTCGGGTCGACGTGCACCGCGACCGGGGTGTTCGGCACGGTGGCGTTCAGCGGTAACTGGGTGTCGGTCGGCGTCGTCACGCCGGGGGTGGTGAGCCACTCGTGCACGGTCGTCGGGTTCGGCGCTGGTTTCGACAGCGGTGGTGGTGCCGCCACGGTGGCCGCGTTCGTCGTTGGCGCGGCGATCGCGCCAATCGCGAGGATCATGGTCAACAGCAAGCGGATGCGCATGACACGAACTCCTTTGTTCATGGGGTGAACGGCTGTGCATATAGTCAACAGCAGGGGTTTGTCGTCTTTGAACGGTTCAGAACACGTCAAAGACAAGCAAAGGACTTCGTTCAACACAAGGTTTAAGCCGAGGTTTAAGTCGAAGTCAACCGTGCTGGAGCAACCGCTCTCACCGCCAGTAGCCGAACGCCGGCTACCGGCGGTCACGTGACCGCCGGTAGCCGGGCTGAGGAAGATCGCGTACTACGTCGGCTCGACACCCCAAACCAGCGCGCCGTTGAGGTACAGCGTCACGGTTTGCGTGTCCTGGTACACGAAGCTCGGGTCCGAGATGAACGAGTAACTGTCGGTCGTATTGAAGTTCGACCAGTTGACGTGGTGGATCTGCGTCTGGATCTCACCGGTGCCCTGGCCGGGAGCCAGCGAGCCGGCCGAGGCAGTGAAGCCGATCTCGACGTACGTGGTCGATTTCGTCACCGGTGATGGGAGGGCGACGAACTTGGCCGTAATGTTACTGCAGTTCACCTGGGCCCAGTTACACGCGAATACCAGCGGGTCCGATGGCGTCTCGTTGGTGAACCAGTACCGCATCGTCAGCGAACTCAGGGGCACCGCGGCCGTGCCGGTGTTGATGTCCTGATAGAGCGCGTACAGCGTGTTATCGGGATTGTCGTTGTCATGCGAGCGATCCTGAACCTTCAGTCCGGAAGCGCTTTGCGCGGCCGGCACGACAGCGCCCTGGGCAGCCGGCACGGGACCGAGGACGAACAACGCCACGAGCAGGCCGGTACTCAACCAGGCGAGCCGCCTGCCGGCCAACATGGCTGCATTCGGCCGTAATTTACCTGTGCGTCGTGACAACATCATTTCAACTCCTGGTGTGGTTTGGAAAATGTGGGGAGCGTTCCACGACCGCGCGACTTTGATATTAGGCAGGCCGCCGCCACGAGTCAACCGTGCCGATAAAACCGTGAATGGCGGCTCGAAAATTACTTATCGCCTTGAAAATTACTTCGTCGCGTTGACCGATATCGTGGACCGATCACACCCGGTCACCACTGGATCTGGTGCGGTTGGCCAATCAGGCCCACCGAGGTCCGGCGGCGGGTGACCGTGCAGGTACGGGGCAGGCAGGGCCGCAAGGGCAACCGGGAGTGGGAGCTGCGTAGTCGGCTGACCCGCTCCGCTGCCTGGATGCACGCGAAACACCTGGACCCGATGGTCGATGACCTGCACGCGCTTCTACTGGGATCGGGACACCGATCCTGGCTGCCTGGAACGCCAAGGAAGACCTGCTGGACCTACTCGCCCTGGCCAGCAGTCACCCGGATCGGGCCGCCATCTGGACCCGGCTCTCCCGGTTCTACGAACGATGCGCTGCCTCCGGCCTGCCGGAACTGGAGCGGTTGGCCAACACGGTCTCGGTGTGGTGGCCCGAAATCCTCGCGTTCATCCAGACCGGTATCACCAACGCGGGATCCGAAGGTTGATCATGATCCACGTGCGTTGACCCGGTGAACGGTAAATCCAGTGGCGAACAGGGACTCGGCTGGCAAGACTGGCGGCGTGATCGTTCGGGAGTTCCGGGAGTCCGACCGGTTGCCGGCGCAGGTGGTGGCCTGCGTCAACGACGGGAGGCAGCGCCAGCCGTGATCATCGTCCTGAACGGCACCTCCAGCGCCGGCAAGACCACGCTGGGCAAGGCGTTGCAGGACATCCTGCCCACGCCGTACCTGCTGATCGGCATCGACACGGTGGTATTCGCACTGCCGCGCCGCTACGTCGACGAACTGTGGACGCGGGAGCTGTGCCGGTACGAGTACGACGGCGACCGGATCGCGAAGATCGTGCCGCTGCCCCGGTACCAGGCAATGGTGCGCGGCCTGCACGCGTCGGTCGCCTCGCTGGCCGGGGCCGGGCTCGATGTGATCATGGATCACTGCCTGGTCGAACCGGCCTGGGCCGATGACCTCCTGGCTGCCTTCGCCGGACTGGA
>Ga0137385_10002872_pt1 | contig 14857 bp, 15 predicted proteins | sample SagtaG_FD_104921 | JGI IMG/M metagenome (GOLD analysis project Ga0137385, IMG submission 104921) | Vadose zone soil microbial communities from Sagehorn Ranch, Mendocino, California, USA - Sage2_R_80_16 metaG | ecosystem: Environmental > Terrestrial > Soil > Vadose zone | place: USA: California...
TGAGTAGAAAAGGAGAAAAAAGGCACCTTTGCCGGTCTTTTTTTACGGTGTTTTCGCGGAATGTTCGCCCCCCCCCCCCCCCCTGAACCCTCTTTTAAAAATTTGTCCTTTTCGAAGGGTGCAAATACAGATCCTCCTTCATTTGGTGAAGCTGTCCCTGCCCGGCAAGTGCCCCTGCGGCCCCGCGCGACCCGTCCCCGTGCAGTCGTCACACGCACAAAAGAGGCGGAGGGCTCAGCGGCAATCCTTAGGCGACGACGACGACGACAGTGACGACAAAGTGGAGGCCACGCCTAGGAGCATTCTCGAAGATCGCCTCGAGGGGCTCATGGATAGGTTGGTCCTTTGGCAGATGGCGCTGCCGGACGTGGAGGCCGGCGCAGACGGAACTAAGGCGGTGCGTGACTGGACGCAAGTGTTCTGCGACGACGTGGTGCAGTCCGCGTGAGTGCTTACATTCGTCCGGCGCCAAATTTCACGCCGCGGGAGAGTGCGTGTGTTCGGAACATTCAATGACTTTTATTGTTTTTTTATCAGGTTCGCTCAGAAACTGCCTGAACAATACAAGCTCCTGCGTAGGAAACTCTTCCGAATCCCCCAGTGGACGTCATCGTCGGAGGACGAGGGGGACTCCGACGGACATGAACAACAGACCGTTCGACCCGAGTCGCCGCCGTTCCCCGAATCGCACGTTCCGAACCACAACAAATCGACACGTAACTTGGTGCCATCACGCTCACGTTCTCTCTCGGCCTCCCTAGAACAGGAAGCCGACATGCGCCGCGCCGAGCCGAGAACGCGCAAGGTGCTGCAACGCGAAGTGAGCATGTCCAAGGTATTCAAAGGTCGACGCCGCAACGGGTCAAATGCGCCGCTCGCCAAGGTCGAAGCAGAGCTAACGACGACGACGATCGCTGCTGCCACGAGCAGTTCTACCACTACCCAAGGACAAGCCAAAAGGCCGATCGTCTTGGTGGAGGGTACACCGCAAAAGCCTAAAGCGAAAGCACGCAGCAAAAGGCATTGACCAAAGGATCTGCACGGATTTGCGCCGAAACGATCCGCGCGTGATCGGCCCGAGTTTTATTTTTATTTTTATTTCCCCTAGTTTGGGTTGTGTGGTTACGCCCATTTATCAGCCGCTTGGCGTCAAAGATGAGAGGACGGGTCGAACGAACGGGGCTTCGTACGGTTGGGACGACCGATGATCGATGATTGCCCCCCACAACACGGTCCGGAGGCCAAGGAGTTCCGTGTGGCCTAATGGGAGCACTGTCGCCGAAAACGATCGACTTCGGTATTCAAGTAGGGGTCTGGCTTATTTTTTCATGGGGGTTTTTTGAATCGGAGGGTAGTGGAGGCGTGCCTGGGCTGAGGGTTGGAGCGAAGGATGTGAGTGGCTTGTCAAAAGAAAAAAGGAAGAAAGGAAAAAGAGGAAATCGAGAATCCCATGCAGCGAAGGTTCCAATCTGGGCGCTGGGCCCAAGGAAGTTGCCCATTCTATTACGCTAGGTCCTCCCGAGAAGCAACAAGGCAACATAAAAACTATGGCTTGAAGGAAGCGGCGTAATCTAACGACCCCCTCTGAGAGGAAGTGCGACTTCCCCGCAGACTATCACATTACATAAATGTTGCGTCTGGGTTGTCTCCCAGACGCGATTCTCGCCAAACGGGAGAGTGCGAGGTGGGGCGGGGCGGGGCACGATAGGATTTAATTTCATAGTCTCGCACGGACGGGCTTCGGAGTCCAATGGCATTTCCCGGATTCCTCTCATCCGCTTAAACGTGACCGTTGCGCGACGATAACTTTGTCAGTTAGCGGTCGCGGTGGCCACCTGGGCCTTCTTCTTCCCCGCTTGAATCGAAGTATGGAAAGAAAATTAGTTTGTGAGCCCAGAGCTTCTGCGTAAGAGTCCAGGCAAGAAGCCGTATTTTCCGGGGGTGGGCCAGACAAAAGAACCGCCATCTACCATCACGATGATGACCGTCTGTTTTTTTTCTTTTGCTCCGCGGCCGTCCAATGGACTCAGATGGATGCATGAATGGATGAACGGACAATGAGTGTACACGTACAAGTCATATGTTTCGTGAAGGGCTTCAACTCCAGCATCCGATTGGGGGCGTTCTTCCCTCGAGCTCGAGTCGGCTGACGAAATACGATAGACATGGGAAGAGAGGAAGGATCTTGAGAGTGCATATAACTTGACAAGGCCAAGGTGGGGTGGATGAAGTCCGTCGCTAAGCTGACGGTAGCAGATCGGCCCACAGAACCAAAGATAGTAAGCCCACCCAAAAGAGTCAAAGAGACCATGTCTGTCAAGTAAGAATCGCACGCGCTTTGGTGCTCTTCTTCCGTCGTACGTGCCGAGTGAGAGTTCGGCAAGTAGCTAGGTTTTGCATAAGGTTCAGAGAGCCCCAAGGAAGGAGCGCGAACCAAAAAAAAAACAGGGTTTGACGGTTGGCTTATCACCGAAGAACGGGAACAGGGTGCCAAAAGGTGGTGCTGTATTACGCGTTCTGCGTTACCCATGTGCGGGATTAAGCCGGAGAATGGTGCAATCAGGGGCCCATAACAACATCATATCTTGGGGCTGCGGGCGCCGCGAACACACCACAACGGAGGACGAGGTGGGTCTCGTGCCATGGTCCCGGATGGTAACGAACCAAAGGGGCCAGACCGAGGGACTAGGGAAGAGGGACGATGCATCGAAGAGGGACGGCGGGGAGGTTCGAGCGGTTCGGCGACGCAGAAGTAGCGGTGTGTGTGAGCTCTGAGAGCCGACGTGCTGCAGAGAACCGCACAGCGAGCTTGCTTGATTTCAGCCACATACACGCAATTTGTTATTGTTCGCGTCCGAACTCTGTGTGGCGACGGGGGCTGTGAGTGAGATAAGCTCGTTCAGCTTGTTTGCCTGCCTGCCCAGTACAGTACAGTATCGGCATCATTCTTTCTTTCACGTTCGCCGCCCATCGCCGCCGCCCCTTTGGATGGACTTCCCTTCGTCACGGGGCCTGGAAACGCGAATCAGGGCTACTAAAATCGCCCGACACCCTCCGTTCTTTGTAGTAACGGTAGGATCGATGCCGTTACCATTCGCGATGGTCTCTGTGACCGGAAGGACGCGATCAGCTCCTCAAATACGGCATCCGTACGTGCGGTGTCGTAGTAGGGTCAACATGGACGTGTACGGATCTGGACATGCCATCGACTGGAAGGTCCTCACGGGCAGGCAGTGTCCGGCGGCGTGAAGCGAAAGGAGGATTTCTCTTTGCCAGGTCGGGCAATTCGGGAGTAAGCGGTAAGGTGTAAGGCGCCGTAGCGTCAGTTACTCAATCGCAATCGCCGCCTCTCTTCCGACGACGACTTTAATATGCGGACCGGGGTTGATTGGGTAAAGTATAGGGCAACACCAATGGACACACACTGTCGTGCGTTTACTCGTGCGGTCCAAGAGCGTCCGAGACACACATCAAGTCGGTTGGTTGCGTCACGGCGCCTGGCTTACTACACGTGATGCGCCTCCATATTAACGACGACGAACAATAACGACAACAACAATGCTGGATGCTGCTACCGTGCCTCCTTGTTCTGTTCATGCCGAGGGGCCTCAAAGCGGCAAACGGCGAAACGGAACCAAAACCACTACAGTCACCGTGGTCAAGGCATGGTGCGCGGGCAACTCGGGAGTTAATAATGAAAGCATGTGCGGCGGCCAGACCCCCAACCAGACCCCCCGTCTAGTAACTGTGACGATTGGGGGGAAGCGCCACATCAGGGCGCATAAAGTCGTATTAACCACCGTAGTTCACTTTCCCGATATGTCCCAACTTCAATACATCTCCCCTCCGGCCCGTTGTAATCACACGCGCCCACTGGCACAGAGTTCTCCCTTCTCTCCCTCCCTCCCCTTCCCCTTTCTCTTCACCCCCCTTCCCCCCCTTCCCTTTGAGCTCCGCATTTCGTAAGTCGGTTACGGTAGAACACGAGTGGAATGGCAACGTAGCGGTGGGCGCGTGCATACATAGATACGTGAGACCATGATGCTGCCTGCTTGGCAATCGAATGAATGTCAGACTTGGTATCCGGCGAATACGTATACCCTTCCCCTCTTCTGCAGCGTAACTCCACCAAGCATGGATACAATGCATTTCGTTAGCTACGAGATCGAAGACGTCCAACGCGAGGCCAACATGTAAATTTTCGGCTTCATCAATCAGAACCCCGGAGCTTGGTGCCAAGCACCGAGCACCCGAGGTACTTGGCCAAAGTAAATATCTACCGCGTCCCCTGAGGGGGTTTCAAGGCTTCCAGAACGAGGATCGGATCGATCCACTGAAGCTATCTGCGTGTGTTTGGTCGTGTGTCCCACGTAGGTCGTCAAGAAAGCGACCCTCGCTTCGCGTGATTCCGGCCGAGGTCAACTGGCGTACTGCCAGCACTGGGAGGGGCCACGTAGCATCCCGGAACATGTGGCGTAATTGGGGTGTTCTTCCAAGGTGCTTCCTTGCCCTCTACTGCCGAAAGACAGGACGGTAACAGCTGCTGCGAGACGAAATGTCGTCCCTCCAACTTTTGGGGCGAGTCTAGCCAGATTTGAGAGCAGCGCCATGCCTGTACGCCGTGCCACTCCCTTCAAACAGAGACCGAAAAGGATTGACAACGCGGCTGTTCATTAACCCGTCATTCTGAGCCGTAAAGAAAATAAAATGTCGGCGATACTATTTCCCAGCTTCAAGAGCGATGAACTCGTTGGGGCGGATCCGCAGTCGCAAAATTTCCAGGACCAGTCACAAATATTTAAAAACGCGACGTGCCTGAAGCAGAGAGGTGGTTTAGAGATAGTGAGACGTAACGGCGATTCCGGAGTACACGAGTGAGTCCAGAACAGAACTAATAAAGAGGCACAAACGGTCCACTCGACTTAACAGTTCGAGATCCATGCCGCACGCAGGAAGGCGCCATGTAGCTCTTACAGAGCTCGCCACCGTGTGTTCGCTGTGCGGGGGTTCCTAGTATCGGGGGAATCAACGGGCGCGACGCCACCCACGTCCGAGGAGCGTGTTTCTGATTGATGGTCGTGATATCGTATGATCTGTATGCCAAGGCCAGGAGATCCCTGAGGCGAATAGAACGACCCCGGTCTGGGTGCTTGCGGAGCTGTTGCAGTAAGGTGTTTCCTATAGTGACGGCGCATATTAGAGTTGACATTGAACTCTCTTCCACAATTTGGGAACGGGCATTTGAATGCTTAGAGATGGGGAGGGGAAGGTAAGTGAGCGGGTCGAATGGAAGCCTCTTAAATGAGCTTACGCTTATCGCCCGTGTGTGTGTTTACGTGAATGGCAAGGCTGCTGGGACGATTGAAGCGTTTGGCGCAGTGCGGGCAAGCATGTCTTCGCCCGCTGTCCGACTGCTTGTCAGCAGGGAGTGGGGGAAGGCTATCGTCTGCGCTGAGGTCGCCCTGTGACGAAGTCTCTGATCTCGGACTCTCGTTTTCTGATATTGTCGAGGAAGGCGAGGACGGGCGGGGTAACAACGGTGCAGAACCCACGGGGTGAAGACGGGGGATTTCCTGAGATGGCTGAGAAGGAGAAGTCGGGTGTCGGTTGGGTTGAAACGGGGCGCGAGAAGTCGCATAGGATGCTGTTGGTTCGGCAGCCGGAGGGCAACCCAGAGGAGAAGGCGGTATCACGTGGCGGTAGCCATCGGAGGGAGGCGGTATTGGCACTCGTCTCTCATAAGGCCCGCCGGGATGGGTCCGCGTGAGGATTGTCGAGTTAGGATGGTCACCGCCGGATAGCGGACGAACCGACTGTTCCTATAACGCGATGGATTTATGTCGGAATTTGAGATTTACGGTAGACAGTAGCGTAAAATGACGTACGGCATATGATCGAGCATGTGCGGCTGACTGAGGGGGACAATTTCTGCCGTCGGTAGCCAAAAGATGATCTAGTGGGGTAGATGAGCACTGGCTGGAATGAGATGCGTTGCCCAGATGATACCGGGAAATAGAGTTCGGATGCCGGGCAAGGAGACAGATGGACGGCGTGAGGAGTCGGATGGGCGATCCATGAGATAAAGTGGAGAGGGGGAAAGCTGTGGGAAGAGGAAAGCGAGCGAGCGAGAGAAAGGGCCCTCGGGCTATTATAGAGGGAGCGAGGGATCTGCGAACGCCCTGAGTTCGAAGGAGGCATTATAATTGCCCAGAGGGTACCCGCTGGCGTGGCGTTTTCCACGAAAGTTCTACGCGGATGCGACATGAGGCCGGCGGAACAGCCCGCGTCATTTGGGTAAAGAAGGTATACGAAAACGAAATAACGAAATATAAAAAATGGGTGTTTGACGCTGGTCAGTTGAAGCTTCGTCAGGCTACTGCGGCAGTTCGAGTCGGCAGTCTGTTCTGTTCAAACCAGATCACCGCGGGAGGGCCGGTTCCCGCACTGGCAAGCGAGGTCCGCCGCACCGGTCACGGGTGGGCTGAGCAACCCTTTAAGTGGGTCACCCATCGGAAGCTCTTGCGCTGATCAGATCTGGAGATGATGCACCCAAGGATTTGCGCTGACGCCGATGAGGGCCATCCCACGTTGACGCCCTTCCCGGCAACCGGCACCATTTTTGCCACATATGCTTTGTTCTCCCTTCCCCCCTTTCCCCCCTCGGGCTCCCAACTGCGGATACTTTTTCTCTCCACCAAACTCCAAATCACAAGTACTGCATCCTGTACGAGAGTAGAGAGCGCTCAAATCGCGTAAGGCTATTTTCTCCACCTAGTAGGGTTCCCTTAGGAGGATCGGATCGTGAACCCTCCCCGCCCATCCGAGTGGTATAGCCAAGCGCCGCCGCGTGGAGGAACACCGGAAATGCGTTCTCCTTCACGAGAGCAGAGTGAATCCGGATGTGAGCCAGCCAGCGAGACGGTTTGCTTCCGCGTTTGCTTCCCTCGCCGCTTTTCACATGGGGTTCATGCTAACTCCGAGAGCGCGCGCGCGCGCACGCACGCACGCACATACAATGCAAGAGCAAGCGTCAAGTGCTGCCCGGTTGAGAGTGAGTGCAGGTCATCGCATCGCATCACATCGCATCGAATCGCATCGCATCGTATCGCCACAACCCCTGGGCCATCGCCGAGTCACGCCCCTTTTCTGCCGTTTACATGTTTACATATAAGGTTGCTCGAAGGCGAAAATCCTTCCAATTCAGTCTCGCTGTTTGTTTGGTCGCCGGTCGGTTCTCCCCATCGACGCTTTGGCGCATTTCAAAGTCAGCCGTACTTATGGTCCTTTGAAATGTCGGCTTTGGGCGGCCGTCTGCTGGGGAACATCCTCCGCACTGATCGCCGCTCGTTGGATCTCATCAGCCGATCTTTGCACGAAATGAATGCCTGCCGCCAGTGGTCGGTGGACACGTTGTGCATATGCGTATCACCTGTCTTTGGTTCGCCTTCGATTTCGACGAAACGAAAATTCATGAAATCTATCGCTAGCGAAGCTCACTCACGCGATCATAGCGCTACATACATACATACATACATACATACATGCATGCATGCATGCATACAGTCCTGGTACAAACACGCAGCCTACAACATCTTCGAAAGAAACATCGCATTGTACGCTTACGTTTCAAACGAGGTCGTCCGCGAGGTATCCACAAAGAAAAGAATAAAAAACACGAAGACCACACGCGCCGATCCTTCTTCGTCATCTTTGCGGAGTAGTAATAAATAATATCCGCTTCGTCATTATGATGAACAGCACAGTTGTAGTTGTAGTGGTGTGGAGTATTGTTCATCACGCTGATACTGATTAAAAATGTCAGCGGTGCCAGGTTGGCAATGCCTGCGGTGTCTGCTGCGCAGCAGCGCTGCTGAACGCCTGCATCGTGGTCATCATGCCGATCACTGATACAACACGAAGGTATCATTGGGCGCACGCCCCTGCCTATCCCAGTGGAAAACAATGACACACTCTCGGCCGCAGAATTGCCACCAGTTCATTTTTCGCCGAGAAACCTTGCGGGGGGTAAACAGAGACCCCGTGGTCATGCACATGCAACTTGGTGTTCATTTCAACGTGCGGAGACTTTTGAAAGTGTGGGGTGCATCAGCTGCTTCTGCTCCCTATGGCTCCTTCGCTCTTTCGAGGGACTAAAATTTTCAGGATACACTTACCCGGATTGGGACGCATACATAAGCAGTATGTCCGTTATTGAAGGCCGTTTCACACAACCAGCGTAGTATGGGAAGGAGCCTGGAATTGGGTTCGCAATCCCACGTCCACATCCGTGGAGATCGCCTGGGGTCCCCGTCCTCAAGGCAGAGCCGCGGGAAGGCCAAGAAATGCAGTTGCACGAGATTCGACGTAGACTTGGGGATTGGTATTGTCGATGCGTCGCAAACAAAATTTCCCTCACGCTGTCCTTTAAGCCTTGTATCACATGTGCCGGGGGACTGTTACTGGGGCCAAACCCCCAAGTTCTCGTCAGTCGAAAGGGAATGATTTCGGACTTTGTTGTCGATCGCAACCCTCCATGACGTGAGTCACACAAAGCGTAAGTCAGATAAACATAGAAAAGTGGGATTCACACACCAGATGCTACGCTTCTAGAACAAGGGCCAGATGCCTTATGTTGGAGCCACCACCTGTGATCCCAACAACTCGGAAGAACCTATACGTTACGAACTAGGCGCCGTCACGGTGAAATGGCGCCTCACGCAGGTGACACGTACTTCCGTATTGCCTAGTTATTCCCGTGTGAACTAATACCCTTGGATCCGCGCATGGCAATTCCGAATCCGGCGGGAAATTGCGGCGGTCGTAATGTACGGCAAAGATTTTTCTAAAGCGTGAGGCGAGGTATCATTCAAAGTTCATGGTGGATCAGCAAATGGTACAGTCTTCTCTAAGGTTCAGATTGTACATTGTCTTATCAACAACCTTCTCGATCTTCTTCCAGTCGCTGCGCCGCTGTATGAACTCGTAGATGTCCTGAAGGTGAGTGTCGTGAACCGCAGTAACACATTATCGAGCGCACAGATTGCTCACCTCGGGACGATAGGCCCCGCCATAACGTGTCACGTCACGCACGATTTGCGCGAGGTCCTTTGCGTCTTCCACGATGAATACGTGACCGAGCATTTTGAGGTTTGCAAAATCAGATGTTAACGATTGAATCTGCAGCGATGCACGTGTAAGAAGCGCGAGGACGGAAAGAAAATATATATAGATAATAAATGAAGGACAAATTAACCTTTAGCGACGAAATGAAGGTGTGGTAAGCATTCAGATCGGCAATGACTTGAAAGCCTCCGTTCAACGAAATAATCTGGCGCTTGATGTGCTTCTGCAAAATCCTGCATTTCAGACATGAAGTGTCTCAGTTGCAAATCGAAAGGAAGAAGCTTCCAGTTGGTTACTCACCCGATCAGCCTCACGCCAACCTCGCCCTCGAACACTTCTAACACTTCCCGGTTGACATTTCCCTGAAGAAGCCGTATGTGCTCCTCGAGACACTTTATAGCCTCCGTGCAGCCTTTAGATGGGCCCAAAAGGAGGGGTGCTTCTTCCGGTGGATAATACGTCCGCGGGGGGGTGAGGGTCGTAATGATGTGATCCACCTGGAACAACTTCCAGTCGGCTACCCCTTGTAAAACCCCAGGAATCACTGACCTGGCTCATCAGAACCTCGATACCTGCATTCAGTCCTTTTGCGACCGAATCATCGAGCAAGTTCTCGAAACGCTTCTTCTCTCTGACAACCGGGTTTAGAAAGTCCGTTAGGTCAACGTGAGGGGTCTATCGTCGCGTGGCCACATGAGTTTGGTGACGATTACGTGGACCAGAAAAACGGGTGCACCGTACCAGCTCTTTATCGAAATACACTTGAACAATGCTCTGGATCATGTCTCCAATATGAACCAACTCGAAGAATTGCACTAACGGCGCAACCGATGTCGACGCTAACGCCAGCCTCTCTGAATCCGAGGTAGAATCCGAAAGTGCAGGCGGCTGATACGCCCGCATCTGTGTTATGGCCCTATCAAGCCCGCGGTGAGCACTAGGTCCGTCCGTTCATACCAAACGCACAATTCAAATCCATTTCGTACATGTCGCTCGCCAAGTACGCCCAGCAGTTCAGTGGCCAACTCCTCAATTGTCTCTCGTACCCGAATGCCGTAGGTCCCAGGATAGCCAACAAATATCTCCACGCGCTTGAGCGACTCCCGCGTACCGTGTATCAACTCGAGGGTGACATCGAGGGAGAGAAGAAGTTGAAGATTGTCGTAGGAGGGAAGTCGCGGTGGCTGTGGGGACGCAGAGGTGGTCGTAGGTGCTGCGGCGTCTTCGTCATGTTCGCTAGTGGCCTCTTCAAGGCTGTCTTCGAGTTCGCCTTCCCAAAGCACGACTCCGGTACTATCTGTGCCCTTTGTATAACCCTCTTTTAAACCGTTGCCGTTGACTTGCCCTGCCCCGCCCCAACGCCGCGGATCGAGCATCGCGATACCGTGAACGGCGGCACCCGAAACAGTCTCAACTGTGCGTGGGACAATAGAAACGGGGATGAGCAAGAGGTTGGTGAAGGTCGAAAGGACATTGCTTTTCAGATGAGCGGGGGAGGAGGAGGCGAGAAAGGTAGGCTGTTGGGTGGCTAGCAGGGGGGATGCATCGGCATGTACACTCGTCTGCACGTAACGAGCGTCTAAGATGAGCTCAGGAAACTGAGTACGAATTGTGGGGAGGGACAAACGATACCTTTTTCTCCCAATCTCGATACGTATGCTCAAATGTTTGCTTCAGGGAATCTATTTCTTCATCAAGATACTCATCCATGTTGGGTTCAAACATTCGATACCTGCAATATGCAGAACCGATCACAAGATGTGAGCCATGAATCGATCGAGAAGCGAAGGCATATCATGCTCCGCGTGAAGGTAGAGGGAGGAACACGCACACGACGTCCTCAGCCTGTGCCTTGCTGACCTCCTTGTCCGCGCTGGGCGGATGCCGCTGACTGGCTAGTTCAAGAAGGGTATCCACTATGCGCCAAGCTTCCCTAAAACACGCCGCTGTCGCTTTCAAGAACAAAGCACCGTTTGCCAAGGAACGTGCGTGGGTAAGAAGAGGTGCGATGTATTCAGAAACCTAGAAGCACGCTGGGGTGAGCGGGGGACATGGGTTATACACGAGGTTCAGCAACGTACTACTTCCGTTGCGATGCGATCTGCAAAAGACAGGAGAACGCCTGCAGCTGGTGGGAAGACGCGCACAGCGCGGGAACCATGCTCCCGAAGTGCGTCTAGGACCAGGCCCATGAAGGCATCCATGGCCTCAAAATTCAAACTGCCCTCTGAACTGTTTCGTTCGCGTCATTCACACAGCTTTGGCGGCGTGGTAAACGAACACATAACATACGTGAAATTGTCAAGAGGCTTGTGTGCACTTGTGACGTAGAAAATCTCCCGTTTCTCAGCCCACACACGCCCCATTTCCCATTCCGCGATTCCCCCGCTTCCGCTTTCGTGTGGGTCCCAGATTTCCCAGCTCGCTTCCGCGGCCTCGCGCATACCTGCCTCATCGGCCCGGCCATCCGAAACATCGAACGCACTGAGCAGGGCGGCATCAAAACGGTCAGAAGCGGCGCGGAGGGCGGACAGCAAGGAAGGTGCAGATCGAAGGGGTTCGAGGTGGAAAAGAAATAGGTTGAGAAGATGAAGGGTCTTGGAGCGATGTAACAGAGAGAGGGGAAGAGCCGATGCGGTTGCAGGTGGGAAGAGGGCAGCGAGGATCTGGTGAGGGGGTTCGAGTAGGGCCGGAGCGAGATTTCTTAGGAGTCTGTGCGCGCGCATGTAGAGAGCGCGGAACGGGGTAGTGCCGAGGACACTCGTGCCTTGCATTACTGTCTCGCTGCCAACGAAATTACCCACTTCAGATAGAGAGGTAGAGGTTCCGCTCTGCGTCGGAAACCCGCCAAAACCAAGGGCATCCGTTCCAGATGTAAAATCGCCAAAATCATCTTCTGCAACGTCGACGGTGAGTGTTGGGGGTTGTTCTGGTACCTCCTTTAGAGCACGGCTCTCGAGTTCATCCAGAACAGGTGTAAACCCATAGTGGTCGATGCCTAGGAGGTTGTAGTGGTGCTCCCAAAGTGGGTCAGAAGCAGCAAGCCGAGCGAGGGCACGATTAGTGCGCGCGTAGGCTGGGACATCGGGCACAGGGATGTACTGAAGAATGAGCAAGTGAAGTGAGGAAGGAAGTCTCCCAATAAGAGGCGTTGATCTGGGACTTGGGACGAATCTCGGCGAAGTAGACGCAGAACCCGAACCCTGGTGGAGCTTGACCGGTTCGAGTGCTTTGAACTTGTCCATTCGACGTCCGCTGTCTCGGACGGTCGAAGAGGCACTAGACGGGGTGACAGTAAGGGACAGGTTTACGAGACCTACCAATCTCGTTTAGCGCCGGGTTATATTGCGACTGTCAAACCCATCATTGGTGGCCCAATGGTCTAGTGGTACGATGCTCGCTTTGGGTATGCCTAATCGGCTTTACACTTTGCGAGCGGTCCAGGGTTCGAACCCCTGTTGGGCCCAACGCCTTTTTGCTTCCCCTCAACCCACCATCGATATGATTCGTGTTCTAAACTAGTTCCATAGTCCCTCGGACATTCTAGGAACCTCGAGGAATCGCGTAACACTGAGCCCGTTGTAACTCAGTGCAACAATTGTAGATGTGCCAGCAGATGAAGCATCCCGGGCCATACTCCTGAAATCTTGGTCGCTGCTGTGCTGGGCTAGTTCGTTGTCTCCGAGTCATGAGGCACAAACAGTATTACTCGTGTGACTTCCGCGAAGTGGCGGTCTCAAGCACAAGATTCTTTGGTGAGCATTGCGCGGTGTGGGTGCTAGTCATCCAGCAATCACACTCAGTTATCGTACAAGTTATATTTGCGCATTATACATCCGCACATTTTTAAATCCACTACAGGAATCTTCTCGTCCAATAAGTACTCTACAAAATCACCACTTGACCAGGGGGGCGTTCACTTGGTCAGGCATCGAGAGCAGGAGCCAATGGTTAGTGGGAACTCCGAGTTCTGGGGCGAAAGAAACCTTCGTGGGGCCTTGAAAGGTGCGCCATGAATAACCAGGAGGCAGTCCTTCGTGCCTACACCGAAGTAAATCGGTTGGTAATGGTCTCCTCCAGAAGTACAGTACGGCTAACGAACTAGTTTGTACACGTGAACAATGGGGAAGCAAGTGAACAGTGCTTACGTTTGTCGTCTTCTGCGAGGTCACCGGAAGACGTGACATCGTACCACTGGAGGGATCCAGTGAAACACCCACCGAGGAGAACCTCGCGATAGTGCTGGGGCGAACAAATATTGGTGAGCCATCGACCGTGTCCACGATTTGATCGATTATGTCGTCCGGGGTGAGGTAAGATGGCAGTGAAGCCCGGCGATCAGCCTCGAGCCATCCCGAAATGCTCAGCCTGATAGAGTGGGAGGTCATGGGAGAGGATTCAGACTGTATAGGAACGGGTGAGATTCACTCGATCAAGGGTGAGCAGATGCACTGATGTGACTCTCGATGGGTTCGTCAGCGCCGTTCATCGTAGAAGAAACCCCGATATCCGATCAGATCGCGACCAACAAGCTGTTTGATCGACGGTCTTGGCGGGGTTGCAGTAGGAGCGACGGAGGTAGCCAACGGTGATGAATACGAATACGGAGAAGCGCTCGGGCTTGTCATTTGTGAGACACAAGAGAACGCGTAAGCCCCTTGTGCGGAGCATTCAGCCAGGTGAAACTAACCTGCAAGACTCTCACCAGTCGTGGTGGATACGGATGGTCGTCTGAATGCCCCCAGTATCCAGGATGTCAACGACACCCTGGACCAACCCTGACAGAACGTACTTCTTGAAGCCTATGGGCTTGTCAGTACCACCGTAGCCCAATAAGTTGGCGGAGATCAAGCAAACGCCTTTCGCCTTGAAGAAGGCAATCTGATTCGCCCCGTCCCGGGGAGAGGATGGAAAACCGTGCAGAAGGACGAGAGTGGGCGAAGCTTCTCCAACCTTTGAACAGTAATAGAGGCCGCGACTAACGGAGGTTCTTTTAGGGAGTGAGACCATGTTTTGTAAAATCTGGGGTCAATCGAAACAATGTATACGCCATGTGTGCAATAAAATCCAGAGACTGATCGATTGACTGTGAATGCCCCGTGATCGTGATGAGCTTTATGAAGTGTTCAATCACTTCTGATCCGACTAATGGATTAAGTGCATCGAGGTGGAGGGGAACGTCAAAATTAAGGGGGGATGAGCTCGGCCTGCACGAAATAACCCATTACCGGGTAGGACTTGTGATGTGGCTCACGCGACATCCCGTCGTGTTGTGGCAGTAATCCCGCACTGTACAGCATCGTACACTTGATCTCGGGTTTTCAGCGATACCTACACTCAACGGGCATCGTGAATTTCAGCGAACGTTGTGTACAAGGCATCAAAAGGTGATTCACTCTGTCGTCTATTACCCATTACACAATTACAACTTGACCTCCCGTACCCCGTCCTTATCAACAACCTTCACGATATAATTTCCTGGCGCAACAACCAAGCGCTGCGCGGTCTCGTTTATTGCGCGCCGGAGAACGTCAAGACCTTCTTCCAGCGAACCGTCAGGGTTATGATATCTAGAATCAGTTACGTTCAGTCAGCGGCCCCAAATTCTGTCCATTGGGGGGGGGGGGGGGGGGGGTGGGAAGAAAGACACCGCACACAGTAGAGGAGAGGGAAAGTAAAATACACCTAATACTTTAACGAGACAGGAAGAAAGCACACTGCTGAGAGTGGTACA
>Ga0137385_10002879_pt1 | contig 14850 bp, 16 predicted proteins | sample SagtaG_FD_104921 | JGI IMG/M metagenome (GOLD analysis project Ga0137385, IMG submission 104921) | Vadose zone soil microbial communities from Sagehorn Ranch, Mendocino, California, USA - Sage2_R_80_16 metaG | ecosystem: Environmental > Terrestrial > Soil > Vadose zone | place: USA: California...
CGACGCCGGCGGCCTTCAGCGCGTCCCGGCGGGATATCCGGTGAGCCATTGCGAACTCCTCTGTGCCAGCAGGGATCTAGAACGGATAGGGCGCGATCTGATCGCGGATGGTGACCCACCGGGTTTCGGTGAACGCGTCGACATTGGCGGACTGGCCGCCGAACCGGGACCCGGTGCCGGACGAGCCGATGCCGCCGAACGGCGCGACCGCCTCGTCGTTCACGGTCTGGTCGTTGATGTGCACGATCCCGGTCGGAATCCGGTCGGCAAGGGCGAGGCCCTTCATCACGTCGTTGGTGAGGATGCCCAGCGACAGGCCGTAGTCGGTGTCCGACGCGAGCTTCGCGGCCTCGTCCAGCGAGCCGAACCGCAGCACCGGCGCGACCGGGCCGAACACTTCCTCGGCGTAGGCCGGCATGTCCCTGGTGACCTCGGCCAGCACGGTCGGCCGGTAAGCCAGCCCGGTGTACTTGCCGCCGGCCGCAAGTCGGGCGCCGGCCGTGATGCTGTCGGTGACCAGTCGGTGCACCTTGTCCCGCTGGCCCGCGTCGATCAGCGGGCCGAGCGCGACCAGTTCGGTGGCCGGATCGCCGACCGGCAGGTGGTCGGCCAGTTCGGCCAGTGCCGCCACGTAGTCGTCGTAGACGGCCTCGTGCACCAGATGCCGGCCGGTGGTCATGCAGATCTGGCCCTGGTGCAGGAACGAGCCCCACGCGCCTGCCGACACCGCGGCCGACAGGTCCACGTCGTCCAGCACGATCAGCGCCGAGTTGCCGCCCAGTTCCAGGTGCGCCCGCTTGAGGTGCCGGGCAGCCAGTTCGCCGACCCGCCGCCCGGCCGCGGTCGACCCGGTGAACGACACGATCCGGATTCGTGGGTCGGTCACCACGGCCTCGCCCGCGTCCACCCCGCCGGGCAGCACGTGCAGCAGGCCCTCGGGCAGTCCGGCCTCGGCGAACACGTGCGCCAGCACCACGCCGCCACAGACAGCGGTGCGCGGGTCCGGCTTGAGGACCACGCCGTTGCCCAGCGCGAGCGCGGGTGCCACCGACCGGGTGGCCAGGATCAGCGGGAAGTTGAACGGCGCGATCACACCGACGACCCCGGCCGGCACGCGCTGCGCCCAACTGCGGCGCGGGAGTTCACTCGGTAGGAGTTCGCCGTAGGCGCGGCCGGGCAGCGCGGCGGCCTCGTAGCACTCCTGCGCGGTCAGGTGGACTTCGAGTTCCGCCTTGCCGCGCACCGAACCGGACTCGTTGACGATCCAGTCGCCGATCTCGGCGGCGTGCTCGGTGAGCAGGTCACCGGCACGGCGGAACACGGCGGCGCGTTCGGTGTAGGGGTGGGCGGCCCAGTCGCGTTGCGCGGCGGCGGCCTGTTCGGCGGCGGTCGCCACGTCGGCCGGTCCGGCCAGGCCGACGCGGGCCAGTTCCGCGCCGGTCGCGGGTGCGGTCACCGCGCGGTCGCCGGCCGAGCCGGGCGTCCAGCCGCCGAGGAAAACCTTGCCGTGCCACTGCTCGCCCAGCCATGTCACGTCGCGCTCCGATGTGCGTATGACGAACCACTGTTCTTGGGGCGAACATAGGACTGTGGGTCAAGGGCGTCAATACTAGATCGGCAAGTACACAGGTAGGTTGACCGGTCCGTGCTCGTGGTCCTACTGTTCGAATTGAGAACGTCCTGTTCGCGATGCGAACACCGAGCTGAGGAGGCTGACCGCGTGCCTTCGGCCATCTTCACCGCGCTGGACGATGCGGTCGCGGAGTTGGTGCAGGACGGCGCGACGGTCGCGCTGGAGGGGTTCACCCACCTCATCCCGTTCGCGGCGGGGCACGAGATCATCCGGCAGCGCAAGAAGGACCTGACCCTGGTCCGCATGACGCCGGACCTGATCTACGACCAGTTGATCGGCGCGGGCTGCGCGTCCCGCCTGGTGTTCTCGTGGGGCGGCAACCCCGGGGTCGGGTCGCTGCATCGGTTCCGGGACGCGGTCGAGCACGGCTGGCCGGGCCCGCTGGCACTGGAGGAACACAGCCACGCCGGCATGGCCAACCGCTATGTGGCCGGCGCGTCCGGGCTGCCGTTCGCCGTCATGCGCGGCTACACCGGCACCGACCTGGTCGACCGCACGCCCAACATCAAGACCGTGACCTGCCCGTTCACCGGCGAGGTGCTGACCGCCGTGCCCGCGCTGCGGCCGGACGTCACGGTGATCCACGCGCAGCAGGCCGACCAGGCGGGCAACGTGCGGATGTGGGGGATCACCGGCGTGCAGAAGGAGGCGGTGCTGGCCGCGACCCGCTCGCTGGTCACCGTGGAGGAGGTCGTGCCCGCGTTCGAGCCACGGGCCGGCGCGGTGGTGCTGCCCAACTGGGTGGTCAGCCGGGTCGCGGTGGTGCCCCACGGTGCGTATCCGTCCTATGCGGACGGATACTCGGTCCGGGACAATGACTACTACCTGGCGTGGGACGCGATCAGCAGGGACCGGGACACGTTCCGCGACTGGCTGGACGAGCACGTGCTGGCTGTGGCAGGGGGTGCGTAGGCCGTGGAGTGGACCAGCGATGAGATGATGACGATCGCGGCCGCGCGCACGCTGCGTGACGGCATGGTGTGCTTCGTCGGCATCGGCCTGCCCTCCACGGCCGCGAACCTGGCCCGCCGGACGCACGCCCCCGGCCTCGTGCTGATCTACGAGTCCGGCACGATCGGCGCCAAGCCCGGTCACCTGCCACTGTCCATTGGGGACGGTGTGCTGGCCGAGACGGCGGACTCGGTGGTCAGCGTGCCGGAGGTGTTCAACTACTGGCTGCAGCCCGGCCGGGTGGACGTAGGCTTCCTCGGCGCCGCGCAGCTGGACCGGTTCGCCAACATCAACACCACCCTGGTCGGCGACGACTACGTCCATCCACGGGTCCGCCTGCCCGGTGCCGGTGGCGCGCCGGAGATCGCGGCGTCGTGTCGTGAGGTGGTCGTGGTGGTCCGGCAGAGCACGCGTGCGTTCGTGGCGAAGGTCGATTTCGTGACCAGCGTGGGCCACGGCTCGGGGCCGGGTGACCGGGCGCGGCTGGGTCTGAAAGGTGCGGGGCCACGGAAGGTGATCACGGATCTCGGTGTGCTGGAACCGGATCCGGACACATGCGAACTCGTGCTCACGCAGCTGCATCCGGGCGCGACCGTTGAACAGGCGAAGGCCGCGACCGGCTGGCCGCTGCTGGTGCGGGAACCGTTGCCCACCACGGAATCGCCGGCCGAGGACGAACTCAAGGTCCTCCGCGAACTCACGAAAGGGCAGAGCTGATGAACCTGCCGTTGTTCGAACTGGCAGCCGACGGTGTGCATCCACCCGTGAGCTTCCCGGCGTACCGGTCCAACCGGCTGCGGTCGCCGCGCCAGCCGTTGCTCGTGCTGCCGCAGAACCTCACCGAGGTGACCGCGCCGGTCTTCGGCGCCGACCGACTCGGCCCCAACGACGACGACCTGACCAGCCAGTTCGACGGCGAACCGCTCGGCCAGCGGATCATCATGCACGGCCGGGTACTCGAAGCCGACGGCAGGCCGGTGCCGAACACCCTCATCGAGATCTGGCAGGCCAACGCCGCCGGCCGCTACCGCCACGCCAGCGACAACTGGCCGGCACCACTGGACCCCAACTTTGCCGGCGCCGGCCGCACCATCACCGACGCCGAAGGGCACTACACGTTCACCACCATCCAGCCCGGCGCGTACCCGTGGGGCAACCACCCGAACGCGTGGCGGCCGGCGCACATCCACTTCTCCCTGTTCGGCCGCGCGTTCACGCAACGGTTGGTCACCCAGATGTACTTCCCCGGCGACCCGCTGCTGCCGCTGGACCCGATCTTCAACTCGATTCCGGACCCGAAGGCCAGGGACCGGCTCATCGCGCGCTTCGACCTCGACCGCACCAAACCGGACTGGGCGTTGGCGTACGAGTTCGACATCGTGTTGCGCGGCACCCCGTTCGAGTCGGCGGACCACGATGACTGATCTCACGCCATCGCAGACCGTCGGCCCGTTCCTGCACATCGCGCTGCCATGGCCGGACGGCCCACTCGCCGCGGCACCGGACGCGCCAGACGCGATCGCCATCGACGGCCGCGTGATCGACGGCTCCGGCGCCCCGGTCCCCGACGCCATCGTCGAGACCTGGCAGATATCGGCTGACCAGCGCGGTTTCGCCCGCTGCCCGACGGACAACGACGGTTGGTACCGCATCATCACCGTCCGTCCGTCGCCCCAGCCGGACCGAGACGGCAATACAGAGGCGCCACATGTGGACGTGTCGGTGTTCGCGCGTGGGCTGCTTCGTCGGCTGGTGACCAGGATCTACTTCCCGGACGCCACCGAGAACGCCACCGATCCGGTGCTGACCAGCGTGGATCCGGCGCGGCGCGGCACGCTCATCGCGACGGCGGTGGACGGCGGCTACCGGTTCGACATCCGCCTGCAGGGCGATTCCGAGACGGTTTTCTTCAGTGTCTGACCTGTTGTCGGGCATGTTCGGCAGCCGGCCGGATTGGCTGGCCGCGCTGCTGGACGTGGAGGCCGCACTGACAAGTGCCGGCGCCGACATCGGCCGTATACCGTTGGCCGCGGCAACGCTGATCACCGAGCGCTGTCGGGTCGAACTCTTCGACGAGGCCGGTCTCGCGCTCCGGGCCGCCGCCGACGCCACACCGGTGGCACCGTTGGTGGACGACCTGCGGGCGCTGCTGCCGCCGGATATCGCCCGGTACGTGCACACCCCGGCCACCAGCCAGGACATCATCGACAGCGCGTTGATGCTGATCGCCGCCCGCGCCATCGACACTGTGTTGCCGGACCTGAAATCCTGCATCGGCCAGACAGGGCGGCTCGTCGATGCTCATCTGGACACCCCGCAACTGGGCCGGACCCTGTTGGCCGCCGCGACGCGGACCACGTTCGGCAGGCTGGCAGCGGCCTGGCAGTCGGGTCTCATCGAGGCGCACACGTCGTTGGTGCGCGTCCGTCAGGTCCTGGCCGTGCAGCTCGGTGGACCCGTTGGCACGCTGAACGATCCGCCCTTGGTCGCCGCGTTCGCGCAGCGGCTCGCACTGGCCGTGCCGGCCTCGCCCTGGCACACCAATCGGGGTCGGATCGCCGAGTTGGCGAGTGCGTTGGGGCTGGCCACCGGTGCGCTGGGCAAGATCGGTTACGATGTGTTGTTGTTGGCGCAGGCCGAGATCGGGGAGTTGGCGGAGGGGCGGTCGGGTGGGTCGTCGTCCATGCCGCACAAGCGGAACAGCGCGCGGTCGGTGCAGCTCGTGGCCTGCGCGCACCGCACACCGGGCCTGATCGGTACGATCTTCGCCGGCCTGCCACAGGAGTTGCAACGAGCGGCAGGCCGATGGCAGGCCGAATGGGAGACCGTGGCCGATCTGCTTGCCCTGACGGTCGCGGCGGCCGGTCACGGGCGTGTCTTGTTGGAGGAGTTGAAGGTGGACACCGTGCGGATGGCGGAGGGATTGCGATGACACTGGCATACGACCTTTCCGGCCGCGTCGGCACGCCGGTGCTGGTGCTCGGGCCGTCGCTGGGCACCACGCGGGCGATGTGGGCGCCGCAGCATGCCGCGTTGTCGGACAGGTTCCTGGTCCTGCGCTACGACCTGCTCGGCCACGGCGACTCACCCGTGCCACCCGGTCCGTACACAGTGGACCAATTGGCGGACGAGGTGCTGGCGCTGCTGGACAGTCTGCGCATTGCACAGTGCCACTACGTCGGCCTGTCCATGGGCGGCATGATCGGCATGACACTGGCCGCCCGCCACCCGGACCGCGTCGACCGGCTGGCGCTGTTGTGCACGTCGGCCCACCTGCCGCCGGCCCAGGGCTGGCTGGACCGTGCCCATCAGGTGAAGGAGCACGGCACCGCGTCGATCGCGGACATCGCCGTGTCCCGCTGGTTCACGCCGGCCTTCGCCGACCGCGACCCGTACGTCGCGATGCTGGCCGCCACCCCGGATGAGGGCTACGCGGCCACCTGCGCCGCGATCGCCGCGATGGATATCCGCCCGCTGCTGCCCCGGATCACCGCCCCCACCCTGGTCATCTCCGGCCACGACGACCCGGCAACCCCGCCGCCACACGGCCGCCTGATCGCGGACTCCGTACCCGGCGCCCGTTTCGTGGAACTGGCGGAGGCCGCACATCTGGCCAACGTGGAACAGCCGTCCGACGTGACCAAACTGCTGCTGGACCACCTGGGAGGCAAGGATGCCTGATTCCTATGTGGACGGCATGGCGGTACGCCGCGCGGTACTCGGCGACGACCACGTCGACCGCGCGGTCGCCAACACGACGGACTTCACGGCCGCTTTCCAGGACTTGATCACCCGCTACGCGTGGGGTTCGGTGTGGACGCGACCGGGCCTGGACCGCAGGACCCGCAGCTGCATCACGCTGGCCATGCTGGCCGCACTCGGCCACCACGACGAGCTGGCGATGCACGTGCCGGCGGCCCTGCGCAACGGCGTGACCGAGGATGAGATCAGCGAGATCCTGTTGCAGGTCGCGATCTACGCCGGGGTACCGGCCGCGAACTCGGCATTCACCGTGGCGCGCCGGGTGCTTGACCAGTGACGGAGCCGCGGAACGGCGAGTTCGTCCAGTCCCTGGATCGCGGCCTTGCGGTCATCAGGGCATTCGACGCCGACCATGCCGAGCTGACCTTGTCGGACGTGGCCCGGCAGACCGGCCTGACCAGGGCCGCGGCCCGCCGATTCCTGCGCACTCTGGTGGAGATCGGCTACATGCGCACGGAGGGCGGCAAGTTCGCGCTGCGCCCGAAGATCCTGGAACTCGGCTACGCCTATCTGTCGAGCCTGTCCCTGCCCGAACTCGCGTTGCCACACATGGAACAGTTGGTCGAGCGGGTACACGAGTCGTCATCCATGTGCGTCCTGGATGGTGACGAGATCGTGTACGTGGCCCGTGTGCCGACGAAGCGCATCATGGCGGTCGTGATCGCGGTCGGCACGCGCTTTCCCGCCTACGCCACGTCGATGGGCCGCGTCCTGCTGGCCGGCCATTCCGACGATTGGCTGGACGGCTGGCTGTCCTCGGCAAAACTGCCGCGGTTGACCCCACACACCACAACGGACAGTAAAGAATTGAGAGCCGAACTGGTCCGGATTCGGGAACGGGGTTGGGCGTTGGTGGACCAGGAGTTGGAGGAAGGCCTGCGCTCGGTGGCGGTCCCGGTCCGGGATGCGTCCGGCCGGGTGGTGGCGGCGGTGAACGTGGCGGTCAACGCGTCGCGCCGCAGTGTGGACGAGGTGGCCGCCGAAGTCGTGCCGCTGCTGCTGGACACGGCACGACAGATCGAGGCGGACCTGGCCGGCGCCGGTCACACGCCGGCGTAAGTCCGTACCGGGGTGATCGGCGTCAGTCGGCTAGCGTCCCATCTGTGTGCCTGGGGTTTCCGTATCTCCTAGCAGTCCCCGTTGGTTGGCCCAGCCCTCGAACCCGCTGCCTGGACACGGGAGCCGCAGACCCGTGGCTTGGAGCAAGTCAACAATCGTTGCGGCGCCAGCCAATGGAATGTTGCCCGCACGAGAGGAGTGAGCAAGCACCCACAAGTTGCCGTGCACTTCAAGCCCGTTCGCTCTGGCTACGCGGGTGGCATCACGGTCGTCTGTAATAGCGACTGCATTGTGCTTGTCGGCGACAGCGAACACGCTTGCTTCGCCTGTATTGAATGCATCGGCACCGAGTCGCCTCTTCCACTTTCCGAAGCACTGCAGATCTTCCAGCGTGTCCAACGGATCGAAGTCGACCCAATCCAGTGCCAACGCCGTCATGATTGCCGGATCAATCGTCCTTGATTTTTGATGGAGCTCGTCTTGAACAATAACAGTCGAGTAGCACTCAAAATCACGTAGCAGCTCGCCGAGGAGGTCCAGTCGGTCTGCAAGAGCGTAGTGCATCAGACACATTGTATCGAGCACAACCATACGCTTGGCGTCGGCTACGCCCTTGCCTCCGATCATGCTCCAAGGTCTCCGTTGTCACGTTCCGGCAGATCTTCGGAAGATATCTGGCCATGCATCAGTTCGATCGCACGGGCCGATGTCACCAGTCCTTTTCGCCATGCATCCATAACGCCGCGTGCATAGCTGGGAGGCACACGCACGGACTCAAGGTCGGGCAGTGGTGCCCAGCCGACAGCGTCCATGAACTCGGCCCTTGTCGGCCGGCTGGACCGGAGTGCCCGAACTTCTTCCCTCCCAATATCGGTTGCCCGCTGAGCTTGCTTGACGGCCAGTGTCCACGATGTTCGGTAACGCGCGGCAAGCGCCACCAGCAGTCGGCGATCCATGTCAGCATCAGCGCAGGCACTCGCCACCACCTCGGTCGGAAGCAGCAACTCGGCCGCGAACCTGTCTATGACCTCTTCACGTTCTTGTCTTGATGCGCTGACACCCAAATCGTTCGAGTATTCGTCGCCAACAACAAGGTGGCCGAGTTCGTGAGCACCCGTCGCCCGGCGCCTGCCGGGATCACCGCTTGTACTGACCACGGCTACAGCCAGATCGCCATCAACAAGGGAAGCCCCATCGCCGGACAGGTCTGTCAGTAGTACAAGCTGACCGGCTCGCTCGCATACATCCATCAGCGTCTCAACTGGACGCAACCCCAGTCCCAACTCTTCACGCAGCCACAACGCGGCCTTTCGCGCATCGTCGTCGCTTTCGACCAGCCCAGGATACCTGACCTGTGGCACGATCGGCATCGACCAGAGTTCGACTATTTGTCGAACATCGCGCAGCCAACCCTCAAGAGCCGCCTCGAGCCGGTGAGAATCCCGTGTTGCGCCACTGGTGGTGTCCTCATGGACAGGTGCTCGCCGTCGAGAAATGACAGCTGGAGATCGGCTCAAGAAGTGCTCGATCGGCAAGTCCAAGGCAGCTGAGAGCTTGACCAACTCCAGTGCATCAAGCCGCCGTTTTCCCGCTTCGATCTTGGCGATCATGGTCCGATCGAGGTCCAACCTTGCTGCAAGGTCGGCTTGCGACAGCCCTGCTGACAGCCGTGCCTCATGCACGCGCTCGCCCACGTCCCGCCACTCGAAGTCGCCCGCCATGGTGCGATAATCGCACACCCGGCCGCTCCAGTCCACAGGTGCTCGCCTGTTCTGCAGCCCTGGCCGGGACTGGTCACACACCCGCATAGGATCGACTTCTGACACGCGAATCGTGGGGGCGAGGCCCAGGCGCTCAGCCGGTGGTGTCCGCCGACGCGCTGAGGTCGACGCGGTAGACGGTGGCGCCGCCGTCGGCGAACACCGGGCGTAGGTCGGCGACCCGGTCCAGGCCGAGGAAACCGGGGGAGCGGCTGGTCCACGGGTAGATCGCGCGGTCGCCGACGAACACGTAGTGGATGCCCAGCCGCCGCACGGCCGACTGGACGGTGTGGTCCGTATCCAATCGGTTGAGCGAGCGCAGCAGCAGCGTCTGGTCGGCGGTCAGCGTGCCCACCGCATAGTGCACGAACATCGGGTGCGCCCCGGCCACCGCGTACATCCACGGGGAGCCGTCCATCGGGTCGTTGAGCACGATCTGCCCGGCCGGCACGAACCTGGGCAACTCGCGCATCGCGGCAAGTTGTGCCGGACCGACCACACCGGGGGTGTAGCCGACGCGCATGTGCGCCAGGTTGCGGCCGAGGTAGCCGCCGCCGGTCACCGCGAACAGCAGCACCCCGACCGTGACACCGGCGGTGGCCGTGTTGAGTCGGGGCAGCCGGGTGACCAGCCGGACCAGTTCGGCCAGCGCGATGCCGGCCAGCACGCTGGCGACCCACGCCACCATGCCGCCCAGCCGCCAGTAGTCGTTCCAGAAACCGCTGGCCAGCGGGCGCAACAGGGGCAAGGCACCGGTGAGGGTCTGCACGCCGAGCACGCCGAACGCGAGCCCGGCCAGCAGCAGCCACCACATGTCTCGGCGCAGCACCGCCAGCACCCCGCCGGCGACCGCCAGTCCGGTGAGCACCCACTGGCCGGAGTCGGTCGGGAAGCCGACCTTGAACAGCGCCAGCCAGCGAACCGCCTGGCCGACCGAGTACGGCGTGGCCGGACTGGTCGAGATCAGCGTGCCGCTGTCCGCGAACACCTGGCGCAACTGCACGGCCAGTGCGACACCGGACAGCACCAGCACCACGGCCAGCGTCAGCACGTGCCGGACAAGTCCGGTCCGCGCGATGATCAGCCGCACGAGCAGCCAGCACGCCACCGGGATACCCACGCACAACACCCCGGACGGGTGGACGGACACCACACCGGTCACGGCGACGGCCGCGACGACCACCCGACCCGGATGGCCGATGAGTTCACCGGACACCAGCAGCGCCACCACCACGCCGGACAGCCCGACCATCAGCGCGAACGGCCACGCCGGGCGCCAGGTCTGGTCGTAGGGGAGAGTCGAGAACAGGCTGGCCGCGCCTGCGGCGAACATCGCGGCCAACGCGTTGCCCCGGCTGGCGGCCCAGGTGATGCCGGCCGCGCCCACCGGCACCACCAGCGCGATGTTCACCAGGATGCCGGCGTTCACCGCGACGGTGGCCGGCGCGCCGGACAGGGTGAGGACCAGGGCACCCAGCGCGTGCATGGCCGACGGGTAGAAGAAGGGGGAGTGCGTCTCGGTGTTCATGAACAGGCCGGCGCGCAACGGGGACGCCTGCCCGCTCCGCGCGATCCACTGCGTGTAGTTCGTGTGCCAGACCGCGTCCCAATACTGGTTGACCGCGTCGAGACCGCCGGTGCCGCGCAGGAACACCACGGACGTCAGCACAGCCGCGAATGCCACCCCAAGCATTGTCCAAAGAGGACTGTAGGAGTAGCGGGCCGGACCGGGGGCGCCGAGTCGCGGCGCGACCAGCCAGCGGCCGATGGCGGCGGCGATCCCCAGCGCCACCACCAGTTCGGCGCCGGCTGTCCACGGGTTCCAGGCCCAGTCGAGCATGCCGTACACCGGGGTGGCCGCACCGACCAGGCCGTAGGTCACGGGGGCGGCCACGGCCAGCGCCACGTGGGTCGGCAGGCGCAGCAACCGCGCGACCAGGAATCCCGGCAGTACCAGGAGCACTACCCACAATGCCAACGCGGCCACTGCCCGTCCCTTCTTTCCCGCCCCCCACGACAGGCGGCTGGCATCGTACTACGGCGGCGATCAGCAGGTGACAGCGAGGTCGGAACGCTGGCCGGGAGTGTCCAGTGTGGACAGATGCGTGCCGCTTCGACTTTTGATGGAGGCGCACAGTGCGGTGCGAGACAGCAAGAACCCCTGATGGGCCTGTGCCGAGTGTCGACATCGCAGCCTCGTGGTCGCCGTCAGGCTGGGTCAGATCGCTTAGCTGGCGTAGTTGTACGAACCCGTGTTCGGGTTGGGCCACCTGCCGCCCGGGAAGGTACTCTCGTCGACGGCCTGGCCGTGCAGTGTCGTCATCTCCTTGACCTGATCCCCGAGCATGGTGACGAGTGCCACGACTGCGGCGGTGATGTAACCGGCGCTGATACCGGCCTCGCCGATCGCGAGCGCGACGCCGGCCCAGGAGAAAGCGACCGAGCCGAACGCGGCAATCACAGTGATCATGGCGATGATGAACTGGGCGAGGATGAGCCCGATTGCCAGGTAGAACGCCAGTCCGAGGCTGGCACAGGCATCGAGTGCGCCTGCGGTGCTGCCGGCGATCGAGCCGATCGTGGTCGCGGCGGCCGCCTGCGGTGGGATGTTGCCGGCGTATGCCTGTTGGGCAGTTCCGGTCCAGTGCTGACCGGACGGGAGCACGGTGGGACCGAGTTCGCCGACCACGCCGGTGGCCAGACCTTTGATGTCCGTCCAGCGGTAGGCGTTCGCGAAGAACCAGATCGGGGCCGTCACGCCCTTGAGCAGTTCGGTGAGGTTGTGCCAGAGCGACTCGGCGATGTCGACCGCCTCCTTGGCCAGCCACATCACGGCGTCCTTGACGAAACCGGGGATGTACCAGTGGTCCGTGCCGGCCTCGGCCGCCGGCATGATCTCGCGGATCAGGTCGGACAGGTCGGCCATGCCGGCGGTTATCTTGTCCGTCACGGCTTCGTACTGCGCCTGGCTGAAAGCCATCTCATCCCCCTGGTCGACTCAGTGCAGGTCCCGGAAGCGGTGCGTGTTGCCGTGCTCGTCATTCTCGTAGGCGTTCGCGACGGTGGTCAGCGTGGCGCCGATCTCGGTCATCGCCGTGCCGCCCTCGGTGGACCTGCTGATCACCTGGTCCGTGGCGCCCTGATAAGCACTGACGAACAACTGGAAGATGCCGGCTTCGATGCGGTCCATGCGCAGGGCGCCGGCCTGCTGCGCGATCTGGGCGAGTTGGCCGCTCTGCTGGTCCCAGATCTGGACGTCCTGACGGAGCGCCTGAATGCCGACGTCGAAACTACCCATTGCCCGTCCCCTCCTTCAGCAGCGCAAGCGCTTCGCGGAACAGCGCACCGAGGTCGGGCGACGGCTGCTCGTTCGGTCGCCTCAGGTCGGCACGGGCGGCGGCGAGTGCGTCGCCGAGGGCCCGCATCAGCATGGTGGCGGTCCGGGTCGACGCCCATTTCGCGTCGACGGCGCAGGAGACGGCGCCGTTGGTGGACACGGTCAGGGTGAGCTTGCCCGTGCTGTCGGAACCGGTTCCGGTCGCAATCCGTCGCCTGGCCGCGGCTATTTCCTTGACCTGGTCCAATGCCCGGATCGTGTCCTCGGCGATGGCGTCGGCCGACCGGGGATTCGTTGCGGGCGGGGGATCGTCGACCGGACGGTTCGCCGGGTCGGCTCGCAGGTCATCGGCTTCTTCTCGCCAGCCGTGTTGTTCGAGTGTTTTCGACCAGGTCACCAGTCGATCGTGCAGGGCGGCCCGGCAAGCTTCGGCGACCGCATTGCCAAGGTTTTCCGGTGGTAATCCACCGGGCCAACTCCGGTTGACGCGAAAGGACCGAGGCAGTCCGTCCGCGCCGATAATCGCGCTGACCACACCGCTGTTGTCCGTGCCCCTGCCACGTGCCGGCGCGCTAGCCTGTGCGGTGTCGATCAGTCTCCGCAGATCGGCGGAGTAATTCTCGATACGCGCGAGACTCTGTGTCAAGTCCTCTGTCATGATCTTCCTTCAGGGGTGTCCGGATCACGGCCACGGCGAGGACCACCATGCCAATGGCGGGGTTCGCCAGCAGAATATAGGTCGCGTCGGTCGCCGAGCCGGGGTGGAGCAAGTCGATTATTCCCACTGGGACAACGCCCGCGCCGACCGCAACGAGCAACATCGCCGCGACCGCTGACCGTGCTCGTCCGGGCACTCGGCGAACAAAGATCACCGCCGTGGCAACGGCGACGACCAGTATCGACAATGCGAGTACCGCAATGGAACCACCCAATCCGTAACCCGCGTGGATGGCGACGTCCGGGAGTGTCAGCCAAATGTAGATCGGCGAGCCGAGGCCGATTACCGAGATGCCGGACCAGGCTATGTACCCCAGGTAACGGCTCTGCCTGGTGTGCCACCTCATACGACCGATGCTAGGGGCCCGGTTCGCGTCCCGCTCAGTGCTGTACGTTATTAACTCGATCGGCGGAACCGATCATTGATCATTTGCGAGTGTGGCAATTACGTCGAATGTCGAACTGTCATTCATCTGGCAATTCTGCCGCGCGCTGTCACCTTTTCGGGTTAGGTGGGCAAGCCGGCCATGATGTCGGTTTCTGTGATGCCGGGGCCTTGGCCGTCGCGGATGAACCATTCCGTGCCGAAGCCGTAGGCGAACGCCTCGTCCGGCATGGACAGGAAGAACGAGCTGTCGCTGATCTGGCTGGCGTGTGCCCGCATCGCGGCGCGTTTCGTCTCCAGGTACTTGGTCACGTCCACGGCTGCCGTGATGACTTCTTCCGGCTTGCCGAAATTGTCCTGGCCTTCGATGTCGGGCATGTCATCGGCGACCGCGCCCATGAAGACGCGGCCGCGCAGGATCTGGTCCCGGTTCATCGTGTTCTGGTAGACGCGAGGGGTGCCGGCCAGTTCGGCCGCCTTGATGCCTACCCGGTGGACCTGGATGTGGTCGGGGTGGCCGTAGCCGCCGTTGTCGTCGTAGCAGGTCAGGACGTCCGCGTTTTCCTCGCGCAGGATGGCCGCGAGCTTTTCCGCCGCTTCGTCGACCGACGTGGTCCAGAACGAGCCGGGGACGTCGTTGGTGGGCGTGCCCATCATGCCGGAGTCGGTGTAGCCCAGGAACTCGACGCGCTGCACGCCCAGAATGTCCGCCGCCGCCTGCGTTTCCACTACTCGGCGTTGCCACAACTGTTCGCCGTCGGTGAGAAACCCGTCGGGGACCTCGCCGTTCTCGCCTCGGGTCGCCACCACCAGGACCACCCGGTGGCCTTCGTCCGCCGCCTTGCGCATCACACCGCCCACGCCGATCGACTCGTCGTCGGGATGCGCGTGGAACGTCACGAGAGTTGCCATGCCCGCACCGTACGCGAGGGCCCCGACCGTCGGTCGGGGCCCTCGTTGATCAAAGAGAACTTACGGGCCGGCCCATGCCTGGTTGGCACCGCCGGAGCAGTCCCAGATCTGCAGTGGTGTGCCGTCCGCGGAACTGTTGCCCGTCGCGTCCAGGCATCTGCCGGAGTTGGTGTTCACCAACTGGTTGGATGCCGTGTGTGTCCAGGACTGTGCGCCGGTGCCGTTGCAGGTGAACAACTGCACCTTGGTGCCGTTCGCGGTGCCCGCCCCGGCCACGTCCAGGCACTTGCCCAGTGCCTGGTAGCTGCTGCCGGAGTGGGTCCAGGACTGCGCC
>Ga0137385_10002882_pt1 | contig 14844 bp, 15 predicted proteins | sample SagtaG_FD_104921 | JGI IMG/M metagenome (GOLD analysis project Ga0137385, IMG submission 104921) | Vadose zone soil microbial communities from Sagehorn Ranch, Mendocino, California, USA - Sage2_R_80_16 metaG | ecosystem: Environmental > Terrestrial > Soil > Vadose zone | place: USA: California...
AGGAGCGGCCGCTCGTCCCACTTCGGATGCCTGACGCCGATGACGGCCGCCTCGTTCACCTTGGGATGGCCGACCGCGAGGTTTTCGAGCTCGATCGAGGAAATCCACTCGCCGCCCGACTTGATCACGTCCTTGGAGCGGTCGGTGATCTGCATGTAGCCGCAGCGGTCGATGGTGGCGACGTCGCCGGTGTCGAAGAAGCCTTCCGCATCGAGGATGTGGCCATCCTCCTTGAAATAGGACTTCGCAATCGCCGGCCCGCGCACCTTGAGGCGACCGAAGGTCTTGCCGTCGCGAGGCAGCCCCTTGCCGGCATCGTCGGTGATTTTCATTTCCACCCCGAACGGCGGATGTCCCTGCTTGACTTGGAGGTCGAGCCGTTCCTCGCTGCTCAAATTCGCATAGTCGGGCTTGATCGAGCCGAGCGTGCCGAGCGGGCTCATCTCGGTCATGCCCCAGGCGTGGCAGACATCGACGCCATAGACCTCCTGGAATGTCTTGGTCATCGCTCGCGGACAGGCGGAGCCGCCGATGACGACCCGCTTCATGTACGGAAGCTTCGCATTGTTGGCTTCGAGAAATTGCAGGAGCATCATCCAAACCGTCGGCACGGCGGCGGTAAAGGTCACGCGGTACTCGTTCAACAGCTCGTAGATCGAGGCGCCGTCGAGCTTGGCGCCCGGCATGACCAGAGTCGCGCCCATCATCGGCGAGGTGAGCGCAAGCCCCCAGCAATTGGCGTGAAACATCGGCACCACCGGCAACACCACGTCGCGGGATGAAATTCCCATGGCATCCGGAGCGCTGGCCATCATCGAATGCAGGACGTTCGAGCGGTGCGAATAGACCACGCCCTTGGGATTGCCGGTGGTTCCCGAGGTGTAGCACATGCCGGCGGCGGTGTTCTCGTCGAGCGAGGCCCAGGCGAAATCGTCGTCGACCTCGGCGATCCATTGCTCGTAGGGAACGGCGTTCCTGAGCGTCGTCGCCGGCATGTGCGCGGCGTCGGTGAGCACCACGTAGCGCTGGATGGTCGGCAGCTTTTCGGCGAGCTTTTCCAGGAGCGGGACGAAAGTGAGATCGGTCATCATCACGCGATCTTCGGCGTGATTGACGATCCAGGCGATCTGATCGGGAAAGAGCCGCGGATTGACCGTGTGATAGATCGCGCCGATGCCGGTGATGCCGTACCATGCTTCGAGATGCCGCCAAGTGTTCCAGGCCAGCGTCGCCACGCGCTCGCCCAGCCTGATGCCGTCCTGGTCGAGGCGCTTCGCGACCCTCAGGGCCCGCGAGCGGACTGCCTCATAAGTGGTCGAATGCAGCGGTCCCTCGACCGAGCGCGAGACGACGCGCCGCGCGGCGTGGTTGACCGCCGCGTGGTCGATGACGCGATGGCACAGCAGCGGCCAGTTCTGCATCAGCCCGAGCATGTGATGTCCCCCAATGATCGTTCCGCCGTGGTTTCGTCTTACCCCAGAATAGCGTGCTGCTCTATTTTTACGAGCGGGCGGGCAGGAAAGATGCAGCAAAGGGTACCCGTTTGATCGGCCGGTTCCGGCCACTGGAAGAACCCGCCCGGACCCGTTACCCTGCCCTGCGAGGCGTCGCCCATCTTGGAACTGTCGATCATACCAGTCTCGTCATGCGCTCGCCGCAAGCGTCGATCATGTCCGTTGCTCGCCTGGTTTGGGTCGCAGGCTTCGCGATCGCCTGGGGGGCGCTGCCGACTGCCGCGCCGGCGCAGGACTTCTATGCCGGCAAGCAGATCACGTTGATCGTCGGCTCCGGCGTCGGCGGCGGCTATGACCTCCTGGCGCGGCTCGCCGCGCGGCATCTCGGCAAGCACATTCCGGGCAATCCGGGGCTCATCGTTCAGAACATGCCGGCGGCCGGCAGCATCGCCGCCACCAATTACATGGCCAGCACGGCGGCCAAGGACGGCACCGTGATCGCGCTGATCCAGCGCGGCATGCTGCTCGCAAATCTCATCTATCCGGCAGGCGTGCGCTTCGAGATCGAGAAGCTCAACTGGATCGGCAGCCTCCACAGCGAAACCGCGGTCAGCTTGGCATGGAATGCCACCGCGCCGCACCGGATCGCCAAGGACCTGTTCGACAAGGAGCTGATCGTTGGCGGCATCGTCGGGGTCGATCCGGAGACGACGCCAAAGCTCTACAATTCGCTGCTCGGCACCAAGTTCAAGGTCGTCACCGGCTATAACAGCACCGCGCAGATTGCACTTGCCATCGAACGCGGCGAAGTCCAGGGCATCGCCGACTGGTCGTGGTCAAGCCTCAGGACGGTCCGGCCCGAATGGCTGCGCGACAACAAGGTTAGCCTCCTGATGCAGGGCGCGTTGCAGAAGGAGCCCGAGCTGGGGAACTTGGCGTCCGCGCTCGACTTCATCAAGAGCGAGACCGACCGGAAAGTCCTGGAGCTGCATTTCACCCAGAAAACCGCGGCGCGGCCGGTGATCGCGCCACCTGGGGTGCCGGTGGAGCGGCTCGCGATCCTGCGCGCCGCGTTCATGGCGCTTGCCCAAGATCAGGCCTTCCTGGCGGAGGCGAAGAGGAGCAAGCTCGAGGTTTCGCTGATCTCCGGCGAGGAGGTCGACAAGATCGTCGCCCTGATCGCCACCACGCCCGCCGACATCGCCGAGCGCTTCGCCAAGGCGTTCGGCCAGGCGCAATGATGACGAGAAGAAGAGAAGAACGGTTGTCGAAAGTGGCATGACTCTTAGCACCCGCCGTCACCGCTCTGCTGGCCGCCTCGTTTTGGCAGCTATTGTCGCCGTCGCGGTGCTCGGCTCACCGTTCCCGCTCTCGGCTCAGCCGGCGGCGCAGAATTTCTATGCCGGCAAGCAGCTCACGCTCATTTGCGGCGCCGCCGTCGGCGGCGGCTACGATGCGCTCGCGCGCCTGCTCGCGCGCCATCTCGGCCGGCTGATTGCGGGCCATCCCGCGGTCATCGTCCAGAACATGCCGGCGGCCGGCAGCCTCGCCGCCGCCAATTACATCGCCAACACCGCCCCGAGGGATGGCACCACGATCGCGCTCATCCAGCGCGGCATGCTGCTCACCAAGCTGAACAATCCAGGCGCGGTGCGGTTCGATCTCGACAAGCTCAATTGGATCGGCAGCTTGTCGAGCGAAGTCGGCGTCGCCTTTGCCTGGCATACTGCCCCGCACAAGACGGCCAAGGATCTGTTCGAGCGGGAGCTGATCGTGGGCGGACACACGGGCGTCGATCCCGAATTGACCCCGCGCCTCTACAACGCCGTCCTCGGCACCAAGTTCAAGATCATCACCGGCTACAACGGCACCGCCGACATTGCGCTTGCGATCGAGCGCGGCGAGGTTTTCGGCATCGGCGACTGGTCGTGGTCGAGCCTCAAGAAGCAGCGCCCCGACTGGATTCGCGACCGGAAGATCACGCTGCTCTTGCAGAGCGCGCTCCGCAACGACCCTGAACTGCCGAACCTTCCGAACGCGCTCGATTTCGCCAAGACCGAGTCGGACCGTAAGGTGATCGAGCTGTTCTTCACCCAGAAGACGGTGGCGCGTCCGATCATCGCTCCGCCGGGCCTTCCGGCGGAGCGGCGCGCGACTTTGCGGGCGGCCTTCGCGGCGCTTGGCAACGACCACGAGTTCCTGGCCGATGCGGAGAAATCCAATCTCGAGGTCGCGCCGATCACCGGCGAGGCGGTCGACAAGGTCGTCGCCCTGATCGCCTCCGCGTCCCCTGAGGTTGCCGACCGCTACGCCAAGGCGTTTGCCGCGCCGGGACAGGCGCCGTGATGGCGCAGTGATGGAGAACAATGGGCTGCCGATCATCCCCGTGCGAGCCTGAAGCGCGCGATGTCGTGGCGCGTGCTGCCGGTGATGGCGAGGTCGGCAAGAATTTCACCGATCACGGGCGCGAACTTGAAGCCATGGCCTGAGCAGGGCGAGGCCACGATCACCTGCGGTGAACCAGGCAGGCGGTCGATGAGGAAATCGCCGTCGGGCATCACGGTGTAGAGACAGGTCTTGGCGGCGAGGCGCTGTCCGTTCGCGGCCGGCAGGAACTCGGCCAGCGCGGCCCGGATCAGAGCCTCGTCCGCGGCCGAGACCGAGCGATCGTAGTCTTCGGGATCGACAGTCTCGTCGCGGTGATGATGCTTGGCGACCTTGATGCCCATATCGCCGAACGGCGGAAAGCCATAATGAATGCCGTGGCGGCTCTCGATCAGGAACACAGGGAAGCAGCCGGGCGCAAACAAGGCGGGCTCGGTGGGCGCGAACCAGGCCATCACCTGCCGCGTCACTCGCAGCGGCGCCAGGAGATCGGGCAACAGCGATTTGGTCCACGGGCCCGCGGCGACGATCGCCGCGCCGGCTTCGACCGCGGCCCGCTCGGTCACGATCCGCACGCCGCCGGCGCGTGGCTCGATCGCACGCACGGCTTCGCCGCTGCGAATCTCCGCGCCGGCGGCCTTTGCCAGCGCGAGGAGGGCATGGATCGACGGCTCGGCCTCCAGAAATCCTCCGTCGGGTTGCGCGACCGCGACATGCTGCGGGGGCAGTTGGAACGCGGGATAGCGCCGCATCACTTCCCGCGCCGCGAGCACGTCGTGGCGCAGCGCGTGCAACTTCGCGGAGGCGAGCGTGCCCTTGACCAGAATGCCGTCGGGCGGCCCGATCTCGACGATGCCCGTGACGTGCAGGAGCTTTCGCTCGGCGTCGACCTCCACCTCGCGCCACAGGTCGTAGGCGCGCCGCAGCAGCGGGACATAGGAGGGATGCTCGAAATAGGCGAGGCGGATGATGCGCGTTGCACCGTGGGAGGAGCCGCGGTCGTGGCCAGGGGTGAACCGCTCGATGCCGAGCACTCGGCGGCCGCGGCGGGCGAGTTGATGCAGCGCTGCGCTTCCCATTGCGCCGAGCCCGCACACCACGACGTCAAAATGGCTCATGGAGCCCGCTTTCCCGCGTATCAATGTCATCATCGGCGAAAGCGGATGATCCAGTCACCACCAAATTACCAAAATGATCCCCGAGGCACGACGCTGTCTCGTCCCATAGTCTGGGTTGACCGGTGCCCTGCTTTCCGCCGGCCATGGCAAGGAATGATAAAGCCAAGCGTGCAGAGCGGCTTGAGCTGCTGACGACTTCCCGCCATAAAGCCGCAATGACCGTACGAATCTACCCCGCGTGGCTTATTGGCGCTGCGCTCCTCGTCATGGCGCCATGCGATTTCACGGCCGCCGAACCCATCCCAGTGCCGCCACCACGGCCGGCGCCGGCCGCGGCGGGGGCGCCGGTGGAAGGGCCGAAAGCCGAGGTGGTGCAGCCATCGGCCTGCCGGCTGCGGCTCACCGCCGAACTTGCGGTCGCGCCCTCGCTGCCTGCAATCGAGGGGCCGGGCGAATGTGGCGCGCCTGACCTGGTCAGGCTCGAAGCGGTCGTCCTGCCGGACAAGAGCCGGGTCGCAGTGACCCCGGCGGCGACGCTCCGCTGCACCACAGCGGAGGCGATCGTGTCCTGGCTGCGCGAGGAGGCGGCTCCGCTCGCGCGCGATCTTGGCGCCGCGCTGCACGCCGTGCAGAACTTCGATTCCTACGACTGCCGCGGGCGCAACCGAGTCGCCGGCGCCAAGATCAGCGAGCATGGCAAGGGCAACGCGCTCGACATCCGGGCGCTGAAGCTCGCCGACGGCAAGGCCGTCGAGCTGACCGACCCGCACGCGTCACGGGATTTTCGCGAGAAGATGCGCCAGAGCATGTGCGCGCGGTTCACGACGGTGCTCGGTCCTGGCTCCGACGGTTTTCACGAGAACCACGTTCACGTGGACCTCGCCGAGCGCCGCGGCGGCTACCGCATGTGCCAGTGGGAGCTGCGCAACCCGGATGCGACGCCGGCCGCCGAGGCGGCGGTGCCGCTGCCGCCGGCAAAGCCGAGGCTCGCAACTCCGAACGCGTCGGCACCGCGCCGGAAACTTTGACGCCGTACTACCGTTGCGGCGGCAATTGGAACCGCCGATTTGGCCGCGCCCAGTAATGGCTGCAGGTCATTGTACCAGCGGATTGACCACGGGCAATTCGGAGAATCGTCCGAAGTCGCGGTCCGCGGACCATAGTTGACGCACGCCATGGTGCCGGCACAAGGCAGCGATGCGGGCGTCGTGAATTCGTGCTCCGGTCGCATAGACGAGAATGTTGGTATCGACGGCGATCACCCGCCGCGCCCTTCGTAGGCAAGATCGCGCAGCCGCTCCCAGTCGGCCTCCCGCAGGTCTGGCTTCAGGCCCCGCCCCTTGAAGCTTGCCTTGCGTAGCCGAAAGGCGGGGCGGCGCTGCTTCTCGGCGACGACCCGCCGCAGGCCCTGTTCGATCAGCGCCCGCAACGTTGTGCCTTCGCGCGCGGCGAGCTTGCGCGCCTGCCGCAGCAGCGAGTCGGAAATGTCAAGCGTGGTTTTCATTGGAGCAATCTTTATGGTTCCAGGAATATGGCTAGCAATATCCATTGTATCACCGCGACCGGTGAGCGCAGTAGAAATAAGCGCGCCGGGAAGCGCCGAGAGGGCACGCTCGCCTCGAGAGCGCTGATGGCATTTAACGTGGTATGACCTATCTCATGACCGCACCCGCAAACCAACACTCGAACCCCATGCGCCCGCCCAGCAATCTCGCCGCCCGCGATATCGAAACCCTGATCCATCCCTACACCAATCTGGACGCTTTTCGCGCCAGCGGACCGCTCGTGCTCGAGCGCGGAGAGGGCGTGTTCGTCTACGACAAGCACGGCAAGCCCTATATCGACGGGATGGCGGGGCTGTGGTGCACCGCGCTCGGCCATGGCAACGCGGAACTGGTCGAGGCGGCGGCGCGGCAGATGGGCAAGCTCGCCTTCGCCCATCTCTTCTCCGGCAAGAGCCATGATCCCGCGATCGAGCTGGCCGAGAAGCTCAAGGAGATCGCGCCGATCGAGACCTCCAAAATCTTCTTCTGCAATTCCGGCTCGGAGGCGAACGACAGCCAGATCAAGCTGGTCTGGTACATGAACAACGCGCTCGGGCGCCCGCGCAAGAAGAAGATCATCAGCCGCCTCAACGCCTATCACGGCGTCACCATCGCCGCGGCCTCGCTTACCGGGCTCCCCAACAATCAGCTCGATTTCGACCTGCCGATCGCCGGCATCCTGCATGCCGGATGTCCGCATCACTACCGCTTCGCGCACGCGGGCGAGAGCGAGGAGGATTTCGCGACCAGGCTCGCCGGCGAGCTCGAGGCGCTGATCGTGCGTGAAGGACCGGACACGGTCGCAGGTTTCATCGCCGAGCCGGTGATGGGAGCAGGCGGAGTGATCGTGCCGCCCGCGACCTATTTCGAGAAGATCATGGGCGTCTGTGGGAGATACGACGTCTATATGATTTCCGACGAGATCATCTGTGGGTTCGGCCGGTTGGGGACCATGTTCGGCTGCCAGTCATTCGGTTTCCGGCCGCATTCGATCTCGGTCGCCAAGGCGCTGACCTCCGCCTATGTCCCGATGGCGGCCGTCACGGTGCCGCAAGCGATGTACGAGGCGATGCTCGAAGAGAGCCGCAAGATCGGCACCTTCGGCCACGGCTTCACCTATTCCGGCCATCCGGTCGCCGCCGCGGTGGCGCTCAAGACGATCGAGATCTATGCGCGCGAGCGCATCGTCGATCAGGCTGCCCGCAAGGCGCCGCACTTTGCAGCGCGGCTCGCCGCGCTCGGGCAGCACCCGCTGGTCGGCGAGGCGCGTGGGCTAGGGCTCGTGGGCGGCATCGAGCTGGTCGCCGAGAAGGCGAGCAAGCGGTTATTCGCCGCCCGCGCCGGTATCGGCGCGCGCGTAGTAGCGTTCGCCGAGGAGGAGGGGGCGATCCTGCGATCCATCGTCGGCAATGTGGTGTCGATCTGCCCGCCGCTGATCATATCGACCGACGAAATCGACCAATTGTTCGATGGCCTTGCTCGCGCGCTCGACCGCACCTTGGACTGGGCAAAGCGCGAGCAGGCGTTCGACCCCTGACGGAACAAGAAGTTCAGTTGCGGTGGGAGCTTCCGGTCGAGGCCACGCGCGGATTGAATGGGGTGTCGCCCTGGTGCGGCGCCAGCACAACCACGATCGTTCCGAGCTTCACCCGGTTGAAGAGATCGATCACGTCCTCGTTGGTCATGCGGATGCAGCCGGACGAGATCGCCTGTCCGATATATTCGGGCTGGTTGGTGCCGTGGATGCGGAACAGCGTGTCCTTGGGACCCTGGAAGAGATAGATGCCGCGCGCGCCCATCGGATTGTGCGGGCCGCCTTCGACGTAGTTCGGGATGTTGCCGAGCCGTTGCTTGATCTCGGCCGTGGGGACCCAAGACGGCCATTCTTCCTTGCGGCCGACCTTGGCGATCCCGTACCAGGACAATGCTTCCTCGCCGACGGTCACGCCATAGCGGATCGCCTTCTTGTCGGGCAGCACGTAGTAGAGATAGCGCGCATCGGTGTCGATGACGATCGTGCCCGCGGCTTCCGAGCGGTGGTAGTCGACGATGTGGCGCTGGTAGGGCTGCGGAATGGTGGCCTGGGCATAGGGCGGATTGGCGAGCAGCTTCTTGTCGCGGGCGGTAAAGCTCGCATCCGTCGCCGGCTCCAACGTGGCCTGCATGCAGCCGCCGAGCAGCAACCCGATCACGACAAACAGACTTCCACGCACCGCCATAATCGACCTCTTCCGCGCTCTTGACGCAGCCCTGCCGGTTTCTCGATTCACTTGCAGCATCAAATAGCTGAAAAGCCCCCGATGCTTCCAGACCCCCGACGAAGATCAGCCCATTGTCCGTGGAACTGTGGCAAGAATACCGCAGTCGGGCTGCTAACCTATGGAAACCGCGGCCTTTCGGGCTCCAACGCCGGCACCAACCGAACGAGACGCCAGTCTACCACCCCAAGTCTTAACCGCGGGTTTACCATACCCGGTCTGAATGGCGGCGCCGGCGCGGGCGGAATGTCACGATAGGACACGATTTGCTGCCCAATTCCGCCCCACTCGCCAGGCATAGCAGAGGTTCGCCAATACCCAAGAAGACTTAAAGCAAGCTTCCACGGAGTGAGCAATGACATCGAACAATGCGGTCCAATCCCCGCAGCAGAAGGACCAAAATCTCGACGCCCGCTATGGCAAGATCGGAATTCCGGCGGTGGCCGCGGCGCTCGCCTACCAGAGTGACGCCAAGAACCCGGCCTATGCGCCGGTTGTCGCGCGCGAGGACAAGCGGCGCGTGGAGATGGCAGCGGCGTGACCGACCCGCGCCCGCGGTACGTCGAATGACGCGCACCGCAAACGACACCCCACCTCGATCGTGACAGAGCCGTGACCGAGCTCAACTCGGCTGAGCCCTCGCTCGGATGCCGACCGCTGATCCTGCCGCGCGGCTGCTAATTTTCTTGCAAGAAGAGCCCCGATTGGGCCATCACTGGCCCGATCAGGGCAACATTGCCTCAATCGCGCTCCGCCGGTGGCAAGCGCGGAGCGCTTGATGTGGAGGGGTCATGCTGTCGGTCTACGTTCCCCACGGCGCATCGCTCGAGCGCATGCCGGTAGAGCCGGGGGCTCAGATTCCCGACAGCGCGGTCTGGTTCGACCTCATCACCCCGACCCAGCAGGAGGACAAGCTGGTCGAGAGCCATGTCGGCATATCGGTGCCGACGCGAGAGGAGATGCAGGAGATCGAGGTCACGAGCCGCCTCTATGTCGAGAATGGCGCGCGCTACATGACCGCGACCCTGATGTGCCAATCCGATACCGACACGCCGAAGACTACGCCGGTCACCTTCATCCTCTCCGGGCACCGGCTGATCACGGTGCGCTACGACGAGCCGCGTCCGTTCATGATCGTCGGCACCAGGCTCGGCCGCGTCTGCCCGCAGGGCATCACCGGCGAAACCGTGCTGATGGACCTGCTCGACGCCGTGATCGACCGTTCCGCCGATATCCTGGAGCGGATCGGCGCCGAGGTGGACCGGGTCTCCCACGACATTTTCGAGCCGGAGGAGGCCAAGGGCGGCCGCTCGAAGAGCTACAACGACATCCTCAGGGCGATCGGGCGCAAGGGCGACCTGACCTCGAAGGTGCGCGAGAGCCTGGTCTCGATCGGCCGCCTGCTCCTCTATCTCGCCAACGAGGCCGACAGCATGCGCTGGGCCAAGGAGACCCGCGCGCAGCTTCGCGGCATGCAGCGCGACGTGGGATCGCTCTCCGACCACGCCGCCTACCTCTCCAACAAGATCCAGTTCCTGCTCGATGCCATGCTCGGCGTCGTGAGCCTCGAGCAGAACAACATCATCAAGATTTTCTCGGTGGCCGCCGTCGTGTTCATGCCTCCGACCCTGATCGCGTCGATCTATGGGATGAATTTTCGCCACAACATGCCCGAGCTCGATTGGGAATACGGCTATCCATTCGCGCTCGCCCTGATGGTGCTGGCGGCCGTGCTGCCGTACATTTTCTTCAAATGGAAGAAGTGGCTGTAGCCGGACAACAGACGACAGAGGACGGACGACAGAGGACGGACGACGACAGACAACAGGGTATCATTTCTTTATCCGTCGTCTGTCCTCTGTCGTCCGTCCTCCGCCCTCAGACATGCTGCCCGCCATTGATGTGGATTTCGGCGCCGTTCACGTAGGACGAGGTCTCGGTGCACAGCACGTAGATGATCTTGGCGACCTCGTCGGGGGTGCCGAGCCGGTGCAGCGGGATTTGATGGGCCACGATCTCCTCGGTGCCCGGCGAGAGGATCGTGGTGTCGATCTCGCCCGGCGCGATGGCGTTGACGCGGATGCCGAGCGGGCCGAAATCGGCGGCCATCTCTCGGGTGAGCGAGGCGAGTGCCGCCTTCGATGTGGCATAGGCCGCGCCCGCGAACGGATGCACGCGCGAGCCAGCGATCGAGGTGACGTTGACCACCGAGCCCTTGGCGGTCTTGAGTTCGTTCACGAGGCCGCGGGCGAGCATGATCGGCGCGAAGAAATTCACCCGGAAGACGTGATCCCAGACGTCGACCGTGGTGTCGAGCGAGGAAAGGCGCGCGCCGCCCTCGGCCTTGGGCGAGATCGCGGCATTGTTGACGAGGGCGTGCAGTTCGCCGTGATCGAGCCGCTCCTTGATCTCGGCGATGGCCTCGAGCGTGCCGTCGGGATCGGCGAGGTCGACCTGGATGTGATCCTCGGGACCCATCTCCCAGGGGCAGTTCTCAGGGAAAGGGTGGCGCGAGCAGGTGATCACGCGCCAGCCGGCGGCCGAGAAACGCTTGACCGTGGCGTGCCCGATCCCGCGACTCGCCCCGGTGAGGAGGAGCGCTCGGCGCGGCTGGTTGTCGTGCGATGTCGGCATGGGCATTAGATAATGATCGAGCGTGGCATCATGCTAGCTCAAGGGTAAAGCCTCGTCTTGCTCCAGGGTGCGCCTGGCGCGCTGCGGCGGAACTCGACCCGGTCGTGCAGCCGGTAGGGCCGATCCTGCCAGAACTCAATGGCCACGGGGACGAGACGATAGCCTGTCCAGTTGGGCGGGCGCGGTATGGTCCCGACCGCGAACTTGGCCATGTAGAGCGCGACCGCCTTCTCGAAGGCCATGCGGCTTTCGAGCGGCGCCGACTGCTTGCTGGCCCAGGCGCCGATCTGGGCGAGCCGGGGGCGGGTCGCGAAATAGGCGTCGGCCGCCGCGTCCTCGACCCGCTCGACCGGCCCGCGCAGGCGCACCTGGCGGTTGAGGGACTTCCAATGGAAGACCAGGGCCCCCTTTTGGGTTGCGTCCAACTCGCGCCCCTTTGGGCTGTCGGCATTGGTGTAGAAGACAAGACCCCGTTCGTCGTAGCCCTTCAGCAGCACCACCCGGGCGTTGGGCAGGCCGTCAGTGTCCACGGTCGCGAGCGTCATGGCGTTGGCGTCGGCGGGCTCCGAGCGTCCGGCCTCTTCGAACCAGGCGGCGAACAGCCGCAAAGGCTCGTCCGCCTCGGTGAAATCACCAGTCGTTAACCCGTTCGGGTGTTGTATCGAAGCCGAATCGGACATTCCGGAGTGCCCGCTGGTGCGAAGTTCCTGGTTGCGGCAGTCCTGTTATAGAGGAAGCCCCTTCACGCGCCTATGGCACGGCATGCGCGGCCACCTGCCCGCGGGGGTCGCCGCGCTGTCGCTTGCGCTCGCGGCCGGCGGGTGCAGCTTCTCCTACCAGCTCGACAGCCTGTTCGGCAGAAGCAAGGACGATGCCGCGCCGGAGCACACCGCCTCGCTGCGTCCGAGCACGCCCCGGCCGGCCGCGGTGATGCCGCCGGAGGGCGATCTCGCCATTGCCCGCGCCGCGGTCACCGAGGTCCTGACCAAAGGTGGCAAGGACTCGAGCGTGCCGTGGGAGAACCCGAAAACCGGTGCCCGTGGCACCATCACGCCGATCGCCTCGGCCTACATCCAGGACGGGCTTACCTGCCACGATTTCCTCGCCAGCTACGTCCGCAATGGCACCGAGTCCTGGCTCCAAGGCGAGGCCTGCCGGGTCCAGCAGGGCCGATGGGAGGTGCGCACCCTCAAGCCTTGGCAGCGCACCTGACCAGTGGCCATCCCATCGCTTGATCGAACGAGACCCCGCTTGCTCAGCGCGGGCTTGAAGCGGTGCTGCCTGGCCGGTCTTCCTTCGACGTTGCGCTGCGCGCGATCAACAGGCTCCTCCCGTCTTCTTGCGGGGACGGATCGGGGAGGGGGCCTGCCGCAAACTCGAAGCTTTGCGGCTGGCTCCTTGGCGCCCGTAAGCGGAAAGGCAAGGGCGGAAGCTTCACGCCCGCGTCTCGGTTCAGTGCACTCGATTGAGTTCTCAGCCCGTGCACCGTGCGTTGCGCTCGATGAATGTACCCCCCACATTTATTCCGGTTGGCTGGGGTGAATGCCTGTCATGAGTATCGGAGAGTCCGGAGGTCTCGAAGATGCGCGACCCCTATGAGGTGCTTGGGGTAGGTCGGAGCGCGAGTGCTGCGGAGATCAAGAGCGCTTTCCGGCGGCTCGCCAAAAAGCTGCATCCGGACGCCAACAAGCACGACCCCAAGGCGGCGAGCCGCTTCGCCGAGATCAACGCTGCCTACGAGATCATCGGCGACGCTGACAAGCGCAAGGCCTTCGACCGCGGCGAGATCGACCCCGAAGGCAAACCGCGCTTTCAAGGGTTCGAAGGCTTCGGCGCCGGCCGCAGCGGCACTCCCGGCGGCGGTTTCGACCGCGAGGGCGTGTTCGAGACTTTCACCTTCGGCCCCGAGGGATTCCAGCGCACGAGCGGGCGCGGTGGCGGCTTTCGCGGGCACGGCGGTTTCGAGGATATCCTCAAGAATGTCTTCGGCGGAATCGGCGGCGCCGGGCGTGACGCGCGGCCAGGCGGAGGCTTCCATTTCGAGACCGAGGATCTGGCGCCCGGGAGCGGCGACGTCAGTGCCGCGGTCACGGTCACCCTCGCGGAAGCGGCCAAGGGCGCGAAGAAGCGCGTGCAGCTCCCGACCGGCAAGGAGGTCGAGGTCAAAATCCCAGCCGCCCTCGCCGAGGGACAGCAGATCCGACTCAAAGGGCAGGGGCTTCCGGGCTCGCGCGGCCGTGCCGGGGATGCGCTGATCACCGTGACGGTCGCGCCGCATCCGCTCTTCCAGCGCGACGGCGCGGATCTGCGGCTTGAGCTTCCGATCACGCTCTACGAGGCGGTGCTGGGCGCGAAGGTGAGGGTGCCGACCCTTGACGGCGCGGTCGAGCTCGCGATCCCCCCCGGCACCAGCGCGGGCCGCACCTTCCGCCTCAAGGGCAAAGGCTTTCCGGCGAAGGACAGAGCGGGCGACCTCCTTGCCACGGTCCGCGTCGTGCTGCCCGAGCGCGCCGACCCCGAGCTCGAAGCGCTGATGCGCAAGTGGCGGGAGACCAAGGCTTATGATCCGCGCAAGGACATGGGGTAAAAGTTTTCCTGTCCTCGTTTGCGGGATAGGGTCAGGTCGCGCTTTGCCCGGTCGCTGACGACGACGCGTGCCATCAGCGCTTCAGCGCGGCAAGATGGGCGTCGATTTCGGCAAGAGCATCATCGAGCGGCGCGACTTCGCCCCGCGCAGCGCCCGCCCGCGCCTCGTCCACGTAGGGCTTGGCCCAGGCCAGATCGTCATTCTCTGTTGCCATGAGATCGGCGACGGCAACGGCAACGGCGTCGTCGACCGAGCTGAACCGCCCGGCGGCAACTTGCTCCTCGAGCCATTTCAGCTGGCCGGGGGGAAGCGTGATGGTCATGCTATCACTATAGCCGGTGCACGGATCACGTTCCAGCCGCGCAATTGGAATGCGCGCAATCGAGGGAGCAAGCTCAAGATTCGGCACGCAGAACGGCTCATCCCGACTTCTGCCTCACGACCTGCCGCCCTGTGGGGCCGCCGCCTTGTCGATCTGGTCGTAGGCCGCCTGGGCGATGTCGTTGAGGCGCTCACGGTCGGCGGGGCCGCTGACCACATAGGCGAGATTACGGTCCACCCAATAGACGGCCGCCAAGCGGTCGGCGGACTTGTAGCGCATCGCCGCGAGCCGCAGCGCCGAGGGCGCGCAGTAGAGCGTGAAGCGGTCGCCCGACGGCGCCTCGTACATGAAGAACGCCGCCGCGGCCCCGGTCGGCCCCGGCAGCAGCCGGCCGCCGACGAGCTTGAGCCCGATCGATTCGAGATCGGGGATGCGCAGCTCGTAGTCGAGGCGCTCGCGTGCATCAGCCGGAAGCGGATCGCCGTAGCGCGCTTTCGCGCCCGCCTCGGCGAGACGCACGAGATATTCGTTTTCGCTTTCAA
>Ga0137385_10002883_pt1 | contig 14842 bp, 17 predicted proteins | sample SagtaG_FD_104921 | JGI IMG/M metagenome (GOLD analysis project Ga0137385, IMG submission 104921) | Vadose zone soil microbial communities from Sagehorn Ranch, Mendocino, California, USA - Sage2_R_80_16 metaG | ecosystem: Environmental > Terrestrial > Soil > Vadose zone | place: USA: California...
GCTTGGTGTCATGTTTAAGGACCTCCGCGTTGTCGGCTTGGGGGCTGCCGCCAGCTACCAGCCTACCTTTGGTTCTTTTTTCAACCCTAAAGTCATCCTCGAGAAGATTCAGGCCTTACGTCATCCCCCCTTGCGTGAAATCCTCAGCGGTTTCGAAGGTGTTATCCGCCCAGGGGAAATGCTCCGTATGTATTCCTTACTTTTGTCATGGGTCTGACATGGTTTTCTCAACCAATCACAGTCGTCCTGGGTAGCCCAGGTTCGGGATGCAGCACGTTACTGAAAACGCTCACCAACCAGCGCGCCGAGTATCATCTTGTGGAAGGTGATGTACATTATGACTCTTTCACACCAGAATACATGGCCAAGCACTACCGCGGCGATATCGTCTACTCCCCCGAGGATGACATTCATTTCCCCACGCTTACCGTCGATGAAACTCTCCGCTTTGCGGCCAAGATGCGTGCACCGCACAATCGCATGGGGCGCCCGCGTAGTCATTACGTGAAGAACATAAACGACATCACGCAAACCATTTTCGGTCTGCGACACGTAAAGAACACGCCTGTTGGCGATGCGGCCATCCGTGGAGTATCTGGCGGAGAGAAGAAGCGTGTTTCGATAAGTGAGGCATTGACCCTTCGTTCCAGGATCTCCGCGTGGGACAAGTATGTATTCCCGCGCCAGTTCTCGGGCGTGCTTTGATATCGTTTCCTACGACAGTTCCACCCGAGGTCTCGATGCTTCGACGGCCCTCGAGTTTGTTCGTGCACTACGCATAGCAACCGACGTGGCGCATATGTCCACCATCGTGTCAATTTATCAGGCTTCAGAGTCGTTGTATCAGCATTTCGACAAAGTCTGCGTCATTTATGAAGGCAGGATGGCGTACTTTGGCCGCGCAGATCTGGCTCGTCAATATTTCATCGATCTTGGTTTTGAACCGGCACACCGGCAGACCACCCCAGATTTCCTTGTTGCTGGTATGTTACGTGTTATCTATCTATATATTTTTTCGCTCAACATTCTCTCCCCCGTTTGCTCTAGTAACGAATCCCCTCGCGCGCACGGTCCGCGAGGACTTCAAAGGGCTAGTCCCGCAGACGGCTGCCGAGTTCGCCTCTGCGTTCTTGGCATCGGAAGTGAGTGTAGCGAATCGCATGGACATGGACGCATACTACAAGGAATTTGTTGGCCACCCTGAGCGAGCCCTCGCGTACAAGGAGAGCGTAACGGCGGAGCATGCGACTACGCAGCGCAAGGGGAGCGCCTACACGATATCTATCCCCATGCAGGCTCGCGCCGTCATGCTGCGCCGCGTGCAAATTCTGCGCGGCAACCTCACCACGCAATTGATTGTCCTCATGTACGTATTCTCATCTACCGGCCGAGTTAATATTCTGTACTAATACCAAAAACAGTACGTTCATCGTACAGGCTCTTATCAATGGTTCAGTCTTTTTCAGGCTGAAAGATGAGACATCACAGTACTTCTCGCGCGGGGGTATTCTCTTCTTGTACGTCATCGCAGGTTGTTGTCCTCGCCTTCGTCCTGTAACCGACCCCATCTCGCTAGTGCCTTACTTTGGGCGGCCTTGTCTTCAATGGCTGAGATACCAGCTCTCTTCGCACAGCGGCCCATTGTGGTAAAGCATGCCAGAGCCGCCATGTACCATCCATTTATCGAAGCTGCCGCTCTTACGATCGTTGACGTGCCAATCACCTTCGCCACGCTTATAGTATTCTCCCTCATCCTGTACTTCATGGTTGGTTTGCAAGCTTCTGCGAGCCAATTTTTGTGAGCAAATATTTCTGCCTTATCTGATTCCAGTGGCTCATGGACTCTGTCGCAGCACGTTCTTCCTATTTATCTTTACCATGGCGTTGGTAATGAAGGCATGGTTCCGCTGCGTAGCAGCGGCTTTCGGAGATCCAGCGCCTGCACAGACGGTTGCTGGTATCTTATTGCTCATGCTTGTCCTCTATACCGGATATACAATCCCGAAGCCGTCGATGATTGGCGCGTTGAAGTGGATCTCGTACATCAACGTGAGTGATTGCCAGTAGATGCTCTTATCCATGCTTATATCTGCTATCTGGACAGCCGATCCGGTACGGCTTCGAGGGACTCATATCCAATGAGTTCCACACACTCAACGGAACATGCTCAAACCTTGTACCGAGTGGAACTGGATATGAAAACGTGTCGCTCACGAACCAGGTTTGCGGGACTGTTGGCTCTATCCCCGGCCAAAGCACCGTGGATGGCAATCGTTTTATCTCACTCTCGTATGACTATTCCTACAGCAATATCTGGCGGGTAAGTGATGTGACACTTGGAACATCAATGTTCGTGGTGACTGATATGGAGAGTAGAACTACGGCATCATCATCGGGTTTGGCGTTGCATTTGTCGCAGCACTTCTCTATTTCACCGAGTACAACACGAGCTTGACTGGCCAGACGAACGTCATGCTCTTCAAGCGAGGGGCGAAGGCTCCGGTCGTTCGCGAAGCCCAAGAGAAAGCTGGCGTGGCTGATGAGGAGAAAGGCGTTCCAGAGTCGCGAGATGCGACGGAAAAGACGCGCAGTGAGAGTGGGTCATCTAGCATGGATGTCGCTGTCCCCATGATGTCGGACGTATTCACATGGAGGCACCTCGAGTATGACGTTCGAGTAGGAAAAGGCGAGACCCGTCGCCTCCTGGACGACGTTTCTGGTTACGTTGCGCCGGGCAAGCTCACAGCGCTCATGGGAGAATCTGGAGCGGGAAAGGTTAGTAGACTCGAAATACGGCCAACGCAAATTCACGCTCATCTTTCCTCAGACCACGCTATTGAATGTCCTCGCAGAGCGCCAAGCGGCTGGTGTTGTCGGCGGTGAGAGGCAAGTCAACGGGTACCCCTTGCCAAGCGATTTCCAAGCCCAGACGTGAGCTTGAACACCCTTTTGTCGTTTGTGTTGATTCTGACGGGCCGGGTTGCCACAGAGGGTACGTTCAACAGATGGACACACATCTGGCTCAGACAACCGTGCGCGAAGCGCTGCTCTTCTCCGCAAAACTGCGACAGCCACCCACAGTACCTCTCAAAGAGAAAGAAGCATAGTGAGTAATCATTTGAGAAGTATCTCTGAGCCATTACTAACGGGCTGTATTTAGCGTCGACACGGTGCTTAAAATGTGCGGTCTGGAGAAATATGCTGATGCGATTGTGGGCTCGCTCGGCGTCGAACACAGGAAACGAACGACTATTGGAGTGGAGCTCGCAGCCAAGGTACGTAACGTAGAACCCAAACCCGATTTATCTGGTAATGACTTCCTGCAAGCCCAAATTGCTCCTCTTTTTAGATGAACCGACCTCCGGACTTGATTCACAGAGCGCTTGGGCTATCATTAGCTTCCTACGCGAATTAGCCAATCACGGTCAGGCAATTCTGTGCACGTGAGTCTAACACCTGTGAATATTCTTGTCACTTTGTATGCTTACTCAAGATCGCATTTTAGTATTCATCAGCCTTCAGCGGAGCTATTCCAAGAATTTGACAAACTTCTGCTTCTCCGGAAAGGAGGCCAGACAGTCTACTTTGGCGACATCGGAACAAACTCTACGACTCTGATTGATTATTTCCAGACGAATGGAGGACAACCCTGTCCACCCGACGCGAACCCGTAGGTGGCGAGTATATTAAAAGTGATATCCTCATCTAACTGTTTGGGCAGTGCTGAATATATTCTGGATGCTATTGGGGCAGGTGCCACTGCCACCACCGATACTGACTGGCACAGCACGTGGAAGGGCTCTCCGCAAGCCAAAGCTGTCGACAAAGAACTCGATACTCTCCTCGAGGATGGACGAAAGCGTCATGCTGTTGACACAGAGCAGCACTCAGAGTTCTCAACGTCATGGATATTCCAAGTCAAGACGCTCTGGGAACGCGACATCGTCCGCCACTGGCGTGATCCCACATACCTGTTGGCCAAGCTCGCGTTGAACGTCTTTGCTGCGCTCTTTATTGGATTCACGTTCTTCCAAGCCAAGGATTCTATCCAGGGTACTCAGAATCACATATTTGTAAGCCCCTGATCGCTAGTTCCCTTCTAATACTGGCTCATCGACGTGTGCGAACAGGCCGTATTCATGAGCCTGGTCGTGAGCGCACCCCTATCCAACCAGATCCAAGGTCCCTTCATCGATACCAGACGGGTTTATGAGATTCGCGAACGCCCAAGCCGAATGTACAGCTGGACGGCTCTCATTACCGCGCAAATCTTTGGCGAGGTCACCCTTAACATCGTTGGCTCTTCTCTATTCTTCCTCATATGGTACTGGCTCGTCGGTTTCCCTTCGAGCCGTGCCGGATACTCGTATTTGATGTTCGGCATCATGTACCCCATGTACTACACCACCTTCGCCCAATGGGTTGCTGCCATGTCACCGAACCCCGAAATTGCCGCGCAACTTTTCAGCTTCTTCTTTAGCTTTGTCGTTACCTTGTCAGTTGTGTTTTACTCTAAACCTGGACTCGCTCTGACTTTGATGATAGCAACGGCGTACTGCAGCCATATAGGCACCTCGGCTGGTGGAAGTGGATGTATCGCACGTCACCTTACACTTACCTCATCGAAGGGTTGTTGGGTCAAGGTACATCGCTCTCGTCTTGTCGACTCTCGCTCAATACTGACTGCGCTTTCAGCACTTGGCCACTCTGTGATTACCTGCGCACCCGTAGAATATGTTACTGTCAGGCCACCCCTAGCACAAACGTGCCAGCAGTACCTGAGCGAATTCATCAGTACAACAGGTGGCTACGTGACGAACCCGAGCGCCACGGATAATTGCCAGTTCTGCTCGTACCGAACCACAGACGAGTTCTTAGAGTCGAACTCGAATATATTCTGGAGTCATCATTGGCGCAATTTCGGGTTCATGTGGATATACGTCGGATTTAACGTACGTCCTAATTCACACCGTCACACACGTATAGCTAACTCATGTCCGACGCGTAGGTATTTGCCGTCTATGCTATGACTTACGTCTTCCGTGTTCACGGGCCAGCCAACTTTTTCTTTCGCAGGCGTTCATAAACATTCTTCATCATCTGCATGACCTATAGCTACTGTGTATATAATTTACGCTGTATCACTTTCTCACGTTCTTTAGACGCATCAATGAAGGACGACGTGGCGTAGTGAAAGGATTCTTAATGATTTCTATGAAATGCACTTACTGTAATTACATCTGGAATGGAATGGATATGTTGTCTTTTGCGCACTCTGTTCGATTCTGTACCACTCTCTATTGGAACCTGGCGGCTTGCGGATGCCCTGGAAGGCGTACAACGAGGAGAGTACTTCCATGCCCTGTAGTGTGACTGTTATGTTATGATGTAACGGCCAAACACTATCTCCGAAGCCACCGGCATGCACCGGCACGTCTCTTGGACGCATCCTTCATGTCGCCTTCGTGTTCGCCAAATCTACAGCATGGCATATACTACTTAGGGGTCTTTATTATTAGCGACGTGAGCTCTGACTAGATCAGACTGCCAGTGGTCACGGTGACTGGAGACCGGTGCTGGTGATCTCGCTGCCCACTGGCACCCATACTGGCACTGGCGATTGCTCCTGTGGTAGCAAATACCTAGGAGTCTTATTCCGTGTGCCGCCACGACCTAATCCTGTTTGTTTGTACAGAAACGTCCGGCGGGCGTTGAGCCTGGCAAGTGTCGTTACCGACTCGCGATACATGCTGTACACGGAGTTCGCCGGTGAGATGGAAGGAGCTGACGTCCGCACGGCCATCCTGGCAGGGCTGCAACACAGGGGATCCGACCCATTCGGAGCCGTCCTATGAATGGCTGTTGACTGCATAGGACTTTAGCCCCGCGCACTCAGGCTGCCGTTCTCTCATTTGTGATCAAGTAGGCACCTCCGATTCGTCCATGTTACTTAATCCCTGGCCCACGGTGAGTTTGTTTCAGTAATAGACAGATTTGTTAGGTTCGAACTTCGGTTTATTCTCTCGTCTGGAGTTTAACCACACGTTTGTGAGGTCCATCCTCGACGGGGTTACATGTAGTATCATCAAGCCCGCGCCCTGTTGGTCCACCTTCTAGGTCTCGCTGGCTTCGAGGTTGTACCTTAGCTTTCTAGTACTGTAGGCTGGTTTTTTTTATCGACACCGCTGTCGATGCGATATGAGAACGCTCACCTAAAATAAGTCCCAGCCATCAATGTCAACACCAACACCGACACCAAGTCGTCCAGCCGTAATGCATCACGCCACAATGAGCTCTTATCGTTATCAGACTTATAAACAAAAGCACATCGCTGTAGCAGTTCTATCTAGGTGTTAATACAAGTACTCCAACTGTGACCATGCACGAAAGTAGAAAGATCCAGGCGAGTTTCGTGTCCGCCTGACACCCGGATATTACTTGGGTGGTGAAGACCTGTCCTATGTGACGGCGGGATCCACATTAGAAGTTCATCGTTGCTACCACATGCCTGGTCAGCGCTGGTGCCCGTGACGACTCATGACCGCGGAGTACTGCATTCCCCAATACATATCGTCCATCACAAACTCCTCTCACCCTCAAAATCTGCCTGTCAATCCTTCGGCCACGACATAAGTTGTCAACATTTTCTCTTTCCCTCGATATACGAGGAAGGTCCGACATCGAAGTACAAGATGTGGGCGAACGGTAATAGAGCGAGAAATAGACTCACCAAGTTGTCCGCTCGTCTGGATTCTAGGCTGTAGGACCTTCGGGAGTCTCTCCTCAAAATTATCATAATGTGCGTTGACTCTGCTGTCGAACTTCCAACCTGCCTTGATGAGGGTTCTCTAGACCGAGTCATCGTCCCAACCTCCCGCGCGCGCTCTCCTGACCGTGACCCCGCACACGCCGACCTCCGCGCGCTTTCAGAGCTCGGGTTAGTCCGCGAGTTGCTGCACATAATACCGTGCCTCCGCCTCCACACCCGGACGCGTTGACCGGCTACTGGTACTTTACGAAGCACCGCGTCATGCAGGCCTCTGGACATGGGACACCGACCACACGGCGGACAGCGTGGTTTGTGAGGGGGACCCCAGCGTGGGAGAGCGGGAGGCCGAGATTTCGCGTGGTCTGGCAGCCGACGATGCGATGGGTATCCACCCTAGCTCGCAGCGAGCATCCCTGGCCCTCTTCCCATCTTGGCCCATGATCTGTAAGGTCTCGTATTGTCCCTTTGATTGACGTTGACGTTTTGTTCCACCAGCCGCAGATCGACAATTGAACGCGCACTTCACTCGATGCCCGCCTGTCTTCCACGGAGCAAGCACTCTACACTGCGCTCTCGACTTCGGGCGTGCTGAAATCTGCGCGCTGCACGCACTTTGGGTCTGCATTTTGTGCGAGGCTCCAGTGTGGCTCGGCGGCGGAGAGAAGAGGAGGGCAGAGCGTGCGAGGACGAGAAGGAAATTTGGACGTCAAGCAAGAGCCACGAGCACTTCAGGGGGCTTGGGTATTGAACGGCCTTCAACGAATCTCAGGTGCACAATGTCCTTGACTTCACAGATACGTTTTTGCGTCCAGGCTCCTGGACGGTACGTACGATCACGAAACCGCTCTGTCCGTCTTCATACCGGATTGTCCCTGCTCGCACAGATGCTAACCCCTCTACCAGTTACCCGACGATGACAAGCTCCTCCGCACACCTGTGCCTGTACCAACAAATTATCTACAGTACTAGCCAAGTAGATTACCCTCGATCCCCACCTCCAAGTCCTCGAGGCGCACCTTTCCCACATGTCTTACTCACTCCTGCCTGCCTCTCTGGCAGGACGATATAACGTGAGGCAGCGTTCCCTGATCGCGACGTACAACGGCGCACCTACGCTCTCTTCTTGAACTCTCTTGCGCTCTCTGCACGCCTCGCAGAGCGAGGCATGGCCTAGGAGCGCGTGCAAAATCAAGGACTAGATTTCCCGCGCGTAGCCATTATCACCGCAGAGCGCACAATCGAGCGCATACCCGATACATTCCCGTCGTCAGTGAAGGGACAGCTGCTGGATCTGGCCAAAAGCGGCGCAGGAGCCCGCGGAAGATTCTGCTCGAGCGGTCGATAGAGTGGATGGTCGTTGAGAGCGAGACGTACGCCGCTGCGCTGGAACAGGCAAACGTGACATCAAGGTACCTTATTGGTGCGCGGTCTTCCATTCGTCCTCCCCCGTACGTGGTGGCGTACTTGTGTTGTGTTGCAAACAGCCCACGAGACGAGCCGACGTGGTGCGCTTGCTCTTGGACGTGCTACCCCTAAACTGGCGGCGATCAGCACGCCCGAAGAGCGCGCGACCGTTCTTCATCGCGTGATAGACGCTCGAGCACATGGTATAGTAAGCGCTCGAGGAGTTGTGGCATGTGCGAACTACAGTCATGCACATCAATAGCATGGTCAGTGCCAAGGGCAGGGCAATGCGGGAGGACACTCTTCTTGGTCTACTAGGGAAGATGGAGCGATTGGTCACGCTACGTTCCGAAGGACCCATGCTTTCGCCTCGGGACGTCCTTGCTGGTGGCAAAATCAGCTCATACGTGGAGGAAGCGTGCCGGGGTGAGATGGGCGAAAAGAGAAAAAAAACATAGACCCCAAATTGGGGGGCACATGGAGGTGAGAAAGATGTGTCTGAGTCTTGCACTCCAGGTAGGCGAAAAGGAGGTCAGTATAGGAGTACTACCTTTGTCACGTTGGTTCGCTGTGATGCACAGGCTGGCAGTGAGTATAAGCCGATAGGATGGTTGGCTATTCTCGGTCGTGCGTCTGCAAAAATGTGACGCATATTCTCAATTGTTGGCGGGCAGAATGTTGAGCATCCCAAGCTGGGCGCTAGACATTTCCCTTTCCCAACTTGCGTGGTAGCGAGCGAGGCACGGTACGACCTTAAATCCGAGCGGAGATGTGTGGCTAGTCCATTCTTAAATTCAAGGGTGCGCCGTCCTCAGGTTGTGCCTTCCATTCATCCTTGTGCGTTTTGGGGTACAGACTATGTGGCACTTAACTATAAACTTTTTTTTTTTTTCCCCCCTAACTCCCACTTCAATCCCTTTTTGTGTGTGAGTCTTACCAGACATTGGACTTCCCCACTCCGTTTGAGAGTAGCTCCATTCATCTTTAATGCTACGCTCGCCTCAGTTTGTCGATCCAGCACCGTTGTGTCTGAGACTCTGATGACGGCCGGACCTGCCGTTCGAGCAGGGACGTTTGTCTGTCAATGTAGATACCACCCATTCCGCATGCAATAACAAGAAGAAAGAAGAAAGAAGAAAAGGGGGGTGGGGTTCACCGGCTCTAGTTGGAGATGCTCAGATGGAAATGCCTAACTGATTCGATTTCGTACGAGTGTCAGCATCTTTTTCGCTTGACTGACTGACTTTTTCCCAGGAAGTTGGTTGACCCAATAACCCGCGCTGGGGATCCGTCTTTCAGTTCCTGATGTGGCAAGTGCTCTTGCAAGAGCCCCAAAACTGCGTCTGGAGCGGTAGACAGGCCCCGAGGTAGCCGGGAGTGGGATCAAAAAAAAAACACTCGGATCTGAACTTGTGCAAAAGCGCCGCCTCCCTTCTTCAAGAAGGGGGGGGGCGCTTTTGCACAACCACGAAACGTGAGCTCTATGGCCGCTTTGCGCTGATGGTGCTGAGGGCTCTCTGAAAAGGATGACTACACCTAGACTTCGGCGGCCGTGACAGTGGGGGTGTACGCAAAGTCACCCCATTGCGTAGAAAGCATCGTGGTATCCAACCGCAGAACGCTGCAGGGCATACCTTTGTGACTCTTTCCTCGGACGTCATCGACTCAAGTTGTCTCCTCACCGCAACTTTTGCCCCACTCTTCGCGCTGCCAGTGCTACGTGTCTTTGACACCAAACAGAGCGAGTCCCGAGTGCCGTGGGAGATGCTAAGACGTTGCTAAATGTGCTTGATGAGGAAGTACACTGGTATTCTTTCTGGCCGGTCTCGTACGCTCTGCGGAAAGAGCGGCGTCGTCAAGAAAGTGAATGCAGCTCTCACGAAACTTTGAGAAGAGGTGTCTTCCCCTTTCTTTGGCCTGGTGATGACTTAAGCCAGGAAGACGAATCAGGCCGATATTCAGCGAGCTGGGGAGCCATTCTTCGTTATCCCCGAAATAGAACAGCAATGTTGTGCACACTTTGCAACGCCCACAATCCTAAAGTCTAATTTACCATTAACGTTCGTGGAGGGAGGCGTGGATATGCTCCGCTTCTCTGGTGGGCGGTAGCTGGTGTATGCGCGCGAATTATGGCGACGTTGCATTCCGTGGGACAGGTACGTCAAGGGTTATTTTTATTGGGAGAGAAGGGTGGAGTTGCATGCACAGAAAGTTGCGCCGGCGCACATTCAACGACGTTGGCGGCGACTCGGAATGCCTTCTCTCGCATGAGCACACCGCACCGCCGCCATGGCCTCCTAACTCCTAGGTCTTATTTGCAACACGTTGGTGTGTCTGAAAAAAAGGATATAAAATCCCCCCCTGTCGTCGTTCTTCCCATTAGGCTTCTTACCCCAGAGTCATACAAAGGTGTGCTGTCTCCTGTGCTACATCTTTTCTTGAATACGGCTGACACGCAACTGGTTGTCCGATCGCAACTGCCCCTTTGCTCTCTCCCCGACACTCACCAGTCACAGAAATGAGTTACCAGATCAAGGTCCTTATCTTCCAGACTAATCCCCACCAGAACGAGTTCTTCCGCGTCGTCGAGAAGACGGTGTGGAATTTCGCCAATGGTGGGACCTGGAGCGAGGTCGACGGATGCAACGTGCTCAGGATGAACGGCAGCGGAACGTCCGGCGCCCTTCGCCTCCTGTCCAACAAAGGCGAAGGCTGCATCATCACTTTGGGCGTCCACAATTACAAGCGATGGGGCGATATCATCACCAACCTCAAGGACGACCAAACTGCTTGCGTCATTAACCCACAGTATTACAGCAAGGACCACCCTAACATGGAGAAGCAGAGGGAGAGGCAGCTGAAGTCTTACGAGACCTCCGACTTGCAAGGTCGCAAGTTTTCGTTCGAGTATGTTGTGGCCGACGGCAACGAGCTCACTGTTCGGGTTATCATCGCTTAAATGCTAGTAAGCCACCCGAACATCTCACCCTCCTTCGCTTCTGACTGACTGCCCTTTTCAGCCTCTAAAGAAAGAAAAAAAAGGTTCTTGAAGAACCCAGATCGATTGGTTGTCGTGTAGTCGATACACTTAAGTGTACGAAAATTGTCTCGTGTAACGTGGAAAACAGTGTGGTGTTGAGTTGTTAGCATTGCTGACTCGATTGTCGTGAACGCGAAGAATGGCCACTTGAGCAGAAATATCGGTTAGTTCTGGCTCAAAGGTCAACTTATCGTAGTCACATTCCATGGGGGCAGTGCACTCGAGACTTGAGAGGGCCCAGTCCGAGATTATTAGATAACGTGACGGTGCATAGCCTACCAATGCAGCGGGAGGCAGCATAAGGAGCGCTCGCATGGGACATCCCCGAGCCTGCGCCCGCGGATGCACTCTCATCGAGCAACGAGAGCGACAGCTCCCCGCCGATGCCAAGACCTCCACCGCCATATATCGCATTCGCGCCGCCCCTTGCGAGCGGGACATCCGCCGCGCGCACGCTCGCGCTCGCAGAGACCCTCGAACGCTGGCGCGCCGCGGTCAACGGTGGTCGGGACGGCGACGAAAGCTCGCCCGAGCCCGCGTCGGCGTTCGCTGGCGTGATCGGCCGCGCGTGCTGGCACGCCGAGTGGTACGATGTGTACGCTGTGCCGGGTGGTGCGCTGCGTACGGACGGGCGGGACCCGTGCACCGTGCTCGGGGCGCCGCGGGGCGCGAGCGCGTACGTATTCTCGATGGAACGCTCGGCGTGTGCGTTGTTTGGCGTGGTCACGTCTGGCGTGCACATGACAGTGTATGAGCGAGACGGCGAGGGCGAGGGCAGTGATGGCGAGGGCAGCCGCGTGCGGGTGTGGATACCGCGACGAGCCTTGACCAAGCCGACGTGCGTCTTGTGCCCCTCTCGCCCGTGTACTGCCCCCTCACGCGCCTTTTATTGCACTTGCCCGCATACGCGTGTCGCGTGGACGTCGTCTTGTGTTTGTATACGTATGTGCGCGTATGTAAAGCTTCCCCGGCATGCTCGACAACTCGGTCGCGGGCGGCATTCCTGGGGGGACGACCGCGTTCGACTCGATCGTCAAAGAGGCTGCGGAGGAGGCGAGCCTCGACTCCGAACTCGTGCGCAAGCGTGTGCGCGCCGTCGGCGCCGTGACACATTACCATCAGACTTAAGGCCGGGTGGCTGCGACCCGAGGTCGAGTATGTGTATGATATGCGTGTCAAGCCGGGCGAGGTGCGGCTCGCTCCGATGGATGGAGAGGTTGAGTCCTTTGAAGTCCGTATCCTGTCCTGTTTGTTTCCCTTTCGGTCGTCGAGTAATGGTGGGTGTACAGCTTTTGCCGCTCGACGAGGTGGTCGCGCGGATGCACGCGGGGAGTTCGGGCCGGATTGTGCGGTCGGTGCGTTACGTTTCCGTTTCTAGCTCAAGTGCGTCGCACTCACGTAGGCGCAAGTTCTCATCGATTTTATGGTGCGACACGGACATTTGACGCCTGAGAACGAGCTAAGATACCTTGAGATCACCCGACGACTTTACGGACAGTTCGATTTAGAGCGCTGGTGAACGATGTCGTTATGTCATATAATGATTCATATTACATAGTATCGCGATAGCAAGACTTTTACCTTGACTTCTACAAAAAAAAAAAAAAGAGCATGTTAAGAGGTATAACTAGACACTATATATCAAATTAAGGCAGAGTTGAGCGAGATTTCGAAGTGTCTGAATGAAGAGTGGTGATTAGATCACGCAGGTGGTGACGAAGGTTTATGAACGCCTGCGGAAGAAAAAGTTGGCTGGCCCGCGAACACGGAAAATGTAAGTCATAGCATAGACGGCAAATACCTACGCGTTGGACATGAGCTAACTGTACGTGCGTGACGGTGTGAATGAGGACGTACGTTAAACCCGACGTATATCCACATGAACCCGAAATTGCGCGATTGATGACTCCAGAATATATTCGAATTCGACTCTAAGAACTCGTCTGTGGTTCGGTACGAGCAGAACTGGCAATTATCCGTGGCGCTCGGGTTCGTCACGTAGCCACCTGTTGTGTTGATGAATTTGCTCAGGTACTGCTGGCACGTTTGTGCTAGGGGTGGCCTGACAGTAACATATTCTACCGGTGCGCAGGTAATCTCAGAATGGCCAAGTGCTGAAAGCGCAGTCAGTAGAGAACGAGAGTCGACAAGACGAGAGCGATGTACCTTGACCCAATAATCCTTCCATGAGGTAGGTGTAGGGTGACGTGCGATACATCCACTTCCAGCAGCCAAGATGCTTGTATGGCTGCAGTACGCCGTTGCTTTCATCAAGTCAGAGCAAGTCCAGGTTTAAAGCAGAACACAACTGACAAAATGATGACTAAGGCGAAGAAGAAGCTGGATAGTTGCGCGCCAATTGCGTGGTTCGGTGACATGGCAGCAACCCATTGGGCGAAGGTGGTGTAGTACATGGGGTACATGATGCCGAACATCAAATACGAGTACCCGGCACGGCTCGAGGGGAATCCGACGAGCCAGTACCATATGAGGAAGAATAGAGAAGAGCCAAAGATGTTAAGGGGGAGCTCGCTAAGTATTTGCGCGGTAATGAGAGCCGTCCAGCTGTACATTCGGCTTGGGCGTTCGCGGATCTCATAAACCCGTCTGGTCTCGATGAATGGGCCCTGGATCTGGTTGGATAGGGGTGTGCTCACGATCAGGCTCATGAACACGGCCTGTTCGTACACGTCGATGAGCCAGTATTAGAAGGGAACTAGCGATCAGGTGCTTACAAATATCTTATTCTGAGTACCCTGGATAGAATCCTTGGCCTGGAAGAACGAGAATCCAATAAAGAGCGCAGCAACGACGTTCAACGCGAGCTTGGCCACCAGGTACGTGGGATCACGCCAGTGGCGGACGATGCCGCGTTCCCACAGCGTCCTGACTTGGAATATCCATGATGTCGAGAACTCCGAGTGCTGCTCTGTGTCAATAGCATGACGCTTTCGTCCATCCTCGAGGAGAGTATCGAGTTCTTCGTCGATTGCTTTGGCTTGCGGAGAGCTCCTCCATGTGCTGTGCCAGTCAGTATCGGTGGTGGTAGTGGCACCTGCCCCAATGACATCCAGAATATATTCAGCACTGCCCAAACAATTAGATGAGGATATCACTTTTTAATTTACTCGCCACCTACGGGTTCGCGTCGGGTGGACAGAGACGTCCACCATTCATCTGGAAATAATTAATCAGAGTCGTAGAGTTTGTTCCGATGTCGCCAAAGTAGACTGTCTGGCCTCCTTTCCGGAGAAGCAGAAGTCTGTCAAATTCTTGGAATAGCTCCGCTGAAGGCTGATGAATACTAAAAAGCGATCTTGAGTAAGCATACAAAACGGCGGGAGTTTTCACAGGTGTTAGTCTCACGTGCAAAGAATTGCCTGACCGTGATTGGCTAATTCACGTAGGAAGCTAACGATAGCCCAAGCGCTCTGTGAATCAAGTCCAGAGGTCGGTTCGTCTAAAAAGAGGAGCAATTTGGGCTTGCAGGGAGTCATTATCAGATAAATCGGGGTTGGATTCTACGTACCTTGGCTGCGAGCTCCACTCCAATAGTCGTTCGTTTCCTGTGTTCGACGCCGAGCGAGCCCACAATCGCATCAGCATATTTCTCCAGACCGCACATTTTA
>Ga0137385_10002910_pt1 | contig 14780 bp, 13 predicted proteins | sample SagtaG_FD_104921 | JGI IMG/M metagenome (GOLD analysis project Ga0137385, IMG submission 104921) | Vadose zone soil microbial communities from Sagehorn Ranch, Mendocino, California, USA - Sage2_R_80_16 metaG | ecosystem: Environmental > Terrestrial > Soil > Vadose zone | place: USA: California...
CTGAGCCAGTTCCGGCTGAAGGCCGGGACAGCCGCGACGGCCGGCCAGAGGCTGGCCGCGAAGGGGGACAGTGCAGGGGGAATGGGGAGGCGGGTGGGGGGCGGGGGCACGCGGGGGGGTCCTGGGCCATCGGGGTCTGGGGTGTCCCCGGGGAGCACAGTGTCCCCCCCGGGCCAGCACAGGCGGCTCCGTGCTGACCGTCGATTTCGCCCGGTTCGGGGTCGGTCCCGGTGACCGGGTGCTCGATCTCGGCTGCGGCGCGGGCCGGCACGCGTTTGAGGCGCTGCGGCGCGGTGCGCACGTGGTGGCTCTCGACACCGACGAGGGCGAGCTGCGGCAAGTGGCCGGCATGTTCGCGGCGATGCAGGAGGCCGGCGAGGTGCCGGCGGGCGCATCCGGCCGCGCGGCGGCGGGGGACGCGACCGCGATGCCATTCCCGGACGGATCCTTCGACCGGGTCATCGCCGCCGAGGTGCTCGAGCACATCCCCGCCGACCAGGCGGCCATGAACGAACTGGCCCGGGTGCTGCGGCCGGGCGGGGTGGCGGCGGTCACCGTGCCCGCCTGGCTGCCGGAGCGGATCTGCTGGTGGCTGTCCGGCGATTACCACAACGTGCCAGGCGGCCACGTGCGGATCTTCACCCGCGGCGAGCTGGCGGCGAAGCTGGCCCGGGCTGGCCTGTCGGTCAGCGGGCACCACCATGCCCATGCCCTGCATGCGCCGTACTGGTGGCTGAAATGCGCGGTCGGCGTGCACGACGATGATCACCCGCTGGCCAGGGCCTACCACCGGCTGCTGGTCTGGGAGATCATGAAGAAGCCGGCGATCATGAGGCTGGCGGATCGCGCGCTGAACCCCCTCATCGGCAAGAGCATCGTCGTCTATGCGGCCAAGCCGACCGCAGCCGCCCCGGGAACCGGCGACGATTCCGGCCCCGGCGACCTGCGCGGTGCCGGGACCCAGTTGTCGGCGCAGCCGGAGGAGGCGCATGCGGCAGCCTGAGAGCCTGGCCAGCGCGAGCCCGGGCGGGGCGAGCTTGAGCGGCGGCCCAGCATCATCGAGGCCAAGATCGCCGAGCACGGTGTCACCGAGACCGGTGTCACCGAGACCGGCCTCGCCGACGTCGGGTACCTGGCTGCCCTCGGTTCCCGGGATCCTGACCGCCGACCAGATCCTGGCCACGGGCAACAGCATCGCTGCGGTGCAGCAGCGCGACGGGGCGATCGGCTGGCCGGACGGCCATGTCGACGCCTGGAATCACGTCGAGTGCGCGATGGCGCTGAGCGTGTGCGGGCTGCGCGGCGCGGCCCGGCGCGGCTACGAGTGGCTGCGCGCTGCCCAGCGGCCCGACGGGTCGTGGCCGAAGCTGGCCGAGGGCGGCGCGGTCCTCGACAACGCGACAGAGAGCAACCACGCCGCCTACCCCGCGGTCGGAGTCTGGCACGAGCTCCAGGTCACCCGCGATGACGCGTTCGCCGAGCGGATGTGGCCGGTAGTGCGCAAGGGGATCGGGTTCGCGATCGGCCTGCAGCGGCCGCGCGGTGAGATCATCTGGCAGCGCGGTGCCGACGGCACTCCTGCCGGGTACGCGCTGCTGACCGGCAGCGCCAGCATGCATCATGCGCTGCGCTGCGCGATCGCGCTCGCTGAGTACTTCGGTGATCCGCAGCCGGACTGGGAACTCGCGGCCGGCCAGCTCGGGCACGCGGTGGCCTGCCATCCCGAGGCGTTCGCCGACAAGAGCAGGTTCTCGATGGACTGGTACTACCCGGTGCTCGGCGGGCCGCTGCGGGGCGACGCCGCGCGCGAGCGCCTGGCCGCGGGCTGGGACACGTACGTCGTGCCCGGCCTCGGCGTGAGGTGCGTCAGCGATGAGCCCTGGGTCACCGGCGCCGAGACCTGCGAGCTCGCGCTGGCGCTGGACGCGATCGGCGACCACTCCCGGGCGCTTGACCTCTTCGAGCAGATACAGCACCTGCGCAGCCCCGACGGCAGCTACTGGACCGGCTGGCAGTTCGCCAACCGGGCTCACTTCCCGGACGAGCAGAGCAGCTGGACCGCTGCCGCGATCGTCCTCGCCGCCGATGTCATGTCCGGGGCTACCGGGGGGTCTGGGATCTTCGCCGACGCCGCGGCCCGGTGGACCGTCGGCTCGCCCGTCGACGCTGCCGCGTGCGGATGCGAGAACCCGCAGGCCGGCCGGTCCCCGGCGGCCTCGGCCGACGCCATCTGACGCGCGGTCAGCCGATCCCGGGCCCGGTCCGTTCCAGAACCCGCAGCGAGCCCTCCACCCGCACCTCGGCGAATGCGCCGGACTTCATCGCGCGCAGGTAGATCCGGTACGGAGCCTGGCCGCCGTCGGCCGGGTCGGGGAAGACATCGTGGATGGCCAGCGCCCCGCCGGGCGCCACCCACGGCGCCCAGCCCTCGTAGTCGGCAGTGGCCGCGGCGTCGGTGTGCCCGCCGTCGATGAACAGCATCCCGAGCGGCATCCGCCACAGCCGGGCCACGTCGGCGGACCGGCCGACGATGGCGATCACGTGTTCTTCCAGGCCGGTGGCGGCGAGGGTGGAACGGAAATGCGGCAGCGTGTCCAGCCGCCCGGTGGCCGGGTCGACGAGCTCGGTGTCGTGATACTCCCACCCGGGCTGATTCTCCTCTGAGCCATGGTGATGATCGACGGTGATGACCAGCTGGCCGGCCCCGCCCGCGGCCGCGGCCAGGTAGATCGTTGATTTACCGCAGTAGGTCCCGATTTCTGCGACCGGGCCCTGCTTCGCGTATGCCGCGGCCGTGTCGAAGAGCGCCTGGCCCTCAGGGGCAGGCATGAAGCCCTTGGCCGACTCGGCGGCGCGGGCAAGTTCCGGGGAAAATCCGTTCTGCATGCCTGCCAGTCTGCCGCTTCGCCGCCCCTCCTGCCCTCCCTTGCCCGGGTGCACCGGGACATGCTGTACTCCGTACGTAGTGCCGCGTAACCCCAGGGAGACCAGCGCGTGAGGGTGGAAGTCGACCGCGACGCCTGTGAGGCCAACGCGGTGTGCGCCGGGCTGGTCCCCGAGGTGTTCGAGGTGGACGACGATGACCGGCTGCATATCCAGGTAGCAGAGGTCCCGCCCGCGCTCGCCGACGCCGTGCGGCACGCGGTCAGGTCCTGCCCGAAAGCCGCGCTCCGGCTCGGAGAGTAACTAGCCGAATCCTCCGGCGATAGCCGCTCCCACCAGGATCAGGATCACGCCGCTCATCTGCTCGCTCCGCCGCCCGGCCCACCGGCCGAGCATGCTGCCCAGCTCCAGCCCGGCGAGCGACATCGCGACGCTGACCGCTCCGATCACCAGCGCCCCGGCCGCGATGCCAACTCCGTAGGTGCCGAGTGCGAAACCGATGACCAGGTTGTCCAGGCTGAGCGCCAGCCCGCTGAGCAGCAGGCGGCCCAGGCCGGGCGCGGGTATGGCCGGCTGGCGGGGCGCCGGGCCAGGGCTCCTGCGGCTCTCCCGGATCGACCGGATCAGGGCGAGCGCGCCGACCAGCATCAGCAAACTCGCGGCGGGCCAGCGCACTGCCTCGCCCAGCTCCGTGGCGAACCGCCGGCCGGCCAGCAGCCCGACGACCGGCATCCCGGCCTCGAAGACCCCGAAGACGGCGCCGACCCGCAGCCGGGTCTTGGCGTCCACGCCGGCCACGCCGATGCCGATGGCCGCGGCCAGGTTTCCGAGCCCGACTGCGACCGCGGCCAGGAGGAGCGCGATCACGGGCAAACAATAACCGGCGGGGCCATCACCGCAGAGGCGCTCGTTCCTGCGCCCGGGATCCCGGCCCTGACGGCGCTCTGATGGCGGCGGGATCCCCGGCTCCGCTGGCCCGTGGCTCAGCGGCGGTCGGCGTCCTGGTATTTCTCCGGGATGGTGGCCACCTCGTGCGCAAGCTTGACCCGGTCGGCACGGTAAACGTAGCGAGTGAGCCTGAGCGGCCGTGACGCGCCGTAGGCGGTCCGGCCGACGACGATGACCGGCGTGCCCGTGGTCAGGCCGAAGAACTCGAACTCGCGCGCGTCAGGCATCCGCGCGCCGATCTCGTCCCTGAAGCCCAGCTGCGGGTAGCCGAGATCGGCGAGCAGTTGGATGCTGCCCTCGTCGATGCTGCCCGCCTGCTCCAGCGCGGTCCCGCTGGCCAGGTCCATCGGGAAGAAGGAGGCGATGAGCAGCCAGGGAACCTCCCCGATGTAGCGCTGCGACCGGCGGATGACCACCGGGTCGCCTGGCTTGATGTCGAGGCTCGCCGCGACGCTCGCGCTCGCCTCGGCCGTCTCCACCATCAGCCGTGCCGTCTCCGGCTGCCCGGCCGCCGCGCCGACCACCGGCAGCGCCGTGTCCACATGCTGCTCACCGGGCGGGACGTTCACCCGGGACAGCAGCGCGGTGAACGGCCTGGTCGGCTGCTGGACGAAGGTCCCCAGGCCCTGCCTGGTCACCACCAGCCCCTGGTTGGTGAGCAGCGCTATCGCGAGCCGGACCGTGTTCCTTGACGCCTGGTACTCCTCGATGAGGTCGGGCTCGCTGGGCAGGCGCTCGCCCGGCCCGAACACGCCGGCCGTGATCTGGTCGCGGAGGCGGTCCGCGATCTGCTGGTACCGCGCGTGAGCCACTGCCCGAACCGCCCTTCAGAGGTACCCATGATTCTCACCATCTGGATAGGTGGAATCTACCCACTCAGTCTGTTTTAAACGCACCACTGTTTGGTATGAGTCTAATCAGTGGTGACATCAGGGCGATGCTAATGCCAGCCGCTCCGGCGGCAAAGCGCAGACACCTCGAGTGATGCAGCCACCTGAGCCCCGGGAGGTGGACGTGATGATCATCTTGCTGACGGTGATCGCAATCGTCGTCGCGGGCGTGCCGCTCGCCGCCATCGTGCTCGTCACCATCGCCAGCAGGCGCGAGGAGAGCGCGCGCAGCATGGCCGATCGTGCTCCCGGCCCGCTGGAGCGCGCCGCCAGGAGGCTGCTGGCGTTCCACGCATCGGGGATTAGCCGGCCCGTATCCCGCGCCCGTAGCCGGGGCCGGGACCGGGGCCGGTCCGCCGACGGGCACCGGGAGGACGCCCCAGCCGTGGCGGCCGGGGCGACCGTGACCTCAGGGCCGATCGTGACCGGCGGGCCGACCGTGCCGGCCCGGCCATGGCTGGCAGCGCCGGGCCGCAGCGCTAGGAGGAGCCGCGGGGGAGGCGCCCGGCGCTGGGCAGGGCGCGGAAGCCCGGTGATGGGCAGCAGGCCAGACCCGGTGGCGAGCCGGGCGCTGGGGACCCGGTGATGGACAGGAGGCCGGGGACCCGGTGATGGAGGGGGCGCGGGGGCCCGGGAAGGGCCGCGGGACAGCAGGCACGCTGCGGCCCTTCCCGGCGAACCGCTGATGCGGCGCGGCCGATTGTGACTTACGCTGCGGCCATGCGAGTCGCGCTCTGCCAGGTTCCAGTCAGCTCCGATCCATCGGTCAACCTCGGTCGGGCCCAGAAGGCGCTGGCCGACGCGGCGCTCGCCGGGGCGCAGCTGGCGGTGTTCCCCGAAGGGACCCAGGTGCGATTCGGGACCGACCTCCGGGCGGCGGCAGAGCCAACGGACGGCCCGTTCTGCCGCAGCCTGTCCGAAGCCGCGCGCGATCACGGGGTAGCTGTGGTGGCCGGTGTCTTCGAGCCAGGCCCCGGCCAGCGCGTCTACAACACCGCTGTCGCCTTCGACGCACGCGGGCGCCTGGTCGCCGCGTACCGGAAAATCCACATGTTCGACGCGCTCGGCCAGCGAGAGTCCGATGAGGTCGCCGGGGGGAATGAGCCGACGGTCACCGAACTGGGCGGCCTCCGTGTCGGCCTGCTGACCTGTTATGACATCCGGTTTCCCGAGCATGCCCGGGCCCTGGTCACGCGCGGGGCAGATCTGATCGTGGTTCTGTCCGGCTGGGGCGCCGGGCTGTTCAAGGAAGAGCACTGGGTCACGCTGAACCGCGCTCGGGCGATCGAGAACACGGTCTGGGTGGCTGCGGCTGACCAGGTGCCCGACCAGGAGGAACCCGCCACCCGCGCGCCCACGGGCGTGGGGCGCAGCATGCTCATCGACCCGCTGGGCGCGGTCCGGCTGGACCTCGGGTACCGGCCAGGCATCGCCGTCGGCGAGGTCGACACCGAGCTGACGGCCGAGGCCAGGACGATCCTGCCGTGCCTGGAGCACCGGCGGGAGGACCTGTTCGGCCGGCCAGGGTGACCCGTATCCCGGCCGGCCGGTCAGCCGCCGATGTCTTCCCGCGGTGCGCTGTCTTCCCCCGGCGCACTGGCCCGGCGGGGGGCGCGATGCCGGCGCACCGCGAACACGGCCACGCCGGCGACGATGATCGCGGCCACGGCGATGGCGAGCCCGGTGCCCACGCGGCTCTCGATGGCCGAGTACGCCGAGCCTGCCAGGTACCCGAGCAGGCAGTAGCCGACTCCCCAGATGACCCCGCTGGTCACGTTGTAGAGGAAGAACGTCCGGTAAGGAACCTGCACGGCTCCCGCGGCGGCCGGCATCACCGCGCGCGCGAACGCGACGAACCTGCCGAGCAGGACGGCGAGCCCGCCGCGGTTGCGCAAGGCGGACCTGGCCCGTTCCGGACCGCCGGGCACCCGGCGCATGGCCCCGGTCGCGAACAGGCGATCACCCATGCGCCTGCCGATCTCGTAGCCCACCATCGGGCCGGTCACCGCCGTGACCACCACCACGGCCGCCAGCACGGCCAGCGACAGGTGACCGCGGTTGGCCAGCGCGCCGCCGAGCACGACGGCGGCCTCGCCCGGCAGCACGAACCCGAGGAATATCGCGGTCTCACCGAAGACCAGCGCCGCGATCACGCCGTAATCGACCCAGCCGTTGAGGTGAGTCAGACCGCCAACGATGGAGCCCAACCGGCCGCCCCTTCCCGTGCCGCCAACTCACCGCGCCGGAACCGCGCCTCAGCCGCGGCAGACCGTGATGCCCGAAAAATACCCGGCGCGTAACCTGTCCCGGCGAGCCGTGATCTAGTAGGAAATCACGCAGCGCCCTTTCGGTCCTGGGAAGGGACGGTGATGCCTTCCATGCCTCAGCCGGCCTCAGCCACGTCGTCCACGGGCGGCTTCATGCGCCATCAGGGCACCTTCTCGGGGCGGATCACGAAGGATGGGTCAAGCGGGTTCCCAGCGGAGCCAGCGCGTTATCAACTTTACGCATCACTGGCGTGCCCGTGGTCGCACCGGGCGCTGATCGTCCGCAGGCTGCTCGGGCTTGAGCAGGTTATCGGCCTGAGCCTGACCGACCCGATCGTCGACGAGCGCGGCTGGCGGTTCCCGGACACCTACGGCGGCGCGGACCCGGTCACCGGAGCGCGATTCCTCTCCGAGCTCTACACGGTCACCGATCCTTCGTACCAGGGCAAGGTCACCGTGCCGTTCCTGTGGGACACCCAGACACAGCGGATCATCAGCAACGATGTACCGCAGATCACCGTCATGTTCGAGACCGAGTTCGTCGCCTACCACCGGCCGGGGGCGCCCGACCTCTACCCTCCGGCGCAGCGCCGGGAGATCGAGGCGCTGGCCACGCTGATCTACCACGCGATCAACTACGGCGTGTACAAGGCCGGGCTCGCGACCACGCAGGCCGCCTATGAAGAGGCGTGCGACACGCTGTTCGCGACCATGAACGCGCTTGACGACCGGCTGGCCCAGCGCAGGTTCCTGTTCGGCAGCGAGCTGTGCGAGGCGGACGTGCGGCTGTTCCCGACGCTGGCGAGGTTCGACGCCGTCTACTACATCCACTTCAAGTGCAACTTGCACCGGCTGATCGACTACCGTAACCTCTGGGGCTACGCCCGCGATCTCTACCAGCGCCCGGGTTTCGGCGACACCACGGACTTCGACCAGATCAAGCGTCACTATTACCAGACGCAGACCTGGATCAACCCGTCACGGATCGTGCCTAAGGGCCCGTTTGTCAGCTGGCTGGAACCGCACGGCAGGGACCGCGTCTCCGCGTGACCGTTCGACCACGCGCCGCCCGGCAGGCTCGGCTCTCAGATCCGCCGCCAGGTAGCCTGGTGTGCGGAAATGACAGATAAACCAGCTTCGGAAGAGGCGATGTCCGCCGTGTCTTCTGAGTCCCCGCGGGCATCCGCGGATCTCACAGAGCAAGCAGACGGCAGTCCCCGTGCGCAGGAGCCGTCCGCGCCCCGCGCCGCAGGCGGGACGGGCCAGCCAGGCGGCCAAGGACCGGTCGCCCGGGCAGGCCAGCCAGGCGGGTCCGGACAAGCCGGACAGGCCGGACAGCCGCCAGCGGGCACGGACTTCGGCCCCAACGAATGGCTGGTGGACGAGCTCTACCAGCGGTACCTCGCGGACCCCGGCTCGGTGGACCGGGCGTGGTGGAACTTCTTTGCCGACTACCACCCGAAGCCGGCCGAGCCATCCCGCGCCGCCGCCACGGGCTCACTCACCCAGGCGGCCCCGCCGGGGGCCGCTGCCCCGCCACGGCCGGGCGCGCCAGCGCCTGCTCCCCCGGCCGCAGCACCGCCGGGCCCGGCATCATCAGGCTCAGCCCCGCCAGCCAGTGCCCCGCCCGGCACAGCCCCGGCGGGCGCTGCCCAGGCAGGCACAGCACCGCCGGCCAAGAGTGCACCGGGCACCGTTTCGCCGGGCCCGGGCGGGCCAGCGGCGCCCGCCCAGGCTCCCGCAGCGGGACCAGCGCCCGCCGTGGCGGGCGCGACCGAGATCCGGCTGCGCGGGGCCGCCGCCCGCACCGCGGCGAACATGGCCGCGAGCCTCACCGTGCCCACCGCGACCAGCGTGCGGGCCATCCCGGCGAAGCTCCTGGTCGACAACCGCATAGTGATCAACAACCACCTCGGCCGCGGCCGCGGCGGGAAGGTGTCGTTTACCCACCTCATCGGCTACGCGGTAGTCAGGGCGCTGTCCGCGGCCCCGGAGATGAACGACTCCTACGCCGAGGTGGACGGCAAGCCGGTCCTGGTCCGGCCGGAGCACGTCAACCTCGGCCTGGCCATCGACGTGCGCAAGGCCGACGGGTCCCGGCAGCTGCTGGTGCCCAGCATCAAGGCCGCGGAGACGATGGACTTCCGCCAGTTCTGGACCGCGTACGAGGACACCGTCCGCAAGGCCCGCACCGGCAAGCTCACGGTCGAGGACTTCGTGGGCACCACGATCAGCCTCACCAACCCGGGCACGATCGGCACCGAGCACTCGGTGCCGCGGCTGATGGCCGGCCAGGGGTGCATCGTCGGCGTGGGCGCGATGGAGCTCCCGGCCGCCTACCAGGGCGCGTCCGCCGAGACCATCGCCAGGCTGGCGATCAGCAAGACGGTCACGCTCACCTCCACCTACGACCACCGGATCATCCAGGGCGCGCAGTCGGGCGACTTCCTCCGGGTCATCCACGCGCTGCTGCTCGGCGATCACGGCTTCTACGACGACGTGTTCCAGTCGCTGCGGATCCCTTACGAGCCCGTGCGCTGGGTCCAGGACATCCCGGCCGGCCATGAGGATGACCTGTCGAAAGCGGCGCGGGTCCATGAGCTGATCCACGCCTACCGGGTCCGCGGGCACCTCATGGCCGACACCGACCCGCTCGAGTACAAGCAGCGCAAGCATCCCGACCTGGACATCAACCAGCACGGGCTGACCCTCTGGGACCTGGAGCGCGAGTTCGCGACCGGGGGATTCGGCGGCAAGCCGCGTATGCAGCTGCGGGAGATACTCGGCGTGCTGCGCGACTCCTACTGCCGCACGGTCGGCATCGAGTACATGCACATGCAGAACCCGGAGGAGCGGGCCTGGCTGCAGGCCAGGATCGAGCGGCCGCACGGCCGGGCCGACCACGACGATCAGGTCCGGATCCTGTCCCGGCTGAACGTCGCCGAGGCCTTCGAGATGTTCCTGCAGACGAAGTTCGTCGGCCAGCGCAGGTTCTCCCTGGAGGGCGCGGAGTCGCTGATCCCGCTGCTGGACGCGGTGCTCACCGAGGCGGCGCACCAGCAGCTGGACGAGGCCGTGATCGGCATGGCGCACCGGGGGCGGCTGAACGTGCTCGCGAACATCGTGGGCAAGTCCTACGCGCAGATCTTCCAGGAGTTCGAGGGGAACCTGGACCCGGCCAGCACGCACGGATCCGGTGACGTCAAGTACCACCTGGGCGCGGAGGGCAAGTATGCCCCCGGCGACGGCTCGGCGATCCGGACCTCGCTGGTGGCCAACCCGAGCCACCTGGAGGCCGTCGACCCGGTGCTCGAGGGCGTCGTCCGGGCCAAGCAGGACGTGATCGACATGGGCGAGCCCGGGTTCACCGTGCTGCCGGTGCTGATTCACGGGGACGCGGCGTTCGCCGGCCAGGGGGTGGTGGCGGAGACGCTCGAGCTGTCGCAGCTGCGCGGCTACCGGACCGGCGGGACGGTGCACATCGTGGTGAACAACCAGGTCGGGTTCACCACGGCACCGGAGTACTCCCGGTCAAGCGTCTACTCCACGGACGTGGCCCGCATGATCCAGGCGCCGATCTTCCACGTCAACGGGGACGACCCCGAGGCCGTGGTCCGGGTCGGCAGGCTCGCCTTCGAGTACCGCCAGGCGTTCAGGAAAGACGTCGTCATCGACATGATCTGCTACCGGCGCCGCGGGCATAACGAGGCGGACAACCCCTCGTTCACCCAGCCGCTGATGTACGACCTGATCGACGCCAAGCGGTCGGTGCGCAAGCTCTACACCGAGTCCCTGATCGGGCGCGGCGACATCACCCTGGAGGAGGCCGAGCAGGCGCTGCGCGACTACCAGCAGGAGCTGGAGCGGGCCTTCACCGAGACCAGGGACGTGACCAGCAGGCCCGTGGAGCCCGGCGCGGTGGTGCGGCCGCCCCCCGGCGACACCGAACCCGCCGATCACGGCTCGGCGCCCACGGCCATCACCGAGGAGACCATCAAGCGCATCATCGACACCCAGCTGAACCTGCCCGACGGCTTCACCCCGCATCCGAGGCTGCTGCCGCAGCTGCAGCGGCGCGCCGTCATGGTCGAGCGGGACGAGATCGACTGGGCCACCGGCGAGCTGCTGGCGTTCGGCAGCGTGCTCATCGATGGCCACACGGTCCGGCTGGTCGGCCAGGACACCCGGAGCGGCACATTCGGCCACCGGCACGCGGTGATCGTGGACCGGCACACCGGCGAGGAGTACCAGCCGCTGCGGACGTTCAACACCCCCGAGGCGAGGTTCCACGCGTACGACTCGCTGCTGTCGGAGTTCGCGGCGGTCGGCTTCGAGTACGGCTACTCGGTCGCCCGGCCCGACGCCCTGGTCTGCTGGGAGGCCCAGTTCGGCGACTTCGTCGATGGCGCGCAGACGATAGTGGACGAGTTCATCAGCTCCGGCGAGCAGAAGTGGGGCCAGCGCTCCGGCCTGGTGCTGCTGCTGCCGCACGGGTACGAGGGCCAGGGCCCGGATCACTCCTCGGCCCGGCTGGAGCGGTTCCTGTCGCTGTGCGCGCAGGACAACATGACCGTCGCGGTGCCGAGCACCCCGGCCAACTACTTCCACCTGCTGCGCTGGCAGGCCCTGTCCGCGCGGGTCAAGCCGCTGATCACGGCGACCCCGAAGTCGATGCTGCGGCTGAAGACAGCCACCTCGCCGGTACGGGACTTCACCAGCGGCTCGTTCCGGCCGGTGCTCGGCGAGCAGGAGGAACTCGACGACGCGGCCGTGCGCCGGGTGCTCCTCTGCTCCGGCAAGGTCTACTACGACCTGGCCGCGCAGCGGCGGGCCGCGGGCCTGGCCGATATCGCGATCCTCCGCGTCGAGCGGCTGTACCCGCTGTCCGCCGGCGAGCTCACCGCCGAGCTGGCCGCCTTCCCGGCCGCCAGCGAGGTGACCTGGGTCCAGGAGGAGCCGGCCAACATGGGGGCGTGGCCCTATATGGGGCTGCGGCTTCCCGGGATCCTCGGCCGCCCGGTCGCCCTGGTGTCGCCGCCCGCGTCGTCGGCGCCCGCGGGCGGCTCGGCCAGGGCCCATGCCGACGAGCAGGCCCGCCTGGTCGAGACGGCATTGTCCCGGAGGGATTAGCGTTCATGTACTTCACTGATCGCGGGCTGGAGGAACTGTCGGACCGGCGGGGCCAAGAGCAGGTCACGCTGGGCTGGCTGGCCGAGCGGCTGAGCGAGTTCATTGATCTGCACCCGGACGCGGAAGCCTCGGTTGACCGCCTGGCCAGCTGGCTGGCGCGGCTGGACGACGACGAGGACTAGGCGCGCCCGGCTCGGGAAGTCGCGATACATCTTGACTTCCCGAGGACACGATATATCGTGTAACGTAATCACAGCAGCGCGCGGCTGCATCCGCCGCGAGGGAGGGAAACAATGCCTCGCTGGACTATCGACTCCCCCAGGACCATCGACCTCGGTGACGTCGCCGCGCTCAGGGTGCGAGTGATCTCGGGATCCGTGGCCATCCTGGGCAGCCAAGATGAGCCGTCGCTGGATGTCTCCAGCCTGGCCGGCCAGCCGCTGCTGGTAACCCATGAGGCCGGGATCCTGACCATCACCTACGAGGACCTGCAGTGGGACGGGCTGCTCGGCTGGCTGCGCCCGCAGCGCCACTCGGCGGACGTCACGGTCACCGTGCCCGGAGGCTGCCCCACGCAGGTGGGCGTGGTCAACGCGAGTGCGATCGTGTCCGGAATCTCCGCGAATATATCCGCCAAGAGCGTCTCCGGAGACATCACGCTTGATGGCGTGATCGGCAGCGTGGACGCGAAGACCGTGTCCGGGGACCTCGAGGCGCGCGGCATCGACGGGGAGATCGCGTTCAACTCGGTCTCCGGCGACCTGACCTTGGCCGGCGGCGCCGTCCGGCACCTGGACGCCAAGACCGTGAGCGGCCGGGTGACGGCCGACATCGACCTGCACGACGACGGCGGGCTCAAGGTGGCCACGGTCTCCGGCGACGTGGCCGTCCGCGTCCCGGCCTCCGCGAGCGCCCGCGTGGACCTCCGGTCCACGTCCGGCCGGGTGCGCAGCGGCTTCGACGGGATGTGCGCCTCCCCGGGCCCCGGGCCCGCCGCGATGAGCGCCACCATCGGCTCCGGCTCGGCCAACCTCAGCGTGACCAGCATGACCGGCGACGTGACGCTGCTGGCCCGGCCGGAAGCCGAGGCCGGGCCAGAACCCGCGGCCGCCGCCGAGCCTGCCGGCGCGCCCGAGCCCACCGGTGCACCCGAGCCCACCGGCGCACCCGAGCCCACTGGCACACCCGAGCCCACCGGCGCGGCCGAGCCCACCGGTGCGGCCCAGCCGACCCACTCTGCGACGCAGCCGGGTGATACCCGGTGAGCCCGGTATTCCGGCACGGCGGCCTCCGCCTCTACCTGCTCAAGCTGCTCGACGAGGCACCGCGGCACGGCTATGAGGTAATCCGGCTGCTGCAGGACCGCTTCCTGGGCGTCTACGCGCCATCGCCGGGAACCATCTACCCGCGGCTGGCCAGGCTCGAGGAGGAGGGCCTGGTCACCCACGACGAGGTCGACGGCAAGAAGGTGTACCGGATCACCGACAAGGGGCGGGCGGAGATCAACGCGCGCCTCGACGACCTGGCCGAACTCGAGGAGGAGCTCACCGAGTCGGTCAGGGACATCGCGCGCGAGGTGACCGAGGACGTCAGGGACACCGTGCGCAACCTGCGCGAGGAACTCACCTGGGCGGCGAAGGACGTCCGCAGGGAGCATCGTGAGCAGGCGCGCGAGGCGGCGAGGGACCGGGCCAGGCGGGCCAGGGACGAGGTCAGGGAGAGCGCCAGGCAGGCCAGGGACGAGGCCAGGCAGGGGACCCAGCAGGCCGACGGCGGGGCGGACCCGAGGGACGCGGCCAGGCAGGCCCGCGAGGCGCTGCGCGAGGGGGTGCGGCAGGCCAGGCAGGCGAGGGAGGACGCCAGGCGGGACCGCGACGAAGCCGGGGGCTCCCGCCGGGAATGGGCCGACTGGGCCTCGTCGCAGAACTGGCAGAACTGGCAGCAGTGGGCGGGCTGGCGCGGCCGCGGCTGGCCTGGCACCCCGGGTCTCGATGCCGGCCTGTTCCGCGATCTGGAGCGCATGGCCATCGATTTCGCCAGGGATCTGCGCTCAGCCGCAGGGCACGCGGAGGACGTCGGCGAAGGCGGGCTCGGAGACCTGCGCGGCATCCTGGAGGATGCCCTGACCAGAATCAAGGACGAGGTCTTCGGCGGTTCGCCGGGCCAGGCAGATGCCGAGCGGGCCGAGGAGGCTGGAGCGGCCAGGCCGACGGGAGCGGCCGGGCCGGCCGGTTCCTCCGACCCGTCCGACTTGGGCGACCCGGCCGACCCCGCTGACGAGCCTGGTCACGCTACAAAGTGAAGACGATCTTCCCGAAGATCTCGCCGGAGATCATCGCGGCGACGCCGTCCCGCGCCTGATCGAGCGGCAGGATGCGGTCGATCCGCGGCCGGACGCCGGTCTGCTCACAAAATCGCAGCAGGCGGCCTAGCTGATCCCGGCTGCCCATGGTAGATCCGATCACCGATAGCTGAAGGAAGAAGACGCGAGCCAGGTCGGCAGGCGGCGCGGGCCCGCTGGTGGCACCGCAGACGACAACCGTCCCGCCGGGCCGCAGGGAGCGCAGCGAGTGAGCCCAGGTGGCTTCGCCGATCGTCTCCATCACCGCGTCCACGCGCTCCGGCAGCCTGGCACCGGCCGGGAACGCCTGATCGGCTCCTA
>Ga0137385_10002913_pt1 | contig 14775 bp, 14 predicted proteins | sample SagtaG_FD_104921 | JGI IMG/M metagenome (GOLD analysis project Ga0137385, IMG submission 104921) | Vadose zone soil microbial communities from Sagehorn Ranch, Mendocino, California, USA - Sage2_R_80_16 metaG | ecosystem: Environmental > Terrestrial > Soil > Vadose zone | place: USA: California...
GCCGTTTCGAGCCGCTGCAGCTCCTTTTGCACGTCGTCCGCGATGAAATTGGTGACCACGACGCGCGGCTCGTGCAGCACCACATGGCCGAGCGCGATTCCGTCATTGAGCGCAATGCCGGCGAGATGGAGCGGCCGCCGCGCAGCGGGCTCCGGCGCGCCGGGGCGGGCAAGCGACGAGAGCTCGCCCGAGGCGATCATCTCGGCAAGCACCATGGCGGTCGTCTGCAGCGCCTCCTCTTCCTCCTCGGAATAGGTGCGCCGGGCCCGGTTCTGCACCACCAGCACACCGAGCGTGTTGCCTGCGCGCAGCACCGGCACACCGAGGAAGGCGTGGTAGATCTCCTCGCCGGTTTCCGGCCGGTAGGAGAAGGCAGGATGGCTCTGCGCCTCCGACAGGTTGATCGGGTTCGCCTCGCTGGCGACGAGGCCGACCAGGCCCTCGTCCGCTCGCAGCACGGTCTGGTGGACCGCCTCCTTCTTGAGCCCCTCGGTGGCGTAGAGCTCGAGCGTTCCGTCCACGCGCAGCACATAGACGGAGCAGACCTCCGCCACCATGTTGGCGGCGATCAGCACCACGATCTTGTCCAGGCGCTCCTGCGCGCTGACCGGCTCCGCCATCACCTCGCGAAGCCGGCGCAACAGCACGCGCGGACCGCCGAGCGCGCCACGCATGACGTGATCCCTCGGGCCGCATTGCGGCCGGAGCCGCTGGCCCCAGCCGGTCTCAATCGGGAGGTGTCCGCGGGCGCCGGCTGCCCGTGGCGGCTACAACCTCACAGGGCGTATAGCCAATGGCGGGCGAACGCCGCAAGCGCGAACCCGCTGCACCTCTCCCCAGTGCGCGAACAGGGAGCGGCAAGCCTCGCCTGCAGGACAAGTCATCCCTTATCCAGATCATAGAGACTATGCAGGGTGCGCACAGCCAGTTCCGTGTAGTTGGCGTCGATCAGGAGCGAGAATTTGATCTCGGAGGTGGTGATCGCTCGGATGTTGATGCGCCGCTCGGCCAGTGCCTTGAAAGCTTGGGCCGCGACTCCTGCGTGGCTGCGCATACCGATGCCGATCACAGAAATCTTGGCCACGTCGGTCGCCCCGTCGAGGCGCTCATAGCCGATCTCGGGCCGGGCCTTGGCGAGCACGTCGGCGGCGCGCTCGTAGTCGGCCGCCGGCACGGTAAAGGTGAGGTCGGTGGTCAGCCCGTCGGCGGAGACGTTCTGCACGATCATGTCGACATTGATGTTGGCTTCCGCGAGAGGCCCAAAAATCGCGGCGGCGACGCCGGGTTTGTCGGCGACCCGGCGGATCGAGATTTGCGCCTCGTCCTTGGAGAAGGCGATACCGGTGACCACCTGCTGTTCCACGATCTCCTCCTCGGCGCAAATCAGGGTTCCCGGCGGCTCGGCGCGCGGATCGATCGCGTCGGGCTTGTCGAAGCTCGAACGCACGAAAATACGCACATTGTGCACCATGCCGAGCTCGACCGAGCGCACCTGCATCACCTTTGCCCCGAGCGAAGCAAGCTCCAGCATCTCCTCATAGGCGATCTTGTCGAGCCGGCGCGCGCGGGCCACCACGCGGGGGTCGGTAGTGTAGACGCCGTCGACGTCGGTATAGATGTCGCAGCGCGCGGCGGCGATGGCGGCGGCGACGGCGACCGCCGAGGTGTCCGACCCGCCGCGCCCGAGCGTGGTGATTCGGCTCGTCTCCTGGTGCACGCCCTGGAACCCGGAAATGACCGCGACCTCGCCGCGCTCCTTGAAGCGCTTGATGATTTCGGCGCCGTTGATGTTGAGAATGCGCGCCCCGCCGTGCGCATTCGTGGTCAGGATCGGCAGTTGCCAGCCCTGCCAGGAGCGGGCGTTGACGCCCATCGCTTCGAGCGCGATGGCAAGGAGCCCGGCGGTGACCTGCTCGCCAGAAGCAACCACGGCATCATATTCGCGCGCATCGTGGAGCGGCGCGGCCTGCCGACACCATTCGACGAGCTGGTTGGTGGTACCAGCCATGGCCGAGACCACGACAGCGACCTCATGGCCGGCGTCGATCTCGCGCTTGACGTGGCGCGCTACATTGCGGGTGCGGTCGATGTCGGCGACCGACGTTCCGCCGAACTTCATCACTAGGCGGGCCATGGCGGGCTTCGCGGGACTCTCCTGCGCGGGGTGCGCGCTCGAGGCCGCTTCGACTGGAGCCCGGGCGCGAAAAGGCGCGTATACATGATGTACATAGCGGCGCGGTTTTGGCACCGCAACCGCGTCTTTGGAGAAGCTCCATGGCAACGAGGGCAAGTCCGGACGGCTCGACCGTCGACGACGCCGAGGTCGCGCGCTTCTCGGCGCTCGCCGACGAGTGGTGGGATTTCGGCGGCAAGATGGGCGTGCTGCATAAATTCAACCCGGTCCGGCTCGGCTATATCAAGGAGGCTGCCTGCCGGCAGTTCGAACGCGACGGGAAGCGGCTCGACAGCCTTGCGGGGCTGCGCATTCTCGACATCGGCTGCGGCGGTGGCATCCTGTGCGAGCCGCTGGCGCGGCTCGGTGCCGCCGTGGTCGGGGCCGATCCTGCGGCGGCCAATATCGAGGCGGCAAAGCTCCACGCCGCCGCGTCCGGGCTTGCGATCGATTATCGCTTCACCACGGCGGAGATGCTGGCGGATGCAAGCGAGCGCTTCGACGTGGTGCTCGCCATGGAGGTGGTCGAGCACGTCGCCGACATGCCGCTGTTCGTGAAGCGCTGCGCTGAGATGGTCGAGCCCGGAGGGCTGATGATCGCCGCGACCATCAACCGGACGCTCAAGAGCTTCGCGCTCGCCATCGTCGGCGCCGAATACGTGCTGCGCTGGCTGCCGCGCGGCACCCATCAATGGGACAAATTAGTGACCCCGAATGAGCTCGAAGCCGCACTGGAGCGGCACGGCCTGCGCGTCGTCGACGAAACGGGCGTGATCTACAATTTCTTCGCCGACCGCTGGCAAATATCCGCTGACATGGACGTGAACTATATGCTCACGGCGGAGAAGCTCGGGTCATGAGCTGCGAGCGGCCGAACGACGATAAACCCGAGTTCTGCTGCAAAGGGGGGAGGAGAGCTTGCTCTGGGCGCTGTTCACGCTCATCGCCGCGGCGAGCCAGACCGTGCGGAACGCCACCCAGCGCGAGCTCACTGCGACGCTCGGCACTGCCGGGGCGACGCATGTGCGCTTCCTGTTCGGCTTCCCATTCGCGCTCCTCTTCCTCGCCGTCGTGCTGCTCGCAAGCGGCGAGGCGCTGCCGCGGCCGGGGATGGTCTACTGGACCTGGGTGATGGATGGGGCGCTGGCGCAGATCGCGGCCACAGCGCTGATGCTCGCCGCGATGAACGAGCGCTCTTTCGTGGTCGTCTACGCCTATATCAAAACCGAGCCGGTGCAGGCCGCCCCTGTTCGGCCTCGTCTTTCTCGGCGACGCCGTGACGCCGGCAATGGCGGCCTCGATCCTCATCGCCACCACCGGCGTGATCGTCATGGCGCTCAAGCCCGGCACGACGCTTGCCTTCAAGGCGACGCTGCTCGGGGTTGGCGCCGGCGCAATGTTTGCGCTCTCCGCGGTCGGTTTCCGCGGGGCGATTCTCAGCCTCGACCTGCCGAACTACGTCATGGCGGCGACCTACACCATGGTGATCGGGCTGGCGATCCAGGTGGTCCTGCTGTCGCTCTATCTGAGGCTGCGCAATCCAGCCGTCATGCGGGCGATCTTCCGGGCTTGGCAGCCCTCGATGCTCGCCGGCTTTCTGGGCGCGCTCGCCTCGCAATTCTGGTTCCTCGCCTTTGCGCTTGCGACCGCGGCGAGTGTACGTACGCTCGCGCTGGTCGAGGTACTTTTCGCGCAGGCGATCTCGCGCTTCATCTTCAAGCAGGCCACGACAGCCAGGGAAGCCATCGGCATTGTGCTGATCGTGCTCGGCGTCGCGCTGCTGCTCTGGGCGTCTTGACGTTCGACCGCGACACCTCAATCTTCCCCTGCAAAGGACCTGCAAAGGGAGGACGGGCGAGCGAAGAGCCAGATGGGGTCGATGCGCGTAGTGGTCTTTCCCGGATCGCCTTTAGGGCGTCACGCTAATTCCGTTCGTCGGGCAGCATCGGCAAGGGGTGGAACTCGATCCCCTCCTCGTGCATTTCCTTCGCCTCCTGCGGGGAGGCCTCGCCGTAGATCGAACGGTGGTCGACCTCGCCGTAGTGCATTTTGCGCGCTTCCTCGGGGAATTTCGGGCCGACATAGTCGGCGTTTTTGGTGAGGTGCTCGCGCAGCTCCTTGAGCTTGGCGCGGAACTCACGCTCCTGCGGCGATATCATAGCGACCGGCGCCTTGTCGGCGGCGGGGGACGGCTCGGGTGATTCAGCTGATGCAGCGAACGCGGCTAATTCATTCGATACGGCAGGCGCAGGCGCCTCGCCGCGCTTCGTTGCGCCAGCGAGACGCGGCGACATGATCGCCTTCTCAACCTTGGTCTCGCCGCAGACCGGGCAACTCATAAGGCCGCGCTTCGCCTGCTTGTCAAAGCTGGCGGAGTTCTGGAACCAGCTCTCGAAGGAATGCCCCTTCGCGCAGACGAGCGCGTAGCGGATCATCGCTCGCCTCCGACCGCGTGGAGCGGCGCGCGCTCCGCCGGCGAGACCAGCTCGAAGCGCCGTCCATGCTGCAGCGAGGGAATGCGGGAACGCGCAGCGACGACTTCCGCCGGATCGATCTTGGCCATGATGATGCCCGGCTCTGTTCCGCCCTCGGCAAGGATACGGCCCCAAGGATCAACGATTAGTGAATGGCCGAATGTCTCACGGCCGTTCTCGTGCAGGCCGCCTTGCGCGGCGGCGAGGACGAACGAGCCGTTCTCGATTGCGCGCGCGCGGATGAGCACGTGCCAGTGCGCTTCGCCGGTCTGCCGCGTGAAGGCGGCCGGCACGGTGATGAAGAAGCTTCCGGCTTCCGCCAGCGCGCGGTAGAGCGCGGGAAAGCGCAGGTCGTAGCAAATGGTGAGCCCGAGCCGCCCCCATGGCAGGTCGGTCACGACGGCGTTCTCGCCCGGGCGGAAATTGCGCGACTCGCGGTAGCTCTCGCCGCCCGCGAGGTCGACGTCGAACATATGGATCTTGTCGTAGCGCGCGACGATCTCGCCATGCGGATCGATCAGGAACGAGCGGTTGACCGCGCGCTCGGCTGAAATCTTGATCGCGAGCGAGCCGATGTGGACATAGATGCCGAGTTTGCGCGCAAGTTCGCACAGGCGCGCAAGGCAGGGGTCTTCCTCCTCCGCCACCATGGTCGCGAACAGCCGCTCGCGCTTGATATCCATGACATTGGTCATCTCGGGCGTGAGCGCGTAGTCGGCGCCGGCAGCCTTGGCCTGTTCGATCAATGCCACGGCGGTCTCGAGATTGGCCGCGGGCACAAGGCCTGCGCGCATCTGCACGAGGCCGACGGTGAAGGTGGCATTGTTGGCGGTCGTCATTCGCACAGTCCCTATTCGGCCGCGAGCTGTGAAATGCCCGCAGCCGAGAGCATAGCATCGAGCTTGCCCATCCGCTGGAGCTGGTGGAGCTCCTCCGCGCCTCCGATGTGGGCCGAGCCGATGAAGATTTGCGGCACGGTGTAACGCCCTTGGGCGCGTTCGACCATCCTGTCCCGCCCGTCCCGATCGTCGGTCACATCGATCTCGGTAAACAGAATCCCCTTGCGCGTGAGGAGCGCCTTGGCCGAGCGGCAATAGGAACAATAGCGCGTGGTGTAAATCTCGACCTGTGCCATGGTAGGGTGCCAATTCTCGCACTTCTATATGGGAGGGCGAACCGCCGCCACAACCCGGGCGAAGACCAGCACGTCGACCTGGGCGGCGCCAGCGCGCATGAGCGCCCGCGCGCAGGCGTCGACCGTCGCCCCTGAGGTGAGCACGTCGTCGACCAGGACGAGCGTCTGCCCCTCGATTTTGGCCTTGGCGGACAGGGGCACGCGGAACGCGCCCTGGACGTTGAGCGCGCGCTCTGACTGGGAAAGCCCGACCTGCTGGGGTGTTGATTTGACGCGCTTGAGCGCGGTGTGGGCAACCGGCACCAGGCAGGCCTTGGAGATGACCTCGCAGAGCAGCGCCGATTGATTGAAGCGCCGCGCCCATTGGCGGCGCCAATGCAGGGGCACCGGGATGATCGCGTCAGCGCTGGCGAGGAGTTCGCGGCCGGCATGGGCCATCCAGCGCCCCATGGTTGGGGCGAGGTCGAGCCGGTCGCCGTATTTCAGCGCATGGACGAGCACGCGGGAGATGTCGTCGTAGCGCACGGCGGCTCGGGCGCGGTTATAGGCCGGGGGATCGGCGATCGCCTCCATCGACAGGATGCCGGGGCCGGGATCATAGGGGAACGGGATGCCGAGCCGCTCGCAATAGGGCCGCGCAATGAAGGAAAGCTTCGACCAGCAGCGCGCGCACAGTCCCTCGCCGCCGACCGGCTCGCGGCACGCCGGGCAAAGCTGTGGTAGCGCGACGTCGGCCGCGAGCCCGAGGGTCGCGCGTAACGCGCTGGTCAATCGGCCAAAGCGCCGGGACCGGGCTTCCGTCGTCGTGATCTCCGCGTGCATGCCCAAACGGTATCGCCCCTTCGTGGTGGTCGTAAAGGCCGGCGCAAGCGGGGAAGAGGTAAACTGGCGCTGCTCGCGGGAAATGTCCCGCTGCTGCGCCGCCCGTCGGCGCATGCCAGAATAGGCCGATGCCGCAGAGTCCCGTCATCTTCGATCGCCATCTGTTGCGCGTCCGCCGCCGTCGCGCGGCGGCGCTCGGCCGCTCCACCTTCCTCATCGAGCGCGTGGCGGAGGATCTCGCCGATCGGCTGACGACGGTGCTGCGCCGGTTCGAATGGGCGCTCGATCTCGGCACGCCGACAGATGCCCTGCGCCGGGCGCTCGCGGCGAGCGGAAAGGTGGAAAACATCATCGCCGCCGACGCACTGGCCGGTGCCGCGGCGGGGGCCGGCCTCGTGGTGGCGGCCGAGGAGGAGCTGCTGCCGTTCCGCGACGGCTCGCTCGATCTGGTCGTGTCTGCGCTCGCGCTGCAGTTCGTCAACGACCTGCCGGGCGCGCTGGTCCAGGTCCGCCGCGCGCTCAAGCCGGACGGGCTTTTCCTTGCCGCGCTCGCCGGCGGCGACACGCTCACCGAGCTCCGCGCGTCTTTCGCCGCGGCCGAGGCGGAGATGGAGGCCGGCATCTCGCCGCGCGTCGCGCCGTTCGCCGATCTGCGCGACCTCGGCGCGCTCCTTCAGCGCGCAGGCTTTGCTTTGCCGGTGACCGACGTTGACCGACTTACCGTGCGCTATGCTTCGCCATTCGCGCTCATGCACGATCTGCGGCGAATGGGCGCGACCAACGCACTCCTCGAGCGCCGGCGGCAGCCGCTTGGCCGCGCGACCTTGATGCGGATGGCGGAAGTCTATGGCGAACGATATTGCGACCCGGACGGCCGCATCCGGGCGACGTTTGAGATCGTCTGGCTCTCCGGCTGGGCTCCGCACGAAAGCCAGCAGCAGCCGCTCCGGCCCGGCTCGGCGCGAATTCGGCTCGCCGACGCGCTGAACACGCGTGAATTTCCCGCGGGAGAAAAGGCCGGCCGATGACTCGGTCTCGAAGACTTTAGAACATCGCGGCGATCGCGTCGTAGAAATTCGTCTTCAGCGAGGAACCGACGCTAAACGCGGTAGTAGCGACGGCAAGGCCGATGCCGGAAGCCATGAGAGCGTATTCGATCGCGGTGGCGCCCCCCTCGTTTGCGGCCACGCGTGCGCGCAGTAGCGCGAGCGTCGAAACCAGCGTCAGCTTCTTTCTGGACATGGGCTCTTCCTGTTCCGCCTTCCGGCATTGAGGTCACAACAGCGTCGTCAGGTGCGAGATCAGTGGCAGGTCCGCCGGCGGCATCGGATAGTCCTTGAGCCGACTTAGCCGCACCCAGGCGAGTTCCTGGCCCTCCTGCGCTCGCGCGATTCCCTCCCAGCGCCGGCAGACATAAAGCGGCATCAGGAGATGAAAATCCGGATAACTGTGGCTCGCGAAGGTGAGCGGTGCGAGACACTCCTCCTTGACGATGATGTTCAGCTCCTCTTTCAGCTCTCGGATCAGGGTCTCCTCGGGCCGCTCGCCCGCCTCGACCTTGCCACCGGGGAACTCCCACAGGCCGGCCATCGGCCTGCCCGCCGGACGTTGCGCGATCAAGACGCGCCCGTCCGCATCGACGAGCGCGCAAGCGGCGACGAGGACGACCTTCACGCTCACGGCCCGGCACCGGATGCTAGGGAACTCGGGGTTAAGGACAGTTCAATCCAATTCACGAAATCATCGGTCTGATTGCGCTGGTTAATTGAAGGTTAAAGGTGGTGTAAGACTTCGTTGTGTCACGGCCGCAATCTGCGTGCTGTCGGCCGATCCTTCAATAGGATTGCAGCACTCAATAGTCGGCCTTGATCACTCGATCGCCCACGTGATGTCGACTTCTGCGCTGATATCGATAACGCCGATTGCGACCGGGACCGCCGTCCTTGCCGCGGAACGGACCGGCATGTCAAACAGCCCATCAGCGAATCGGACCTCGGTCCGCGGCGGATGGACAATCTCATGGATCGGTCCGAGCTTAACCTTGGCTGCTTCCGCCAGTCGCTGCGCTTGATTCATCGCATTTTCGACCGCTTTGGTCCGTGCTTCGTCGGTGAATTTTTCCGGATTGGACACGCCGAATTGCACGCCGTTGATATTGGTTGCGCCTTGATCGAGAACTTGGCGCATGAATGCGCCGAGACGAGCAATATCCTTGAGCTTCACATGCACTGTGTTGAGGGCATTGTAGCCGTCGGGCTCCTGTCGCATGGTCCCGTTCGGATCGCGGACGTTTTTGAAAGCCGGGCCCAAATTGATGGCGTCCGTTTGGATGTCCTGTTCGCCGACGCCGAAGCTCTTGGAGAAGTCGATGATCTTGCGGGCGACGGCGGAGTTCTGGTCAAGCGCAGCCGTCGGGGACGACGCTCTGTTCGAAATGCCCACTCGGACAGTCGCGTGGTCGGGCACCACTTGCACAGTGGCGCGGCCAAGAACTCGAATCTTGCCGTCACGAACCGCCTGAGCCGAGGTCGCCGGCGGGAATGCTGTCGCGAGGCAAGCGACAGCGGCAATGACGATCAAGGCAAACTGCTTCATGACCGGTAATCCCCGTTGATCGCGACATAATCCTTGGTGAGGTCGCAGGTGAGCACCCGGTCGCGCCCGCGCCCGAGCCCGAGCGCCACCTTCAGCGAGATTTTGGGGTCTTTCATGGCGGCCGAAACCTTGGCCTCGTCGTAGCAGGGGTCGCGCGCGCCCTTGTGGGCGACGCGGATGCCGCCGAACCAGATCGAAAGCTTGTCGCGGTCCGCTGGTTCGCCAGCCTTGCCCACCGCCATCACGACGCGGCCCCAATTGGCGTCCTCGCCGGCAATCGCGGTCTTGACCAGCGGGGAATTCGCGATCGACATGGCGATCTTGCGTGCCGAGGTCTTCGATACCGCCCCCTCGACCTCGATCTCGACCAGCTTGCGCGCGCCTTCGCCGTCGCGGGCAACCTGCTCGGCGAGATCGCCGAGCACCATCACGAACGCCTCGCGGAAGCTGGCGAGGCGCCGGTCGGTCGCATTGCCGATTTTTGGCGCCCCGCGCGCGGAAGCAGCGCCGGTGGCGAAGGCCATCAGGGTGTCGGAGGTCGAGGTATCGCCGTCGATGGTCACGGCGTTGAAGGTATCGCCGACCGCATCCTTGAGGATTTTCTGCAACGCGGGGGCCGCGACCGGCGCGTCGGTGAAGACGAAGGACAGCATCGTCGCCATGTCGGGTGCGATCATGCCGGCGCCCTTGGCGATGCCGTTGATCGTGACGATTCCCTTCCCGATGCTGGTGCTGGCGGTTGCGACCTTGGGAAAGGTATCGGTCGTCATGATCGCCTTGGCCGCATCGAGCCAGCCGCCGCCCTGCGCATCGGCGACCAACCCCTCCATCACGCGGTCGAATGCGCTGACGTCGAGGGGTTCGCCGATGACGCCGGTCGAGGCGAGAAACACCTCGTCTGGCCTGCAGCGGACGACCTTGGCGGCGAGATTGGCGGTGAGCTTGCAGGCCTCGCGCCCGGACCTGCCGGTGAACGCATTGGCGTTGCCGGAATTGACCACGAGCGCCCGCGCCTTCCGGCCGCTAAGCTTGGCGCGGCACCATTCGACTGGCGCCGACGGGCACTTCGAGCGAGTGAAGACACCGGCAGCCGTCGTGCCCTGGTCGAGCAGCACGAGCAGCACGTCGCTGCGCCCTTGATAGCGGATGCCGGCGGCGGCAGTCGCGAGTCGCACGCCATCGATCCGTGGCATGTCGGGCACGGTTCTGGGCGCGAGGGGAGAAATGGCGGCGGACATGGTGCATCGCCTCGACGTTGGTCGTGCGGGCTCTCCCCGCCCACCCATGCAGCGCTTGCGTTAAGGCCCGATGGATTGCCCGGGTCAAGCCACTGCCCGGTTGGGTGTTTCAACTTGGGGCTCGCTCAGGTGCGCCCCTTCCCCTTCGGCGGGTGAATGATGGCGAGGCCGCGGCGCCTTCGGTGCCGCGCTTCACTTCTTCATCGGCTCGGCCGGCTTTGCCGGCTCGCCGGGCTTCGGGGCGGGCCTGTCGAGACGCTCGATCTTGGCGCCTTCGCGGAGCTGGGCGACCAATTCGGTCTGCGCGCGGCGCGCGATAAAGGCCTCGATCTGATCCTTGACCTGCTCGAATTCCGGAGGCTTGCGGTTGCGCCGGTCCTCAAGCTTGATGATGTGCCAACCGAACTGCGTTTTCACCGGATTGGAGAGCTGTCCCGGGTACATTTTGAACGCGACCTCGGCGAATTCGGGCACCATTTGCGTCTTGGTGAAATAGCCGAGATCCCCGCCCTGGGCTGCGGCGGTCGGGTCCTTCGACTTTTCCGTAGCGAGCGCCGCGAAATCGCCGCCCTTATTGAGCTCTTCGAGGATCGACTTGGCTTCGTCCTCGGTCTCGACCAGGATGTGGCGGGCGCGCACTTCCTCCTCGGCACCCATCGGCTTGACCGCCTCGTCATAAACCTTGCGCATCTCCTCCTCGGTGACGGCCGATTTGACGTGTGCCTGCAGCAACGCTCCCATCAGTAGCTTGTTGCGGAGGAAAGCCTGCCGGCGCTTGAACTCCGGGTTGTCCGCGAGGTTCCTCTGATCGGCCGCCTGCGAGGCGAGGATGATATCGGTGAGATAGGCGATAAGCTGCTCGCGCTTGACGTCGGGCGACGCCGCGTGGAGCTGCTCGGGGTTGAAGTCGTCCTCGGCGAGCGCGAGGTCGCTCTGCCTGATCTCGATGCCGTTGACGCGCGCGATCACCGCATCGGAGGGAGAGGCAGCCTCCGGCTGGGCCGGTTGGGACGACGAATTCTTCGAGCAGCCGCCAGCCGCCGGCAGGATAAGCAGCGCGAGCGCTGCCACTATTGCGAATTTCGTCCCGCGCGGGCGGGCCGTGAACATCGGGTTGGCGCAGAAGGGGGAATTCGGCGAAGTCATGGCACGGTCCTCAAGCGATGCAGCGGCCGCCGGCGGCGGACGCGTCGGACAGTCGCGCAATCGCTCCCCCTTTGCAATGGCCGAAATAATGGCGATTTTGACGATAACGTGAGCGGGAATGGCCAATTGACAAGGAAGTGCCCCCCTCCTATGTCTCGGCAAAACCCGGCCGCTCCGGCCGCAAACTGCCGTTTGCACGAATGAAGCTCGAGAGAGTGCCGGTTCCGGCATGCCGCGGCAATTCAATGAACGCGCGATTGTATGGCCGCGACAAAGATTGGGCTTCACGATGGTCGGGGCCCCGCGCTGTGTCGATTTCTGGTAGATTGGCAAAGTCGATTGGCGAACCGGCCCCTGAAAGGACCTCCTGAATGATCGCCGCGCTCGCCCGCAAGCTGTTCGGCTCCTCCAATGAGCGGCGCATCAGGAGCTATCAGCCGCGCGTGGATGCGATCAACGCGCTCGAGAAGGAGCTCGAGAAGCTCTCCGACGAGGCGCTACGCGCGCGCACCGAGGACTTCAAGAAGCAGGTCGCCGACGGTACCGCGCTCGACGACATTCTGGTGCCAGCCTTCGCAACCGTGCGCGAGGCCTCGAAGCGGACCTTGGGCCAGCGTCATTTCGACGTGCAGCTCGTCGGCGGCATGGTCCTGCACGAGGGACGGATCGCCGAGATGAAAACCGGCGAAGGCAAGACGCTGGTGGCCACCCTGCCGGTCTACCTCAACGCGCTCGCCGGCCGCGGCGTCCACGTTGTCACCGTTAACGATTACCTCGCCCGGCGCGACGCCGAATGGATGGGGCAGATCTACAACTTCCTCGGCCTCAAGGTCGGCGTCATCGTGCATGGGCTCGATGACGAGCAGCGCAAGCAGTCCTATGACTGCGACATCACTTACGGCACCAACAACGAATACGGCTTCGACTATCTGCGCGACAACATGAAGTACCGGCTGGAGGACATGGTCCAGCGCGGGCACATTTACGCCATCGTAGACGAGGTCGATTCGATCCTGATCGACGAGGCGAGGACGCCGCTCATCATCTCGGGCCCGCTCGATGACCGCTCGGATTTCTACAACACCATCGACGCCTATATCCCCAGGCTGGTGAAGAGCGACTACGAGGTCGACGAGAAGCAGCGCACGGTCACGCTGACCGAAGCCGGCATGGAGAAGATGGAGCAGACGCTCCGCGCGGACAACTTGCTCAAGGGCGACTCGCTCTACGACGTCGAGAACGTCTCGACCGTTCACCACGTCAATCAGGCGCTGCGCGCGCACAAGCTCTTTCAGCGCGACAAGGACTATATCGTGCGCAACGCCGAGGTCGTCATCATCGACGAGTTCACCGGCCGCATGATGCCCGGCCGGCGTTATTCGGAGGGCCTACACCAGGCGCTGGAGGCGAAGGAGCATCAGCCGATCCAGCCGGAGAACCAGACGCTCGCCTCGATCACCTTCCAGAACTATTTCCGCATGTACGAAAAACTCGCCGGGATGACCGGCACGGCGCTGACGGAGGCGGACGAGTTCATCGACATCTATAACCTCGAAGTGCTCGAAGTCCCGACCAACATGCCGATGATCCGCGTCGACGACGACGACGAGGTCTATCGCACCGGCGCCGAGAAGTATCGCGCGATCCTGGAGCTCATCGAAGACTGCAAGCAGCGCGGCCAGCCGGTGCTGGTCGGCACCACCTCGATCGAGAAGTCCGAGCAGCTCGCCGAGATGCTGCGCCAGCGTGGCTGGGAGCAGCACGATTTCGCCGACCCCAATGCCTTCGCCGCGCTCTACTCGGGCGACGACGGCGCCTCGAGAGCCAAGGTGTTTGCCATCCTCAATGCCCGCTACCACGAGCAGGAGGCCTATATCATCGCGCAGGCCGGCGTGCCGGGCGCGGTGACGATCGCCACCAACATGGCCGGCCGCGGCACCGACATTCAGCTCGGCGGCAACGCCGACATGCGCATCAAGCAGGAGCTCAAGGACGTCAGCAACGATACCGGCGAGCGCGACTCCCAGGCGGCGGAGATCAAGGTGCAGGTTGAACGCCTGAAGCAGAAGGCGCTCGGGGCCGGCGGGCTGTTCGTGCTCGGCACCGAGCGCCATGAGAGCCGGCGCATCGACAACCAGCTCCGCGGCCGCTCCGGTCGCCAGGGCGACCCCGGGCATTCGAAATTCTTCCTTTCGCTCGAAGACGACCTGATGCGGATCTTCGGGTCGGACAAGCTCGACACCATGCTGCAGCGGCTCGGCCTCAAGGAGAACGAGGCGATCGTTCATTCCTGGATCAACAAGGCATTGGAGAAGGCGCAGCAGAAGGTCGAGGCGCGCAACTTCGACATCCGCAAGAACCTGCTCAAGTTCGACAACGTGATGAACGACCAGCGCAAGGTGATCTTCGAGCAGCGGGTCGAGTGGATGCGCGACGAAGCGGTGGCCGAAATCGTCGCGGACATGCGTCACGCCGCAGTCGAGGAACTGGTCGCCAAGCACGTGCCCGAGAACGCCTATCCCGAGCAGTGGGACACCGCTGGCCTCAAGGAGGAGCTCAAGGGCGTCCTCGGCCTCGATCTTCCGGTGGATGAGTGGGCCAAGGAGGAGGGCATCGCCGACGAGGAACTGATCACACGCGTCGAGCGGCGCGCCGACGAGCACATGGCCGCCAAGGTCGCCCAATGGGGCGCCGAACTGATGCGCTCGGTCGAGAGGACGATTCTCCTGCAGATCCTCGACCACCTCTGGCGCGAGCATCTCGTCATGCTCGAGCACCTGCGTCAGGTGATCGGCTTGCGGGGCTATGCCCAGCGCGATCCGCTCAACGAGTACAAGGCGGAAGCGTTCAACCTGTTCGAGGCGATGAGCCAGAACCTGCGCCGGGCGGTCACCGCCCAGCTGATGCGGCTCGAAATCGTCACTGCGCCACCGCCCGAGGAGCAGCAGCCGAACCTGCCTTACATGGAAGCCCATCACGTCAATCCGGCAACCGGCGAGGATGACATGGCGTTCGCGGATGCGCCGCTCGCGCCTGCCTTTGCCGGCAATGGCAATGGCGTCGCGCGCTCCGCCGCGCGCAATCCTCGCGATCCCTCGAGCTGGGGCAAGGTTGGCCGCAACGAATCCTGCCCCTGCGGCTCAGGCAAGAAATACAAGCACTGCCACGGGCGATTCGCGTAATCAGACGACA
>Ga0137385_10002915_pt1 | contig 14770 bp, 9 predicted proteins | sample SagtaG_FD_104921 | JGI IMG/M metagenome (GOLD analysis project Ga0137385, IMG submission 104921) | Vadose zone soil microbial communities from Sagehorn Ranch, Mendocino, California, USA - Sage2_R_80_16 metaG | ecosystem: Environmental > Terrestrial > Soil > Vadose zone | place: USA: California...
GCGGCGATGATGCGCGTTCAGGAACTGGCTGCGGCGGCGAGCGCAAACGTCTATTTGACCGGCGGCGCGGTGCGCGACCTGATTTCCGGAGCGCCCATTCGCGACCTGGACTTCACGATCGAAGGCAATCCTTCGCGCCTGGTGCGCGAATTGGAAAAGGGCGGCGCGCAGATTGTTTTCGAAGACGAGCGGCTGCGCCAGGTGGAGATGATTTTTGCCGGGGACTGCGACGGCAGCCTCTCCGCCGCCCGCGACAACGTCTATTCCCGGCCGGGTACTACGCCGGAAATCCGGTGGTCCACCATTATGGAAGACCTCCGCTGCCGCGATTTTTCCTTGAATGCCATAGCCATTTCGCTCAACCCGGCATCGCGCGGGCTTTTGCTCGACCCCACCAATGGGCTTTCGGACATTGAGAACCACGAAATCCGCGCGCTTTCGATCCACAGTTTTACGAATCAGCCCGTGCGCCTTCTTCGGGCGCTGCGTTTCGCCACGCGCATGGGGTTCAAGCTGGAGACCCGCACGGCCGAGTGGTTCTCCCTGGCGTTCGACCGTGATTTGCAGCATGAAATCCCGCCGGAAGATGCGGGCTCCGAATTGCACGCGGTGGCGCGCGAAGACAGGCCCGCGCCTATCCTGAAAACCTGGGAATCCCGCGAATTGCTCGGAACGTTTCATCCGCAACTCGCACGGCGCCACCCGCATTACGACGCGCTGCAGCGTCTGATGAAAGTGCGCGACGATTTGGTTTCCGCCGGGTTGCGCCCGCGCCTGCAGTGGGCCGCGATCTCCGCCATTCTGGGCCGATTGAAGTCGCGGGAGCGCAGCGCGGCGCTGTCGCGGATGGGCTTTCGGTCTGCGGAAGCGGCCTCAATACTCGGCTTGGAAGACGCGGCGGCAAAGGCGCAGAAGATGCTCGCGAGCCGCAAGACAGCGGCCCCCGGCGATGCCTACCGGTTTTTGGAGAAGCTCCCCCTGGACCAAATGGCGTTTCTTCTCGCCGAGTCGTCGAATTCGAAGGCCCTCGGAAAGATTCGGAACTACATTCATAAGTGGCGACCGTTGCGGCAGGAACTCCCCAATGTCGAGGCCGAACTGGCCGGCCTGGGCATGTCCAGGGGCCCGGCATTCGCGAAGGTCATCGAGCAACTGTTTCAGCAGCAACTCCTCGGGAAGGGCCGCAATCCCATAGACCGCGTGAAATTGCTGCGAAAACTTTCCGGTATCAAAGAACCGCCGAAGAAAAAGGTCAAAGAAGAGAGGAAGAAGCCCGCATCGAAATTTGCACAGCGGGCGGCTGCGCGGAAAGCGGAAGAGAGTGCGCCCCCTGCAGGAAAACCGGGGACCGGCAAACACGAAGCGGGGTGGCCAGCAAAGGGAAAGGCAGCGCCGCAAGCCGACGCGAAGGCGAAGAAGGAAGCGCCGAAGCATCCGGCGCCGGTGAGCGCAAAGAAAACCAAGGCTCAGGTATCGGGCCGGGCTCGTGGAAAGCGGAAGAAGGGCTGATGCGTCTCGACGGGGGTTTGCAGCGCGTGTCTACGGGGCCGCCAAAGGCCGATAGCGAACGGCGGCCTCGCTTCCCAAGACTCATTCAGACCCACAGCGGCACAACGGCTGTGCAAAACACGGTTCGCAAAAATATCCATTGCGGATTAGAATGAAGCGACATGGGGCAGCCGCAATTCGTTCATCTTCATCTTCACACAGACTTCAGTCTTCTCGATGGCGCCTGCGATATCAAAGAACTCGTGGAGGAGGCTTCGCGCCGGGGCATGCCCGCGGTTGCCGTCACCGACCACGGGAATATGTTCGCCGCCGCGAATTTTTATCACGAGGCGGCGACTCGGGGCGTCAAACCCATCGTCGGCTGCGAGGTATACGTTGCCAAAGGCAGCCGGCACGACCGCGGCGAGAAGACCAACGAAACTGAACCGCGCGTGTCTCCCAGAGCCGCTCATGAGCCGGGGATGCGCGGCAGCAATCACCTGTTGCTGCTCTGCGAGAATACAGAGGGATACCGCAATCTTCTGAAGCTTGTCTCCGCCGGCTTCCTGGAGGGTTTTTATTACAAGCCGCGCATTGACTACGACCTGCTCGCCCAACACAGCCACGGACTGATCGCGCTTTCCGCGTGCCTCAGCGGCGCCGTGAATGAAGCCGTCATCGAGGAGCGCCTGGAGGATGCGCGGGAATCGGCCTATCGGTTGCGGGACATCTTCGGCAAAGGAAACTTTTTTCTGGAAGTTCAGGACCAGGGTCTGGAAATCGAGAAGAGTGTGAACCGGGAACTGGTCCGGCTGTCGCGCGAGACAGGGATTGCGCTGGTGGCGACCAACGATTGCCACTACCTCACGCAATCCGACGCGCACGCGCAGGAGGTCCTGCTGTGCATTCAGACCGGCAAGACCATGAGCGACCCGCAGCGGATGAAATTCGCCACCGATCAGTTCTACTTCAAGACCGCCGCCGAAATGGCGCAGGTGTTCCACGAACTTCCCGACGCGGTGCAGCGCACGGTGGCCATCGCAGAGCGTTGCAACGTAAGAATCGATCCCGTGGCGAACCCGTTCCCGGAATTTCAGGTTCCCCCGGGGCACACGCTCGATTCTTATTTCGAAAGAATGGCCCGCGAAGGATTTGCCTCGCGGGTGCCTTATCTGGAGGCGCTCGCGAAGGAGAACCGCCTGCGCCGTCCGCTCGCGGAGTATGAGCGGCGCCTGTCGGCCGAAATCGAAATGATCAAGAAGATGCGTTTTGCGGGCTACTTCTTGATTGTCTGGGACTTCATTCACTACGCGCGGGCGCAAGGCGTGCCGGTGGGGCCGGGGCGAGGTTCTGCAGCCGGGAGCCTGGTAAGCTACGCGCTGCGAATCACCGATGTGGATCCGCTCGAATACGATTTGCTTTTTGAGCGCTTTCTGAACCCTCAGCGCGTCTCGCTGCCGGACATTGACATTGACTTCTGCATGCGGCGGCGCGGCGAAATCATCGAGTATGTTACGCAGAAATACGGGCGGGAGAATGTCGCGCAAATCATCACCTTCGGGACGATGGCGGCGAAGGCCGCCATCAAGGACGTGGGCCGCGCGCTGGATATGCCCTACGGCGATGTGGACCGCCTGGCGAAGCTCATCCCCAACCAGTTGAACATCTCTTTGGACGATGCGCTCCAGCAGTCCCCGCAGCTTCGTTCGCAAATCGAGGGCGACGAGCGCCTGCGCGACCTGATGGATGTGGCCAAGCGGCTCGAGGGGCTGGCGCGCCACGCTTCGACACACGCGGCCGGCGTAGTGATTTCGCCGCAACCGCTCACAGAGATCGTCCCGATCTACAAGTCGAACCGCGAGGAAATCACGACGCAATACGACATGGGGGCTCTGGAGCGGCTGGGCCTGCTGAAGATGGATTTTCTCGGTCTGACCACGCTGACGGTGCTCGATGACGCCGTGCGCATGGTCCAGCAGAATCGCGGCATGGCGCTCGAGCTCGACCGCCTGCCCTTGGATGACGCGGAAACTTACCAGCTGTTCGCCCGTGGCGACACGACGGCGATTTTTCAATTTGAATCGCACGGCATGCGCGACATCCTGCGGCGGTACCAGCCGACGCGCCTCGAGGATCTCACTGCGCTCAACGCACTCTACCGCCCCGGCCCGATTCAGGGCGGAATGATCGATGACTTCATCAACCGCAAGCAGGGCAAGAAGAAAGTCAGCTACGACCTGCCCGAGCTCAAGGAAATTCTCGAAGAAACCTACGGCGTCATCGTGTACCAGGAACAAGTGATGCAGATCGCCAACCGCCTGGCGGGGTTCACGCTGGGCGAAGCGGACATCCTGCGCCGCGCCATGGGGAAGAAGAAACGGGAGGAAATGGCGGCGCAGCGGGAGAAATTCATGGTGGGCTGCCGCGCCAACAAAGTTGCGGAGAAGAAAGCGGAGCGCATCTTCGACCTGATGGCAGAGTTTGCCGGATATGGCTTCAACAAATCTCACTCCTGCGCCTATGCTCTGCTGGCTTATCAAACTGCCTACCTCAAGTCGCATTACCCGGTGGAGTTCATGGCCGCGCTGCTGACCTCGGAAACGGGAAGCACGGAAAAGGTAGTGAAGTATATCCACGAGGCGCGCGGCATGGGCATCACGGTCCTCCCGCCGGACGTTCACGAAAGCGGGCTGTACTTCACTCCAGTGGGGGAATCCATCCGATTCGGCCTGGCCGCCGTGAAAAACGTTGGGGAAAACACGGCGCGCGCGATTTGTGAGGCGCGCACGCGAAGCGAAAATTTTCAGACGTTCTTCAAGTTCTGCGAGGTCCTAGATGCCCGCGTCCTCAACCGGCGCGTGCTCGAAAGTTTGATCAAGTCCGGGGCGTTGGACGCGCTGGGCGGACGTTCTCAATTGATTGCCGTGGTTGACCGCGCGCTGGAGCGCGCCCAGAAGGTGACGCGAGCAAGGGGCTCCGGCCAGCACGCTATGTTTGCGGGCAGCTACGAGCCCGTAGATTACGAGGCACTGCCCGATGCCGCCGAGTGGAGCGAAGAAGAGCGGCTGGCGGGCGAATATGCAGTGCTGGGATTCTACGTGTCGGGACATCCTCTGGAGAAATACGCCGGCCGATTGAAAGAACTCAAGGCCGTGGATCTTGGGGCCGTGGAAGGCCGCCGCAGCGGGGAAGAAATCACCGTTGCCGGCATCATCGTGTCCATACGTCCGATGCGCTCGCGGAAGGGCGCGCGCTGGGCGATTTTCACCTTGCAAGACCTCACCGGCATTCAGGAATTGCTGGCTTTCCCGGAAGCGTGCGCGCGGATGGAGGGCATTCTGAAGGTCGGAACCGCGCTGCTGATCAAAGGACGAGTCAACATCGAGGAAGCGGGGACGCGCGTCGTAGTGGTCGAGGCGCATCCTCTGGAGCAAATGGCGGAGCGGGCTCCGGCGCTCATGCGCGTGCGCGTGGATCTGGCAGTGATCAATGAGCTGACGCTGGACCGGCTGCAGGAATTGTTCGAAAGTAAGCCGGGGAATTGCCCGGTGGCGTTCGAATTGTTGTCGGCGGACGGCTCGAAGGCAACGCTGCAGGCGCAGCAGTGTGTCCGCGCCGACCAGGCGCTGGTGGATGCGATTTCCGCGGTGTGTGGTCCGGACGCTGTGGAGGTCGTGAGATGAGCAAACCGCTCAATCCCAAAGACCGCCAGCGGGAGATTGCCCGGCTCGAACAGGACGTCGAGGAGTTGCGCCGGCTGGCTGGAGGGCAGGTCAACGAGACGGAACTCGAGCGGCTGCGGCGTGAAGTGGGGGAGCTGAAGCGCGAATTCTACACGCATCTTGGCGCGTGGCAACGCGCGCAGGTGGCGCGCCATCCGCAGCGGCCGTACACGCTCGATTTCATCCGCCTCTTGTTCACCGATTTCATGGAGCTGCACGGCGACCGGGCGTTCGGCGAAGACCCCGCCATCGTCGCCGGCTTTGCGCGCTTTCACGGGCGCCCTGTTGCAGTCCTCGGTCACCAGAAGGGGCGCGACACCAAGCAACGATTGCTGCGCAATTTCGGCCAGCCCAAGCCGGAGGGCTATCGCAAAGCGCTTCGCGTTATGGAGCTCGCGGCCAAGTTTGGACGGCCGGTTTTCACGTTCGTGGATACGCAGGGCGCTTATCCCGGCATTGACGCCGAGGAGCGCGGCCAAGCCCAAGCCATCGCGCGCAATCTGAGGGAGATGGCGCGGCTACCCGTTCCGATTATCGTGACGGTCGCCGGCGAAGGCGGTTCGGGCGGGGCGCTGGCTATCGCCGTCGGGGACAAGGTCAATATCCTCGAAAACGCTTTTTATTCGGTGATCTCTCCGGAAGGCTGCGCGGCGATTATGTGGCGCGATGCCGCCAAAGCGGAGACCGCCGCCACGGCGTTGAAAATTTCCGCGAAAGAGCTGGCTGAGATGGGCCTGGTGGATGAAATCGTGCCCGAGCCGGAGGGCGGCGCGCACGCGGACCACGAAGCCACAGCTCATCTTCTCGACTCCGTGCTCGAACGAAACCTCCTGGAGCTTCTCCAACTGACGCCGCGCCAATTGACGGAATCGCGGTATGCGAAATTTCGGCGAATGGGGCAATTCTTCAATGGCGGGGATAGGTAGCGGCCGACGCCCCGCTTGTCGCCGGTTCTGGACGTCTCCGAGAGGCGTGGCGCGTACAGAAGCTTTTCATTCTTGGGCGTCGCGTCGTTGTGAGCGCGGTTTTTTCGCACGTAGCAGATTGTAAACCTCAATCTCGTGTTGAGGTTGTGGACGGGTTCATGCTGCCGTACGCTCGTCTGTCAGCCAGAGGCCCATCGCAGCCGAGAGGGGACGCCGGCTGGTTCAGTGAAAAAGTCGCTCCCGGGGAGTCAGAAAGGAACCCATGTCCGAACCCTTCCGCCCTTATGAGCGTTTGGTAGAAATCACAATTTTCGGGAAGAAATTCCAGGTCCCCGAGAAAAACTCGGTCTTGCGGTGTTTTCAGTACATCAGCCCGGAAACGGTCCCCTATGGCCGGTTCTGCTGGAATCAGGACTGCCAATATTGCCGCATCATGTGCCAGCTTCCCGACGATGACCAGCCGCGAGAGATGCTGAGCTGTAAGTTCATTGTCATGCCCGGAATGGCCATCACCGACATCAGCCCGGAACTGAAGTGGTGTCTCCGGGCGAAGTTGCCCGCAGCCTCGGCGGTATCGCGTTAACCGCTGGCCGGACACATGGACCCCTCATTGGGCCGCGGAAGTTGGATTAACAGGCTTCTTTCTTCGTTCTCTGGAATGGGCATTCTTTTTGAAACTTTTTCTGCTTGTTGGGTTAATACACAAAGAACGGGAAACAGTCGCATGGAGACGGCTGCGCGCCACCACACCCCGTGAAACAACCTTGGTGCGCAACCGTCCAAGAGGGGCGCTTTGAACTCCAACTCAAAGCGCCCCTTTGATTACCTCGAAGGCAGGACGACACAGGCCGCGCGGGCGCGACCATCTCAGGGGCCTCCGTTTGTTTCCTCCAGTTTTGGTTGCGCAATGTGTCCCTCTGCTTTACGATTCGAGTTCCACGAAGGGATTGGAAAATGAGCGCAATTCTTTGCGACGGCTGCGGGCAGCCAGCGCCGCCGGAACATATCGCCGAGCGGATCCGCCGTCTGGAACTGGCCACGCGCTATCGCCCGATCCACATCCAGGTGTTATTCCTTGCTGATGCGCCTCCTCCAGGGATAGAAAACGATTTCTACAATACGGCCGGCACGGACGGTTCTGGAATTCTGATCGGGCGGAATTTGGCGGAGGGCTTCTTCGAAGCTCTCGATATTCCTTCTGGAGCAGGGAATCGCGAAGACTCCTTGGCGGAGTTTCAGAGGCGGGGATATTTTCTTGTCTTTTCCGTGGAATGCCCGACTGATGCGGCCGGGCTTCTGGTGAAGCGATTGAGCCGTGCGGTCGTAAAACGAATTCAGCTATCGTACAAGCCGCGATTCATTGTGCTGTTGTCTTCGAACACGCAGCCACTAATCCGGGTTTTGCAGGAAGCTGGGCTCGGGCACCGGCTGATTCCGCGGGACGGTTTGGCGGTCAATTGGCCCCTCGCAAGCGACCCGTCTGCTTTGACGAAAGAAAGCGGTGTGCTGCGCTCACTGCTTGCCGAGATTCAAGACCACGCGAAAGCGGACTGATCCTGCCGCAGAAGTTGTCCGGCTAGGACCCGGGAAGGAACGGTGAAAGTCTGAAGTTATCCGGCAATAAGCCTCGCCGATCGTCGAGATTGAGTTTGGAGAGGATATTGGAAACGTGAAATTTTACGGTTCGGTTGCAGATTTTCAGTGCGCTAGAGATCTCCCTATTCGTCAGTCTCCGCATCAAGAGTTGAAGCACTTGTATCTCTCGCGCCGTCAGAGAATGACCCGGCAAACGCTGCGCACTCAGCAGCGCTCTGACCTGCTTGATGTAGGCTGCCAAGACCTCCGGAGGCACCCAGAACTGTCCGTCCAAAACGCTGCGGATGGCATGAGGCAGTTCCGCCTGCCAAGCCTCGTGCAGTTCCAAGAAGCCGTCTATGCCCCAATAAAAGAGCCGAAGTTTCTGGGCATCGCTGCCGTTTCCTGGCGGAAGCAGAGCGATAAACTTGCTGCCGGGCGAATGGGCACGAACCCTGGATGCCAGCGGACCCAAATCCTCTCGCAAAGAACAAGCGTCCAAAAGAAAAAGCCGCGGAGAACTGGAGGGCCCTTTGGCCTCGGCCTCATTCAGCGCCGGAGGCAAATACCGAACGGATGGATCGGCGAGGCGAGAAAGGACCTCGTTTACCGCCTGAGTGAGGACGGGGTGCGAGCCGATCAACTGAATTGTCATAGCCACTCGCTTGCCGGTCTACATTCGGAAAAAATCACGCTGGGAACGCTGGGCAGAAAATCTATAAAGATGAAAACCTACGAAGCGTAAAAGAAGAAACAAGACCGCCGCGAATATAACGCTCCGGTTAATAAAAGCAACTACTTTTTTGGACTATTTTTTATAGCCCGCCGTTTCTTTGCCTTTTCTTTGCTGTACTTCGGTTGGCCCCGCAGGGTCAGGAAAACTTGCCCCATAAATTTTCGCTTGGGCCGTTGCCCTCCTCCGCGTGCAAGGACTATTTTCCGTGAGCCCAGTTGGCTCGCAGGAAGAAAGTACCAAACGCCGTTTGCGGTGTGGAGCAACGTGGGAACACTTAGGGAATACGCAGAGGCCAGACGGTTCATCTTCAGGGGCAATGCCCGCCTCGGTTTTGTTTTGCAACAATTGGCTCAATGTACGGGTGACGCCGAAATTTCTCCCGATGCTCGGACCCAGTACTTGCTGTTAACCGTTGACACTTCCCAGCGTGATGTCAAGAAGGTCTTCATCTAGATAGCCCCTCGCGGGCGGAGGTGGATGCATGTATTACAACGTGTTTGGAGAAAAGGTTTCCAGGCGGCGCTACAAAGAGATGTGCAACGCCGCGAAGAACCGGCGCGAACTGATCGCTGCCGGATTAACCAGCCGGCGCGACCTCATGAAGATGGGGCTGCTGACTGCGGGGGGCATGTTGGTGGCCAAGAGCGGGCTGAGCGCCCGGGCGCAATCGGCGACTACTACCACTGCAGGGGGAGGGGCGTCGACCACAACCAACAAGCCGGCGAGTAATGGAAGCAATACCAGCCCCGGCACCAACCAGAACTGCGTGCCCGGCAACCAGACGCAGAGCCCGACGACCAAGCCATTTGTCATGGCGCTGCCGATTCTTCCCGTTGCCGCCCACACAGCGCTCTCGACATTTGATCCCCAGCCCACCAATTGCCCCAATCCATCGAGTGGGGCGGACGGGACCGAGCATCGCGCCTTCTGTCACCAGGGGCCGGATCGTTTTCCCAGTCTGTTCCCGGCCGCTAACAATTTGGGGACCAACCCCAACCACTACTACAAGTTCCACCAGAGGCAGAAAACCGGCGTGCAGATGTCGCCCCAGCTTCCGCTTCAAACGGTCTGGGGGTTTGATGATGGCACGCACGGAATCTTGAGCCCTGGGCCGGTCTATCAGGCTTTCTACGGCGTGCCGACGTTGACGCGCAACATCAACTCGCTGCCCCCGATTACGCAGAAAAACAACACGGGGTTTGGGTTCCCCTCGGTCACGACGCACTTGCACAACTCGCACAACCCTTCAGAGAGTGACGGTAATCCCTGCGACTTCTATTCCAACGGCCAGTTCTGCGATCAGTACTACCCCAATGTATTGGCCGGATTCAGCACCGGGCAGTTTGGGACTACCGGCGACATCAATGAGGCTATGGCCACGCTGTGGTATCACGATCACCGCGTGGACTTCACCGCGCAGAACACCTACAAGGGCCTGGTCGGAATGTATTGCCTGTTCAACCAGTTTGATACCGGTGACGAAAGCACCGGCTTCCATCTGCCCAGCTTCCCGCAGTTCGATATCCCGCTGGTGTTCAACGATAAGGTCTTCGATCCGAACACCGGCGACTTGGTATTCGACCTGTTTAACCTCGACGGCATCCTGGGGGACAAGTTCCTGGTAAACGGCGTGATCCAGCCGTTCTTCCAGGTACAGCCGCGCCGCTACCGCTTCCGTCTGCTGGACACCGGCCCATCCCGCTTCTACCAGTTCTTCCTGACTGGGAACATCAATTCAAACCCGACGACCAACCCATTCTTCCTGATTGGCACGGACGGCAACCTCATCCCTCATCCCATCCAGGTCACCAGTGTTCGCATCGGGCCCGCCGAGCGTGTCGATGTCATCATCGACTTCACCAACTTTGCCGGGAAGACTCTGTATCTGGAGAACCGCCTGAACCAGATCAACGGCCTGGGACCAGTGGCCGTTGACAGTCAGCTCTTCACCCAAGACGAGCCCGTCAACACCGAATGCACCATGGTTCTTAACAATACCACCCCAGCAGTTAAGCGGGCCGGCTCAGGGGACCTGATCCTGCAGTTCCAGGTCAGCAGCAAGACAGTCAGCGACGGGAGCGTGAATCCGGCGACGAATCCGAAGTTCTACGACCTGCCGACGACCACGGACACTCCCCGGATCGTGCGGACTTTCAAGTTCGACCGCTTGAACGGGCAGTGGTCCATCAATGGCCAGTTCATGGATTGCGGCATCGGTCCGAGCGGCTTCTCGGAGACCTTCCGCTTCACTGTGCAGGAGAACAGCGTTGAGCGTTGGCTCCTGACCAACCTCACGGGAGATTGGACGCACCCTGTCCACATTCACCTGGAGGAGCACCAGATCTTGAGCCGCAACCGGGTGGCGCCGAGCGTGCCGACAGACCAGGGACGCAAGGATGTTACCCAATTGCACCCCAACGAGAGAGTGGAGCTGTTCTTCCGCTTCCGCGATTGGCTGCATAAGTATCCGATCCACTGCCATAACGTGGTCCACGAGGACCACGCCATGATGGCGCTGTGGCACGTGGAGGCGACAGGCGACAACATCCAGGTGCCGTAGAGACGCAAATAGAGTGCACCCCACACGGTAGCGTGTGGGGCGCGGAAGGGAGATTCGATCATGCCAGATATTTCCAGACGAGAGTTCCTGAGCCTCACGGCAGCCACGCCCCTGGCGGTCGGCGCGCTGAGCACGGCCGCCCTCGCCGGCGAGACCGGCAAATCATTTAAGCCGGTCACGCAGGAGAGTGCGCGCAAGCGCATCCAGGAGCAACATCTGCCGAACATTCCCATGATCACGCATGAGGGCAAGCGGGTCTTCTTTTATGACGACCTGGTCAGAGACAGGATCGTTACGCTCAACTTCTTCTTCGCCAAGTGCGACGAAATTTGCCCGTTGGTCACGGCCAATCTGGCAAAGGTGGAGAAGCTGCTGGGGGATCAGGTGGGCCGGGACATCCACATGTATTCCTTTACCTTGAAACCGCAAGAGGACACGGTGGAGGTCATCCGGAACTACCGGAAGAAGTTCGGCGCCGGCCCTGGCTGGACGTTCTTGACGGCCAAGCCGGACGACATGGAGAAGCTCCGCAGGGGAATCGGGTTCACTTATCCGGACCCGGCCATCGACAAGGACAAGACCCAGCACATCGGCAACGTTCGTTACGGCAATGAGCCGCTGATGTATTGGGCGGCTTGTCCGGGGATGGCCCATGCCGAATTCCTGGCGGAATCGCTGGAGTGGATCATTCATCCCCGGTAAGACCGGGGGCGAAGCGCCTTGGCAGCCGGGAGCGCCGAGCAGATGTTGTTGCTGTCCAACAGATTTTCGATCCGGGGCCGCGGCGCGCGCGGCCCAAGGGAGGATATATGAAGAGCGTAGTGATGAGAAGCATTCTCGTAGGTTTTGTTGTAATGATGGCGGCAGGACTTGCCTCCGCCCAGACCTTTACCAAGATTAACCCTCCGCCGTGCGATTTCAGCAATCAGTTTTACGGAGACAATGGTGTTCTGGCTTGCACTGATTCAACCTGTACGACCCTGACCGGTGAACTGAATACAGAACCCGACGGGCGCTTCGGCAGCTTCCGGCGGACCGGGCCTCCGGCCACGGGTAGCCAGGTAAACTGGGTCGCGGATACCAACTGCGCCGCCAATGATCCCACGCGCCGGAATTTCCGCATCCTCGCCACCACCGGTGCCTTCAAGGACGACAGTGGCGCCCCAACCGAGTTCTTTTCCATCATCGCCTTTGTCCATGCGCAGAGTTTCTTCGAGCAAAGCTATTCGCGCACCGTAGGCGCGACTGGCACCGGTAGCGGCACCACCGTCTCCATTGTCCAAGGCTTCGACCCCGCTACCGGGGCAACAGGGGCCGTCAACCCCCGCGGCATTGCCATGCAGGACATCGTCGGGAACTTTGAAGCCTATACCGCGCCCAAGCAGAAGATCACGTTTAATGGGAAGACGGTTGTGGCGCCGACACCCTGCGGCAGTATGTTTGATCCGGACCATGCCGGTCTTGCTCCTGCTGTCTGCTTCCCGGTGGCCGACACTAAGGATGCGAACGGCAACACAATTTCCGGCGTTGCCACACCCAACCTGAGGCATGATTGGAGAGTTTCCAGCAACCGCAACGCTATGGACGGCAGCGACAACAACTGCATCACCTCGAATGATCAGCTTTGCAAACATAAGGGAAGCTTCAGCGACAGCCCCTTTGGTTACTTCTGCGACGATCTGCTGGGTATGTGGATCGTAACCTACTTCTGGTACACCGAGAATGCAGTTGGTGGTACCACCTCCACTGGCGGCACCATAACCCCAACCGCGAACTGCAACCACGTGTTGGCCTGCATCCATAACATCTATGGAGATAGCCTGGACGGGACGCCGATTATCAAGACTGGCGACCAGCTTCACTTCCTGGAGGGCGTACCAGGCACAGCCGCGAGCGTGTTTCCCGGTCAGGGTGTTCCGGGCGCATGTTTACAGGACGCTGACTTGCCACCTGCCTCGGCTGTTTGCGGGCAAGAAGGCAGCCTTGATCCCACGGGAACCGACAACGGAGCGGTGTGGCTGGTTTGCCCGGTAATTCAAGATCCCCGCAATGGGGCTATCGCCACGGACGCGTTTCTGGATGCGGTGCGTACCTCCGGCGGCGCCTTCCTGGACAGCGGTCTTGCGAACAACTTTACTTGCTTGCAGCAAACGGGAAAATTCTGCGGCGAGTAGTCCTCTGTAGAGTAGGTTCTGACGGGGCAATAACGCTCTATCCACCCCTGGCTGGCAAGTCCAGCCGGGGGTGTCTTTTCTAGCGCGGTTGGATGATAATGTCGTGGCCGAACATGGTGACCAAATGACCAGGCCCACAGGCGGCACGACCTCTCGACGCGACTTCATCGGATGGGCGGCTGGCGCCGCCGCCTTCGGCCCTTTCTTTCTCTTTCCCGAACGCGCCCTGGCGAGTCAGAAGACGCTGAAGATTGCGAAATGGGCCCACTTCCTTCCCGAATTTGATCAATGGTTTGTGAATGTGCTGGCCAAAGAATGGGGACAGAAGAACGACACCACGGTGACCGTGGACGTCATTCCGGTCGAAGAAGTCCATAGGCGCGCGGCGGCTGAGGTGAAGGCCGGCAAGGGCCACGATGTGTTCATGTTCCCCTGGCCGCCGGCGGAGTTCTACCAACACGCGATTGACCATGGTGAGGTCTATCAAGCCGTCCTGGGGAAATACGGTCAGATTGACCGGCTCGCATACCGATCCACATTCAATCCGAAGAATCAGCAGTACTTTGCCTTTGCCGATTCCTGGATTCCGGCCCCTTTCCTCTATTTTCAGGACTACTGGAGCGAGGTCAATGCTCCTTTTGGCCCCGGGCATTGGAACGGCCTTCGCAGCGTCAGCAGGAGATTACGTGAGAAGCTGGGCATCCCCTGCGGATTGACCTTGACGCCCACGCTGGAGGGCAATATCACCCTGCATACGCTCCTCTACGCCTTCACTGGCTTTGTCCTGGATGCTGAGGGAAAAGTGGCCATAAACAGTGGCCGCACCTATACAGCTCTCGAGTACGCCAAATACCTCTACCAGTGGGCCGGAACTCCGGAGCAGCTCGCATGGGGTCCCGAAGGCAACGTGAAGGCCATGCTGGCCCGCAAGACATCATGCACCATCAACAGCATCAGCCTGTTGCGCTTGGCGGAAAAGCAAGACCCCGAATTGGCCAAAAAGATCATGCCCCAGCCGCCGCTGAAGGGATCCAATAGCGTGGTGGCGGTGCCCCACGTCACCAACTGCTCGGCGGTCTGGCGCTTCGCGGGAAACCTGGACGGGGCCAAGAAGTTCCTGGCCGATCTGCTTGACAGTTCCAGGGCCGGCTATGAGCAATCGAAGGGCTGCAATTTTCCTCTTTACCAGAAAACCGTTCCCGATCTTGTCGTGCGTCTTGCCAACGATCCTAAAGCCGATCCTCTCTGGAAGTATCAGGCGCTGAAGGACGCGGTGCATTGGACCCATAATCTCGGCGTTCCAGGCCCCGCCAGCCCGGCGTTTATGGAGGCCTTTAACACTTTTGTTGTTCCCCGGATGTTCCTGAGTGTCGTTAAAGGTGAGCGTAGTTCCATAGATGCCATCAACGTGGCAACGACGGAGGTCCAACGCATCGTTGATAAGTGGAAGCAGATTAGTTAACTGATTATCAATTAGTAGATTTAATGATTGGGGAAATTAAACGCAAACCCTTTCAACCACAGTGGACACAAAGAAACACAGGGGAAACTCGAGAGGAAAAGACAAACACCATCAACATAGACGCGCA
>Ga0137385_10002916_pt1 | contig 14769 bp, 16 predicted proteins | sample SagtaG_FD_104921 | JGI IMG/M metagenome (GOLD analysis project Ga0137385, IMG submission 104921) | Vadose zone soil microbial communities from Sagehorn Ranch, Mendocino, California, USA - Sage2_R_80_16 metaG | ecosystem: Environmental > Terrestrial > Soil > Vadose zone | place: USA: California...
AAAATTTAACGTACCATGGTAATCAATTTTGTTGATTGCCAATCTGGGATCCAATTGCATCGCTCACAGCAATTATAAGAAATTATAATTGCTGACAATTCCCCTGGTTTTTTGCTGATGACTTTCTCATAGCTATATCTGATTTCTATGCCATCATGATGGCGCAACAAGGGAATCCATTGAAAATTGAGGGTCGACACCCAGCCCAAGTTATGCCGTACAAGCACAGCTCCTGCAGAAGGACACCAACGCTCCGAGTTCCCAACCTCGACTCTTACACCGTCCAGTCGGAGTTTGTGCTCTGAATTTTGCTCGAGTCTCACAATTACGGTCAATTCGAATTTCAATCATTTGGCGTGGGCAATGGTGGATATCGAGATGACCGTAGACCAAACTACTACCATCAATTCTAACCAGTGCACAGGCGTAGGAATCCTTCTCGTTCGGTGTCCTCAATCACTGCAGTGGTTTCGGGCGCAGTGTTGGGACCTGCGCGCCCAAGAAGCGTTCGACAGAAGGAGACCTCTCGTGGGGTCACATTCGAAGCACCATTGGTTGCCTTCTCTTTCTAGCTAACAACTAAAAGGTGCGATATGAAATACGCATCTCTATCGATTGCCAGTTGTGGTTTTATAATGCCGGGTTCAGTTTCCTGTTGTTGTGCAGGTCGGCACACACCCCTCTGGGACCATAGGTGGCGAGTTGGTTTCTGTTGCTACAGTGTCTCCGGCCACACATGCGTCCGACCTGAAGTGCGACGAGAACACACATCGGGACGACTCGACAGCTGCGAGAGGAACCCCGAGTCGAAGGACGATCTAACTGCCACCGTTGGCAACGTTGACACGTACAACTAGCTCTACATCCAGAAGACCCAGCACCAGGGATTCTCTAACCGTGAATAGGCGACCTGGTCTGTAGATCTCATTGGGAGTGAAAGGCAAGTAGTCCATCCTGGTAGAAATGCAAGTCGGAGTCAGTTAGTATTCGTGAGTGACGTATGCAGCAATTTCAAGTTTGTCGCGGCACCGTGTACTCCTGTTAAGAGCCGGAGAGCTGAAAGCAACACAAGCACCTGCAGGTCCTTTCTCAACTAATACACTGAGACCCCACTCTGACGTTTTGGCTAAGAAAACACCAAAGAGCCAAGGCGTTATTTTTCCTTGTAACCAGAGAGAATACAGATGCGACGCTGTAACGGATGCCACTCTGAAGCTCCGCAATATCAATAACACCGTCAACATCGCGAACTTGCATCTGGTTTGCAATATGTATAGCAATTCCAGACCGATATAGACGGTGTTGCCGGAACGAAGGTGGAGAGGGCGGCGATGAGGAGTACAGCGGAGAGGTACATTCTGGCGGTGGGAGACTTGGCTGAGAGTCGGGCTAAGAAAGACTGGAGTGGATGAGACGATGAGGATTTATGGGAAGGGCCGACATCTGCCCGCGCCATCGCGATACCAACCTCATGGTTAGGCCGCGGTCGCAGGTTGTGGAATATGCATGGAGTTATTGCTGGGAGATTATTTATGCTGGGCAGCTCGCTTTGATGTAGGGTCATCCCCGCGGAGCCCCCATGACCTGGGAGTTGTGAGATGGCACCCTAATATCGGTAGAGAAAGAAGCAAGGGGGATATACATTCTTGCCTAGCAGGTGCTGAGGAATGGTAATGCTGTACCGTTGATCGCATAAGAATAACTGAGGCGTGACAAATCTAAATGAATAGGTATAAACGATTGACAACCCCATTCAGAATTTGAAGCCGCCTGCGAGACCCATAACGTCCTCCGGATCAACGGCTCGCCTTAAAGATTGTAGCCTTGGCACATTCTGACCATACATGTCCTCTAACGGTGTATCGAACAGCGCATAGTTCGGATACACTGCTGCGTGCCCCACGTCCTGCCCGTCCTTCAGGGCAGCCATGCGAAGGCTGTCTGCGCTCTCACGGATCGCGCGTGTCATCGTTTCATCTAGAGTCGAGTTCGACCACGAGAAGATCAGGAGCGAAGGAAAGAAGACACGGGACCGATCAGGCGGATAGGCGGAGGGCGGGCCGTAGGAGAACACGCCACGTTCAAAGGGTTCCCCCGCTGCCGCAACCAGTATCTTCGGATCAAGTGGGCTAAGCTGTGAACCCCATTGCTAAAGATAGTGTAAGGCCATCCGCTCGATGGTCATGAGAAGATTCGCACCAAGACCTGATCGGTTATGGCATCTAGGAAGGCAAGCGAATAGTTGGTGGTAGGGAATCCAGAGTAGTGGCCACTGCCAGTGCCAAATAAAGATTTTGTCCGATGCACAGCACACAGAAAACTCACCGGTCGCCAGGAGTTGCACCTTGGGAGGCTTGATTCTTGACAAGATCCGCATACGACCTAGTTCGTATGTCTTGCTGTAAATTCGGAATGCGGAGGAAAGCGTCAAAAATCTCTGAGGGTGGTAGGGGGGCATTATAGTACAGAACCACACTCGAGGCAATCTGAAAAACACGTAAGTGGCTCTGCCGCAGTACCATGAGCGATGTCGGGACAAACCTCCCCAGAAGAGTAGAAGAACCCAAAGAGTGGTGTTGCACTTCTGTCCGTGACATTGCTAAATCCAATAATTGCATTTTTGACTGCTCCTAGTTGGCCCGGTCCATACGAGATACTACCGCCCTAGCCACATGGAAACGATATCAGAAGGTCCTCTCACAAAATCTGTGATAGGGACTAACCCATACTTGGCCCTGCGGATGCGACTTGACCGTGAATTTTGTCACAATACCCTGAAGATAGCCTTAGCCTCCCAATGCGAGGAACCCTGAGTTACCCACAAAGTTATTCCCACCACCCTACAAATCAATTCAGCTAACGAAACCCAATGCGGAATGCCGCCTCTGCTTACCCGAAGTGCAAACCACAGATCGTGGTCATCTGCTGTTACCGTTGTGACTGTGCCATTCGGTAGCACCAGCTCATACGCCACGACATTGTCAATGGCAAGTCCGTACTCATTAGACTTGAAGGAGTAGCCTGTAAGAATCCACAATCACGATATAATCCGTGTAGTGAGAAGTAGTTGTCACATACCACCGCCAAGCATCAGCCCACCAACACCAACTCCAGGTATCCTTCCACCGATCACGGTCACTCCATACGGGTCTAGACGTCGATAAACGTCGTCCCACAAGAGGCTGGGACCAAGTTCGACCGTCTGGGCTTCGCTGTTGACATTGAAGGTATCGAAACGAGTAAGAGAAATCTGGACACCGCGAGTAGACGAAAAGCCACGATTTGTGGCATGACCACCACTCTTCACGCCAAATGGGGTGCGTGATTTCCCTAACGTTCGCAACTGCCGGCGGTCATGAGTCACGGTCTTCTGCGTTACTGGAGCTACGTACAATCAGGCCGACGTCATTGGCGGAGCCAGGTTCAATGGAGCAAGCAGCCACCTCGGAGCTTGAGACGAACGCATGCTCATTATCGGAGATATAACCGGTTGCAGCTTTCCAGGGGGTCTCAGTGAGTGTACTTGAAGGTAGACACCCACAGAGCAAAACGACAGGGGCACTTACGGGAGAAGAATACTTGCGACGCACTCGATATGACAGACGAGATGTCGTGGCAGGCAACTTGAAGGTCTTGTTGCGAAGTGCTCCTGCCTAACACTGCGGGAATTCCACTTGCAATCGAGTCAGAGAAGAGGGAGAGGGTACTGAATGTGATGAGAACGGAAAGCATGTTCTCTACCGTTATCCGCATCGCTGGAAGCCACTAGTAGTTACCGAGGACAGTCCGACGGAGGCCATGTTCGAGGCATACGCCCGCTTTTAAAGAAATGAAAAGAAGATGATACCTCACCAGACAGCACCTTTGTCGCTTCGGTGAATCCTCTTAAGGGATGGCAGAAGGGTCCCACGGCAATTGGTTTTGCCGTGGGGACCACATGAAGCCGGAGAAGTGCAGCTAGGCCCGGCCACATATGGTACAGATTCCACCTCTGCCGGTTAGTCACGATCTCCGTCAAGCACCCGAATCATCGCATGTTGGGGGGACATGATTTCCGAGCGCACGATACGTTACTCGTGATGGTTCTATGGTTCAGGCTTTCGAGTTGAATGACAGGCGCGGATTGCTGTTCGTTATTTATCTTCTAACTTTAAAGCTTAAAGGTCGCTGCTGACCTAGCCTTCCAACACCGCGGAGCATCAGTGTATCAGCAGTGTGACGAATATACCCAACTCCAGGCTGCCAACGAGTACCTCTTTGATGGGAGTGGGAGCAAAAATTGTCGCAACATTCTAAAGCGCCCTATAATTGATCCGTATTATAATATCCGTTTTAAAGGTCTTAGAATAATATTTAGAATTATAAAATATTACAAGAAAAGGTTACATAACCAAAATATAACCAAAATCGAATCTCAAGTTGCAATAAGCTCCACTACAGTACTTATAACAGTATGTCGCTTACAATGATTACTGTACAACGTCGTGATTATGTTACTAGGGGTCGACTTCGTCGACGCAAACCTCGCTTGGGGATCGTGTGGGAAAATGATAAGGCGGCATGTACTGATTTCAAATGTTGTCGGAAGTAAAGCAGGTACAAGTACAGGGAACTTGAAGGAGTAATTCTATTATGTTGTACTCGTTAGTATGGAAGTGCAGCTCGTCACGATTGCTGGTTATTATATAGATTAGTGCGTTGTACCTCACTCTGCCAGAACACAATGATTTGTTCGATACTCACGAACAACTCAAAGTTCTTCAGTCGGATGTAGAAATGGCGCATTCTAAAGTGGAGATGCGCCTTTGGTGGCGTCCATCACACCCGCGGCCTCGACAAACTTTTTGTCCTTGTAGACAGAGAGCGGAAGAGTGCGGGATTCATTCTTGATTTTGTCGAGGTCGTCACGAGCTCCGAGGACCCTGTCCAGATCTCCGTGTCTGCATCAACTGTTTCTTCCGCAGCGAGCTCTTCTGTCGTTAAATGTGAGAGGAACGAAAACAGTTCAACCGTGACCGGCGTGGGTGTTGGGTAGTTCAGTGTCGAAGGTGGATAGTTCAAGTTCATATGGCCGAAAGGAGATGTATGGAAGAGAATGATAAAAGCTAGACGTTGCCAGTGTGCAGCGATTCACATATAGAGTACGCACACAGTGCATTCATATAACGAGTATCAGTGTTTTACCAAGTACACCGTGATTCGTGATGTAGAACGCGAGGCGAGACAACAAAAATGGGTGTTTAGGATCGACAACCCATTCAGAATTTGAAGCCACCTGCAAGACCCATAACGTCCTCGGGGTCAATGGCGCACCTCAGAGATTGTAGCCTTGGCACATTCTGACCATACATGTCCTCTAACGGTGTATCGAACAGCGCATAGTTCGGATACACCGCCGCGTGCTCCACGTCCTGTCCATTCTTCAGGGCAGCTGCCCGAAGACTGTCCGCGCTCTCACGTATCGCACGTGTCATTATCTTGTCTAAAGATGAACTTGACCAAGAGAAGATCAGGACCGAAGGGAAGCAGACCCGGGAGCGATCTGGTGGGTAGGCCGAGGGCGTGCCATGGCTGAACAAGCCACGATCAAAGGGTTCTCCGAACGCCGCGACCAGCACATTCGGATCAAGGGGGGTGAGCTTTGAACCCCAGTGCTAAAAAAAACATGTTAACCCGCCCGCTTAATGAGCACGAGATATTCGCACCATGACTTGATCGGTTATCGCATCGAGTAAGGCAAGCGAATAGTTGGTGGTAGGGAACCCACAGGAGTGGCGACTGCCAGTGCTAGATGAGGGCTATGTCCGACTCACAGTGAACAGCATACTCACCGGAGGCCAGCGGGACTAGTAGTTTGGAAGGCTTGAATCTTGACAAAATCCGCATACGATCTAGTGTGTATGTCTTGCTGTTGATTAGGAATGCGGAGGAAGGCGTCAAAAATCCCCGAGGGAGGCTGTGGGGCATTATAGAACAAAATGATGGTCGGGATAACCTGGGAGGCACGTAAGAGCCTCGGTCTCAACACTGTGAGCACTGACGGAACAAACCTCTCCAGATGAGTATGAGAAGGCCAAGAGCAGGGTAGCATTTGTATCTGTGACTTTGCTAAATTCTGTGATCGCATTTTTGACTGCTCCCAGTTGGTCCGATCCATACAGAATAATACCGGCCTGACCCGATGGAAATGATATCAGAAGGTCCTCTCACGAAATCTGTGATGGGGACTGACCCATACTTGGCCCTGCGGATGCGACTTGACCGTAAATTTTGTCACAATACCCTGAATATACTTTTAGCCTCTAAATGTGAAGGGACCTTGAGCGACCAACAAAGTTATTCCCACCACCCTGCAACGTAATTTAGCTAAGGAAACCCAATACGTGATGCCGTTCCCGTTTACCCTAAGTGCAAACCACAGATCGTGATCTTCTGCTGTTACCGTTGTGACTGTGCCATTCGGTAGCACCAGCTCATACGCCACGACATTGTCAATGGCAAGTCCGTACTCATTAGACTCGAAGGAGTAGCCTGTAAGAATCCAGAATCACGATATATTCCGTAGTGAGAAGTAGTTGTCACCTACCACCGCCAAGCATCAGCCCACCAACGCCAACTCCAGGAAACCTTCCGCCGATCACGGTCACTCCATACGGGTCCAGACGTCGATAAACGTCGTCCCACAAGAGGCTAGGCCCAAATTCGACCGTCTGAGTTTCAATGCTGACCTTGAAGGTATTGAAACGAGCGAGAGAAATCTGGACACTGCGAGTGGAGGAAAAGCCACGATTTGTGGCATGACCACCACTCTTCACGCCAAATGGTGTGCGTGACTTGCACAGAATTTGCAACTGTCACTAGTGGTTAGTCGAGGTCTACTGTGTTGTTGGACCCGCGTACGATTAGGCCGACGTCTTGAGCAGAGCCAGGTTCAACAGAACAAGCAGACACCTCGGAGCTCGAGACGAACGCATGTTCATTATCGGAGGCGTATTCAGTCGCAGCTTTCCACAGGTCAGCGTGCTCGACACTGTAGACACCTACAAGACGATGAGCGGTGCTTACGAGGGAAAAACACTTGCGACGCGTTCGAAATGACGGTCGTGATTTGATGGCAGACAGCTTGGAAGTCATATTGAGTGTGCCTGGTTGAAGGCCCGGGAGTGCCACTTGCAAGGGAGCCAGAAACGAGCAAGAAGGCGCCGAACGTGAAAAGCACGGAAAGCATGCTGTCCCCTGCGGCGGTCCGCGCCAATGGCAGTCACCGGCAGCTGTCCCAAGCATGCCTTCTTATACAGTACTCGACCTAATTACAGTACCGTAAGTCAAGGAAGGGAAGATGTCTCGTCAAACCCACACGCGGTACACATTCCGCCCTTGTCGGCCGCTGATGTAGGTATCCTTGTACCAGCACTTTGGTTGGCTAAAGAGTCCGAGGTGTGAATATAATTACAGGAACGCGATACGTGATGACTCAGGCTCGCGACCGTTTCTTGGACCGTTTCTTGGGATGTTGTTCCTGCCAGTGTAGTCCAGCGATATTGCACCTAGTTGGCCCATCTTCCAGGTGAAACGTGAGATACGCCCTTGAAGTTTTTATGTCCTCTCAGTCGTTTGATGGAATGATTATGGCTGCTGGACTTGAACCAAGATAGTATGGTGCAATGCACTTGATAAAGAAGCGCCAAATGATGGTTGGCCCACAAGAGCTCTTCCAAATACGTAACTTCTAATCAGTGACCGTGAGTGATGCCACCACGCCCGACTCGGAGCGTTCTGTGATAAATATTCTCATCTCGGTTACCTTCGAGTCTCGTTGAATTAGCTGGCCCCTCTACATACGTACCCCAAATGGCCACGGTCGACCTGTTTTTGTCTTGGGTACATGCTCGGGAATATAAATGTATCAAAAAAAAACTGAAATGTTACCGCGGACCTGGAACGAATGCCTCCAACTTGGTTCGCCATCTTCTCAGACACAGATCTCACGGTTCGGACTTGAAAGGTCACTGCAGGCCTGGAAACCAATGCTTCAAGCAGCTCGGAGCATCAGTAGTGCGACGAAAGTATCCAACCGTAACGAATATCTCTTCTCCTGGAACACAGGTTAGTAGGGACTTCAACATCGCCACCCGCCTCCCGTAAGCACGAACCCCCCTCGATCAATGAATGTACTGAGATTAAAAGCAAAGGCAAAGCGATATGTGGCTGACAGAACGACAATAAATCAGGAGGCGGTCACACTGGCATCGATGCCACGTGCGCGCGCGCACACGTGACCGTGTCAGTTCCTATAGTGCCAGTGTAGCTCCACTGGCAGCCGGACACTGTAAACAGAGGGGTGAGGTATTTCTTAATTACTAACCGAACCTGACAAAGTGTTGGGCAGTAATTACAGTTTATTTGTAACGATTAGACCAAGAGGATGGTTAGATGCTAACAATTTGGATTTCGATCATATAACGAGCATCAGTGTTTTACCGCGTACACCGTGATTCGTGATGTACCACGCGAGGCGAGACAACAAAAATGGGTGTTAGAATCGACAACCCATTCAGAATTTGAAACCTCCAGCGAGACCCATCACGTCCTCTGGATCAATGGAGCGCCGCAGCGCGCGCAGCCTTGGCACATTCTTACCATACATATCCTCTAGCGGCGTATCGAACAAAGCATAGTTCGGATACACCGCCGCGTGCTCCACGTCCTGTCCATCCTTTAGGGCAGCCGCCCGAAGACTGTCCGCGCTCTCACGTATCGCACGTGTCATCGTCTCGTCTAAAGACGAGTTCGACCACGAGTAGCTCAGGAGTGATGGGAAGAAGACCCGTGAACGATCGGGCGGGTATGCAGACGGCGTGCCATGGGTGAACACGCTACGATCAAGGGGTTCGGCGCCAACTGCGACAGCCACGTTCCGATCCAGAGGTGTGAGCTGCGAGCCCCAGTGCTAAAAAATATGTAAAGCCGCCCGCTCGATGAACATGAGAATATTCGCACCAAGACCTGATCGGTCATTGCATCGAGGAATGTAAGCGAATAGTTGGTGGTAGGGAATCCACAGTAGTGGCCACTGCCAGTGCTAGATAAGGGTTTTCTCCGACACAGTGAACAGGGTACTCACCGGAGGCCAACGGGGCTAGTAGTTTGGGTGGCTTGAATCTTGACAAAATCCGCATACGATCTAGTTTGTATGTCTTGCTGTTGATTAGGAATGCGGAGGAAGGCGTCAAAAATCCCCGAGGGAGGCTGGGGGGCATTATAGAACAGAATGACAGTCGGGATAACCTGGGAGGTACGTAAGAATCTCAGCCTCGATACTGTGAGCAATGAACGGGACAAACCTCTCCAGATGAGTAGAAGAAAGCAGGAACCAGCGTAGCATTTGTATCCGTGACTTTGCTAAATTCTGTAGTCGCATTTTTAATCGCCACCAGTTGGTCCGATCCGTACAGAATAGTACCGCCCTGACCCCATGTAAATAATATCGAAACGGTACTTTACAAAGTCTGTAAAGGGGACTGACCCATACTTGGCCCTGCGGATGCGACTTGACCGTGAATTTTGTCACAACTCCCTGAAGATAGTTTTAGCCTCCCAATGCGAGGGAGCCTGAGCAACCCACGAAGTTATTCCCACCGCCCTGCAAGGAATTTCAGCCAAGGGAATCATTGAGAGCTGTCGTCCCCGCTTACCCTAAGTGCAAACCACAGATCGTAGTTGTCTAATGTGACCGTTGTGACCGTGCCATTCGGCAACACAAGCTCATACGCAACGACGTTGTCGATGGCGGGTCCATACTCATTAGTCTTGAAGGAGTAGCCTGAAAGAACCCAGATGAAAATTGCAAATGTGAAGCGAGAAACAGTTGTCACCCACCACCGCCAAGCATCAGCCCACCAACGCCAACTCCAGGAATCCTTCCACCGATCACAGTCACTCCATACGGGTCCAGACGTCGATAAACGTCGTCCCATGTGAGGCTGGGCCCGAGTTCGACCGTCTGAGCTTTAGTGTTGACATTGAAAGTATTGAAATGGGCGAGAGAAATCTGGACACCACGAGTGGACGAAAAGCCACGGTTTATGGTATGACCACCACTTTTCACGCCAAATGGTGTGCGTGACTTGCACAGAATTTGCAACTGTAGCCAGTGGTCAACTACGGTCTACTGCGGTGTTGGACCTGCGTACGATTAGGCCGACGTCTTGAGCAGAGCCAGGTTCAACAGAGCAAGCAGACACCTCGGAGCTCGAGACGAACGCATGTTCATTATCGGAGACGTATTCAGTCGCAGCTATCCACGGGTCAGCGTGCTCAACACTAGGCGCCCACAAGACGATGAGCGGTGCTTACGAGGGAAAAACACTTGCGACGCGTTCGATACGACGGACGCGATTTGATGGCAGACAGCTTGGAATTTATGTTGAGGAGTGTGCCCGGTCGAAAGACCGGGAATGCCACTTGCAAGGGAGCCAGAGACGAGCGAGAAAGCGCTGAATGTGAAAAGAATTGACAGCATGCCGTCCGCTGCGGTCTATACCGATGGCAGTCACCAGAGGCCTGCACTTTTATACTCGACCGAAGGCGAGGAAGGGAAGAAATACAGTATCTCATCAAACCCACACACGTGATACACATTCCGCCGTTGTCGGTCGCTGATGTGGAGATCCTCGTGCTTTATGTGTCAACAACTTGGTTAGCTAAAGAATCCGAGAGCGCGCTGCGCGACACCATGGGAGTACAGGTAGCGACTTTTCCGAAAGGAAGCTCTGGAAACGGAGGAATGGGACTAACCTTAACAGTAGTACCTTAACAGTAGTAGACGACATAAAAGATGCCCACAAACCAATTCCGACGTTGGCTCATCTGCTTTTCCGTCTACATTCCTGCCCTAGAACCCTCATGATCACCTACTCACGCCCGCCTCCACCCAGTACTCAACATTACTTGATAGCGTTTTCCAGGAGTGGCCTAAGGTAAAGATGACACCAGGGGCTCCGCCGCTGGCTTCACGCAGCTCCCGTCGACTGCAGACGCCAGGGACTCGAGTTCATGTAAAAACACATATTCTCAGGAAGGGGATATAGACCAATCGTCATGAACGTGATCAATTAATTACTCAGAAGTAAGTGTAGTTGCCGACGTGCTAGGTGCCATATGGTGTGATGGTCCATGTCTAGGGCAGCCCTCTTTTATGATGACAGAGATACTGTAGTATTGCAGGTGGTGAGGCATGGACGAGCGTCAACTCGGCTCACCATAAGCGCAAGATAAAACGAAAGATCACAATGCATAGCCCATGCGTTGTAATGCGGGCAGGTTGTTGCATCTCGTATTTTCGCAACCACCGGCCCGGCATGCACAAATTCTCGGAAACGAACACTTGCATACTCACGGTTCGTCCCCAAGGCGTTCCTACACAACGACGACGTGATGAAAAATACCCGATAATCGAGAATTTTAGTCTCAGCTGCTGCGCAACTAATCAGGCCTTAATCAGGGCTCATCGAAGAGGTCCCGAATAGTCAAGCTAGTCAAGTGCGGTGGTAAGTAAGATGAAGAAAAGAAGGGTGTGAGGATCGTGGTCGTGGAACCAACCACATCTGCAAATGCAAAGGCCGTCCTTGTCGCCAACTTTGAAATTCCTTTGTGACCTTCAGCTGCTGTCTGACAGATCAGGGCTTCTCAACCTTCGCCTTGTGTGGTTGAACATGGGGTAATATTCCCAAGCGCCTAACAGAAGCCATTAGAGAAACAAAAAGTGTTCTGTAGAGTAGTCATTGTGGATGACAATGACGCCAGATCATTGAATCTCCTCGACGACCTCACGGGGACGCTCTTTCGCCTCGGCTGAGTTCGGGATCCGTTGAGTGACCGATAAAAGTGTATACTACCCCACGGTGTAAATAGACGCAACAAAAGGTTGAGGGTTTCCAATGGCACTGGGACAGGCCCAAGTGTGACAAGCTCAGTAGGCGGAAAAGATAACGAGGAAAACGACGGATGGAGTATTCACACGCTGGTCGTTGATGATCCAGTCCTGCCACGATGCCGTACTGATGCCATGTGTGTTAGGTCTAGCTGGTCCTGTCCGAGCAACCGGATCTACGGTACTAACAGTAGAGACTAAGAATAGAAGTAATGATGGGAGGAATTGATGTTGATGGGACTCGAACACAGACCTTTTGACGCGACTCATGGTCGGGAATAACCAAGGGAATGACGGTCTGCGGCTTTGTTTAGCCTCAGCTGAACTACAGTAAGAAAAGAAAGAAATTCCGAGTTGTCATGGAGTTGCGACGGCCTTTGCAACGGTACTAAGAAAAAGGCCCTCTCATCGTCTTCGTTTGTTGCCACGGTTACGGCAGTGCCGCAGCAGGCGCCGCCCCTGAGAAGACCGCAATCACAGCCGCAACACGACCCAAAACTGACCTTGGCCAGCTAACTTGCCATCAGAGTAACACTCTTTTCTTTCCTCCCCCTCATTCAACCTCACCTTCAGGCCGGCCCTCCAAAGTCTCTCTCCTTATCTCTTCGCGCAGGTCGACACGAACGAGATACATAGATAAACTAAGCTCTCCAATAATGGTCCAGAATCGCAGCGACGACGATTTCGATTTCTCAGATGGCAGACGGTCTCAGTTCGAAGAACATCTAGACCTAAAGGTTAATGCCGACGGTCTTCAGCCGGCCCACCTCCAGCGCAACAAGACTGAGCGCAGGCGGCTCCAGGGCCTCCAGCGGTCAAACACCGCGACCTCGCGGGTCGTAAAACCCTACGAGCCCAAGACCTTCGTGGAAAAGTGGCAACATTGGATGATAAACGAGGGCGGCAAGCGTCTATTTTTCTTCGTCTGGGTCTTCCTCCACCTCCTCGTGGTCGCCATGGGCTTCTTGCACTACGGCCTAAAGGATAACCTCACTACCGCCCGTGCGACGTTCGGCATCACCTTCAGTGCGTTCTTACCACCTTTCTTTGTATCTTTTCTCAATGACCATATCCACTGCAGCCATCGCCCGCGCCGCTGCTCTCGTCCTTCATGTCGACGTCATCTTCATCCTTCTCCCCGTCTGCCGCAACTTTATCTCCCTCCTCCGCCGCACACCCCTCAATCATGTCATCCCGTTCGACAAGAACATCACCTTTCACAAGGCCACGGCATGGTCTATCGTCGCCGGCACAGCCGTGCACGTCGGGGCACACATGGTCAATTTCGCCAAGCTCGCGATGGCCGACACGGATGCCAAGACCGGTGGCGCCAAGTTCGTCGCCTTCCTCAACGCCAACTTTGCCACCGGACCCGGCCTCACTGGCTGGATCATGACCGTCGTCCTCGGCATTATGGTCTGGTTTGCTATGGAGAAGCGGCGCAGGGACAACTTTGAGCGCTTCTGGTATTCCCACCACCTCTTCATCGTCTTCTTCATCTGCTGGCAGCTCCACGGTATGTTCTGCATGATCCAACCCGACCGCCCGCCGTTCTGCTCCTGGAACACCATCGGGGTCTTCTGGGTACGTCTGCCCTTGTCTCGTCTCAAGAAATCCCGAGTTAACCATAATCACGTGATCTCTTCACAGCGCTACTGGCTTGTCGGTGGCCTCATCTGGATCTATGAGCGCGTCCTCCGCGAAGTCCGTTCGCGCCATCGGACGTACATCTCAAAGGTGATCCAGCACCCATCCAGCGTGATGGAGATTCAGATCAAGAAGGAGAAGACGACCACTCGCGCAGGCCAATACATTTTCATCTGCTGCCCGGAGATCTCCTATTTCCAGTGGCACCCCTTCACCCTCACCAGGTACGTTCTCCCCCTTTCTCCCCCCTCCACAGTAAGCTAATCTTTCGCCGTAGCGCACCCGAGGAAGACTACATCTCTGTGCACATCCGTGTCGTCGGTGATTTCACGCGCGAGTTTGCCAAAGCGCTCGGCTGCGACTTTGACAAGAAGAGCGACAAGGGTGAGAAAGGCGAGAAGGACCCAGGCGGCAGGGTCATCGGTACGAGCACAAACCCACCCCTGAACCGTGTGTTGCCCCGCGTCATGGTCGACGGTCCGTTCGGCTCGGCCTCGGAAGACTTTTTGAAGTACGAGACAGTGCTGCTCGTCGGTGCTGGTATCGGCGTCACACCTTTCGCCTCGTGAGTCGTGGTTGTGGTTGAAAACGGCCATGTTCTTCAGGATGCTGATAAAATAATACGATCTGCTCTAGGATCCTCAAGTCGATCTGGTACCGCATGAATAACTTCAACAGCTCCAAGCCGACACGTCTCTCCAAGGTACCGTGCCCTGTCCCCTCTGCTGTGACAAAGAGCTGAACCCATGGTGGGTGCCGCTCCGCACAGGTCTACTTCACCTGGGTCATCCGCGACTTTGGTTCCGCCGAGTGGTTCCACTCGCTCCTGCACGCGATCGAGGAGCAGGACACGCAGAACCGCATCGAGATCAACATCTACCTGACCGCCAAGATCAAGGACGACGACATGACGAACATCTTCGTGCAGGACGTCGGCGCGGACAAGGACGCCATCACCTCCCTCCGCGCGCCCACCCACTTTGGCCGCCCTAACTGGGACCGCGTCTTTTCGAGTATCGCAGAGAAGCACACCGACACCGACGTCGGCGTCTTCTTCTGCGGCCCCGCCGTGCTCTCGCGCCAGCTCCACCAGATGAGCAACAAGTACTCGACGCCCAACGGCACGCGTTTCTTCTTTGGAAAGGGTGCGTGCGACGCGCCGCCTCCCGACCCTCTGCTGACGTTTTTCC
>Ga0137385_10002917_pt1 | contig 14764 bp, 10 predicted proteins | sample SagtaG_FD_104921 | JGI IMG/M metagenome (GOLD analysis project Ga0137385, IMG submission 104921) | Vadose zone soil microbial communities from Sagehorn Ranch, Mendocino, California, USA - Sage2_R_80_16 metaG | ecosystem: Environmental > Terrestrial > Soil > Vadose zone | place: USA: California...
GGGCTGCGGGGCAAGCCGTTGGATCAAGACTGGCGCGGACGACGCTCGACTTGGGTCGAGGGCGTTGGATGCGAGGAGGTTCTGAACGGATGAATGGGAAAGCCAAAGGCTTGAGCGATCGTAAAACTACGCCGGGTCAGGGGACCCGGCCTACATTGCAAGGGCAAGCCAAAGATTTGAGCGATTGTAACACTTGTTTCATTTATGACGAGGGTGAGCGCGAATCGGCGTTAGCGGCCTGTTCAGAAAGTAGCAGCCGACGTGAGGAGGCTCTCATATCGCTTCTGTTTCCGAAGAAATTTGAGCCTCGTTACCTCGGCTGCTACGGGAAGTGGCGTTTTTCAACGGGCTGTTAGCGGAGAATCTTCGCTTAAATTCGCTTATGTTCGCCTATGTTCGCTTATTGAGAGAAAAATTTTTGAGGGCGCTGCGCCGCGTTGGGACCGCATTGGGCTTGCTTGGCTTGAGCTGCCACTTCTATATTCGAGCGTTAATTTTTATGAACCTCACCCCCATCCGCGTGGCTGTGACCGGCGCCGCCGGGCAGATCGGTTATTCCCTGGTGTTTCGCATCGCCTCGGGCGCGATGTTCGGAGCCGATCAACCGGTCAGCTTGCACCTCATCGAAATCGAGCCGGCGCTTCCCGCCCTGAACGGCGTGGCGATGGAGCTGGACGACTGCGCTTTTCCTTTGCTCAAAGGGGTCGTGCCGACGGCGAGCCTGGAGGAAGGCTTTCGGGGCGTGAATTGGGCGTTGCTCGTCGGCAGCGTGCCGCGCAAACAGGGGATGGAGCGCAAAGACTTGCTTGGCATCAACGGGAAGATTTTCATCGGCCAGGGCCAGGCGATTCAAAAGAATGCCGCGCGCGACGTGCGCATCCTGGTCGTCGGCAATCCGTGCAATACCAACTGCCTCATTGCCATGAACCACGCGAAGGACCTCGCGCGCGAACGCTTCTTCGCCATGACGCGCCTGGACGAAAACCGCGCCAAGTCCCAGCTCGCCAAAAAGGCGGGCGTCGAGATCACCGCCGTCAGCAACCTCGCGGTGTGGGGCAATCATTCCGCGACGCAGTATCCCGATTTTTACAACGCCCGGATCAACGGCCAGCCGGTCCGGCAAAAGATCGCGGACGAAGCCTGGCTCAAAGGCGAGTTTATCTCGACGGTGCAGCAGCGGGGCGCGGCGGTCATCAAAGCCCGGGGTCTTTCCAGCGCCGCCAGCGCCGCCAACGCGGTGGTGGACAGCGTCCGTTCGATTCTCGAGCCGACGCCAGCCGGCGATTGGCACAGTGTCTGTGTCTGCTCCGACGGCAGCTACGGAATCGAGCAGGGGTTGATCTGTTCGTTCCCGGTTCGGAGCAACGGGCAGCGACTCGAAATTGTCCAGGGCCTGCCGCTGAATGACTTCAGCCGCGCCAAAATCGACGCCACGGTGAACGAGTTGAAGGAGGAGCGGTCGCTCGTGAGCGAGCTTTTGGCGAAGTAGGAAGCCAGCCACCGTTACGCAACAACAACGTCGGCAAACAGGCCGGGCGCGACGGCCGTCATCGGAGCGGGTGGCGGGAAAGACGTTGTCTCGGCCGGAGTTAGCGTCATTGGAGCGTCTTGATGTAGAGAATCAGCGCCTCGATCTGGGCATCGGAGATCACTCCTTCGTAACTCGGCATGCCGGTATCGGAATTTTCAAAGCCGCGCACCACCCTGGCCGCAGGTTCCCGGATTGATTCGCGGAGGTAGGCTTCATCCGCCACCGTTTTGCTGCCGTCCGAGAACAACCGCTCTCGGCCAAACAACCCTTTCCACGTCGGCCCCACCTTTTCCACTGTGGCGCCATCGATGGAATGGCAGGCCACGCAGCCCATCAAGCCGGCCAGCCGTTGACCTTCCTGGGCATTGACGGGTGTGGCCGCGGCAAGTGCGCCGGCTCTGGGGGTCAAGTCCACGGTTACCGGGTCGAAGCCCTCGGCGGACGGATCAAAGGGGGTCAATTCGTAGGGAGTGAAGTAGGCGTTCTGCCCGAAAGTCGTGCCGTCCCGCGTCGCCAGCGCCCAACCCAGACGCATCTGCATGACCGGCTTCATGTCCGGGAGGCCGATGAAAACGCTCTTGCCGTCCCTGGAAAGATAGGCGCTGCTGGGCCGCATTGAGTCCTGGCCCTTGCTGCCATCCAATTTGAAGTGGGGCGAACCGTAATTGGCGGTGCGCGCGTAATTCCATCTCTCGGCGGAGAAACTGGCCTGGTCGGCGGCTCGCTTGGGGTCCAACCTCACGCCAAAGCGGACCAGGACGCCTTTGTCCATCGGAACGACTTCGCGCGGCAACGTGCTGGGCGCCCCGGTGTAACGCAGGCGCGCAAGGCCGCTGATGCGATTGGCCGTCGTCCCGAAAATCTGGAACCCGGTCACGTAAAGCTGACCGTCGATCGGGTTCACCGCGCCATTGAGCGGGGCGAACGGCAGGTTCTGCGTCAGGCTCAGGACGGCGGCCTGCAAGCGGGGTGCGCGGTAATTGAGCAAGACGAGGAAGATTTCGGGCCGGTTGTATCCCAGGTGGATCAACGCGCTGTTCAGCGGTCCCATCCGCGCGTCGGCCAGCCAGACTTGCCCGGCGCCGGAAGCATTGACCGGATATGGAATCCAGGTGAGCGGATCGGCAATTGGCGCCGGGTACTGCTCCCTCGGCTGGAGGCTGCTCAGGAAGCCGTAATAGCGGTGGTCGGCGATGATGTGCAATGGCGTCGAGGGCACATAATGACCCTGTTGATCGCTGGCGGTGACCAGGCCGGTCTTGGGATGGACGCCGAGGAACGGCGAGCGCAGCCCCCAGCCCAGCACGGTCGATGATTTCCCATCCGGCGAAACGCGCAGCACCGAGCCGTTTTGCTTGCCGAGGGTGGTCATTTGGATGCCGCCTTTGGCGATAATGAACGAGCCATCGGGCGCGACTTTCATCCCTTGCGCGTACTCCCGCGTCTCGGCCGTCTGGGCGAAGGCGTTCGAGAAGAGTTCGTGGACGTCGGCTTCGCCGTTTCCGTCCGTGTCGCGCAAGCGCCAGATCCCGTTGCGATCGAACACGAACAACTCCTCGCCACGCACGCAAAGGCTCAGCGGCTCGTGCAAGCCCGACGCAAATCGCCGCCACACGACGTGGCGCAAGTCGCCGTCCAGGCCCGAGATCATCCATACATCGCCGTCAAAAGTGACTGCCGCCGCCCGGCCATCATGGAAGAAGGCAATGTCGGCCAGGCGGACGTTCCGTTGCCAGGGGTTCTCCAACGGCAGCGCGATATCATCCAGCACGTAGGCCTCTTTCGCGTCCGAAATCACTCCGCGGGTCCTCACCGTCTGGGTCCAGCGGGCCGGGGCCGGGGCAACTGTGGCCGGCGGTTTTGCCCAGCACTTCACGGCGTTGGTCAAGCCCAGAGCCACTTGGAACTCGATCGGTTTCGCGGAGCGATGAACACACACCAGGAGCAAGCCGTCCGGCTCATCCAGATACTCTGCCGCCGGCCCGCTCCTGGTTTGGGTTGCCGTAAAATCCAACCGAAGGTTTCGCGCGAGCGTTGCCGGCCGGCGGCCCAGGATCAGCCAGAGCGGATGGGGGACCTTTTCCAAACGGAAGCGTCTTTGCACGACACGCTGACCTTCGTGCAGCCGCGCTTCCACCCACTCGACCACGCGCGTGTCAGCGACCTCGTACTCGAGGCTGACGCCGCTTTGGATCAGCCGGACCGCCTTGAATCGGCCAGCGGAGGGAGAGAGCGGCCCGCGCCCCGCTTCCCTGGGATCCGGTCCCGGTTCACGGGGATCGGTGAGCGAGAACTGTTCGCTCGCCTGCCAGCCCGGATAAATGCCGTTCGCGAGCCAGGGTGTGCCGATGAGTTGCGTGAGGTTCGCCTGGCCTTCAATGGCTTTGACGCCAGCGGAATGGTAGGACACCTCGGACATCGACACGGCCGAAACGCCTTGGCCCGTCCAGATGGCTGACATCCGGAGCAGGTCGATGTCAAAGCAGGCCCAGCAGTCGTTTCCCAGGTTCAGGACGATCCCGCGGGGCGTGAGATTGTCGGCGGGCAATCCATCACCGAGTTTTCGCGCGTCCAGCACCGAGGAGAAGAAGGGGAAATTGGTTTCCACAAAGTCGGCCCACTTGGCCTGTCCTGGCGCGGCCTCCGGCGCGTTTCCCGCCAGCTCCGCGGCAAAGGCCGCGATGGCGGGCAGAAACCAGGCGAGCGCAACGCAGCAAACCATTGCTCCGGAACAATGGCGAAGCGATGCCAGAGACCGGAAATTCATCGCGCCACTATAACGCTTGTTTCTGTGGGTGGCCCGAAGAATCATGCCGCCATACTGCCGTTGGCAAAAACTTCCTCAAGCCGCTAAGATTTTCTTATCCAAGGGCAAGCGACAGCCGCAACTCGTAGCAGCCGAGGTAACGAGGCTCAAATCTCCGCTGCATTATGAACTTGCGAGCGAAAGACGCTCACTGTAGCCGACGGAAAGGAGTAAAATTCCAGCATGACCATTACACCTTCTCTCTTCGAAGCATTTCTAAAGTGCCCGACCAAATGCTGGCTCAGATTCACCGGCGAGCCGCGCGCGGGCAATACCTACGCCGAATGGCTGCAAAGCGAACAGGAATCGTATCGCGCCGATGCCGCCAAACGGTTGATTGCAAACGCGCCGGCAGACGCGTGCGCAGTCGCTCCCATCGCGGAGAATCTGAAGACGGCCAAGTGGCTGCTCGCCGTGGATGTGCCTGTGCGAATTGAGTTTGGTAGCAGTCGAAGTAACGAGGCTCAACTTTGCATGACCGAACACAGTCAGAGCCTCGTCACACCGGCTACTACAATCGTCGAATCCCGCCTCCACGCCATCGAACGCATACCGTCGGAAGGCCGGGGTAGGGCCGCGCAATACACCCCCATCCGCTACATCTTCACCAACAAACTTGGCAAACACGACAAGCTGCTGCTGGCCTTCGACGCGCTGGTCCTCTCCCAGGTGCTCGGACGCGAAGTCAGCCTCAGTAAAATCATTCACGGCGACAACCACGCCACGCTGAAGGTGAAAACCTCGACCCTGACCAGCCAGGTACGGCGGCGACTGAATAAAACTGCCATACTGTTGTCGAACCCGAACCCGCCTGACCTGGTTTTGAATCGGCACTGCGTCGAGTGTGAATTCCAAGCCCGCTGCCGGCAGCGAGCGATTGAGAAGGATGATCTTAGCTTGCTCACGAGCCTGTCAGAGAAAGAGCGCAAAGAGTTTAATACCAAGGGAATCTTCACTGTCACCCAACTTTCCTACACATCCCGTCCGCGCCGCCGCCCCAAAGGGCTAAAACAAAGGCGTGAGAGATACCACCACTCCTTGAAGGCACTCGCAGTCCGGGAGAACAAAATCCACATCATCGGCACCGCAAAAATGAGGATCGAGGGCACACCTGTTTACATAGATGTCGAGGGGCTGCCGGATCGGGACTTCTACTACTTGGTTGGAGTTCGAATCAAAACGGGCGGCTCTGTCGTTCAGCACAGCTTTTGGGCCGACAGCCCTTCGGACGAAGGTCGCCTCTGGCAGGAATTCCTCTCGAAGCTGGCAGAAATCAAAAACCCCGTCTTGGTCCACTATGGCAGCTTCGAGACGATTTTCCTAAAACGAATGCAGCAAAAGTACGGGAACCCCTCGAACGCCAGGAATATAATGACATCGCTTGAATCCTCGATCAATCTCCTCTCGGTCATCTTCGCGCAAATTTACTTTCCCACATATTCTAATGGGCTGAAAGACATTGCCCGATGGCTGGGTTTCAACTGGTCAGCCGAGGACGCCTCTGGTGTCCAGTCCATCATCTGGCGGAGTGAGTGGGAACAAACCAGCGCACCGCTTCCAAAAGAAAAGCTCATTACGTACAATTCAGAAGATTGTGTGGCTCTGGAAATAGTCGCCCGCATCGTCTTGGAAGCTTGCCAGCCCAATGAGGGATTGAATTCCGAACATGGAAACCATCCGGAGGTTGTCGTTGCTGACAATTTGGATTCCAAAGTGACAATGTGGCCCAAGTTTAACAGTGCTATCGAGGGGTTCGAGGCGATCAATAAAGCAGCCCGTTGGGATTACCAGCGCGACAGAATATACATCAGAACCGACGGGGAACTGAGGCGGGCTAAAAAGAAGATGAAGCGCCGGGTGAAAAGGCCGACGCGTGTTGGCAAGGTAGTAATTTGCGACCGTCCGCCCACTTGTGTCCGTTGCCAGAACAAAGGAGGCTTAATGCTGCGGACAATAACGAAGCGTCTCCACGACTTGAGGTTCACACGGTCAGGAATAACTGGATGGGTTGTGAAGTATCAATTTCAAGTTTTCAGGTGCAAGTACTGTTCGGAATTTACTCCTTGGCCAAAAGAATTCTGGGAGCGAACCATGTATGGCCGGAACCTCGCCGCCTTTATCATTTTTGAAACCATTGAGCTCTGCGTTTCGCAACGATCCGTGACTCAAAGCTTGAACAGGCTGTTCGGATTTCAAATGGATGAAAATGTCGTGCATCGGTTAAAGGCGAGCGGGGCTGAATACTACGAGGAAACCCGCAAAGGCATCCTCGCCACAATGGTGAAAGGCAATTTGATCCATGCCGATGAAACTCGAATAAAATTACATGGCAAAATCGCTTATGTCTGGGTTTTTGCCACATTCCGGGAAGTGGCGTATTTTTATTCTGAGACACGCGAAGGGAGTTTGATGCAAAGCGCGTTGGATGGATTCAAGGGGGTTTTGGTTTCTGATTTCTACGCGGTGTATGATTCAATGCCTTGCCCCCAGCAGAAGTGCGTGCTTCACTTGATGCGGGATCTCAACGATGCCGTCCTAGACAATCCGTACGATGAGGAGGTTAAGGGAATTGTGACGGCCTTCGCGGAACTTCTCGGAGGGATTGTGAAGACCATTGATCAATGGGCTCTCAAAAGCCGGTTCCTTCGGAAACATTTGATCAATGTCGCCCGATTTTACAGGCGGATATCCAAGACCGAACATCCAAGCGACTCAGCGTTGAAATGCAGAACTCGACTGGAAAAAGACCGCGACAAGCTATTCACTTTTCTAAAGCACGACGGTGTTCCGTGGAACAATAACAACGCCGAGCACGCAATCAAAGCATTTGCCAGACTCCGTCGCGCCATCGAAGGCCTCTCAACTCCGAAGGGAATTGAAGAATACCTCATTCTCTTGAGCGTATGCCAAACCTGTAAATACAGCGGGCTGGATTTTTTGGATTTCCTCCGTTCTGGGGAAAAGGACATTCACGGCTTCGCGGAGAGTCGGCGCGGGCGCAGGCGACGGACGCATACGAGCCAGCCGAACGGCTTGCCCGCGAACGCCATCCCGAACAGCGGCGATCAATTGTAAGCTCGTAGCAGCCGACGTAAGGAGGCTCATTCTATTCTCAGCGAAGAAATTCAGAGCCTCCTTACGTCGGCTGCTACAATGGCTCTGGATTCTCTGGCGCTTTCCCCTACGATGCCGCGTCGCCGTGAATGAACCAAACTTCAACCGCGCCTTCTATCTTCCGCGCCTTCCGCGCGAATACTACCAAGGCGACGCCGTGGTTCACTGGACGGTTCCCATCTCACACGGGCGACAAGGCTGGCTGGACGTACGGTTTCACGCCGCGTTTCGCGAACTGATGCTGCACGCCGCCGCGCGCGAGGGCCTGTTCTGCCCGACCTATTGCCTCATGCCCGATCACTTGCATCTGGTTTGGACGGGGCTGCGTTTGGATACCGACCAACGTAACGGCATGGCCTTCCTGCGAACGCGTCTCGAACCCAAACTTGCGCCACAGAAATTCCAGCATCAGGCGCACGACCATGTGCTCAAAGAGGAGGAGCGTCGTCATGATGCTTTCGCTCGCGCATGTCATTATATTCTGGAAAATCCGCTTCAAGCCGAACTCGTCAAGCATCTGAACGAGTGGCCGTTCAGCGGCGCAGTCGTGCCCGGTTATCCAACGCTGCACCCACTGCAAGACGATTTCTGGCCGAAGTTCTGGAAGCTTTACGCTCAGGCGAAGCAGCCTGATGCGGGAAAAATTCGTCGCCCTCCCATCCGCTATCAGCCCTTGGAAAAACGCCACTTCCCGTAGCAGCCGAGGTAACGAGGCTCAAATTTCCTCGGAAACAGAAGTCATGTGAGAGCCTCCTCACGTCGGCTGCTACTTTCTTAACAGGCTGCTGGGGCTGCGCCAAGGCCGCCCGCTCCTTCATCGGCTTTTTAAGACCAGAGCGTGACTCAAGAGGCGGGGAGAGCGAGAAACCAGGGCGTGGCGCTCAACGCGCCCCAATCGCCGGGATCGTGGTTCGCCAGGAAAATTTTCCGCAACGTTTCGTCGTACGGGACCAGCGCGGTCCACAATACGCCCGGCGAGTGTTTCCATCGCGGATCGGGCTGGCCGCCGTCAATGCGCTGGAACGCCGCTCCGGTCATCTGGTGGTTCCACATGAAATCGCGGTTCGTGGCGATCAGACGGTCGATGTCTTCATGCCCAAAGACCAGCCCGTGCTCGAAGGCGGTGACGATGCCTTCCACGTCGATGGCGTAGTAGCCGCCGTTGGGATGCACTCCGGTCCAATGCTTGCGCGAGCCGTCGGGTTTGTAGTCCCATGGCCCGGCGGCGTCCCAGTAGTTCCAGACGAAGTATTTCCCGCTCTCCCGGGTTCTCATGCGCGTTTTCATGAGGCGCCACCACTGCTCGCCCCGCTCGCGATAGATCGGTTTCTTGGTTACGTCGTGCATGGCGATCAACCAGCGGGCGATGTGATGTTGTTCATAATAGCAGCCATTGAGAAACGGACTTACCAGCCAGCCGAGTTCCTCGCCCATTTCCTTATCGCAGTAGCGTGAACGGGCGCTGTCGAGGATGTTCTTCTGCCAGCGCGCCAGCCAGTCTGCCCGCGTGCCCGGTTCCGCCAATGATTTTGCGTTCCCGCCCGGCGCGCCGGACGCGCCGCGGTCGAGAATGCCGCTGATGGTGGAAGCCATGGCGATGGTTTTGACCGAAACCCCTCTCAAGAATTCGCGGCGGTTCATAGATGCGCGGAGGTTATATTTTGAAAGCGCCCGCAGACAATATGTATCGCCACGCCCGTCGGTGGGGACATCCCGCCGGGATGTCCGACCGGCGTCCAGCCGGGCCGCGGTCGCACGGCTGGCGGCGTCACGAAAGTAATGAAACTTTGGTCGGTGGCCACGCTTTTGTTCCGCCCCTGAACGGGGCGGGGACGCCTCGGCGAGGCATCCCTACCAAAAGCTCACTTTTTCCGATGGGACAGTACCCCCGCGGAGAATGAATCCGTTCGGGTCGCTGAATACGCGCACGAGGTCGGCCGGAAGCTCACGGAGTATCGCTGCGTCCTCGATGCCCTCGCCTTTCCAGGTACGCCGGAAACATCTATCGCGGTTATGGCGAACGCAAAAGGTTAGCGACGGGAGCCAGCCGACGACGAGGTTGGATTTGTCTCATCTACAGAACGGCTGGCTCCCGTTCGCTGGACCGCCTTGTTCGCCATCCATTGGGAAGTCTTGTCAACGGTGTACGCCAAAAGCAGAGACAGCCCATAGCACAGGATATCGTAAGGATCGAACGTGCCTCGGGTAAAGCTAAGGACAGTACCGCGCAAGTCGTACCGCTGGCACCACTCCCACAAGAAGCACGCGGCGAATACACCACCGGCTGTTATCTCAGGACTTGGGTAACGCTTCCGGTAAATCTTCAACTGCCGTAACCCCGAATACAGCCAAACTGGGCCGATAACGTCACCCCCATAATTAGTCCAAAACCCTGCATTGATGTGCCGGGACTGCAAATATGCAACATAAACCACGCCCGAAAAAAGAAGGGCGTCGGCGGTCCAGAGTAGCCATCTTTTCATGGCGTTGAGTGCCGCCATCGCGTTTGCGTCTGTGATGCCCGCATGGCTGGCGAGCGACCCCAAGCCGAGCCACAGCCGCGAGCGGGGACGGTGGAGCGCCCGTCCTCCGTAGAAATACTGCGGATGGTGGACACGGCGCGCGTCCGAGTCACCGCGGCGGTGCAACGGAGAAGCGGGGCGTCTGTGGGCTGCAGCGCAGTCTTAGGCGCACACTGTGTCTTCAGACCATTCTTGAATTCGGCCGCCATAAACCCTGTGCTTGTGCCGCGACGTGGTGCCATCCAGGTGCCGAATGGACTCGGTCCAGCCATCGCGCTTCGCGTCAATCTTCACCCATTTGTCGTAGAGCTGCGGCCCACGAAAAATGCAGGTGAGGCAATTGAACGTGTCGGATATCTCACGAGCACTGCTTCGACCAAAATCACAAACATCTATGGCGGGACAGTGTATGAGCGGAAAACGTCGCTCGTCCAGAAAATCGCGGTCCCAGGTGAGGAGAACGCGACCCAGCCGCAAGGCTTCCGTTGCGTGATTTTCGTCGGGATGCCCCTGACGCCTGGACTCCTGAACGGTTGAGACGTCCGCTCCGCGTCGCCTGAGAATCGTAGTCGCGATGCTCGGCAAGTTCTCGTCCGCATAGGAGCGCGGCTTCGCCTTTCGCCGGAGGTAATCCAATACCTGTCGCGCCTCCTGCTCAGTAGGCGGGTCTGCAGCAACCAACTCTTCCATGTTTACCCAAGCCATATTCCTTTCGTGTTCAGGTCGTCCGGGTGAGGGCGGCTAGTGCGCCTGACGACCGAGATCAGCGACCGGCGCTGGCAGCGCACGTCCGCCGAAGCCGATGAGGTTGCAAAATCAGTGACTCATCTCAATGGTCAACCGAGGTGTCACGCGCTCTACGGTGACAGCATCCATCGCCAGGTCCACGTTCACAGTTGCGTTTGACCCGTGAAACCGGAGTGTCGCTGTATTATGAGGCGGTATCTCGAAACTGCCATTGCTCAGTAGATTCTGTGCCCGGCTCTCGACCAGCCCGAATGTAATTACCGCTCCCAAGAACACGGATATCGTTTTCGTTTTGTTCAAGACCTTGGGTTTCATGTCGCAGGAGCTCCGCCGTCTAACAGTTAAGTGAGCGACTGTGGAGGCGTTGATTTTGCGGTCATATTGTGGTGGCCGGATTATCGGAGTTGTGCAACCTTTTGTCCAGCTTTTACTGGCATGAGTTCGCAAGGCTTTTTGTCGCCTATCCCAGAGCCAATCCGACGCCGACAGCGGCGTCCATGGAGGCGAACTGCGTTGACGATCGATTTCAAACGTGGCCCACCGCGGCCACACGCTTGTTCCGCCCCTGAACGGGGCGGGGACGCCTCGGCGAGGCATCCCTACCACTCTGTTTCACGAGGCGTCCCTACCAATCGCTTTCGCCCTCTGGGCTGCGTGCCGCCGATTCTACCGTACAGGGAACCAGCCAAATTTCACGCGTTACTCGTCGGGGGTCTTGATTCGGCGGGCACGATGTCCAATGGCAGCTTGTCGGAACGGCGCAGGAGAGTGATGGAGGAGCGGGCGCCGATTTGCGCCCCGGTCAAAAGCTTGTGCAGCTCATCAATGCCGGCGACGGGTTGGCCGGCAAATTCCACGATCACGTCCCCCTCGCGCAGGCCCGCCCGTTCCGCCGGGCTGTCCGGTTCCACGGTAACAACCAACAGGCCGCTCTCGATCGTGAGCTTGTGCTGGCGCGCCAGACGGCGGTGAAGTTTCACCCCTTGCCCGCCCAGGCCCAGATACGCCCGGCGAATCCGCCCTTCTTTGACCAGCCAGCCGGCGACGTACTGGGCGGTGTCGATGGCGATGGCGAAGCAGATTCCCTGCGCGGGCAAGATGACCGCGGTGTTCACGCCGATGACTTCCCCGCGCGAGTTGACCAGCGGGCCGCCGGAGTTGCCAGGATTCAAGGCCGCGTCGGTTTGAATAATGCTGTCGATCAGCCGCCCGGACTGCGCGCGCAACGAGCGCCCCAGCGCGCTCACGACCCCCGCGGTGACCGTGCATTGAAATCCGTACGGGTTGCCGATGGCGATCGCCAACTGCCCCACCCGAACGCGTTTGGATTCGCCGAGCTGCACGGCGCGCAAATTCGGCGCGTAAATCCGCAGCACCGCAAGGTCGCTCTCCGGATCCTCGCCCACCAATTGCGTGTCCGGCCGCCGCCCATCGGGCAACACGACTTCGATCCGCTCGGCGCGGTGGACGACGTGGCTGTTGGTCAGCACCAGGCCATCCGGACTGATGATGAAACCCGACCCGCTGCCGCCGCGTTCGCCCCGGCCCTGGGCGGTTTGTTTACGCACTTCAATGTTGACCACCGAAGGACTGACTTGTTCCGCTGCCCGCACAACCGCCCGCGAGTAGGCGTCCAGCAACTGGTCATCCGCGGGCACGTCGGTGGGCGACCCTCCGGCAATCTCGCCGCCCGCAAGACCGTTGGCTACGGGCCGAATCGCCGCCTCGTTGGCCGGCTCAAAGTCGATCGCATTCATGCTGGAAGATAAACAACACACCGGCTCCCGTCAAATTGCGGCGGCCCGGTGCGGGAAATATTCGTTGGCCAGCTTGAGCGCCATCGTCTAACAAATGGCGCCATGAACAAATGCCTTGCCCTTGCCCGAATCATTCTCGTGTCACAGGCGGTGATTCGGTTTGGAGCCACTGCGGCTGAAATCGAGTGGCAAGCCGGCCTCGCCACAGTGAAGATCACCCCCGATAAGCCCGTCCCCATGGCCGGTTACGCCGGGCGGACCAAACCCTATGAAAATGTGGCGCAGGACATCTATGCCAAAGCGCTCGCCCTGGAAGATGGGCAAGGTCATCGGGCGGTTCTGGTGACCACCGATCTGCTGGGCCTTTCCCGCGCGGTGGCCGAGCCGGTTTGCGAGCGGCTTCAGGAGCGCGCCAAACTAACCCGCAGCCAGATCCTGTTAAGCTCATCGCACGCTCATTCCGCGCCGGTGTTGCGGCTGGAGGACCGCGCCGATCCTGGCACGGCGCCGGAGGATGCCCGGAACAGCGTCGCCTATACGCGCAGCCTGCAGGACAAACTGGTGGCCGTGGTCACGCAGGCCCTATCGCGACTCGAGCCGGCCCAGCTTTCGTGGGGCTCCGGCGTGGCGCACCTGGCCATGAACCGCCGCGAGTTTACTCCCCAAGGGGTCATTCTCGGGGTGAACCCGCGCGGGCTGGTGGACTGCACTGTGCCGGTGCTGCGCGTCGATTCCCCGGAAGGCAAGCTGCGCGCCGCCCTCTTCGGTTATGCCTGCCACAACACGACTTTGACCCAAACCAATTTCAGCCTCTGCGGTGATTACGCCGGTTTCGCTCAAACCTACATCGAACAACGGCATCCGGACGCGCAAGCCATGTTCATGATTGGCTGTGGCGGCGATGCGAACCCGTATCCGCGCGGCACGATGGAAAATGCCCGCGATCACGGCGCGGCGCTGGGCCGCGAGGTCTGCCGCCTTTTGGATGCCCCGCTGCGGCCAGTGGGCGGTCCGCTGACTTCGGAGTTCGATCAAGCCAGCCTGTCATTGCAACCATTCTCCCGCGCGGAACTGGAAAAAATGGCGACTAACGGGCCTTCCTGGCAAACGGGGAACGCCAAGGCCATGCTGGCCAAGCTCGATCGCGGCGAAGAGCTCGCCAGTGCCTACGTCTGTCCCGTGGCCGTCTGGCAGTTCGGCAGCGACCTGACTCTGGTGGCCCTATCCGGCGAGGTGGTGGTGGACTACGTGCCGCTGGTGGAACAGGCCATTGGCCCGCTCCAACTTTGGATCGCCGCCTATTGCAACGACGTCTTCGGATACTTTCCCTCCGCCCGCGTCCTTAAGGAGGGCGGTTACGAATGCCGCGGGCTTTACACGACCGAGGGCTTCTTCGCCCCGGCCGCGCAAGACCTGCTCGTGGCCAAAGTCCGTGAACTGGCTCAGCGCGCGGGACGCAAGCAGACGCAGTGAGAGCGATTGCCGCGGTCCGCAGCTTCCAACCATCAAAGAGGGGCGAAGAGAAACATCCTTGAACGATCCGCAAGCCGGATCCGTCCGCCACTCTTCGCCCCTTCATTAATACGTAACGCGCACGGTAAATCTTTCAATCTTTCGAGAAAATTGTTAAAAAACTATTGCCATCCGGCAACGCTTCCGGCTAATTGTTCAGCGCTGGGCGCGGAACAGGGCCGAGCTCAAGGGTGGTGGGAAACAAATTCAACCGAGGATTCAGGATGAAAATAATGCGCCGTCTCGCTGTCGGGTTCGCAGGCAGCGTCGCCATGGGCCTGTTCGGCTCCGGCTGCGCAAAGCAGGGCACGTCACTGTTGGACGACGCCGGCGGGCGCAAGCCGGAAGATTTTCCGGAAATTGCCGCCGACGTCTTCCAGCCGATGGACGGCGGGATCCAGCTCGCGCCGGACGAAATTAAAGGCCGGAACACGTGGAACCTCTGGTGCGGCGGCAACGAGCAGTTCTGGGACCGCGTCGCGCGCGAGGAACTCGGGCTTTTCGACCTCCTCAAGATGATCGATTCCCGCAATCACGACCGCCGTTTCAAGGACCTCGGCCTGATCAACGAGCCGGGATACCAACAGGCCGCCAAGCCCGATCCATTCGGCCTGTGGATCGACGAGGCGGTCCAGCCGGAGCCGGCGGCCATCGACCCGAAAGTCTATGGACGCTCAACCGGCGTGATGGGTTTCCGGCTCTTCCCCAATCCGGATTTCACCGGCGACACCGTCAAAGCTTGGGACCCGCAGAAGTTCTATAACGATCCCCAATA